>Ga0272442_10001326_pt1 | contig 37859 bp, 21 predicted proteins | sample SSMForm2O_FD_200262 | JGI IMG/M metagenome (GOLD analysis project Ga0272442, IMG submission 200262) | Marine sediment archaeal communities from Little Sippewissett salt marsh, Falmouth, MA, United States - SSM-Form-2O | ecosystem: Environmental > Aquatic > Marine > Wetlands > Sediment ... | reverse complement strand
CGTGACGGTGACCGCAGCAGATGAAATGACCGAGTTCGGTGATCGAGCTGGTGGATTCGTTTAGCGGGGTGCCGAAACGGGGCTTTGTTGCACTCTGATTCTAGCCGTTTCTTGAGCACAAGGGTATCGTCAGCAGGCGGATCGCGGTGAGCTGGGGGCGCGACCGGATCGGGGTGTAGGCCCTGTACCAAATTGCTCTCGGTCTGGCACAAAACGGCACTGTCGATGCTATGATGCGTGCGGAGGTGCGGGCATGGGATCAGAGGCGCTTCCACTGGGCAAGCTACGCGCGACCATTCTCGCGCGGCTGCTAGACCAGCATCGCGGCGCAGCGGATCCGGAGCTGGTGCTCGGTCCGGGCATCGGACGCGACGCCGCCGGGATCCGCGTCGAGGCCGGGCTGCTCGCCGCGGCCGCAGATCCGATCACGCTGGCGGGCGAGGGTGCCGGGTACTACGCGGTGATGGTCAACGCCAACGACGTGGCCGTGCTCGGCGCAACTCCGCGCTGGCTGCTGACCACGGTGCTGCTCCCGCCCGGCACGGATGAGGCGGCCGTGGAGTCGTTGTTCCGCGAGATCGGTGAGGCCTGTGTCGAGCTGGGCATCGCCTGGGCCGGCGGGCACACCGAGATCACCGACGCCGTGGTGCGGCCCACCGTGGCCGCGACCCTGCTCGGCCCGGTGGGGGAGGCGGGCCTGCTCGACTCGGGGCGGGCCCGGGCTGGCGACGCGCTGGTGCTGGTCAAGTCCGCGCCGATCGAGGCCGTGGCCGTGATCGCCGAGGCGCGTGCCGATGCGGTGCGCGAGCGGCACGGCGAGGCCTTCCTCCAGCGCTGCCTCGGCTTCGTGCGCGATCCCGGTATCGGCGTGGTGCGCGAGGCTGGACTGGCGGCCCGGGCCGGCGCCCGGGCCCTGCACGATCCGACCGAGGGCGGGCTGGCCACGGCCGTGCACGAGATGTGCGACGCGGCTGGCCTTGGCGTCCGGCTCGAAGCCTCGGCGATCGTGATCCCCGAGGAGGCACGGATCCTCTGCGCCGAGTACAACCTCGATCCGCTGGGCGCGATCGCCTCGGGGGCCCTGCTCGCCACGGTCGCGCCGGAGCGGGTGGAGCAACTCCACGAGGCGCTGCGAGGCGAGGGCGTGCCGGCCGCGCGCATCGGCGAGCTCGTCGCCGATACGGCGATCCGGCAGATCGACGGAGCACCCCTCCCGCGCTTCGACGCGGACGAGGTGACGAGGTTGTTCACTGAGCCGTGACCGATGTGGTAGAAGCCGTGGCATGACGGACGAAGCACCAGCCGGGCCGGAGGGAGTGACCTCGGGCCCGAGATACCCGCGCGCCTGGCGCATCGCCTTCATCGTGCTCTGCACCGTGGGCGTCTGCCTCAGCGCGGATTTGCTCCGCCTGCACGTCAACGTGCACACCGATCCCGACTACCACTCGTACTGCGCGATGAGCACGCGGGTGAACTGCGAGACCGTGGCCGAGAGCGAGTACTCGGTGTTCCTCGGACTGCCGGTCTCGATCTGGGGCCTGCTGGCGTACCTCGGCATGGGCCTGCTGGCCGCCTGGGGGATGTGCCGGCGTCTGCGGGTTCCCTCGTGGCCCTTTGGCCTGCTGTTCTGGATCTCACTGCTCGCGGCCGGTACTGGGATCCTGCTCTTCGCGATCTCGCATTTCCTGATCGAGTCGGTGTGCATCGTGTGCATGGCGACCTATCTGGTGAGCCTGGCCCTGCTCACCAGCGCCTGGCTCGCGCTGCGCCGCGCCGGAGTGGGACCGGTCCGCGCCCTGGCCGGAGAGCTGCGCGCGGTGGCGGCGCGGCCTGGGCCGGTGCTCGGGCTCGCCGGCGGGCTCGGCGTTGCGCTGGTCGCGCTGTGGCTCGCGGTGCCGCCGTACTGGGAGCTCGAGGCCTCGACCGGACCGGGCGGGCTGCTCGTGGGATCGACGCCCGAGGGCCATCCCTGGATCGGCGCCCGGCAGCCGGACGTGGAGGTCGTGGAGTTCAGCGACTACCAGTGCCCGCACTGCGGGCGGGGGCATGCCGATATCCGGCGGCTGATCGAGGCCTATCCAGACCGGCTTCGCCTGGTGCACCGCCACTATCCGCTCGACCACCACTGCAATCCGATCGTGCGTCGGCCGTACCATCCGCAGGCTTGCAGGTACGCGCGCATGGCCTTCTGCGCGGGGCGGCAGGGGCGCTTCTGGGAGGCCAACGACTACCTGTTCGCGCAGGGCCGCCGCCGCGAGCCGGTGACGTCGGCGCAGCTGGCAGAGGCGGTGAAGATCGACGCCGCGGCCCTGGAGTCGTGTTTGCCGGGCGAGGAGGCGCGGCGTGCTCTCGAGGCCGACATGGCCGCCGGACGGGCGAGGAAGGTCCGCGGCACGCCGACCTTCTTCCTGGGCGACCGGGCCTTTCCCGGGCGCGTCCCCCGCGACGTGGTGGACGAGGCCCTGGGGCGCGGCAGCCGATGAACACGCTGGTGCTGGATCTTTGCGGGCAGTGCATCGAGACCGCGGCCCGCGCGGAGTACCGTCGGCTTTCCAAGATCCTGATGCGGTCCGAGAGCCGGCTGCCCGCGAGCGAGCAGCCGGCCGAGCTGCTGCGCGAGTTCCTGGTGGCCACCGACTTCCGCGCGCTGCGCGCGCAGCGCCCGGAGCTGGCCGGCGGGGCGCCAATCACGGTGCGGATCACGCTCGAATCCGGCGGGTGCTTTGCGGTCCGGGTGCTGCCGGGCTCGCCCGCCGATCCGGGCTCTGACGCCTGACCGTTGCGCTGCGTTGTTGACTGCAGCGCCCGGGAATACTATCGATCAGTAGGTCGTTGCGGTATGCGAAGCCGGCGCCCGGTCGCAGATCACGGGCCGCACGCCGGCGCTGGTGCGAGATGAGCGGTGAGCTGAACATCAAGCGCCGTACCCTGCTCAAGCTGCTCGGCGCGTCTGCGGTCTCTCCCGCGGTGCTGCCGCGAGCGGCCCGCGCCGATCTGGGGCTGCGCCGGACCGCCCGGCAGGGCCTGGAGCTGTGCGAGGAGATTCCCTCGCTCTGCGACCTCTGCTTCTGGCGCTGCGGGATCCTGGCCAAGGTCCAAAACGGGCGCCTGCTGCGCATCGAGGGCAATCCAGACCACCCGCGCAACCGGGGTCGGCTCTGCGCGCGCGGCACGGCCGGCCGGCACCTAGCCTCGGATCCCGACCGCCTGCGCACGCCCCTGCTGCGCACCGGGGAGCGGGGCGAGGGCCAGTGGAAGCCGATCGGCTGGGACCAGGCCCTGGACCTGTGGGCCAGCAAGCTCGGCGAGACGATCGCCAAGCACGGGCCGGGCTCGTTCGGCCTCTTCTCCCACGGCCTCGGCTCGCGGTTGATCAACGGCCTCGTGCAGCATCTGGGCTGCCCCAACCGGTCTGCGCCTTCCTTTGGCCAGTGCCGCGGGCCGCGGGACGTGGGCTTCCAGCTCACCTTCGGCCACGGGCCCGGATCGCCGGCCCGCCACGACATGGCGCGCTCGCGGATGATCGTGCTGCTCGGCTGCCACATCGGCGAGAACGTGCAGACCGGGCAGGTAGCCGAGTTCGGCGAGGCGATCGGCCGCGGCGCCCGGCTGGTGGTCGCGGATCCGCGGATGTCGGTGGCCGCGGGCAAGGCCGACCGCTGGCTGCCGATCCGGCCGGGAACCGACACCGCGCTGCTGCTGGCCTGGATCCACGTGCTGCTCGCCGAGGGGCTGTACGATCGGGAGTACGTCGCGCGCTACACCTCGGGGATCGAAGAGCTGCGCCGCGCCGTGGCCCCGTACCGGCCGGAGTGGGCCGCCGAGGTGACCCAGGTCCCGCGCGAGGCGATCGAGGAGGAGGCGCGGGAGATGGGCCGGCGCAAGCCCGCGGTGCTGATCCACTGCGGGCGCTTCTCGGCCTGGTACGGCAACGATACCCAGCGCGCCCGCGCGATGGCGATCCTCTCCGCGCTGCTCGGCGCCTGGGGCCGGCCGGGCGGGTACTATCTCAGATCGCAGGTCCCGCTCGGCCCGGCGCCCTGTCCGCCGCCGCACGACGGCCTGGTGCGCAGCGTGGCCGAGGGCTGCCACGCCTTCACCCACTTCGGCGTGGCCGCCCAGGAGATCGTGGAAGCCAGCATCGGCCCGCAGCCCCGCATCCGGCAGTGGATCCTCTGCGCGGTCAACCCGGTGCACTCGATTCCCGGCTTCCGCCAGACGCGCGAGGCCATGCGCTCGCTCGACTTCATCACCATGCTCGACGTGATCCCCACCGAGGGGGCGCTGTGGGCCGACCTGATCCTGCCCGAGGCGAGCTATCTCGAGCGGTACGACGACGTGCTGGCGGTGCTCGATCATCCGCAGCCCTTCGTGGCGCTGCGCCAGCCCGTGGTGGCCCCGCCGGGCGAGGCCCGCGGGCCGTACTGGATCGCGCAGCAGCTGGCCCACCGCCTGGGGCACGACGACTGCTTCACCCACGCCGACGTGAAGGAGTACCTCGACGCGCGGCTGGCCCCGCTGGGCCTGAGCTGCGCGGCGCTGGCGCGCAAGGGGATCCACATGCTCGACGAGCAGCAGCCCTTCCTCGCGCCGGGCGAGGACTTCCACTTCCCCACGCCCAGCGGCCGGATCGAGCTGTACTCGGAAACGCTGCGCTTCAAGGGCTACGACCCGGTTCCGGCCTTCGAGCCGGTGGAGCAGCCGCCGGCCGGATGGTTCCGGCTGATCTCGGGGCGCAGCCCATATCACAGCTTTGCCCGCACGCAGAACATCCCGCGGCTGATGGACAAGGCGCCCGAGAACCGGCTGTGGATCAACGAGGCCGTGGCGCGGGCCAAGGGATTGACCACGGGCGATTCCGTGTATCTCGCGAATCGCGAGGGTTTCCGCACCGGGCCGATCCGGGTGCTGGTCACGCCCGCGATCCGCACCGACGTGGTGTACACGGTGCACGGGTACGGGGGCCGCTCGCCGGCCCTGCGTCACGCGCACGCGAAAGGCGTGTCCGACAACGCCCTTTGCACCCGCTTCGCCGCGGATCCGCCCACGGGCGCCACCGGGTTCCGGGTCAACTTCGTCCAGCTCGTGACCCGGGACGGGCAGGAGATCTCCGGGGAGACCGACGAGTGCCGGGCGCAGCGAGCGCCCCTGCCGCCGGTACCCGAGCACGCGGCACCGCTCGAGGCGAGGCCGGGTCCGGAGCGGGGGCCGGGCGATGGCGGGAGCGGTGGCGACGCGGGAGGCATGCGTGGCGGCGAGCCGGGCGGCGGCAGCGGCGGCGACGCGGCACCGCCCGAACCGCCGGCGAAGGGCGGCTTCTTCAAGGTCAAGCCCGAGGACAGCTGCTAGGCGAGGGAGCATGGCGCGGCAGGCGATGATCATCGACATGGACCGCTGCGTGGGCTGCGGCGCCTGTGTGATCGCCTGCCAGGAGGAGTGGGACCTGCCCGAGGGGGTGACGCGCAACTGGGTGCGCCCGCTGTTCCCGGTCTCCGCCGGGGAAGGGCAGGCGCCGGTGTACACCCACGACGTGGGACTGTGCCACCACTGCCGCAAGGCCCCGTGCGTCGAGGCCTGCCCCAGCGGCGCCACCTTCCGGGACGACCAGGGCCGCATCGTGGTCGATCCGGCGGCCTGCATCGGCTGCGGGTACTGCGCGGATGCCTGCCCGTACGGCGCACGCATGATCCGCGAGGACGAGGGGCGGGTCGAGAAGTGCGACTTCTGTGCGCCGCTGGTCGACGCCGGGCTGCAGCCCGCCTGCGTCAGCGCCTGCCCGGCCGGGGCCCGCGTGTTCGGCGACCTGGACCAGCGGGACAGCGCCGTGTCCGCGTACTTCCGCGAGCACGAGGTGCAGCGCAACGTGAGCGAGCGAGTCGATACCGCTCCGCAGGTGTACTACACGGGCCGCGCTCCCGTGCTGGCGCGCATCTTCGCCGAGCACCCGCCGCGCGAGAGCGGCCTCGAGCCGCCGCTGCCGGGCCGGATCCTGGGCGGTGTCCTGCGGCCGGGCCTGCTCGGTCTGCTGGCGCTGGTGCTCACCGGGCAGTTCATCGCCCTCGGCCGGCAGCTCGTGCGCGGCGAGCGTGGTGGTGCGGCGGAGGACGACGTGCCGGTTGCCGAGCCGATGCTGCGGCGGCACGACACCGCGATCATCGTGCTGCACTGGTTCAACGCCCTGGTGTGGCTGTTCCAGGCCGTGACTGGCGCGGCCCTGCTCGGCGGCAGCGGGTACGCGGTGACGCCGGGGTTCTTCAACCGCGTCGTGCTGGCGACCTTTGGCTCGGCGGCCACGCTGCTGCAGTTCCACATCGTGGTGGGCCTGGTCTGGCTGGCCATGCTGCTGTTCTACGGTGTGCTCGGCTTCCGGCGCGTGCTGCTGCCGTACCTGCGCCACCTGCGGATCGACCGCACCGACCTCCGCTGGCTGCGGGTCAAGCTGCGGCGCATGCTCCGCGGCTCGGACGAGGCGCTGCCGCCGCAGGACAAGTACAACGCCGGCCAGAAGCTGTGCGGCTGGATCGTCTCGCTCTCCACGCTGGCGGTGATCGTCAGCGGCCTGGCGATGGTGCTGCTGCCCGGCGGCGGCGCCGTGCTGCGCTGGGCGATCCCGCTCCACTTCGCCGCGGCCGGGGCCGCGGTGGTGGTCGTGGTGCTGCACGCCTTCATGGCCACGGTGGTGCCCTCCGAGCGTCCGGCTCTGCTGGCGATGCTGCACGGGCACATCCCCGAGCGCTACGCCCGGGAGCACAACCGCCGCTGGTGGGAACGCGTTACCGGGAAAACCAAGGCGGACTGAACGCTACTTGCAGACGCCGGCCGGCTTGGGCGTCTTGCTCGAGAGCTTCTTCTCGCAGCCCTGCAGCCCCTTGTTATGCGCGCAGAACTGCTGCTTCACTTTCTCCGGCGCGATGCCGTGGAACAGGAAGCGGTTGTTGGCGAGCCAGGTCGGGCTCGCCGTGACGCCGAGCTGCTGGGCCAGCTTGAGGTCCTCGCGCAGCAGCTTCTTGCCTTCCTCGCCCGTGAAGCACTTCTCGAGCGGGCCGGCCTTGATGCCCTTCTTGCCGGTGCACTGCTTCCAGTCCTTGTCCTTGATCTTGCGGTTGCGGCACCAGATGTACTCCATGTAGCGGTACCCCTTGGGGAAGTGCTCGATGGCGCAGAGCTCGCGGATGTTCTCGTCCACCTCGGGCGGCCCGTGCAGCGCGCGGAAGCCCTTGTCGGTCTCGCTCGCGATGTAGTGGATGTGGAAGTCGATCTTGCGGTCGAAGGCGTCGAGTATCTCGGACATCGAGTCTATCGCCATCGTGCCGAAGGGGCACATCGACATCGTGAACAGGTCAAGGCGCTTCGGGATCTCCTCGCGGCAGATCGGCTTCTTCTGGCAGCTCGCATCCTGGCAGTCCACCAGGCCGTTGCCGGTGTCGTCGATGCCGTTGTCGCAGATCTCGGCCCGCGGGTCGAAGCGCGCACCGGTCTTGAGCAGCTTCAGCTCGCCCTTGGGCGTCTTGGCCATGTAGCGGGCGATCCTCTGGTAGCCCGGATTCGTGTTGATCCCCGGGTGGAACAGGAAGGCCGGCAGGTGCTTCAGTCCCTCGGCGTCGAAGAGCGCCTTGCACTCGTCTTCGCTCCAGTCGTGGAGCTCTACCTCGATTCCGGGCAGCGTGGCTTCCAGCTTCTGGATCGTGGGTGCGGTCAGGCATTCACGCTCCTTGCACCGCCTGTCCTCGAGTACGATCAGCCGCGTCTTTCCGGGCTGGGTCGGGCGTGCGGACTTGCCCGGCGACGGTGCCGTGGGTGGCGCAGGCGACGCTGTGCGCTTTGCCTCGGACGGCTCGAACTCGGTGGTGGTACTTTGCGCGGCCTGGCTGTCCTCGTCTCCATCGCATCCCGACGCGATCAGGAACAGCATCGAGCAGAACCAAATCATGTTCAGTGAGAGCTGGATTCTCATCGCGATGACCTCCTTTCCGCTGCCCCGGCGCGCGGGGCGACAGCAGCCGGACGAGTACTACTCAGGGGTCGCTCGTCGAGCAAGCGCTAATTGCTGCAACGGGAGGCGGATCGATCCCCAAACGCTGGATTTCGTTGGCCGCTCATGAGCTGGGCTGATTGCTGTTTTCGTCGACTGACGGCTGCGGGGATCAGGCGCCCTGGTCCTTCTTCTCGTCGGCCGGGGGCTTTGCTTCTTCCTTCTTCTCGTCGGCCGGGGGCTTTGCCTGTTCCTTCTTCTCGTCGGCCGGGGGCTTTGCCTGTTCCTTCTTCTCGTCGGCCGGGGGCTTTGCCTGTTCCTTCTTCTCGTCGGCCGGGGGCTTTGCCTGTTCCTTCTTCTCGTCGGCCGGGGGCTTCGCTTCTTCCTTCTTATCCTCGGCCGGGGGCTTCGCTTCTTCCTTCTTATCCTCGGCCGGAGGCTTTGCCTCTTCCTTCTTTTCTTCCTTCTTCTCCTCGCCTTCCTTCTCGCCTTCCTTCTCCTCCTCGACCCAGAACGGGCTCGTCACGCCCTTGATGCTGAACGAGTACCGGAGGTTGAACAGGAAGCGGAAGTTGTCGTCCTGCATGTCGTCGACCAGCGGGATCTGGAACCCGAAGGCCAGGGTGAAGCTGCTGCCCGGCGCGAAGGTCACGCCCGGGGTGAGGAAGAGCTGGTGCTTCCACTCGGAGGTGGTGGAGCCCTCGAGCGGCGAGGTCTCCAGCTTGGTGGCCATGCCGTTGAGCTCGAGCATCAGCACCGTGCCCTCATAGCGGAACACGTAGGGCAGGGCCAGGTTGTACACGAAGTCCAGGCGGCTGTCGTAGGCCAGCGTGTTCGCTGTGGCCGTGCCGCGGACATCGTAGCGGTTGACGTAGCTGTCCTCCCCCAGGCCCCAGTGGTTGATGCCGGTCTCGAGCTGCAGGCTGAACTTGGCGAAGGTCACCCCGGCTAGAAACCGTACCTGGTGGATCATGTCGCCCTGGTCGGCCTCGTTCTGCGCGGTCGGGTTGGTGGGATCGAACCAGTCGCGGCCCTCCGTACCCAGTGACGCGGGAATGCCGGCCTGGTAGTCCAGGGCGAGGCGGATCCACTTCGGCATCGAGTCCCCGAGCGCCTGCCCCAGAATCCCGGCCACGTCGAGCTTGAGACCCAGGAACCAGTTCGGCACGAAGAAGTCGTCGACCTCGTCGGGCGTGTTGTTGTCCTCGCTCCAGTGGTTGATCCACATCGGCACGTGGGTCCGCACCGATGCCAGCCCCCAGAGGGAGAGCTCGAGTCCCAGATCCGGATAGAAGCCGACCGCGGGGTTGGGGCGCGACGGCTCGTTACGGTCGCGCAGGTCCAGCTCGAGCCAGGCCTCGCTCTCGACCCAGCTCCGCTCGGTGAACACCGGCGTCGGGAAGTACACCTCGTCCTTGGAGCTGATCTTGTGCGCGCCCGCCGGTGTCGAGATGATGACTCCGGAGATCAGAACCGCGGCGAACGCTGGCAGGAATCGCATTCTCATGGCGCCTCCCGAGGCCGATAGCCCCCTGGCACGGATTCTTAAAGAAGCAGTCTATAGCCCTGGCCCCCATGCAAGTCAAGGGAAAATGCCCGTCCGGATCCTTGCTACCGTGGCGATTCCGCTGCGAAAACCTCGTCGACAATGCTCGGTGTACCCGATCGGGTCCCACGCCGCTGCGGCAGTCTCGAATCCATGCTCTGCAGGCCAGGGTGTGCTGCCGAGAACCTCGCGACAACAGGGACCTTGACGCACTCACGAGCCCATGCTACCCCGGGCCCGAGTGACGCGGCCGTGCAACCGGAGTGGCGGATGCGGGTCATAGGCGGTAGCGCGCGCGGGCGGCGCCTGCGTGCGCCCCAGGGCCAGCGGACGCGTCCGACGGCGGACCGGGTTCGGGAGGCCCTGTTCGATCTGCTGGCCGGGTACTGCTCGGGCGCGCGGGTGCTCGACCTGTTCGCGGGCACCGGCGCGCTGGGAATCGAGGCTCTGTCCCGGGGCGCCGAGTCGGCGCTGTTCGTGGAGCGGGCACCCGAGCCGCTCTCCGCGCTGCGCCAGAATCTGGAGGCCTGCGGTTTCGCGGAGCGGGCTGAGGTCAGACGAGGAGACGCCTTGCGGATCGTTGACAGCATCGCTCGAGGCGGGGCAGGATTCGATCTCGTCTTCCTCGACCCGCCGTACGGCCGGGGACTCGGGCGTACGGCGCTGGCCGCGCTGGCGCAAAGCGATTTGCTCGCGGGCGGCGCCCGCGTGATCGTGGAGAGCGGCACCGATGAGGGCGAGCCCACCCCGGCCGACAGCGGCGGAGTGCTCGCGCTGGAGAAGACACGGGAATACGGGGATACCACGCTCTGGCTGTATCGCGCTGTGGAAAGGAGTGATAGCTGTTGAACGACACGCGGAATATTCCCCTGGCGGTCTATCCCGGGTCATTCGATCCGGTCACCAACGGGCACCTGGACATCGTCGAGCGGGGACTTCGAGTGTACCCGCACATCTTGATGGCGGTGGCGCACAACCCTCGCAAGCAGACGCTGTTCACGCCCGAGGAGCGCGTCGAGATGATCCGCGAGGCGCTCGCGCACGAGCCGAGAGTGGAGGTAGACGCATTCGAGGGACTGCTCGTCGAGTACTGTCGCCACAGAGGCGCCAACGCGATCCTGCGGGGTCTGCGCGCGGTCTCGGATTTCGAGTACGAGTTCCAGATGGCGAGCATGAACCACAAGCTGGCTCCGGACATCGAGACCTTCTTCATGATGACCGGCGAGGGTCACTACTACATCAGCTCGCAGACCGTGAAGGAGGTGGCCGGGCTGCACGGCTGCATCGACGGCCTGGTGCCGATCAACGTGAGTGAGCGTCTGCGGGCCCGGTTCAAGATGCTCGACAAGGAGAATCAGTGACAGCCACGCGCGGCTCGAGATTGGCCGGGCGAGCGACTCGCATCGCGCCCTCTCCGACCCTGATCCTGGTGGCCAAGGCCAAGGCCCTGATTGCCCAGGGCGCCGACGTGATCCGCTTCGATGCTGGCGAGCCGGACTTTCCCACGCCGCAGCGGATCCGCGACGCGGCCAAGCGGGCGATGGACGAGGGCAAGACCGGATACACCGCGGCGAGCGGCATGCCCGAGCTGAAGCAGGTCATCGCCGACAAGCTCGAGCGCGACAACGGCCTGTGCTACGAGCCCTCGCAGATCATCGTCAGCTGCGGCGGCAAGTTCGCGCTGTACGTGGCGATGCAGGCGCTGTTCCAGGAGGGCGACGAGGTGCTGGTCCCGGCGCCGTACTGGGTCAGCTACCCGCCGATGGTGGAGCTGGCCGGCGCCAGCGCGGTGATCGTGCCCACAACCGCGGAGGAGGGATTCCTCGCCTCTGCCGGACGGCTGGCCGAGCACATCGGCCCGAACACGCGGGGACTGATCCTCAACAGCCCGTCCAACCCGACCGGCGCGGCGTACGACGAGGCGCAGCTGGGTGCGATCGCCGAGCTGGCCGTGGAGCGGGGACTGTGGGTCCTGTCCGATGAGATCTACGAGAAGATGCTCTACGGCGGGCAGCGCTTCGCCGGCATCGCCGCCCAGGGCGAAGCGATCCGCGAGCGCACGCTGGTGTTCAACGGCGTCTCCAAGGCCTACGCCATGACCGGCTGGCGCATCGGGTACGCCGCCGGGCCCGGGCCGGTGATCAAGGCCATGGGTGCGATGCAGAGCCAGAGCACCAGCAACCCGACCACCATCTCACAGTACGCCGCGATGGAGGCCATGGCCGGGCCGCAGGACGACGTGGCCGAGATGGTCGCCGCCTTCGAGGAGCGGCGGGGGCGCGTGGTCGAGCTGCTCGAGGCGCTGCCCGGCGTGAGCTGCCGCATGCCCGTGGGCGCGTTCTATGTCCTTCCCGACATGGGCTCCCATCTGGGCAAGCGCGTCGGCGACCAGCGGATCGAGACCGACGCCGACCTGTCGGAGTATCTGCTCTCGCAGCATCACGTCGCCGTGGTGCCCGGGTCGGCATTCGGCGCGCCCGGATTCCAGCGGATCTCGTACGCCTGCTCGATGGATGCGATCGAGGAAGGCGTGGCCCGCATCGCCAGGGCCCTCGGGGAGCTGGAACCGGCGTGAGACGGCTTTCCCCCGGAGCAGGGCTGCTGGCCGGCATGCTGCTGGCGCTGCCGCTGTTTCCGGGGTGCTCCGAGGATCGCAAGCTCTCGGCCTTCCCGGACAGCTACTCCGGTGTGGGGATGGAGCTCGAGATGCGGGACGGCTCGCCGTACGTGGTGCGGCCGATCGAGGGCGGGCCGGCCGCGGCCGCCGGTGTGCTGGCCGGAGAGAAGCTGGCCGCGATCGACGGCGTGTCGACCGAGGGCATGACCCTGGCCCAGGTGGTGGAGCGGGTGCGCGGTCCCAAGGGCACGGCCGTGCGGGTGACGCTGGAGAAGGCGGGCAAGAAGCGCACGATCCCGGTGATGCGGGGCAAGCTGAAGCGCACCGGAGCCTCGGATCGTTCGGGCAAGGCGTACCAGGCCGGAAAATAGCCCGGGCCCATCTCCTCCCTCGGCGAAGGGATTCTCAGCGGACCCGGATCACCCACCCTGCATCCACGGCAGAGTCCTTGACCTTGCGCCAGCCGTCGAGTGACGGCCGCTCGAAGCGCTCGAAGATCACGGGCAGCCCGTTGCACCTCGGACGCTCGCCGTCGCAGACCTCGAACCGCAGGTGCGGCTCGCGGGAGCGCCCCGAGTTGCCGACCGCCGCGATCAGGTCTCCTGCCTGCACCTTGTCTCCGGCCTTGACCCGCAGCGAGCCCTGCTTCAGGTGCGCCAGCAGGCTCACCGCGCCTCCGGCGTGCCTGATCCGCACCCGGTTGCCAATCGCCGGGTCCTCGCCCGCGGCACCGGGCAGGTTGTCCGGCAGCTCGCCGTGCGCCTCGAGCACCTCGCCCGCGGCAGGGGCATGGACCGGTGCGCCAAAGGCCGCGTAGTCCTCGTTGCGCTTGGCGTTGCGGGGCCGCTCCCCCCGGCTGTCCACGGCCACGAGGTCGAGGCCGTACCGGCTGGCGAGGAAGAGCCGACCCCGGTCGCGCACCGCGGAGCGGCGCAGCAGGTCCGCGTCCGCCGGCCCGCGCACCGCCCGCCAGGAGCCCTTGAGCGGCAGGCGGAAGCGCATGCTCCCGGGCAGGGATCTCGGCTTGAGCACGGCCCGCAGGGGCCGGCTGATCCCGGCTGCCATCACCTCGGCCTCGATGCGCCCGCGCCCGGTGAAACCGGCGGGCAGGGCCAGCCGGGGCAGGAACAGCGTGGCCCGCCCGCGAGCCGGCACGGCCGTCACCAGAGGCACCTCGCGTCCGTCCGGCTCGTGGACCTTGAGCCGCGCGGCCAGGTCGTGTCCCTCGATCCAGTGGAAGCCGAGCGCCCGCCCCGCGCCGTCGCGCAGCGCCAGGCGCACGCCGCGCAGCGCCAGGCCCTCCTCACCGGCAGCTATCTCGAGCTCGGCCAGCAGGTGCTCGGCGCCGTCGAGGGCGAGCACAAACGGAGCATCGTCCACCGCGCGGACCTCGGCCTTGCCGCTGCCGGCCCGCATCGGCTCGGCTCCGGCGCCCGGACTCGCGGCGCCAGCGGTGAGGCGGAAGCTGGCCTCGATCGGCCGGAAGCGCTCGCGCAGCCCGTCGAACTCGGCCGCTGGTGCGGACAGCCCGAACAGCAGGGTGTACATCCCGCTGAACAGGGTGTAGCGCAGGAAGCGGCGGTTGCCGGCGGTGAAGTCCACGCGGTGGGCCGTGGCCCCGGCGAGCACCACGTCGCCCTGCTCGGCGATCACCGGCTTGCCGTAGATCAGCAGCAGCGTGCGGCTGTCGCGCTCGAAGGCCTGTCGCGGCCGCTTCTCCGCCGCGATCCGCGGACGCAGCGTGAGGAAGACCTCGGCGTCGGTGCCGCCCCTGGCGTGGAGCAGCAGCGTGGCGCCCTCACCGACCCGGCGCTCCTCGGCCGACCACAGCGCCTCGTCGGCCTCGATGCTGCAGCTGCCCACCGGGCAGCTGTGCTGCCTCGCGGTCGCTGGGACGGCGGCGAGCAACGCGACGAGGACTGCGAGCGTTCGGTGGTGCATCGTCAACTCCGCTGTGCTGGGCCGAGGATAGCACCTTCGCGGGCAGCGGGGCCAGGGAATGTTCCAGCTCGGGCTGGATCGCGAGCGCAGGGGGGTAATGTTTGACACAGTGCGATAGAGACGGATAATATCAGAGGATTAGGGGTGATTCGGGAGGCCAATGGCCAGGAAAGACCGCGAGCTGCCGCCCTTCCCGGGCGCGCCGCCACCGATTCCAGAGGACGATGGGGAGGGAGATCCCCTGGTCGGCCGCGAGCTCGACGGTCGCTTCCGCATCGGGCCCCGCATCGCGGTCGGGGCGATGGGCAAGATCTTCACCGCGGTGCAGGAACCGCTGGGCCGGCTGGTGGCGCTCAAGGTGCTCTCCCCGTCCTATGCCGGGGAGCTGGATCCAGAGTTCGAGCGCCGGTTCTACCTCGAGGCCAGCGCTGCCTCCGGGCTCAAGCACCCCAACACGATCACGGTCCACGACTACGGGCTGACCGAGGACGGTCTATACTACATCGTGATGGAGCTCGTCGAGGGGCAGACCCTGGCCCAGCTGGTGCGCTCCGAGGGCCCGCTGGAGATTCTGCGCGCGCTGGATATCGTGTCCAAGGTGGCGCGCAGCCTGCGCGAGGCCCATCACCGCGGCGTGGTGCACCGCGACCTCAAGCCCGAGAACATCATGATCACCGAGTTCGAGGGCGACCGCGACTGGGTCAAGGTCCTCGATTTCGGCCTGGTCAAGCTGTTCCGGCCCGGCGAGGGCAAGACGGTCGACGATCTGACCAATCCCAACCTGGTGATGGGCTCACCGCGCTACATGAGCCCGGAGCAGGCCCGCAACAAGGGCATCGAGCCGCGCTCGGACGTGTACTCGCTGGGGATCGTGCTGTTCCTCCTGCTCACCGGCACGGTGCCCTTCGGGCGCGATCCCAAGACCGCCGCGATCGACATCATCGACGCCCATCTCAACAAGGAGGCGCCGCGTCTGTCCGAGGTCGCCAGGAACGGCGATTTCCCCGGCGAGCTCGAGGACCTGGTGGCGCGCTGCCTGGCCAAGAGCCCCGAGGACCGGCCCGCGGACATGGACGAGCTGCTCGACGGTCTGCTCGGGGTCGAGCAGACGCTGCGGCGCGGCGGCCACGGCGTGGCCCGCACGATGAGCGAGACCGGCGGCGGGCGCTGGATCGGCGCGCTGCTCGCGCTGGCCACGCTGGTGCTGCTCGGCGCCTTTGGCCTGCTGGGCTACATGATCCTCGGCGATCGTATCGAGGAGGCCGTGGATCCCAGCTCGCGGGTGCTGCTGCCGATCACGCCGGCACGACCGGCCATGGAGCGCTTCATGCCCGTGGGAGGAGACGAGCCGCGCGAGCTGCTGGTTCCAGCCCTCGACGCTGACGGCGCAGCGGACCGGCAGCCCGAGCCGGCGGATCCCGGGGGCGAGGTGGATCGCCGCCAGCAGGCGGCCGCGAGGACCGGGGACAAGGGCTACGAGGAGACGACGTACATCGTCACGTCTCAGCCACCGGGCGCCGAGGTGTACGAGGCCGGCCAGCTGCTCGGGCTCACACCGCTCACGCTGAACCGCGAGCGCAGCAGGAAAGCGAAACATACGCACTTCGAGGTCACCCTCTGGCTGGCCGGTCACGAGCCGAGCCGTCTGAGCTCGCGCGGGTCGGGGCCGGACGTGGATCCCCTGCTGCTGCACGCGGATCTGGTGAAGCTCGACAGCCCGGAGATCTCAATCGGGCCCGGCGCGGCCGCGGCCGAGGACGGCAGGGTCGAGCCGGGGCCGTCCGCCGATGACGCTGATCGAAACAATCCTGCTGTCGAGGAGGCGGGTGAGGCGAAGCCCCCGGGAACGGGAGCGGGCCCGGAACCGGGCTCGGACGAGGTCAAGGGCTCGGGTCCGGGCCCGGGCGACCAGAAACACGGGCCCGCGCTTGACGGGAGCCCATCCGCGGGTTAGGTTCGCGCCTCGGGAGAGACTCACGGAGGAGAGCACGATGAAGACGCTGAGACTGGCGTCCTGCCTGATGTTCCTGGTCGCCGCCGCCCTCGGCTGCGCCACCACCCAGGAGGGCGGAGGCGCGTCGGGCGAGGAGGTGGTCCTCACCGTGTTCGGCATCGCCGACTTCCACGGCCAGCTCCGTCCGGGGGAGGTCGACGGCCGACCGATCGGCGGCGCCGAATGGATCGCGTCCTATCTCGGTGCGGTGCGCAAGGCCAACCCCGGCGGCGTGCTCGCCGTCGACACGGGCGACAGCTTCACCGGTCCGCTCGTCGCGACGCACAAGGAAGGCGCCGCGATCATCGAGTACTTCAACCAGATCGGCATCGACGCGATGGCGCTGGGCAACCACGAGTTCGACTTCGGCCCGGTCGGGCCGCTGAACCGGGCGCTGGAGCAGGGCACGGATCCGCGCGGCGCGCTCAAGGAGCGGGCCAAGGAGGCCAAGTTCCCGATCCTGGCGGCCAACATCTACGAGCAGGCGACCGGCCAGCGCTTCGCGCCCGAGGGCATCGCGCCGTACACCATCATCGAGCGCCACGGGATCAAGGTCGCGATCATCGGCCTGACCACGATCGATCTGCCCAAGATCACGCTGCCGCACAACCTCAAGGGCCTGCTGTTCAAGCACCACATGACCGAGCTGCGCACGCTGATCCCCGAGGTCAGGGAGAAGGGCGCGAGCGTGGTGGTCATCGTCGGTCACCTCGGCGGCAACTTCGACGAGGACGCCCAGGAGTACCTCGGCGAGATCGCGGACCTGGCCCGCTCGCTCAGCCCGGACGACGTCGATCTGATCGTGGGCGGCCACACCACCGGCCTTTTCGGTGCGGTGATCAACGGTATCCCCGTGGTCAAGCCGGAGGGCTATGCCCACGGCTTCTCACGGGTCGATCTGACGGTGGACAAGGGCAACCGCCGCGTGGTGCGCTCCAAGACGGTGATCCACCCGCAGACGCGGTTCTGGCACAGCCTCCCGACAGCGGAGGGCAAGCAGGAGCCGATCAACTACCTCGGTGTCGAGATCAAGCCTGAGGAGGCCATCGCCAAGGCGATCGAGCCGTACTTCCAGGCGGTCGACGCACTGAAGGCGGTGCCCATCGGCGAGTCCACTACGGCGGTGACCCGGGAGGGGACCTACAACTCGGCCCTGGGCAACCTGGTCACGGACGCGATGCGCCTGTTCGATGAGAGCGTGGAGGTGGCGCTGTTCAACGCCGGCGGGATCCGCGCCGATCTGCCGACGGGCAAGCTGACCTTCGGCAATCTGTACGACTCCTTGCCCTTCGACAACACGGTGTGCCTGGTGCGGCTCTCCGGGCAGCAGCTGAAGGAGGTACTCGAGCACGGCCTGTCCGGCGAGTTCGGCAACCTCGAGGTGTCCGGGATCAAGGTGCTGATCGACCCGGCGCAGCCCGTGGGCAGCCGCGTGGTGCGCATCATCGGCCCCAAGGACCAGGAGATGGAGAGCAACGACTTCGTCGAGGTGGCGATCAACGACTTCATGCTGGCGGGCGGCGATGGCTACCGCATGATCCCGCGCAGCACCTCGGTGGAGACGGGCGCCGACGTCCGCGAGCTGGTGGTCCGGCTCGTCGAGCTGCGGGGCAAGAAGATCGCGCCCGACGCCACACCGCGCTACGAGCGGTACGACGCGGCCAAGAAACCGCAGACCGCGCCGGCGCCCGGGAAGGACAAGCCGCCCGCGCCGAAGAAGAAGGCCAAGAAGAAGGCCAAGAAGTAGCCGTTCGGACCTCACCACACTCGCATGTCGCACAACGAACCAGGGCCCGGTGACTCGGGTGCGAGGATCTAGTACCATCCATCGACCAAGTACCAACAGAGGAGTGGACCATGAGTACCTTAGTCTGTAGCAACACGAGATTCACAGTGGTTCTGGCGGTGTTCGTCCTGGCCCTGGGGCCGGTCGCCTGCGACGACGACACCACCCCGTCCGGCGACACCGACACCGACACCGACACCGACACCGACACGGACACGGACACGGACACCGACACCGACACCGACACGGACACGGACACCGACACCGACACGGACACGGACACGGACACGGACACCGACACCGACACGGACACGGACACCGACACCGACACGGACACCGACACCGACACGGACACGGACACCGACACGGACACCGACACCGATACCTTCGAGTGCGCCACCGAGGGACAGACCCGCTGCGACGAGAGCGACGACTGGGTGCTCGAGTGCCAGGGCGGATTCTGGAAGCCCCTGTTCAGCTGCGGCGAGGGCGACTGCGTGGACGGCGAGTGCCGTGAGTGCGACGAGGGTGAGCGCGGCTGTGCGCTGGGCAAGCTGGCCGAGTGCGTGGACAATCAATGGGTCGAGCAGGAGGACTGCGAGAGCCAGGGCAAGATCTGCGATCCGGTGCAGGGCTGCGTGGACTGCGACGAGGGCTCGCTGCGCTGCAAGGGTAACGTGCTGCAGACCTGCTCCGGCGGGAGCTGGACCACGGACACCGACTGCGGCGCGGGCGGTCAGATCTGCAACCTCTCCGCGTGCGTCGACGGCGACGAGTTCGACGGCCTGTGGGAGATGCTCGGCATCGTTCAGGACGCCGCCGGTGCCTGCCAGACGCCGGCGCCGGGCGGCCTGATGCGTGCCGTGCTCGAGATCGATCAGAACGGGACCGCCTTCGCGATCCGCGAGCTGGATGACACGTCGCCGATGAAGATCGACAACGGCTCGATCTCCGGCGATGCGCTGAACGGCGACCAGACCTTCGAGTGGACCGTCGGGGACGACGCTCCCTTCGACTGCGTGTTCGAGGTACGCAGCGTGTTCGACGCGACGAAGCAGGCCGACGGTTCGATATCCGGCACCTGGAGCTTGAGCTTCAGCGACAAGTCCGGCAGCTGTGGCGTGTTCAATTCGATCGAGGACTTCCCCAAGCCGCGGCCCTGCGACGTGATCGTCGACTTCGATACCGCGCGCTACATGTGCACGCCGAGTGGGGGCGCGGAGCTGTGCGGCGACGGCGTGGATCAGGACTGCGACGGGTACACCGACGAGGACGACTGCGAGTACGGCTGCGAGTGGGGCGCGACCCAGTGTAACGGCGAGGTGCTCGAGCTCTGCGAGCTGGGGTACTGGGTCGAGCAGGAGGACTGCGGAGCCGGATCAGAGGTCTGCGACGAGACGCTGGGCGACTGCGTCGCGTCCTGCGACCAGGGTCAGGATCCTGACGTCTGCAGGGGCGACCGGGTATTCTACTGCGACGTTGACGGGCATTACTACGAGCACCGCAACTGCGCGGAGGAAGGACGGGTCTGCGAGGGCGGCCAGTGCAAGGAAGCGTACGAATCGTGCACCGGCGAGGGGCACAAGGCCTGCGTGTACGACACGGTGATGATCTGCACCGCCGGCTCGTGGGTCGAGGAGGAGGTCTGCGCCTTCGACGAGCAGTGCGTGGACGGCGCGTGCCAGGAGGGGCCCTGCCGCGAGTGGGACAGCGCCTGTGAGGGCAACGTGCTGATGCGATGTGATGGGGACGGTATGTGGTACGAGGAGGAGGACTGCGGCGCGCAGGGCCTGGTCTGCTCCCCGGACGAGCACGAGTGCGTCGAGGGCTGCTCGGCCGGTGAGGTCGTGTGCCGCGATTCGGTGGTCTGGGTCTGCGACGACGAGACCTCGAGCCTGGCGTGGTCCGAGGACTGCGCGGAGCAGGGCGAGATCTGCGCGGACGGCGCCTGCGTGCCGCTTGGGCAGGGCTGCACCGACGAAGACGTCGGCTGCGACGGGCGCAGCGCCATGGTCTGCACCGGCGGGGCCTGGACCCTCGCCGAGGACTGCGGCGCCACCGGCCTGGGCTGCCAGGACGGCGCGTGCGTGGAGGCCGATCCCGAGTGCGGCGTCGGCGACCGCCGCTGCGAGGGCATGGAGCTGATGGAGTGCAGCATGTACGGCGTGTGGCGGGTGGCCACCACCTGCGTCGGCCCCCAGGTCTGCGATCAGGCGCTGCTGGATTGCGTGGACCCGTGCACCGCGGGGGAACGGATCTGCGCTCGCGGCGATGTGTGGGAGTGCAGCGAGCCCGACGGCGTGTTCTGGCAGCAGTACAACTGCCAGTGGCAGGGCATGCTCTGCGTGGACGGCGAGTGCGTGTCTCCGCAAGACGCCTGCACGGACGAAGGTGCCTCCGCCTGCGAGGGCAACAACCTGATGACCTGCGAGGGCGGGCAGTGGGTGCCGACCGAGAACTGCGAGGAGGACTCCGATCTGGAGTGCTACGAGGGCGAGTGCATGCGACCGCCGTGGTGGGGCTGCGACTGGAGAGAGACGCTGTGCCTGGACGGCACGGTGTGGACCTGCGAGCAGGGCCGCTTCTACCCGTTCTACGACTGCGAGGCGGGCGACAGCTGCGACGCCGAGGGTGTGGCCTGTGAGGGCGACGACTACAGCTGCTCGGAGGAGGGCGAGCGCGCGTGCTTCCACGGCCATTCCTGGGAGTGTCAGGACGGCGAGTACGTGCTCAACTGGACCTGCTACGAGGGCGAGGTCTGCCTGGAAGGTGAGTGCCGAGAGTCCTGCGACACCGAGGGCGCCCGGCGCTGCGATCCGGGGGATGCCCGGGATATCGACGAGTGCAGCGGCGGCGTGTGGCGGAGCGCGGACTACTGCGGCGACGGCCGCTGCGTGGATGACGGCGGCACGGTGAGCTGCGGTCCGTGTTTCGAGGGTGACACGCGCTGCTGGCCCGACTCGGCGCTGATGGTCTGTGACGCTGGCGGCGAGTGGCAGGAGGCGCTGAACTGCCGGGACGTGGCACTGAGCTGCGGCTGTCACGGGAGTATGGACTGCGAGTGCATGGCCTGTGACGACGACCATGTCTGGGAGGACGGCGACAGCGGCCTGAGCTGCGAGGGCAACGAGGCCCTGCTCTGCCTCGACGGGTACTGGGTGCCCTTCGAGGACTGCGAGGCCTCGGGCAAGATCTGCCAGTTCGGCCAGTGCGAGGAGGGCGAGGGCGCCGATGGGTTCTGGCTGTTCATGGGCACGCTGGAGGCCGTGGACGGGGAGACCGTATGCGTGTCTCCCCCGCCGGGCTTTGCGATCGATCTCATGCGCCAGATCGATCAGACCGGCAGCACCTTCTCCATCGGAGCGCCTCCGGACGATAACGAGGAGACGCCCTTCTTCTTCGACAACGGCACGGTGAGCGGGACCACGTACACCGGAAGCAGCACCTTGACCATGCCGATCCCCGACGCCGACTGCCAGGTCGGTCTCGACGGCGAGTTCACGGCCGAGCTGAGCGACGGACGTCTGGTCGGACACTGGGAGCTGACCGTGGGCGTGTACACCGGCACCGAGTGTCCCGCCGAGCCCACGGCCCCGCAGATGCCCTGGCCCGAGGGCTGCGTGGCGGACTGGATCTTCGAGGCCGTGCGGAGGTAGCGGATTGGCCGATCTGCTGCTGATCGGCGGCGCCCCCCGCGAGCTGATCGAGGCGCTCTCGGCGCTCGTGGGGCGCGGCGGCGGCATGGTCCGCCAGGAGGAGTCCGGCCTCTCGGGCCTGGAGAGCCACCGCGACACCGGCGCCGAGGTGGTCCTGGTCTGCCTGCCGCTGGACGGGATCTCGGGCGACGAGGTGCTGGAGCGGCTGATCGACCAGGACCCGCGGGCCGTGGTGGTGGTCTGCGGACGGGACCCGGCGATCACCGGCTCGGCGGATGCGCTCGACCGGGGCGCCTTCCAGCACGTGGTCGGCATCGGCGCCCAGGCGCAGATCCTCGCGGCCGTGGGTCTGGCCCTGGGCGCGCGGCAGGCCGACGCCCAGCTTTCGTACCTGCGCAGCCGCGACGCCTCGGGCACGGACTGGGAGAGCATCGTCGGCCAGTGTCCGCCGATGCGCTCGGCCTTTGCCACGGTACGCAAGATCTGCAGGCGCACGGTGGGCGGCGGCGCGCCCGCGGTGCTGATCACCGGCGAGACCGGTACGGGCAAGGGCCTGTTCGCCAAGGCGCTGCACTACAACAGCGTCCGTCGAAGCTGGGCGCTGGTCGAGCTGAACTGCGCCGCGGTGCCGGCCACGCTGATCGAGGCCGAGCTGTTCGGCCACGAGCGCGGCGCCTTCACCGATGCGCGTTCGGCCCGGGCCGGGCTGTTCGAGACCGCGGATCGGGGTACGCTGTTCCTCGACGAGATCGCGGCGCTCGACCTCTCGCTGCAGGCCAAGCTGCTCAATGCGATCGAGGAGAAGCGCGTGCGGCGGCTCGGCGGCAGCAACGAGCGGCCCGTGGACGTGCAGATCGTGGCGGCCACGGCCCAGGACCTGGAGGCGATGTCCGGCGAGAACCGTTTCCGCGCCGATCTGTTCCATCGGCTCGACGTGGTGCGGATCCACCTGCCGCCGCTGCGTACTCGTGGGGACGACCGCGTGCTGCTCGCCGAGACCTTCCTGCGGCAGATCTGCTACGAGTACGGCCTGCCCGAAAAGCAGCTCTCCGACGGCGCGCGGCTGGCTGTGGAGCGCTACGACTGGCCGGGCAACGTGCGCGAGCTGCACAACCGCATCGAGCGGGCGGTGTTGCTCAAGGACGACGTGATGGTCCGTACCGCGGACCTGGAGCTGCCCGAGCTTGAGCGGCGGGTGGAGATCGAGACCAGCAAGAGCGGCCTGAAGGTCTCGCTCCCCGAGCAGGGGCTCAAGTTCGACGATCTCGAGCGCGAGGTGCTGCGCCAGGCCCTGGAACGGCAGGGCGGCAACGTGTCCCGCGCCGCGCGCTTCCTCGGCATCACCCGGCAGACCCTGATCTACCGCATGCGTAAGCACGGCCTCTGAGGGACGTCACCGCCTAGGCGAGGAAGGTCCGCACGAAGTGGAAGAAGCCCACCGGATCGAGGAAGGTCAGGTCCACGGTGCCGAGGGTGACCCGCTCGCCGGGTGAGAGGCGGTGGCGCCGGCCGGGCAGCAGGATCTGGTTGTTGATCAGCGTGTGGTGGGTGCTCTGGTTGTCCTCGACGTAGTACTCGTCGGCGATCCGCTCGATCACTGCATGGCGCCGGGACACGGACCGCTCGTTGACCTGCACGTCGGCCTGGTTGCTGCAGCCGACCACGCAGCGCCCGACCTTGCTCCCGCCGAGGTTGCCCAGCGTGAACACCATGAAGGCCACATCCTTGGGCAGCGCGCCGAGATCGATCGTGGAGACGGCGGTTGCGTCGAATCCGGTTCCGCCGGAGCGGAAGATCGTCTCGCCCGGCGACGTGCCGTGGATCGCCTTGAAGCTGTCCGCTGACGCGTCCTGGAGCAGGACCGCGGGTGGCCCTCCTTCGAGGTACGCGGCGAGCTCGGTTTGCTTGAACAGCGGACCGAAGTCGCCGATCGGCTTGGCACTGCCCTTCATGATTTTCCCTCGTGTTTCGACTGGCACCATAGCACCGCGGTCCGGCCCTGGCAACGCGTCTGCGGCGCTCGAGCACGCATTCGCGCTTCTGCTCTGCTGACTGTCTGATATCCAACACTGTTGCATATCAGACAACTTCCGGCGCCTCGTCTCACTGGGTTATCCCCCATGATCACGCAGTTTTCACTGTTTTTCGCAGAGCACATCCTGGCACGGGCCTTGCGTGATACGCGCGCACATGGAAGCGCGCCTGCCAATCATCGAACGCTACGCCCTCGAGGGACTGCTCGGCGAGGGCGGCATGGGCGCCACCTTCAGCGCGCGCGACCGCGAGACCGGCGGGATTGTTGCGGTCAAGTTCCTGTGTGACGATCTGGCCCAGGACCGGACCGCAATCGACCGCTTCCTCGCAAATGCGCGGGCGCTGATCGGGCTCGACAGCGCTCACCTGATCCGCGTGCTCGACGCGGGCCGCGCGCTCGACGGCCCTCCGTACCTGGTGATGGAGCGGCTCGAGGGGCGCGACCTGGGCCAGGTGCTGGCCGAGGACGGCCCGCTCGATGCCCAACGCGCGACACAGATGATCTGGGAGCTGTGCCAGGGCCTGGCCCTGGCGCACGAGCGCGGCCTGGTTCACCTCGATCTCAAGCCGGAGAACGTGTTCATAGTCCGTGACGCGGACGGGCGCGAGCGAGCCAAGGCAATGGACTTTGGCGCGGCGCGCGCGCCGGGCACCAACGGCGGAGCCGGGCCGGGTAGCGCGCCGGGCGTACCCGAGTACTGGTCGCCCGAGCTGGCGCTGGGCCGGGCGATCGACGCGCGCTCCGACGTGTACAGCCTGGGCGTGCTGCTCCACGAGGCGCTGACCGGCAAGACGCCCTTCAGCTCGCATAGCGTGTCCGATGTGGTGGAGCAGCATCTCAACGGCGCGGCGCGCAAGGTCCAGCTAAAGACCGCGAACCTGGCGCTCCCCAAGGCCCTGGAAGCGGTGATGTTGCGCTGCCTGGCTGCTGATCCGGCAGAGCGCTACGCGAGCGTCCTCGATCTGGCCGGCGACCTGGCCGATGTGCCGGGCCTGGAGCAGAGCGAGCGGGAGACTCATCGGAGGACAATGATGAAGACCTGTCCCACCTGTGGCAAGGAATACCCCGACGACATCGAGTACTGCCTCCAGGACGGGGCGCTGCTCGGTCCGGCCTCCTCGGAGCCTTCGTCTTCGGCTTCGGCCTCGCCAGCGCTGCCGCCGCCCGCCGCGGTCCCGGCCGAGCTCTCCGAGCCCGCGCTCCCGGAAGACGAGCCCAAGACCCTGCCGCCGGCGTTGACGCCGGTGCCGGCCGAGGCCCTGCGCAGCCCCGAGGAGGAGGCCGAGATCGCTGCCGAGGAGGAGAAGAACTCCCGCATCGGTACGCTGCTCGGCTCGTACTATGTCAACGACGTGATCGGCGAGGGCGGCATGGGCATCGTGTACCTCGCCGAGCATGTCAAGCTCGGCCGCAAGGTCGCGATCAAGGTCCTGCGCCAGGAGTTCTCGAACAACGCCGCCGCGGTGAGCCGCTTCTTCCACGAGGCGCGGGCCGTGAACCAGATCGGCCACGAGAACATCATCGAGGTCACCGACTTCTTCGAGGAGGTCGGCGGCGACAACTACTTCGTGATGGAGCTGCTCGAGGGCCTCGACCTGGAGCAGCTGCTGGAGCGTGAGGAGCAGGTCCCCTCGGAGCGTGCCGTGCCGATCGTGCTGCAGGTCTGCGAGGCGCTGGCCGCGGCGCACGAGGCCGGTGTGATCCACCGCGATCTCAAGCCGGAGAACATCTTCCTCATCGAGCACGCCGGCCGCCAGGATTTCGTCAAGCTGCTCGACTTCGGCATCGCCAAGCTCACCGATCAGGACGGCAAGTCGCTGCAGCGGACCATGGCCGGCTCCGTGCTCGGCACGCCCGAGTACATGTCTCCCGAGCAGGCCGCCGGCAAGAGCGTGGACCACCGGTCCGACACCTACTCACTGGGCGTGATCCTGTACGAGCTCGTCACCGGGCGGCTGCCCTTCGAGGCCAAGAGCTTCGGCGAGTACCTGGTGCAGCACATGACCGTCGCGCCCAAGTCGCCGACCCGGTTCGACGATCTGCGCTACCCGGTGTCGCCCGAGCTGCGCGACGTGATCATGCGCTGCCTGGAGAAGGAGCCGGCCGACCGGTACCAGTCGATGCGCGAGCTGTACGTGGATCTCGAGGCCCTGCTGCCCGGCGCCGAGCCGGCCTTCGACGCGAAGGCTCCAGCCGTGGGCCGCTCCTGGCTGGCCGCGGCCCTGGGCGGGATCCTGGGCCTGGCCGCGGTGGTGACCGCGGTGCTGTTCTTCGTGTCCCTGGCCGAGACGGACAGTGCGCTGTCCAGCGACGACGAACCAGCGCCCGCGGTCGAGGTCGAGCCGTCTGCGCCGAAGATCGAGCCTGCGCCGCCCGCGATCGAGCCGGCAGCCGCGCCCAGGGTGCAGCTGGCCTTCGAGTCCGAGCCGGCCGGCGCCGAGGTGTTCGCGGACGGCAGCGACGAGCCGCTCGGCCTTACTCCCTGCACGGCCGAGCTCGATCGCGGCAGGGGCAAGGGCGTGTTCGTGTTCAGGCTCGCGGGATACGAGGAGACCAGGAAGCTGGCCTCGATGTCCCAGGACGGCCTGGTGGCCGCGATGCTCAAGAAGAAGCGGGTGGCCGTGGCCAAGGTCAAGAAGAGGGAGAAGATCGAGAAGCCCGAGAAGGTCGGGATGGTCGAGAAGGCCGGGAAGCCCAAGAGGCCCGGCAAGATCGAGAAGGCCGCTGGCAAGGCCGAAGCCCACAAGGGCGAAGGCTCCGAGCCCGTGTCCGAGGATCTGCAGAAGGGCGGCACGATCGACCCGTTCGACGAGTAGCCGGAGGACGAGATGAGACGAACTGTTGTCGCAGCCGTCGTGGCAATGCTCGCGGGCCTGCTCGGCCCGGCCGCGCTGGCCAAGGATGATGCCAAGAAACAGGCCCGGATGCACTTCAAGGTGGCCGAGCGGTTGTACCGTCTGGGCGAGTTCGCCGACGCGCTGGCCAGCTACTCCAAGGCGTACGAGGCCAAGCCGCTGGCCGGCTTCCTGTTCAACATCGGCCAGTGCCACCGCGAGCTGGGTAACTTCGAAAAGGCGGTCAAGTTCTACGAGAACTACCTGCGCGACAAGCCGCGGGCCAAGAACAAGAAGATCGTGCTGCAGTTGATCGGGGAGTGCAAGCAGAAGCAGGCCGAGAAGGAGGAGCAGGAGCGCAAGCAGGAGGAGGAGCGCAAGATCCGCGAGGCCGAGGAGCGGCGCCTGGCCGAGGAGGCCGAGCGCCGGGAGCAGGAGCGTGTGCGCCTGGAGCAGGAGCGGCTGGCCAACGAGCGGATGAAGGAGGCGCTGGCCGCCGAGGAGAAGCGCAAGGCCGAGGAAGAGGGCAAGGTCTGGAAGCAGTGGTGGTTCTGGACCGCGATCGGCGGGGCCGTGGCCATTGCCGGCGGCGTGACCGCGGGCGTGCTGGCCAACCGCGAGGAGACGCGGACCGTGCTGCCTTCGGGTAGCCTGGGAACCCTCGACCGGAGAGGGGAGTGAGCCATGTGTAGATACGGCAAGACCATCATCACGGCGCTGGCCCTGACTTTGCTCGTCGGCTGCGGCGAGGTGGTGGACGTGGAGCGGACCGACCTGACCGGGATCCGCCTCACCGTGCGCTACGAGGCATCGCTGCGGCTGGACCAGATCCGCATCTCGGCGACCCTGGAATCAGACGGCAGTCAGGCCTTTGCCCCCGGCCTGCTGCCGGACACTCCTGGCGGCGTGCTCGATCCCGGCGGCGAGGAGACCGTGGCGATCCTGCTTGCCGACGACCTGGCCAACGAGACCCTGATCCTGCGCGTCGAGGGCCTGACCGAGGGCAAGCTCGCCGCGGTCAAGGGCGCGCGCAGGGTGGTGGAGCTGCGTCAGCTGGTGCCGGTGATCGTGCTGCTGGGCACGCCTCCGGTGTGCGGTGACAGCGAGATCGACGCGCTGCTCGAGGGCTGCGATGACGGCGGCAACACGCCGGGCGACGGCTGCGACGAGAGCTGCCAGGTGGAGCCGGGCTTCGAGTGCGACGGCGAGCCGTCGGTGTGCGACGGGATCTGCGGTGACGGCCTGGTGCGCGGCAGCGAGGGCTGCGACGACGGTGAGGATCCGCCCGCAGCAGGCGACGGCTGCGATGCGAGCTGCCAGGTGGAGCCGGGGTACACCTGCACGGACGAGCCCTCGGTGTGCGAGCAGACCTGCGGCGACGGCCAGCGGGATCCGGGTGAGGAGTGCGACGACGAGAACCTGGACAACGGCGACGGCTGCTCCGACATCTGCGAGGAGGAGCCGGGCTGGGTCTGCGACGAGGCGGAGCCATCCAACTGCGAGCAGACCTGCGGCAACGGCCAGCGCGACGATGGCGAGCAGTGCGACGACGACAACGCGCTCAACGGCGACGGCTGCGACGCGAACTGCCGGGTGGAGCCGGGGTACCAGTGCACCGACGACGAGCCCTCGGTGTGCGATGGCAAGTGCGGCGACGGCCTGGTGCGGGGGAACGAGAGCTGCGACGACGCCAACGGCACGGGCGGTGACGGCTGCTCCGCGAGCTGCCGGACCGAGGACGGCTTTGCCTGCGCGGGCGAGCCGTCGGTGTGCCTCACGCGCTGCGGTGACGGCAAGGTGCTGGGCGACGAGCAGTGCGACGACGGTCGCACCGACGCGGCCGACGGGTGCAACGCGCTGTGCGAGCTGGAGCCGGGGTACAGCTGCACGGGCGAGCCGTCGGTGTGCGTGCCGCTGTGCGGTGACGGGCTGCTGCGCGGCGCCGAGGGCTGCGACGACGGCGACGGCTCTGGCGGTGACGGTTGCTCGCCGCTGTGCGAGGAGGAGCCCGGCTTTTCCTGCACGGGCGAGCCGTCGGTGTGTGCCGGGATCTGTCCGGACGGGATGATCCGCGGTCACGAGCCCTGCGACGACGACAATTCGGACAGCGGCGACGGCTGCGGCGTGCCCTGCGAGGTGGAGGATGGCTTCGCCTGCACGGGCGAGCCGTCGGTGTGCCACTCGCTGTGCGGTGACGGTCTGATCCGCGGCGAGGAGGACTGCGACGACCACAACCGGGCCTCGCGCGACGGTTGCTCCGCGGCGTGCAGCGTGGAGGACGGGTACGCCTGCGACGGCGAGGCGTCGGTGTGCTCTGCGGTGTGCGGTGACGGCAAGGTTCGCGGCGCCGAGTCCTGCGACGACGAGGACCGTGACCCGGGTGATGGCTGCTCGGCGACCTGCCAGGTGGAGGATGGCTTCATCTGCCGGCGCGAGCCGAGCTACTGCGTGGAGGTCTGCGGTGACGGGCTGATCCGGGGCGCAGAGGAGTGCGATGACGCCAACATGCGCGGCGGTGACGGCTGCTCTCCTGGGTGTCGGTTCGAGGTCGGGTACACCTGTGAGGGCGAGGCCTCGGTGTGCACGCCGGTATGTGGCGACGGGCTGGTGCGCGGCGACGAGACCTGCGACGACGATGCGATCAATCCGCCGGCCTCGGGCGACGGGTGCTCCGAGTTCTGCCAGGTGGAGCGCGGGTACTCCTGCCAGGACGAGCCCTCGACCTGCACGCCGGTGTGCGGCGATGGCATAATGGCGCCCAACTCCACCGAGCAGTGCGACGATCAGGATCTGGACAACGGCGACGGCTGCAGCGACACCTGCCGGATCGAGGCGGGGTACGTGTGTACGGGCGAGCCCTCGGTGTGCCTGGCCACCTGCGGCAACGGCACGATCGATCTCGGCGAGGAGTGCGACGACAGCGATCTGGACAATGGCGACGGCTGCTCGGATCGCTGCCAGGAGGAGGAGGGGTATCACTGTGAGCTGGAGCCGTCGGTGTGCGACGGGATCTGCAACGACGGGATGGTGCGCGGCAGCGAGACCTGTGACGACGGCGGCAACGAAGCGGGCGACGGCTGCTCCGCAAACTGCTCGGTGGAGGACGGGTACCTCTGCGCTGGCGAGCCGTCGCAGTGCTGGGTGGTGTGCGGCGACGGCAAGGTGCGCGGGGACGAGACCTGCGACGACGAGAACGCGGTGGGCGGAGACGGCTGCTCGACCAACTGCCTGATCGAGCCGGGTTTCTCCTGCGCTGGCGAGCCGACGGTCTGCACGGCGCTGTGCGGGGACGGTCTGGTGCGCGGCGACGAGGCCTGCGACGACGGGGAGACCGTGGGCGGGGACGGCTGCTCGGCGACCTGCACGATCGAGGGCGGCTTCGTGTGCTCTGGCGAGCCCTCGCGCTGCTCGCCGCTGTGCGGCGACGGCGTGGTGCGCGGTGACGAGACCTGCGATGACGGCGACGATCTCGGGGGCGACGGCTGCTCGGCCACCTGCCGTATCGAGAGCGGGTATTCCTGCACGGGCGAGCCCTCGAACTGCAGCGCCATCTGCGGGGACGGTCTGGTGCTGGGCGACGAGGGCTGCGACGACGGGGCGACCCACGGCGGTGACGGCTGCTCGCCTAACTGCGCGGTGGAGGCAGGGTACGCCTGCACGGGTCAGCCCAGCGACTGCCGGGTGGTGTGCGGTGACGGTCTGGTGCTCGGCGACGAGGAGTGCGACGACGGCGACGCGGCCGGCGGTGACGGCTGCTCGGCCACCTGCAAGGTGGAGCCGGGCTACGAGTGCAGTGGCGAGCCGTCCACGTGCGTTGCGATCTGCGGTGACGGCCTGGTGCGCGGGGGCGAGACCTGCGACGACGAGGGCACGGCGCCTGGCGACGGGTGCTCTGACTCGTGCCAGGTGGAGCGGGGGTACGCCTGCTTTGGCGAGCCGTCGGAGTGCGCCGAGACCTGCGGCGACGGCGTGCTCGATCCGGGCGAGGCCTGCGACGACGAGAACCTGGATGGTGGCGATGGCTGCGCGGACAACTGTCTGATCGAGCCGGGGTACGCCTGCGGGGGCGAGCCCTCGGCCTGCTCCACGGTGTGCGGTGACGGTCTGGTGCGTGGTGACGAGGCCTGCGACGACGAGAATACCGAGCCTGACGACGGCTGCTCCGGGTCCTGCGAGGTGGAGGAGGGGTACGAGTGCGTTGACGAGCCCTCGGATTGCACGCCGGTGTGCGGCGACGGCAAGCTGCGCGGGGACGAGGAGTGTGACGACGAGGGCCTGGACGTGGGCGACGGCTGCGACGGTGAATGCCGGGTCGAGCCGGGGTACGAATGCGAGGGCGAGCCCTCGGAGTGTACGCTGATCTGCGGCAACGGCACGCTCGACAACGACGAGGGCTGCGACGACTCGGGCCGGGATGCGGGCGACGGCTGCTCCGAGATCTGCGAGGTGGAGGACGGATACGAGTGCACGGGCGAGCCGTCGGACTGCAGGCCGATCTGTGGTGACGGTGTGCTGCGCGGATCCGAGGGCTGCGACGATGCGCAGGATCCGCCGCAGAACGGGGACGGCTGCTCCGACACCTGCCAGGAGGAGGGCGGCTGGGTTTGCGCAGGCGAGCCCTCGGTGTGCGCCGGGATCTGCGGCGACGGCCTGGTCCGCGGCGGCGAGGGCTGCGATGACGGCGAGGACCCGCCCGTGGCCGGTGACGGCTGCTCCGACCTGTGCGCGGTCGAGGACGGGTACTCCTGCGTGGGCGAGGCCTCGGTGTGCGGGCCGATCTGCGGCGACGGCAAGGTGCGGGGCAACGAGGGCTGCGATGACGGGGCCAAGGTAGCGGGGGACGGCTGCTCCGTGGTCTGCGTGGAGGAGGAGGGTTACGCCTGTACCGGCGAGCCGTCAATCTGCGACGGGATCTGTGGCGACCGGATGGTGCGGGGCACGGAGCAGTGCGACGACGGGGCGCAGGCGCCCGGTGACGGCTGCGACGCGGGCTGCCGGCTGGAGAGCGGCTGGACCTGCCGCGGCGAGCCCTCGGTGTGCCAGAAGTGCGGCAACGGTATCCGCGAGGGCACCGAGGGCTGCGACGACGGCGACACCGACCCAGGAGACGGTTGCTCCTCGGCGTGTGCGGTGGAAGGGGGCTGGACCTGCCAGGGCGACACGCCGTCGGTCTGTGTGAAATGCGGCAACGGCGTGGTCGAGGCTGGCGAGGACTGCGACGACGGCGCCAACGCGGACGGGGACGGCTGCTCGGCTGGGTGCACGATCGAGGCCGGCTGGTACTGCACGGGCTCGCCGAGCGCGTGCGAGTCGTGCTCGGTGTGCGACGATCACCTGGCCTGCAACGGCGTGGAGACCTGCGACCCCAAGGCAGGCTGCGGTGCGGGCACGGACCTGGCCGACAACACGCCCTGCGACGAGGGCGCGGGGCTTTCCGGGAGCTTCTGCGACTCGACCTGCCAGGCCGGGGAGTGCACGGGCGCGGTGGTGATCGTCTGCGACGACGGGCTGATCTGCAACGGCGTGGAGACCTGCGATGCGCTGGACGGGAGCTGCGTCGCGGGCACGGACGCCTTTGACGGCACGCCCTGCGACGAGGGGGGCGGCGCGGCCGAGAACAACGACCTCTGCGACTCGACCTGCCAGGGCGGCCTCTGCGACGACACCGTGGTCGCGGACTGCGACAACGGCCTGCTCTGCGACGGCGCGGAGAGCTGCGACCCTTTTGCCGGTTGCCAGCCCGGCACCGACGCCCTCGACGGCACCGCGTGTGACGAGGGCGACGGCGGCGACGACAACCTGTGCAACTCGGCCTGCGTGAGCGGCGCGTGCGAGGCCGAGACTGCGCCGGCCTGCGATGACGAGGTGTTCTGCAACGGGGCCGAGGGCTGCGCTCCGGCCAGCGGCTGCATCGCTGGCAGCGATCCCTGTCCGGGCCAGATGTGCCGCGAGGGCGACGACCGGTGTGTGGAGTGCCTGGCGGACGGCGACTGCAGCAACAACAACCTCTGCGACGGGATCGAGACCTGCGACGTGAACGGCGTGTGCCAGGCCGGCACCCCGCCGGTCTGCGACGACGAGCAGCATTGCAACGGCGTGGAGACCTGCGACGCTCTGCTCGGCTGCCAGCCCGGCATTGAGCCCGATTGCAGCGATCCCTTCGACTGCACCGCGGACTCCTGCAACGAGGTCACCGACTCCTGCGACAACGAGGTGAACCCGGGCTTCTGCCTGGTCGGCGGCCTGTGCTGGGCCGAGGCGACCCGCAACCCGGCCAATGACTGCGAGCACTGCGAGCACGCCGCGGATTCCCGTACCTGGACCTATCGCGGCGACGATCAGGCCTGCGAGGACGGGCAGTACTGCAATGGCGCGGACCGCTGCGGGGCCGGCACCTGCAGTGTGCACGCGGGCAATCCCTGCTCGGACGGGTACGACTGCACGAGCGACCTGTGCAACGAGGTCAGCGACTCGTGCTCGGGCAATCCGATCCTGGCGGGGCAGTGCCTGATTGCCGGCGCCTGCTATGGCGACCTGGACCGCAATTCGGACAACGACTGCGAGCACTGCAACAGCGCCACCAGCAACACCACCTGGACCTACCGCGGAGACGGCCAGGCCTGCGACGACGGGCTGTGGTGCAACGGCAGCATCGACCGCTGCGGCGCCGGGACCTGCAGCGTGCCACTCGGCGCGCCGCCCTGTGACGACGGATTCGACTGCACCGACGACAGCTGCGACGAGGACGGCGATGTGTGCACGGGCAGCACGGTGCAGGCGGGCAAGTGCCTGATCGGCGGCACCTGCTACGTGGACAATGACCGCAACGGAGCCAATGACTGCGAGCACTGCGACAACGCCACGAGCGACAGTGCCTGGACCTATCGCGGCGACACGGCGGCCTGCGACGACCTGCTGTTCTGCAACGGCGCGGATAGCTGCGCGGCCGGCACCTGCAGCGTGCACGCGGGCGATCCCTGTGACGACACCTTTGCCTGCACCGATGACAACTGCGACGAGGTGGGCGACCTGTGTCCGGGCAGCACGGTGCAGGCGGGCAAGTGCCTGATCGGCGCGATCTGCTACGACGACCTGGACCGCAACATCGCCAACGACTGCGAGCACTGCGTACACGCGTCCGACGAAAGCGACTGGACGTACCGCGGCGACGGGCAAGGTTGCGACGACGGGACCTACTGCAACGGAGCCGACACCTGCGCCGCGCTGACCTGCAGCCAGCACGCCGGCGATCCCTGCAACGACGGGCACGACTGCACCACGGACATCTGCAACGAGGGCCCCGAGACCTGCGACAACCCGGTGAACGCAGGGGAGTGCCTGATCGGTGGCATGTGTTACGTGGACCTGGACCGCAACCCGGGTAACGAGTGCGATCACTGCCTGCACGCGTCCGACGACAGCGGCTGGACTTACCGCGGCGACGGGACCGACTGTGATGACGGCCTGATCTGCAACGGCACCGACACCTGCCTCGTGACCTGCCAGCCCGGTACACCGCCGGGCGACGACTCGCCCTGCGACGAGGGCGGGGGCGCGGCCGAGAACGGCGACTTTTGCGACTCGAGCTGCCAGAGCGAGGTCTGCACCGATGGCATGCCGGCCGTGTGCGATGACGGCCAGATCTGCACCGGCGCGGACTGGTGCGACTCGGCCAGCGGCTGCGTGGACGAGCCCGACCTGCCGGCCGACGACTACTGTGACGGCGATGCGCTGGTGACCTGCGACGGCGGCGGCACCGAGACCGGGCGCGTCACCTGTGCCCTGGGCTGCGTCGTGGAGCCGGCTGCACCGGACCGCTGCGCGGTCTGCGGCGACGGCGCGGCCGAGGGGTACGAGGTCTGCGATCCCGGACCGCCCGAGGACCTGCAGGGCGAAACCTGCCTCTCCCAGGGGTACATCCAGGGCTCGGGCGTTGGATTGACGTGCGAGACCGACTGCCTGGGCTTCGAGTACGATGGCTGCGGCGACGAGGGACCCAACCCGATCGACACCATGGACGAGCTCGACGCGGCGATCGCCGAGGCTTACGCCACGGACGGGCACGAGACGATCACGCTCGCACCCGGCACCCTCGACGTGTCCGACACGATCATGCTCGACGAGTCCGGCGGCACCTGCTCGGCCCCGCCCTGCGGGCTGACCATCCGCGGCGGAGGCGGGCAGGCGACGATCGTGGCCAACAACAACGATCACGTCTTCGAGATCCACTCCGGCGGGCATGTGATCGAGAACCTGCACATCCACGACGCCGAGGATGCGGTGCTGATCAAGGCTGGCGCTGACAGCAACCGCATCTCCGGCCTCCTTGTCACCACGCCGTCTGGCGGCCGCCGGCCGCGCGACCAGATCTCGGTGGAGCTGGCCGACGGAAACGTGATCGAGAATAACCGCTTCGAGGTGCCGGCCGGCCTGTCGCCGGACTCCGCGATCCGGCTCAACCAGTCGACCAACACCACCATCCGCGGCAACGTGATCTACGGCTCGTACAAGCGGGCGATATTCGCCAAGGACGTCCCGGCCGGCCAGGTCACGCGCATCGACCACAACAGCATCTGGATTCCCACGGATGAGGGCACCCCGATAGCCTACGAGCTCGACTCGGTGCAGTCGCTGTGCTTCCGCAACAATGTCAGCTACGGGTGCGGCAGCGACTCGGTCGGCCTGGACCTGAAAGCGCCGGTGACCTTTGCCAGCACTGCGGAGTGCGGCGGTGTGGACTCGCAACGTAATGTAACGGAGAGTTTCGGAACTCAGTGCAAACCCACCGGGGGGATCTGCCTGACGCTCTGCAACGCCTCGGTTCCCGATATGTGCGACCTCTCGGACGACCCGGGCTGGACCAGTCCACTGCTCTGTCTGGACCCGGCCAGCGCGCTGATCGACGGTGGGCTGGATATGGGCTACGACCTGTGGGACGACAACCCGGCGCTGTTCAACCCGCCGGCGCCCGAGGTGGGCGCGCGCGAGTGCGGGGTGGCGCGGGTGTTCGGCGGGGTGGAGAGCTTCTGCTCCTGCGACACCTGGTGGAAGCCGGAGTGGGGTAAGCGGCGGCTGCTGACATTCGATAACACCGGGCAAGGCGATGATCTGGTTGACTTCCCGGTGCTGGTGAAGCTGCACGAGACGGCGACCCCCAACATCAGCTACCCGGATACCCAGGACCTGGGCCAGGACCTGCGCTTCGTGGACGCCGACAACAGCACCTTACTCTCACACGAGATCGAGCTGTGGGACGAGGCCGGCGATTCGTACGTGTGGGTGCGTGTGCCGCAGATCGACGGTCTGTCTGGCGTGGACACGATCTGGATGTACTACGACAACCCGTCCGCGGCCGACGGGCAGAAACGGACCGACGTGTGGCGCAACGACTACCGCGCGGTGTACCACCTGGGCGAGGACCAGGACGACTCCACGATGTACGCCTCGCACGCCTCGAGAGTGGGTACGACCAACGCCGGGGGCAGGGTGGGCGACGGCCAGCAGTTCAACGGCATCGACGAGTACCTCGACCTGGGCGACAACCTCTCGATTCTTCGCGATGCCCGGGGCGCCACGCTGGAGACCTGGATCAGCGCCACCGCGATACCCTTTGGCCGCCAGGACCTGATCTCCATCTCGGTGGACAACGGCGGCGTGCCCACGCCCAACTCACGCGCCGGTCTGGCTACGACCGCCAGCGACGAGGTGTGGTGCGGCGGTCGCTCGCGGGATTCCGAAGGCTTCCAGCTGTTCCAGACCACGACCAGCCCGATCAGCACGGTCACCTGGTATCACATCGCTGCCACGATCGACTACGCAGGCGACGAGATAACCATCTACATCGACGGCGCCTTCGAGGACTCGGACAACGTGAACTTCGGCGCGAACCAGACCGACGACACCGTCTCGACCAATGGCGCGCTGGCCGCCAATGACGACGGCGCCAACGCCTTCTTCAACGGCGTCATGGACGAGGTTCGGGTTTCGGGCCAAGTGCGCTCGGAAGACTGGATCCGCGCCCAGCACAAGAGCATGATCGATGATGCGTTTGTGGGGTATGGGGGTGAGGAGCCGAAGCCGTAGGACCTCTCCCCCTGTCCCCCTCTCCCGTGGGGAGAGGGGGGACCGTTGACAGGTGTGGGTGGTTGTCAGGTGGAGGGAGGGCGCAGCATGCTGCGCCCCTACGGCGAATTCAGCCCAGGTCTGCCAGCAGGCCCCGGCGCTCGAGGAACTCGACGAGCGTGTTACCGATCCACTCGCCCGAGGTGAACAGCAGGGTGTGCCGCCCGCCCTCGATCACGTGGTACTCGTTGTCCGGGATCGCGTCGCGCATCTGCTCCATCTTGAAGATCGGCGTCATCGTGTCCTCGGGCCCGGCCACCAGCAGCACCGGCAGCTCGAGCTGGGGCAGGATCTTCCTCGCCGAGTGCTCGCCCATCAGGCGCAGGGTGCGCATGTACGCCACCGGATTGATGAAGGCCACCTTCTGCATGTAGTCGCCAAAGGGCACCTCGGGTACCTCGGCCTCGCAGAAGCGGTTGAGCTTGGCAAAGGGCAGGGCGATCGGCCCGCCCATGCCGAAGCGGATGATCCCGCCGGTCAGGCCCGGATGCTTGGCGCCGAACTCGAGCATGGCCACCAGCAGCGGCCGCAGCCTGGGCGTGCCCCACATCGAGGCGATGGGGTCCTCGTAGCTGCCGTTGATCAGCGCCAGCGAGCGGAACACCTCGGGCCGGCACGAGTACATCTCCAGCGTGACCTGTACGCCCATGGAGAAGCCCATGAACACCGCGCTCTCGATGCCCTCGGCGTCGAGGATCGCCAGCAGGTCCTGCGCGTGGTCCTCGATCAGGTAAGCGTCGTTATGCGGCGCCGGGTCCGAATCGTAGTGGCCGCGGTAGTTCCACTCGATGATATGGAAGCGGTCCTGCAGCGTGGGGATCAGGCTGGCCGTCCAGTAGTGCTCGCTGCAGCCCGCGCCGTTGGTCAGCACCAGCCAGGGGGCGTCCCTGTTGCCGTGCAGGCGGTACGCGATGTTGATGCCGTCGTGACTGGTCGTCCGCTTGTGCCGGATCGTGCTCACTGTAACCTCCGCTGTGTGCCGGACGAATCGTAGCGGGCTTGGGGCAGGGGGGTCAAGGGTGGGGACAGGGGGAGGGATCACCGCCGCCGGCGTACCGCCAGCCCCAGCAGCGCAACCATTGCCCAAGCGCTGGTCGTGCCTGGCGCTGCGCCGCAGCCGCAGTCCGCGATCGCCGGCGGGCTGTCGTTATCAGTATCGGCGTCGCTGTCCGCGTCGGTATCCGCATCCGAGTCCGCGTCGCTGTCCGCGTCCGAGTCGACATCGGTGTCCACATCGATGTCCGTGTCGGCATCGGAGTCCGTGTCGGCATCGGAGTCCGTGTCGGCATCGGAGTCCGTGTCGGCATCGGAGTCCGTGTCGGCATCGGAGTCCGTGTCGGCATCGGAGTCCGTGTCG
>Ga0272442_10001325_pt1 | contig 37867 bp, 22 predicted proteins | sample SSMForm2O_FD_200262 | JGI IMG/M metagenome (GOLD analysis project Ga0272442, IMG submission 200262) | Marine sediment archaeal communities from Little Sippewissett salt marsh, Falmouth, MA, United States - SSM-Form-2O | ecosystem: Environmental > Aquatic > Marine > Wetlands > Sediment ... | reverse complement strand
GCGGATGGGGGGCGGGTGGAGGATTGGGTTTTTGTGGTGCGGTATGGGGATGGGGGGAGGCGGTTTGGGATTGAGGGGCCGCGAGGGTGAGCCCGGTGCGCGGGGCGCGGTGGGATTTGAGATTTGAGATTTGAGATTTGAGAAACAGCATGGGCAACAAGCTGCCCATGCTGCCGACCTGGCAGGGATCAGCTCTTGGCTTTGCGAATCACGTAGGCTTGCTGTATGCCGAATCCTCCGCCGGAGTAGTCTTTTTCGATATTGTAGAAGATCTCGTTTATGGGGTTCGAATAGCCCGGATAGTCTTGCGGGTTGGTGACGAGTTCGCGCAGGAAACGGGAGCCGAGATAATAGACCGAGGAGAAGTCTATGGCCTCGAACTGAATGCCTTCGGAACGAAAGTACTCTTCGAGATACTTCTGTTTGAGGTAGCGATTGAAATCATGTTCTACCAGGGGAGGAAGCGATTTCAACGTTCGCATCGCATTGAGCAGGACAAGGGGTTCCCAGAAGGCCTCAGAGAGAACAATCGTCCCGCCGGCTTTGCAGACCCGGATGCATTCGGAGACGCCCTGCTTCTGTTCGGCCCACGTGGGCAGATTTATCAGCGTTCTCGTCGTATAGACGACGTCGAAGGTATTGTCCTGAAACTGAAGCTGCCTGACGTCTCCCACTTCAAAGGACAACTGGCCGGGAGAGGGGCATTGGGCTTGGTTCTTCTGCGCCTCCCTGATCATGGCTTCGCTGAAATCGACGCCCGTTATGGACGAGACATTCTTGTCGAGATGATGAATGGCGGAATAGCCGTTGGCACAGCCCACATCGAGGACCTTGTCTCCTGCCTTGATGTACTGTCCAATCGTCTGAATCTCCAGGTCGATTGCATAGCTGTCCCCCCAACTTACGCAATGGGAGGTGCCAAACTTGTCTGCCTGCGAAGTCCAGAATTGTAGGATGTGATCGCTCATGATTCACTGTTTCCTTTAGCACCGTTGCACCTTCTGTGGCATTGTATAGTCCCCGATGGTACCTGAAAAGAACTCTTGACGGGCATTTGTCTTTCCGGCAGAGTTCTGCCAGGGGCGAGGGAGATTTGAGATTTGAGATTCGAGATGGGACAGAAAGACGAGGGCGTGCGGGAGGATTTGGGATGCGGTTTCATTGGTTGGGGAATGTGGGGTTTGAGGATGCGGCGGAGGTGGGGTGTTGGGCGGCGGCGCGTGGGTATGAGGTGACGGCGACGCGGCTTTATGCGGGGGAGGTGTTGCCTGAGGTGGAGGCTATCGATGCGCTGGCGGTGATGGGCGGGCCGATGAATGTTTATCAGTATCGGGATTGTCCGTGGCTGGTGGGCGAGGCGCGGTTTATCGAGGCGGCTTTGAAGGCGGGGGTGCCGACGATCGGGGTTTGTCTGGGGTCGCAGCTTATTGCGGACGTGCTGGGGGCGAAGGTGGTGCAGAATGGGGAGAAGGAGATCGGGTGGTTCGATGTGACGCTGACGGCGGAGGCGGAGGGGATGGCGGCGTTTCGGGATGTGCCGGCGAAGTTTGCGGCGTTTCACTGGCATGGGGATACGTTTGGGATTCCGGCCGGGGCGCGGCGGCTGGCGGCGAGTGAGGCGTGCGCCAACCAGGCCTATGCTTATGGGGACGATGTTATCGGGCTACAGTTTCATCTGGAGTACTCGGTCGAGAGTGTACGAAGGATGATTACGCACTGCGGGGATGAGCTGGTGGAGGGGCGGTTCGTGCAGAGTGCGGAGGCGATTCGGGCGGGGTTTTCGAAAGTGGAGGGGACGCGGCGGGTGCTTGACTCGTTGCTGGGGGCGGTGTTTGGCGAGGGCAACCATCGCCAAGTCCTGCAGACTTGAGGGTGACACACAACCGACCGGAAAAGGGGGACAGGTACAACCCTCGCTGTCGCTCGGAACGTACCAGTCCCCGTTTTCCTTCACGCTGCCAACTCCATTGAGGCACAACTCTCTTTACGGCATAAACTTATGGCGGCACTACGAGAGTAGGCGGTGGGGCGAGGTCTAACAAAAAGGAAACAAAGGGGGCGAAAACGGTGCGAGGCGGGGGTGCGATTTGGTAAAATAGTACACGGAGATAATCTAGAACTGGTTTCAAAACTGCTTCCGGCTGCGATCGGCTGCGAAGCCCATGGCTCTGCGTTGTCGGCGAAAAAGGTTCTCGACGTACTCCAGTACGCCTCCGAGCCTTTTCCACCTCCGGCCTTGCCCACGGACTTCTCGCTCGATCTCGCTTCAGAACCAGTTTTGAAACCAGTTCTAGGAACATTATGGCATGAATTGAACGGGTGAGATGAAAGACGGCCGTGCGGAGGCGGTTTGGGGTGTAGGACGGCTTCTGGCCACCAGCGAAGAAAGGATCGAACAGGCATGAGGAACGGCAGGCGGCATTGGTATGTTCTTTCGGCACTGGTTTTTGTCGTGGGTTCGTGGGCGGCGACGCCTTGTGGGGCGCTGGTGATCAGCGAGATCATGTATCACTGTCCGGACGATGGGGAGACGCTGGAGTTCGTGGAGCTTTATAACAACCGGGCGGTGTTCGAGGACCTGGGGGACTATGCTTTCACGGATGGGATCGACTTTTCGTTCGAGCCCGGTACGACGTTGGGTGCGAGGGAGTATCTGGTGGTGGCTCGGGACCCGGCGGCGCTGGAGGCGGCTTATGGGATAACGGGGGCTTACGGTCCGTTTACGGGCCGGCTGAGCAATGATGGTGAGCGGCTGACGCTTGCGAACAACAATGGGGGTATCGTTCTTTCGTTTCGGTACAACGACACAAAGCCCTGGCCGGCGTCGCCTGACGGGACGGGGCATGCGTTGATTCTGGCGAAGGCGGGGGGCGATCCGGAGGAAGGGTCGACGTGGGCGGCCAGTACGTTGATCGGGGGGACGCCGGGGGGGCCGGACCAGACTCAGGTGGAGGCGGAGGACCCGACGCTGCTGACGTTGATCGACGTGGGGCATGCGGGGCGGTACTTCAAGGGGACGGAGGAGCCATCGCCGGGACCAGGCGGGGTGGCGACGACGGCGTGGACGCAGATCAATTTCGACGATGACCCGGCGACGACGGGATGGGAGGAGGGTCCGAGCGGGTACGGGTATAGCAGCGATGGCGGCGAATTGCAGTATGTGGGGACGCGGCTCGATGATATGCGGGGGAACTATATTTCGGTGTACTGCCGACTGCCGTTCGAGCTGACGGCGGAACAGATTGCGACGTTCGGGCAGTTGCAGGCGGAGGTTCACTACGACGACGATTTCGTATTGTATCTGAACGGCGTGCGGGTGGCGGATTCGGGGCAGATCGTGGGCGATCCGCCGACGTTCGATCAGGCGGGCGGGCAGGCGTCGGACCCGCCTGCGGCGATTGTGGATCTGCTGGGTCATGCGGATCTGCTGGTGGCCGGGACGAACGTGCTGGCGATGCAGACGCACAACGCGAGTCTGGCGGGCAGCTCGGACTGTCTGGGCAGTCCGATCGTGCGGGCGGTGATTGAGGTGCCGGAGCCGGTGGACGATCCGCGCAGCAGTTTGGTGGTTAATGAGGTGCTGGCCAATAGCGACGCGGGGCCTGGGCTGGACTGGGTGGAGTTGTACAATCCGGGACCGGTGGCGGTGGGTTTGGGCAATGTGTATTTGAGCGACGATGCGGGGGACTTGCTGAAGCACAAGCTGCCCGATGGGGCGGTGCTGGAGCCGGGGGAATTCTGGACGGTGACGGAAGGGACGGGGCCGGAGGAGATGCCGTTTGGGTTGAGCTTCGCGGGCGAGACGGTGTATGTGACGGCGGCGGATGAGACGGGTGCGGCGTTGCGGGTGATGGACGCGTTTCGATGTGAGACGACGCCGGCGGACGTGACGTTTGGGCGCTTTCCGGACGGGTCGCAACGTGTGGGGCTTTTGGCGGAAGCGACGCGGGGCGAGCACAACGCGGCGGAACTGAACGGCGATATTGTGATCAATGAGATCATGTACCATCACGCGATGCGGGACGAGCGGTTCGAGTATGTGGAGTTGTATAACAAGGGCAACCATGCAGTGTCGCTGGGCGGATGGGCTTTCACTGACGGTATCGACTACGAATTCGGCAACGGTGTGGAGCTGGCGAGCGGTGCGTATCTGGTGGTGGCGAAAGACCCGGCGTTTGTCGGGGCCTTGTACGATCAACTGACGATGGGCGTGAATCTGTTTGGGCCGTACTCGGGGAACCTCAACGACCACAGCGATCGGGTTCGGCTGTCGCAACCGATGGTGGTGGCGGATGCGGAGACGGGCGAGGTCGAGACGCACATGATCACGGTCGACGAGGTGACGTACTACGACGGCGGGCAATGGCCTACGTGGGCGGATGGGCAAGGGGCGAGCCTGGAACTGCGCGATCCGCGGAGCAACAACAATGTGCCGGGGGCGTGGGGCGATAGCGACGAGCGAGAGAAGACGAGCTGGGAGGCGTTTTCGTTCACGGTTAACGGAAACGACTCGAGCTATACGCACGACCGGGTTTCGGTCTTCGACGTTCTGCTGCTGAATCGGGGCGAGGTGTTTCTGGACGATCTTGAACTGATCATCGACGGGACGGATCGGATCAATAATGGAGGATTCGAGGACAGTCTTTCTTCTTGGCGTACGCTGGGCAATCACGTGCAGTCGTTTTCGACGACGGTGGACCGCCATTCCGGGTCGCGGGCGCTTCAGTTGATCGCTACGGGGCACGGTGATCCGGGTGCGAATCGGGTGAATCAGTCTTTCTCGAGCGTGACCGCCGGTACGGTGACGTTTCGGGGCTGGGCCCGCTGGCAGAAGGGGAGCCGTTTTCTGTTGCTGCGTACGACGCAGAACCAGTCTCCGGTGCAGCCTCCTCGGCCGGCCCATTCGTTCGAGTTGAGCATGCCGTTCGATTTGGGGACGCCGGGTTTGCAGAACAGTATCTTCACTGACAACCGGGCTCCGGACATTCTCAATGTGCGGCATGCGCCGGTGATACCGGCCAGTGGGGAGCCGATTATTGTAGCGGCGCACATACACGACGTCGACGGGCTGGCGATGGCGGTGTTGAACTATCGATCCGAGGGAACGGGGAACTTCACGAGCGAGACCATGGTTGACGATGGCTCGGGCGATGACTCGATCGCCGGGGACGGTATCTACACGGCGACGATTCCCGGCGCGTCCAGTGGCACCATGCGTGCGTTCTACATTGAGGCCTTCGACGGCGCGGCGTTCACGCGGTTTCCGACGCGGCTGCAATCGTCGGCGGAGGTTCCGGAACGGACGTGTCTGGTTCGCGTGGGTGACACGATGGTGAATACCCGCTTCGCGACGTACCGCGTGTGGTTCTCGAACGATGTGCTAAACACGTTTCGCTCGCGACCGAATCTGTCGAACGAGCTTCTGGACTGCACGTTTGTGTACAACGAAACGGACGTGTTCTACAACTGCCGGATACGTCACCGTGGCAGTCCCTTCCTGCGCAATGGGTCTGGGCGTGAGCCTTATCCGGGGGACCGTCACGGGTTCCGGATCGACTTCAACCCGGATCAGCCGTTTGGTGACCGGGAGGAGATCAACCTGGACGGGATGGAGGGCAGTAGTCGCGGGCCGCTTCAGGAGCGCGCGTCGTACTGGTTCTACCGAAAGATGGGTCTTCAGTATTCGATGCAACAGTACGTGCGTTTGATCATGAACGGGCGGATGTCGAATGTTTATGAGGACGTTCAGAAGATCGACGGGGATTACATCGGGAAGTGGTTCCCGAACGACACGGACGGTTATATCCACAAGATCGACGATTACTTCGAATACACTAGTGACGGAACCGGGCACAGGAACCTCGATGAAGGATTGAAGTTCGACTCGAGACACCCTCTGCACAAAGAGACTTATCGGTGGGGCTTTGAGAAGCGCTCGCATCGCAACGACGACGATTGGGGGCATCTGTTTGACTTCGCCATGGCGATGAACTCGTCGTCGACGCTATCGACGTACGAGCAGACGATTGAGTCTTTCATCCATCCGGAGCACTTCGCGGCGGTTCTGGCGATTCGTCATGCGGTCGGCGATTGGGACAGCTATGGGTACACCCGGGGCAAGAACAACTACTTCTACTATGCGTTGCCCGAGGGGAAGTGGTATCTTCTGCCGTGGGACATCGACTTTGCGCTGGGCTCGGGCAACGGGTCGAGTACGGATCTGTTCACCGTGAATGCGGGGCAGTTCCCGGAGGTTCACCAGTTCGTGAGGTATCCGAAGTACGAGGCGATGTACTGGAAGGCGCTGGAGGATCTGGCGAACGGTCCTTGGCAGACGTCTTACGGGACGGACGATCCGCCGACGGAATTCGACCTGTTCCTGGACGACGCGGCCGACCGGCTTGAGGAAGAGGGGTTTGGCGATGGGCGGCGCAACCAGATCAAGCAATTCGTGCGAGCCCGACGGAACTACATTCTGTCTCGTATCCCGGACGCCCGTGAGGACGACACGCCGCGGCGGGACGTGGCCAGCATCGGCGGCGGCCAATAGCACCGACCTTGGCCTGCCGGATCGACGAACGCTTTCAGAGGCTGGAGGCGGGACCGGCGTACAGGACGTTCAGGTGGTCGATTAGCGCGGCGCCCTGGGGGGCCAGTTCGATGGTGTTGGGGCCCTGCCGGAGAGTGACGATCTTTCTATCCCATGCCCAGGTGGCCGGACCGCCTGTGGTCCATAAGGTGAGATCACCGACGGCTTCGCCGTTTATCTTCAGCGGCGAAGGATACTGCCCATCTCCCACCGCATAGCGTATCTCCAGAACGTATGCGCCGGTTGCCGGTGCGTTGAAAGTCCATTGGACCGGGCGGCGCGTGGCGCCGGCGAAGTCAAGGTAACCGATTCCGGTGTGGCCGCTGCGGTCGCGTGATGTGGAGGTGTCAAAGGAGTAAGCGGATTCGGCCTCCAGGATCATGCCGCCGGGGGTGGGTGACATGGAGGGCAACTGCGGTGTCCCGCCGGCGAGCTTGATATCGTTCAGCACATGGGTGAAGAGGTTGCGCCAATTGACGTGTCCGACGCGGTTGGTCCAGAGGGGATTGTGGTATTGGCCGAGGGCGGTCGAGGCGTAGAGTCGCCAGTATTGGGCGGCGCGCGTCAGTTCTTCGATGGCGGCGGCTTGATGCTTCTGTGCCTTCGTTTCGCGATGGAGGGCCACCTCCGTGGCGCCGCGAATCTTGTGGGCGTAGTACTTTCCCAGGTAGGCAATGGTGCGGATGTCCTCAAGGGTGCGGCGCAGCTCCTTGTCACCGCCGTGTCCGAGCCGGCTGAGGATCGCCAGGGCTTTGTCGGCGTGATCATGGATTTGAGTGGACACTTCGAGGGGCGTGGTGCCGGTGAGTTGTTTCTTTGCGGTTACGGCTTTGACGTAATCGGGGATGGAGATGTTGTCGGTTCCTTTGTGGGGATCGAGGGTGATGAAGCGGTTGACGTCGTGGAAGCCTGAGGGGGTCTGGGCGTAGCCCGGGGTGCTCTGGGAGGATTCGATGTACCATTGGAAGTCGAGGGAGCCCCAGTGGAAGCCCGTGGTTTTGGGGTAGATCATGGAGGCTTCCTGCCAGGCGTTGAAGAGGTCGGCGGCCGGGACGGTGGGGTAGCGCTGCTGGAGGATCTGGATGAGGCGGGCGTTGGGCAGGGTCGGGTCGTAGCCCAGCCGGCCCCAGATCATCCAGTGGTACCAGTGCTTGACGACTTCGATCTGGCGCGGGGTTCCGGGTTCGAGGCTGAGGAACTCGCGGCCCCAGATGTACTGGTCGGACCCGTAGTAGTAGCCGCGCGAGACATCGTAGGGGATGTTCTGGATGAACTCGCGGACGAAGTCGGGGGCGCCCCAGCGGAAGTAGTAGATATCGTCGTTGCGGAGGGTCCAGATCGTTTTGAGGTTGCCTTGTTCGGTGATGTCTTTGACGAAGCCAGGGTGGTAGGGTTGGGTGGTGGCGCTGTAGACGTGGGCCTTGGCGTACTTGAAGCTGAAGATGAACTCGATGTCTTCGTGCTCGATGAGGGGGGCGAACTTGCGGGCGATGTCTTTGGCACCGGTCTGGTGCTGGCGGTGGATGAAGGTGATCTTGCGACCCGGCTGTTCCCTGGCCGCGTCGAGGACACCCTGGGCGTAGGTGTTGAATGCCCAGTCCTCTTTCTGCTGGAAGCCGGCGCCGTGCATGTTCTCACCGGTGGTCAGGCCGATGCCCTTGAGGTCGGGGTAGGTCAGGAACATCTGTTTGACGCTCTGGCGGAAGTAGTCGATGGTGGTCTCGTTGTCGATGGCATCGGTGATGCCGTACTTGCCCTCGGTGCCGTTGACGAAGATGTTCCAGGTGACGACGTAGAAATCGACGTTGCGCTGCTTTCCATAGCGCATGACCTTGCGCCAGAAGGCGATCTTTTCGTCGATGGTCATTTCTCTGAGGGTCTCGGTGTTGTTGACGATCTCGGGTGCGTCGAAGCCGATGCCGTTGAGGGAGTAGCGTTCCTTCCACTGGGTGGTCGAGCGCTTCACATCGTCGAGGGCGACGTCGGGGTAATCGGGGACCTTGACCAGCGAGGGGAAGGGATGGAGACTCCAGAGGGAGACGTAGTTGTAGCGGTAGCGAGCGAGGCTATCGATGTATTCTCTCCAGAAGTCGAAGCTCCACATCTGGGCGATATTCTTCTGGGCGGCGTCGCAGACGTCGGTGTAGCTGGGGGTGCGGACGTCGAGGGGGCAGTTGAATTTGGTGCCGCGCATGGCCATGTAGGGGTTTTGGTCCACTTCCCTGATGCTTTCCAGCCCGGCCACACGGATGATTTCGGCGAGTTCGAGCCCGCCGTACATCAGGCCGGCTGGGTCGGCGCCGACGACCCAGTATGTCATCTCTCCCCCACTGGAGGTCGGGCGGATGCTGAAGCCTTCGGCCTTCAGATTGTTTATTGCTGCGCCGCCTTCGATGCGCATTTGGGCGAGTTGGCCCGCATTGGATTGGAGACAGAGGGCGATGTTCACATCGCCCTGCGCCGGGGACGAGGCGACTTTGTGACCCCGCGCTTGCAGCGCAGCGCGGATTTCGCCTGCGGCGAAGACTGCCTGGGGCATGTCACTGTCGACGACGCTCACCGTCGCCGCGTGGGTTAGCACGGTGCCAGCCACGCAGCCGAGCAACAGTGTGAGCATATACGATGCGCGGAATTGGTGGGGCAAGCCCCACCCTACATTTCTTGAAGACATGGTCAGTCCTCCGGTTTCTACTGTTGAATGGTGATGCCGTCGGGCGCATCGATGGTGCTTTGTATACTGCCGTCGGCCTTCTTAACGTGACGGACCTTGATGAGGCCGTGAGGTGTGGGGAAGGTACCTTCGGCCCAGTCGAGATCGGCCAGGTGGGGCTCGATGTGGACGGTTCGGCAGCCGGGCTCGATGACTTGGATGCCGAGGACGTGCTCTGTGAGCCAGGCGGTGGGGCCCGAGGCCCAGCCGTGACAGAGGCTGTGGCGGAAGCCAATGTAGCAGTGGTTGCCGAAGTCGCCGTGGATGTCTTTCTTGCCGGCGGGAACGAGTTCGTCGATGCGGGCGGCGTTGGTGGTCCATTGGAGATCGAAGTCTTCCCAGAAGGTGGTGGCACCGAGGTCGAGCATGCCGCCCCAGTATTGGCGGATGCAGTCGATGGCGCCCTGGTAATCTCCGGCCAAGGCGCGGGCCTGGAGGACGTAGTAGCCGTAGAAGGTGCTCATGCGATGGGGGCCGCCGACCGCCATGACGTTGCGGTTGAGCTTGGCGGGGTCGTCGAGGCCAGCCAGGGCCATCAGGGCGGCGGCCTGCTTGCTATTACTCGGATCGGGAACGTGTTGTTTGAGCTTCTCCACCGCTTCGAGGCACTTGGCTTTCGTTTCGCTTTCGTTCAGCACGTCACAGAGTTCGGCGCCGGCGCGGAGGGTGGTCAGCAGTAACGAGTGGAGCCCGGCGTGTATGGCCGGCTTGTTCCCGGAGCTCGGCCAGTCCAGGAAACGCCCGGGCGGCATTGCCTCGCGATGGTCGGGGCCGACACACCCGGCCAACTGGGCGAGCAGGCCGGTAAGGTACGGGCGCTGCTGCCGCAGATAAGAGACATCCGCCGTCTGGAGGTACCACGAATGATGGATCAGGACCCACCACATCGAGTAGGAACTGATGCCGTTCATCCAGCGGGGCAGCGGGGTTTCGTCGCGGATCAGGTCCAGGCTCTTGGGGATGATGTCGTGGTTGCCGAAGACGGCGTAGATGCTCATGGCTTCGGGGTGCATGTCACCGATCCAGACGAGGCGGTCGCGCTTGATGCCGTCCCAGAGGTAGTCCTGCATGTTGAGGTGGACGGTGTAGGCGCCGGTGCTCCAGATGCGGTTGAGGCGTTCGTCGCTGCAGCGGAAGGAGCCCTGGTATTCGAGGTCGCGATAGATGAAGATGGCGCGGACGGATTTGAGCTGTACGAAACTGTCTTTGTCTTCCAGGTCGATGCGTACGAAGCGGAAGCCCGTGTTGCCGATCTCGGCGGTGCCGAGCCAGGGCACGAGGATGCTCTGGTCACGGATGGCGTGGTCGTTGGTGGTGTTCTTGTCGCCGCCGAAGGGGGCCATGGCTTCGCTGGCGGATTCGCCGAAACGCACGCGGAGACGAACGGGCTGGTTGTCCTTGGTGTGCCAGACCATGATCTGGACGCCGCCGTGGAGCTCTTTGCCGAAATCGAGGAGGATGCCGGCCTGGGTGTCGGCGTTCTTGAGGATGCAGGGATTCGAGGCGTCGAGGGTGACCTGGCCTGAACGCTTTTGGAGGAGCGTCTCGGGGGATTGGACGCTGCCGGCGCCGGTGTGCCAGAGGACGCGGGTGGGATGGATGTAGGCCCTGACCCTGGGGTCGACGACGGTCCGCGCGGCCGTCTCTGCGTCGTTGATCGGCGGCGGTAGCTCCGTGGCCTCGGCGGCGGCGAAAAGAAGGGTCAGCATCGCGATGGATGTCGCGAGAGAAAAGGTCATTCGCATCAGACTGGCTCCTCAACCTTGTGCTGGAAGATGGCATGTCGATTCAGATCCAGGAGTGCTAGGAGAACACATTCCGGACTAAGACACAAGAGCCAGCTTGCGTTTGCTTGCGGCGCGCCCGGGTCAGGTCATTTTGAGGATGAGGATGTAGAGCACGCGGATGGCCATGGCCAGGACGACGAGGAAACCGACGCCGCCAAGGATGTTCATGAACAGGGTGTTTCGTTTTTCGCCCATGATGTCCTTGCGGTTGGCGAGCCAGAGGATGGCGGCGGCCATGAGGGGGTTGCCGGTGACGGTGAGGGCCTGGCCGAAAACGATGGCGTCGATTTTCTTGATCGGGGTGTGCAGGACGATCATGGCCATGCCCATGCCGACGAGCAGGACGACGACGGTGAACCAGCGGGACCAGCGGTCGCTGAGGCGGGCGGGTTTGCCGAGTCCGTCGGCGAGGATGCTGCCTCCGATCATGGCGTTGATGACGAAGGGGTTCATCGCCACGGCGAGCAGGCCGATGCAGAAGAGGACGTGGGTGGCCGGGCCTAGGAGGGGTCTGAGCTGGAGGGCCAGGTCGCCGATGTCCGCGGCGGGACGACCGAGGAGGACGGCGGCGCCGGTGATCATGATCATGGCGCTGATGCCGGTGAGGACGGTGACGCCGGCGATGGAGTCACCGATGCCGCGCTTGTAGTCTTCGATCTTCCAACCCTTCTCGCGGACCAGGTTGCCTTGGAAGAAGGCGCCGGCGACGGAGAAGGTGGTGCCGAGCAGCGAGGCGACGAGGACCATGGGGTCGGCCACGCCCATCTCGCTGCGGGCGGGCAGGCGAAGCGAGATACCTTCGGGGATGCTGGGAATCAGGCCACCGAAGATGGCGGTGATGCTGGGCTTGACGACGAAGAGGTTGATCAGGAAGGACAGGAGGATCACGGCGACCATGATCTTCATGATGCGTTCGAGGCCGCTATAGACCTGACGCAGGGCGAAGACGCCGGCGATGACGAGGGCGTTGAAGGCGAGGAGGACGCCGGTGTTGATCATGCTGCGGGTGTGCTCGGTCATTTGCTCGGGGTCGCCGAAGAGGCGAGCGACGCCGAGGGTGTCGAAGGCGGCGGCGACGGCGAGATTGTTGGAGAACTGAAAGGAGCCGCAGATGAGGCAGAGGTTGATGCCGACGATGGCGGCGGCGGTGCGTCCGAGGCGGCGGGCGATGAGGGTGCAGGGTGTGGCACCGCCGACGACGCCGATGCGGGCGGCGGTGGTCATGTAGGTTCCCATGAGGACGCCGGTCATCAGGAGCAGCCAGAGCAATTCGTAGCCGTGGGTGGCGCCGATCTTGGAACTGATGAGCATGCTGCCGGGGCCGAAGACGACGCAGGCGGTGATGAGGGCCGGACCAAGGGATCGCCACCACGGGGGTCTGGGCTGAGAATCGCGATCTGAACTGGCCATAAGACTCCCTTCAAGGCAAATGCAAATATCAAATGGCAAAAATCAAAATGGTGGAATCGCCGCTTCGCGGCGATGACTTTCACGGTCCTTCACTCGCCCATCCACACATCTCACCCCACCTCAGACCTGTTCGGGGACGACGAATGGCTTGCGGTAGTCACGACGGAGGAGCTTGTTGGCTTCGTCGGCAAATTCGCCGACGAAGCGTTCCGTCTTCGGGTCCATCGTCAGCCAGGGTCCGAGGATGCGCGGCGTTTGCTGCAAATCGACGCCGTTTACGAGCAGGTGTTCCTGCACGCGTTCGAAGGTTTCGGTCATCCCGCGGCTGCTGCCGAAACGTTCGAGGATTGTTTCGCGTTTGGCTTGCGTGCCGAGGCGATGGGAGATGCCGCCCATGTGACACAAGGCCGTGGAGAGATGGCCTTGGAGGACGTCGGCGTTCAGGTCGCCGACCTTGCGGCTGCGGACGGCCTTGATGAAATTGGCGTGGTGGCCGGAACCGCCGGTGCGCTGGAACTGCTTGACGCGTTTGCCGTCTTTGTCGTAGGCCCAGCCGCCGACGAAGTAGCCGCCTTCGCAGTGGACGACGGTGCCGGCCCGGGTGCCCATGTAGTTGTCCATGGCGGAGTCGCCCTGGGTTCGGGGCAGGCCGCGAAGCTCAAAGATGATGGGGGCGGGCTGGTAGTCGTAGAAGACGATCTGGGTGTTGGGCGTTTCGCCGTCGTCGTCGTAGCCGAAGCGGCCGCCCAGGCTGACGACGCGCGGCGCCACTTCGTTGTGGCCGACGACCCAGCGACAAACGTCGATGAAGTGGATGCCGTTGTTGCCGAAATCGCCGTTGCCGGTGGGCCAGACCCAATGCCAATCGTAGTGAAGCTGCTTGCGCATCAGGGGCAGCATGGGGGCCGGGCCGCTCCAGAGATCGTAGTTGACGCTATCGGGGATCGGCTGCGGGCCGTCGACCTTGCCGATGCTGGGGCGGCGGACGTAGATGATGCCGCGTACGAGGGTGACTTTGCCGAGGTGGCCTTCATTGATGAACTCGATGGCCTCCTGGAGGCCGGTGTCGGAACGGCGCTGGGTGCCGCTCTGGACGATGCGGTTGTACTTGCGGGCGGCCTTGACCATTTGGCGGCCTTCCCAAATGTCGTGGGAGACGGGCTTTTCGACGTAGACGTCTTTGCCGGCCTGGCAGGCCCAGACGGTGACGAGGGCATGCCAATGGTTGGGGGTGGCGGTGATGACGGCGTCGATGTTCTTGTCTTCGAGGAGCTTGCGATAGTCGACGTAGGTATCGACCTTCTCGCTGCGGTCCTTGAACTTCTTGGCTTCGCGGTCGAGGTACGCCTGGTCAGCGTCGCAGATGGCGACGACGCGGACGCCGGGGATGGCGCTGAACCACTTGATATGATTGCTGCCCTGGCCGCGAATGCCGACGACGGCGACGCGTATGTCGTCGTTGGCGCCGCGTGCCCGTGAGAACGGCATAGCCAGTGACACGCCGGCCGCTGCGGTGCCCTTGAGGAACGATCTTCGGGTGGTGTTTGCCATCATAGGCTCCTTTTGTTCAGCCACGCTTTGAGGGTGATCAGGTCCTTGCGGATGATCGTGGTGGCCTGTTGTTTGCTTATGGTCAGCTCGCGTGCGCCGTGCTCGGCACCGCCGAGGGAATACTCCAAATGCAGCGAAAAGGGCACGGCGATCTTCTGGTCGTCGAGCATTGAGAAGTACTTGGGGAAGTCCACCATTCCCTGGCCGAGGGGGCAGTTCTCGGTTCGCCACTTCCCGTCGCGCTGGGCCCAGAGGAAGTCTTTGGCGACGAGCGTGTTGATGTGGGGGGCGAGGAGCCTGAGGGTAGTGGGCCAGGAGGTGCCGCCTTCGACCGTGGCGTGGCGGATGTCGTACTGGCAACCAAACCAGCGGGGATTGATGTCCTTCAAGAGAGATTGCAGATCCCAAAGGGGCGCGCCGACGTAGCCATCGCCGGCATGATTCTGGTAGGAGGCGGCGATCCCGTAGTGGGCGTTCATCGCTGCCAAGTCACGCAACCGGGGGCGAATCTCGTCGAGGGTAGCCGGGACACTCTTGGCGCGATCGTAGCGATAGTACCCTGTGCGGTAGTAGCGCACGCCCAGGCGGCTGGCTGTTTTGAGGATGGGCTCGGTCAGGGGGTCTTGCGGATCGGTGATGGCGGTGGTCATCATCATGACCTTGATGCCCGCCTTTTTCACTGCTTCGACCGCCTTGGGCAGGTCGTCGACGGCTCGTTCGGGCAGGACGTGCCCCCGGGGACGGACGGTGAGGTCGACGCCATCGAAGCCGACTTCGGCTGCCGTTTCGGCCATACCCTTGTAGTCGAGCCATTGGAGATGCTTGGAGAAAATGTGTACGCTCTGCTGGGGTTTGTCATCGGCAGCAAGGAGCTTGCGCACCCCGGCGCTACCCAGAATCAACGGCGCTACCGAAAGAGCGCTTGCAGACAAGAATTGGCGGCGAGACTGTTTCATTGTGAACCTCGTTGACGGCTTCGATTCGGGTCAGCCCAGCTTCCAGGGCTTGCGATACTTGTAGTGCAGTAGGTTGTTGGCTTTCTTGTTGTTGGTGAAGCGTTCGGCCTTGGGGTCCCATTCGAGGCGGGACCTGGTCGCCAGGGCGATGTTGGCCAAGTGCGCAAACGTTGTCGAGCGGTGCCCCGTCTCCATGTCACAGAGGGTGGGCTTTCGCGTCTTGACGCAGTCGAGGAAGTTCCTGATGTGCCGGACCGTGAGGCTGGTGCTGCCTTCACTGGCGGGATGTTGCTCGGGCTCGATGCGGGGCTGGCGGGGCTGGAACTGTCCGCCGGGCGAAGGAACGATCTTGTAGCCCCTGCCTTCGCTACCGGGATAGAGATTGCCGAGGGTGCCTCGGAATTCGATCTCGCCATCGGCCAGAGGTGAGATGCCGTTGGCTTCATATTGCCCGAAGACCAGGAGCACGCCGGAGGGCAGTTCGAAGATCACTTCCATGGTGTCGGGCACGGTGCGGTCGTCGTCGACGGCGAAGCGGCCGCCGTGAGCGGAGATCGAGACCGGAGCCTGCTCGTTCAGGACCCAGCGGATGGCATCGCAGTAGTGGACGCCCCAATTGGCCATCTGCGAGGAATAGGCTTGCCACCAGCGGAATTTGTAGAGCACGAGGTTTTCTTTGTAAGACCGCTTCGGGCGGGGGCCGAGCCACATATCCCAGTCCAACTCCTTGGGTGGGGTCTTGTCGGGATGGCGGCCGATGCCTGAAGGGGCCATGTTGCTGACGCGGTAGGCGCGGGCGACGGTGACCTTGCCGATCTTGCCAGCCTGGACCTGGGTCGCCAGGTCGGCATACATCTGCGAGGCGCGACGGTGCAGACCGACCTGGACGATGCGGTTGTGTTTCTTAGCGGCCTCGACCATCTTGCGCCCTTCGCGGACCGTCACGGAGAGGGGTTTCTCCACGTAGACGTCCTTGCCGGCCTGGCAGGCCATGATCGTCTGGACGGCGTGCCAGTGGTCGGGGGTGGCGATGACGACGGCGTCGATGTCGTCGTGGTCGAGGACGCGGCGGAAGTCCTTGTACTTGGCGACCTGGCCAGGGAAGGTCTCGCCCATCTTCGGTGCCCTGCCGCCGATCGAATCGAGGAGGGACTTGCTGATGTCGGCGTGGCTGCGAGTCAGGTACGGCTCGTAGACATCGCAGAGTGCCACGATGTCGACGTCGTCCTGGGCCATGAAGCCATGGAGCAACTGGGTGCCGCGGTTGCCCACACCAATGAAGCCGACGCGAACCTTATCATTGGCGCTGCGCGCGGCGCGGGCGGCCGGGGTGCCGAGTAGATGCAGGCCCAGGGCCATGCCGGCCGTGGTGGCCGTGGAATCCTTGAGAAACTCGCGTCGCGTTCTCTTGTGTGAGCCTGCCGTCATCGTGTTGCCTCCAACTGAAGTCCGCATTGCGGGGGTCATCTTAGCAGGGTCGCCGACGGGGTGCAAGCTTGTGGCGGCATAGAGTTGTCGCAGCAGGGCCGAGTGGCAGAGGCTTCTTCAGCGGTACAAGCGCCGGCTCAGCTCGATAATCTCATCGACGTTCGTCTTATCGATGACGGCCGCCCCGGCGTCGATGTCGGAGGGCACGATACCGTAGCGGAGGTAGAGCGTCAGTTGCATGACGGGATAGAAGCCCTGGATATAGGGTTGCTGGTCCACAGTGCAGCGGATGTGGCCTTCCTTAATGAGCCGCAGGGTGGTGGGCGAGAGGTCGAAGCCGGCCGACCAAAAGCCCCGGCCGGCGAAAGAGGCCTCGATCGCCCTGCCGGCCGCCTCGGTATCCGATTGGCCCGTCCCGAGGACGATGCGGATATCGGGATGGGCCTTGAGGGCCTCGGCGATCACCTCGGCGCCTTCGATGGAATCGTTGCCACTGACGAGTACGGTCCAGCGCACGTTCTTGTCCTTCAAGACGGATTGCCCGCCGGCCAAGCGGTCCTCCAGGGCCGAGACGCCTTCGTCGTGCATGGTCATCAGGATGTGGGCGCCGTCGGGGATACTGGGCAAGAGGTGTTTGGCCAGGGTTTGGCCGGCGTCGTAGAGACGCTGATTGACACTGCTGAGGCGGGCGTTGGGTGTGGTGTGGTCGTCGACGTTGAATCCGACGACGGGAACGTTCTTGTCGATCGCTTCCTGAATGACGGCATCGAAACCTTCCGGGTCGATGATGTTGACGGCGATGCCATCGTACCCATCGGCGACCGCCCGGCGCACCATCGCGGCCTGGGCCGGCACGTCCGCGCCTTCGGTACCGAAGAAGTCACAGTGAACACCCATCATCTCGGCCGCGTCGTTCATGCCCTTCTTGACCGGTCCGAAGAACTTGGCTTCAACGGCACACGTGATGAAGGCCAGACGCAGCGGTTTGTCACCATCGCCTGGAATCGGTTGCGAGCAGGTTGGCTCCGTGGCGCAGCCAGCGAAAAGCAGGCCGATGAAGGCCAAGCCTAGTACTTGTGTCGTAGGATGGTGTCTTCTCACTATCGTCTCCCTTTCACGCGAAGATACAGTAGCAGATGGCCATGGTAATCACCAGCAGGACCGTGAGGATGCGCGGATCGAGCAGGCCGGCGATCGGCTTCTCGGTGATGACCGCGAGCGGATTCTTCCAGCAATAGCGATCCACACGTTCGGCGTCGGGTGGCGGGGTCATCAGGCTCACGGCCACCAGGACGGTGCTGCACATACCGAAGAGGATGCCCGCCTGCAACATGAACGGCATGCCCAGGGTGCCGGTAAACAACTGTTTGGCGGCGCCGGCGCTATCGACACCGAGAACAAATCGCGACACGGCCGGGAAGTCCAGGACGAAAACGATGGCACCCAAGATGAAGCCAAAGACCAGCGTGGTGAACGAGGCGGGTGATGTGGCGCGGCGCCAGAAGATGCCCCAGATGAACACGGCGCTGATCGGTGGCGCCAAGACCGCGATCATTTGATTGATGCCTTTGAAGATGCCGCCGAAGCGTTCGCCCTGAGTGGACCAGAGCATGGCTAAGATCATGACCACGACGGCCGTGACCTGTCCGATGCGCACCAGCGCGCGATCGCTGGTGGCCGGCTTGAGGCGTTTGACGATGTCGATGCTGACGAGCGTGGCCGTTGAGTTGAGGGCACCGGCGACCGTACTCATCAGCGCCGCCAGCAGGCCCGCAATGACCAGGCCCTGGAGACCGACGGGCAGAAGCTCTTTGATCAAGACGATGAGTGTGGAGTCGGCATTGTCACCGACTTTGTCTTTGAACAGGGCATAGCAGAACACGCCGGGAAGGACCATGACCAAGGGGGGCAAGATCTTGATGAAGCCGCAGAAGATGGGCCCGACCTGGGCATCTCGCTCGCTCTTGGCACCCAGCACGCGCTGGACGATGGTCTGATCGGAACACCAGTACCAGATGCCGAGCACCGGATAGCCGATGAGCATGTAGTACCAGGCGAAATCTCCCTCGTGACGAACCATGCTGAGCTGCTCGGGTTTGACGGCCTGGCGAAGTTCCGCGAGGCTGTGGATGTCGGCGCGACCAAGCATGAATAGCGCGAAGACTGTCACCGCGACGGCCCCGAACAACAAGAGAACGGTCTGAATCGACTCGGTGACGACGACGGCTTTCAGACCTCCGGTGACCGTGTAGATGACCGTCAACAGCGAGACGATGAGAATCGAGACGGTGATGGGGACGTCCACAAATTCCCGCACCATGACCGCGCCGGCGTACAGGGACACGCCGATGTGGATGAACAGGGCGCCGAAGACGGCCATCACCGCCAGGACGGTCCGGGAGGCCGGGCCGTAGCGACCCTCAAGATACTCAGGCAGCGTCGAGATCTTGGTGCGGAAGTAGAACGGGGCGAAGACCAGCCCGAGCAGGATCAACAGGAACGGGGCCATCCACTCGAAGTTGCCCACGACCATGCCGTCGCTGAAACCGGAAGACGCCAGGCCGATGAGATGTACGGTGGAGATGTTGGTGGCAAAGAGCGCCAGGCCAACGGTGGTCCAGCTCAAGGACCGGCTGGCCAGGAAATAACCCGTGCTCGATTCCGTCTGCCGTCGTCCGACGACCACGCCGATGGCGGTGATGCCGAGCAAGTAGGCGATAACGATCGTCAGATCAATCCAGTTGATCTCCATGCATAACTCCCCACCGGAAGAACATCGGGTCAGCCGTTGAACTCATCCACGGCTTCGAACATGGCCACCACGTTCTCGGGCGGCACCTCGGGCAGGATGTTGTGAATCTGGTTGAATACGAATCCGCCGCCGGGGGTGAAGATGTCCAGGCGTTCGAGGACGTGGGCCTTCACTTCGGCGGGCGTGGCGCGATTCAGGACTTCACGTGTGTCACAGCCGCCGCCCCAGAAGGTGATGTCGGCGCCGAACTGCTCTTTGAGCTTGCGGGGCTCCATGTCGCGACAGTTCGTCTGCACGGGGTTGATGACGTCGAAGCCCGCTTCGATGAGGTCAGGGAGCAGCTGGTAGATGGACCCGCAGGAGTGCAGGAACGTCCGCATGGACGTGTGCGAATGGACGTAGTCGCAGAGCCGGCTGTGGTGGGGCTTGAAGAGTCGGCGGTACAACTCGGGCGGCATGAACGGCCCGCTGTCCATGCCGAGATCATCGCCGAAGCGCAGGATGTCGCAAACGTCCCCTACGGCCTGGCAGACCTTCTCCAGCGTGGCCAGATGCCGCTCCATCAGGGCCGCCAGCAGGCGTTCGACATTGGCCTGGTCGGTGTAGAGGTCCATGAGGAAGTTGTCCATGCGGCGCAGGAAGGTCCCCCATTCGAACAGATTGCAGCCGCAGCCAATCATCAGGGCGCGATCGGACGACTGGCGTAGCGCCATCGTCCTGGCGCGGAGCTGTTGCCAGAAGTCCGCCTCGCCGGCGTGGTCCCAGGGACTGTGCGCCAGGGCGGCCCAGAGCACCTGGCCCATGGCGTCGCTCAGGTCGTCGTACGTCTCGGGGTAGCCGTCGAGATAGGGGAAACACATCTGGTCGAAAAACGTTCCGCCGGCGGGCATGCGGGCGATCACCCGGCCGTCCTGCTCGGCTTCGAACGAACCATCATCGCGACCAACGGGATGAAACCAGGACGGATATTGAGCGGTACTGCCATCGGCCAGACGCACGTCATACCAGGCTTCGTCTCGGTCATTGAACGCCCGGCCGATGTCCAGTACGTCCACGCGGCCGTAATCGAGGATGTCGTCCTCAGGCTGAGCCAGTTGCTGAACGACGTCGTAGACGCGCGTGTGTCCGCCGGTCTTGTGCAGGTGGGTCTTGAGACGACCGTAGGCAATGGCGGAAATCCCTGAACTGGGTGTCGCTCCGAAATCGACGGGGACCCGGTCCGGTTCCTTGTGATCGATGGCTGCCAGGATACGTTCGCGCGGAGTCAATTCAGTTTCTCCCTTTTTCGGGATACGGTGTCCATATCACGCACACAACTTCTCGATGCCGGGACCATTGTAGCGTCTGACCGCTGTCTGCAAAGGACGTTCTTGCAACTGCCCGGTCGGCTCACTGGCTGATGCTCACCGAGAGCGATTTCTGTTGGCGTATCACCGTGAGCCTCAGCGTATCGTCCTTGACATCCCGCCGACCGGCTATCAGGTCCTCCAGGTTTCCGACCGGTTTGCCGTTGCGAGCGATGATCACATCATTTTTCCGCAACCCCGCCTTCGCGGCGAGACTGCCGATGGGGACCTCGATCACAAGTACGCCGGCAGCACTCGGCAGTCCGTAGGCGGACTGGTCTCCCAGGCCGGCGATATCGCGGACCTTCGCTTGCCACAGAGTGCTAACACGCTTGGGTCGGGGCTGCACATCTGGCTGCGCGGTCTCGATCGAAGGGATCTCGGGCGTACGGGCGATGGCCTTGAGCTCGGGCTTCTGGACGCCGAAGCGGTCCATAGGGAAGTTCTGAAAACCCAGGGCCAGTGCGGGTGAGCCGTCTCGCACACGGAAGTCGCCGCGAGCCGGATCGACGAACATGGCGTCGGTGACGACCGAATGCGCGTCATGCTGCGATTGCTCGGCCAGCTTCTCGGCAGGTTCCGGCTTCATCGCGCCGGCGCGGTGGACCAAATGGAAGTCCATGTCCTTGCCCCATGGCGTCGAAGGCATGCCGCCCGCGGGCCGGTAGCGGTCGAAGAACATGATGTTGCGCCTGACGATGTCCTGGCTGTGTTTGTACCAGACGTGGGGATGGAACCCGTTGTTGACCATGATATTGTTTTCGACCAAGCGGTAGAACCCTTCGCGGTTCTTGATGCCGCCGCGCAGACAGAGGTTGCTGTAGAGGTGGTAGTTGGAGGAGCCATCGTCGAGGTCGATATCCCAGCCGTGGTCGCAGCGCCAGCGGTTGTTGCGTAGCGTGATCGTCTTGACCACATCGAGTAAGGGCAGGTGTTTGTGGGCCTGCCAAGTTTGATCGTCATTGAGGTCCAGGTCTGTCAAGTGCCAGAAACGATCGCGGCCCCAGGAGTTGAAGGAGCCATGGTCGCCGGTTTCCTTGACCGTGTCGAAGACGTCGCAGAACTCGATGACGTGCCCGCCCCAACAGCCGTCGCCGATGTTGATGCCGGCGCGCGGGACATCGTAGATAGAGCAGTGGCGCACCGTGATGTCCTGGGACAGTTCGATCTGCACGGGCGCCGTCTGCTTCTCGACCCGGCCGGAAAGGTAGATCAGGCAATCCTCTACCAGACAATCGGCGGGGAAGTTTTGCGTCTGCGGGCCGGGTGTTTTGTCTATCTCTGCATAGCTGTGCCGTTGGTTGTATTCGAAGAGTGGGGTGCGGGCCGCGTTGGGATCGCCGACGAAGGCCACGCCGTTGGCGCCGGCCCGGGCGATATGACAGCCTCGCACGGCAACACGGCGATTGTAGTTGTTCACGAAAACCGCGTTGCCACCGACCTGATCGAGGAAGCACTCCTCCAGGCAGCAGTCTTCCGTACCATCGAGGAGCACGGCGCCGCCTCGGTAGGTGGTCCAGTCGCTGCGCATCATGGGTTCCTTGTTGTCCATGAACGTGCGAGCGGCGTGGCGGAAGGTCAATCCTCGCAATGTCACGAACCGGACGGGGTCTTCCTGCGTGCCGCGAAACTCGATCAGATGGCGGAGGCGCACGGCCTCGACGACGGCACTGCTGATATCCACGTCGGCCGGCGGGTAGAAATAGAGCGTGTTGCTCTGCCCATCGAGAAACCATTCGCCCGGTGCGTCGAGCTCCTCGAAGATGTTCTCGACGAAGCGATACTCGCGGTGCATGCCCATCTGCCGGTTGTTCTGCCAGCCCCCTTCATAGGCGACGGTGCCATCGGATTTCTTGCCCGTGATGATGTAGTGGTAATCGCCCCACATGTGGCGGTGCATGGCGTGGATGTACCCGCCGCGCGGATCGGCCCAGCGCCGAGCCCGCTGCGGACCAAAGGCATCGGCCGCGTAGCCGTTGAAGATGCGTTGATCGGGATCGAAGTTGGGGTAGCGTGCCATGTGTTGGCGCACGCCGTTGACGAAAAGCTGATCGGTCAGGAGTCCGGGCGGTACCGTGGCCTTCACGATCCCATCGCGATGGGGTCCCCATTTCAGATCTAGCCGCACGCCGCCACTGATGACAGCCTCCTCGCCCTGGTAAGCGCGGTACGCGATCGGCGCTGATTCCGTGCCGGAATCGGCCGGCGTGAAGACGAGGGGCTCGGACAAGTAATAGGTTCCGCCGCGGAGGGAGACCGTCACCGGTTCACGACCTGGGGCAGATCGGACCGCTTGCTGTGCCTGCGACAGCGTCGCGAATGGTTGTGCGAGGGTCCCGGCATCTGCGTCGTTGCCCGCCGGAGAGACGAAGAACTCCCGCGCGACCACGTGAGGGGACGTAAGGACAAGAGAGGCTACGACCAAGATAGTACAGTGGTATGTCAAGAGCAGTTTGGTCTTTCTCATCGTGCTACTCCGTACGAGAGGTCCGGGGCCATCAGCGGAGGACGATCTCGTAGTACATCGTCTTGTCCGTGGCGCCATCGATGGTGAATTGCCCATGGGTGGTTGACAACGTTCTGTCCGTGCGCCGGCCATCGTGGTCCAGGAGGTTTACCTTCTCCATGTGGCGGCCGGCAACGGCAATGGTCGCCTTGACCGGCTCCAGCAGGATCGGGCCCTTGCCGCGTTCGAGAACCTCGTTCTCATCGGCGCTGAATCGCATACGAGTGTTACGCGCCCGAGCCAGGGCGACGACGAGCAATTGTTTGGACGTGCGGATGTCTTCGTCGGGCTCGCGGGCGGTGACATAGACCGCGCCGAAGCGGCACTGGGGCGTGATGGCGACGTCCCCAAGGGTACACTTCTGGTCCTTGGCGAAGCCCACCACGGCCTTCGTGCCGGGCGTGTCTATCGTGAAGTAGCCTCCCAGTTTCGCTTCTGCCTCTTCCTTCCACCGGAGTTGGCCCGTGGACGAGGCCAGGAAGCCATCCCGCTCGAACGGCGTCGTGTCAAACGACGGGGTATCGTGGTATTCATCGCCGAAGTCGACAACGCAACGGGCCACCGCCAGCGCCCGTGCGGGCACCTTGTCGGTATCGAAGGTCTTCACATCGTATTGCTGCACCACGCGGTCATCGAAGCCGAGTTTGGCCTTGGCCAGCGAAGGCACGTGTACATGCAGCGGCGCCCGTAGCTTCGACTCTTCGACATCGCCCCGGAGCACCTGCCTGGCCACGGCGGGAAACACGCCCAGCACGTGCGGTGCGGTCGTGTCCCAGCGATCGCGCCCAATCCGATCGCTGAATCCGCCGCTATCACGGTTCTGGAACATGTAGGAGACGTCCCAGCCCTGGAGGCCAAGGCCGTAGGCGCCGAGGAGAGCGGGCCCTTCGACGCCCCACTCGTTGGGAAAGACATGAATCCATTCCGAGAGCATGAAGGGCCGGTCAGCGGCCTGTTGCAGGCCCACGCTAAGCGTCCCGGAGCCGGCGGTGCGCAACATCGTGGCGTTGTTGAAGGTCTCGCCGGGCTTGGCGGAGCCACCGCCGAAGTAGTTGTGCCGGTCGATGGTGCCGACGCGCCAATCGGAATGGAGGTTGTAGAAATGGCTCAGCGCCCGGCCCGCCTGCCAGTTCGAGCCCAGGACCTCACCGTGATAACCGGCCTCGCGCATGGCGGCAACGTAACGGTCGTTGAAGCCGCACTGCAACTCGTAGAGGAACTCCAATGTGTCGAGCAGACGCTGCCGGCGATAGGCCTGCGAGCCGTTCAATTGCGCGGGGTCCCAATACCAGGGATTGCCGAGAGGCAGAATGTTGCGCTTGTCGAGATGCTCGCCGGCCGACGGGAATCCGTCGCCTTCAAAACCGTCAAAGGCTTGGCGACCCCAGGCGGCCGTGAGCTTCTCGTGACTGCCGTATCTGGCGCGCAGCCAATCGCAGAAGCGCCCCGCCACGTCGCGCCGCAGCGTGGGGCTGGCCTTCAAGGGCCCCATTGACGTGTAGAAGAGGATACTCTGCTCGTTGACGACCTCGACGAATGCGACGGCCGGGTCCTCAGCGTAGGTCAGCCCCGTATAGGGATTGGTGTGCTTCAACAGATTGACCATTTGTAGAATCTGCACCGTCTGAAGTTCGCGCGAGTAATGGATCGCGCTATGCGGCGTGGTGACGCGATTCCTCCGGCCGTCGAACGTGCCGAACTCGTCGAGGTACGGGACATACTGGCGGTCCGCCGGGCCCAGCTTCAGAGCACCGAAGTGGGCCGAGAGCAACACGTAGGTGCCGGCCTCCTTGAACCTGGCGACTTGGTAATCCATCCGGTCCAGACCCTCGGGATCGAACTCGACGCAGCTTTGGGCCGACTGGATGCCGGCCCATCCCGGGCCGTCGAGATACTTGTGCAGGCGCACCGAATTGATGCCGTATTTGGCGTAGAAGGCCGCGCGCTTGTTCGCCAGTGTTTTCTCGGGCGCGCACGTGCTGAAACACAGATTAAGACCCCAGAGCTTGATGGGCCGGCCGTTGTGGATGAGTTTGTCATCTTGGCGCGTGATGCGACCATGCTTGCCGGCAGGCTTGTCGAGCCAATCCTCCATGCCGATCACGCTCGGGCCCGTATCGTGGGCCGGGCGGAACTCATACCAACCCGTCGTGTCACCCGCCTGCACGCCCGCCGGTGACCAGATACACAGAAACAACACGGCCAAAACCGCAATCGCTGAGAACATGGACCGTCTTCTCGTCATGATGAACTCCTACCCAGGTACATGGAGACTGGGGGCAAGGGCTTTACGTGTGCCGAGGCCATTCTATGCGTGACCATGGTAACAGGTCGCAGGCAGTTTTCAAGTCCTCAAGAGGTGCTCTGGTCCTCGTGTGTGAGCCGAATTCCGGGGGATCATTTGAATCTCGGGCAAAACCGGATTAAACTCTTCGTCGATACCGATCGGGATTCCATCGAGACATCTCCACAGCGTCTCTGCCGATTGACTGAACGAAGGGAGCAGCGATGAACAGACGGAGCTTTCTGCGGCTGGCCGGCGTCGGGGCAGCGGCCGCATTCGTGCCCGGTTGTCTCAGGCAAACGATGCGGCTGGGACGCAGGCCAAACATCCTCTTCTGCATCTCGGACGACCAGACCTTTGCCCACGCAGGCGCCTATGGCTGCACCTTCGTCGAGACGCCGGCGTTCGACCGCATCGCCCACGAGGGCATTCTGTTTCGCAACGCCTTCGTCTCCGCGCCGTCGTGCTGCCCCTCGCGCGCCTCGGCGCTGACGGGCCTGCCTTTCTATCGGCTCAAAGAGACGTCGATGAACCACACGTTCTGGGCCAATGGCCTGCGACCGTACCCGGACATCCTCGCCGCCGCCGGCTACCACATTGGCTACACGGGCAAGGGCTGGGGCCCGGGCAACTGGAAGGTCGCCGGCCGCGTGCACAATCCGGCCGGCGTCCAGTACAACCAGATCGAGAACGAGACGCCCTCGTCGCAAATCAGCCCGATCGACTACGCGAGCAACTTCGAAGCATTCCTCGAAGCGCGTCCCAGCGGCGCCCCCTTCTGCTTCTGGTACGGCGGCATCGACCCACACCGCATTTATGAAGCCGGCTCGGGTCTGGCCAACGGCAAGAGGTTGGACGAGATTGACGTGCCGCCCTTCTTCCCGGACGCAAGGCTGGTGCGCTCCGACATCGCGGACTACGCCTTGCACATCGACTGGTTCGACAAACACCTGGGCCGCATGATCGCGACGCTCGAAGCCCGTGGCGAACTGAACAACACGCTGATCGTCGTGACCAGCGACAACGGCATGCCGTTCCCACGCTGCAAGGCGACGCTCTACGACTGGGGCACGCACATGCCCCTGGCTATTCGCTGGGGCGCGAAGGTCAGGCCGCAGCGCGAAGTAGACGACTTCGTCAGTTTCATCGACTTCGCCCCGACGTTCCTCGAAGCCGCAGGCGTACCTGTCCCAATGGTGATGGAAGGCAAGAGCCTGATGCCACTGTTGACATCCGACGAGTCGGGCGCCATCGACCCGAAGCGCGACCACGTCGTCATGGGCGTCGAACGCCATTTTCCCGGTGGCCGCGAAACGGGCGACCCCTATCCGATGCGGGCCATTCGGACGAGCCAGTATCTCTACATCCATAACACCACGCCGGTCCGCTGGCCCGCCGGTGATCCGGACGGCCCGGTTTGGCCCGACGACGACCCCACCGGCGGCTTTGGTGATTCGGACGGCGGGCCGACCAAAACCTTCATCGTTCAGAACAAGGACCGGTATCCCTGGCATTTCAAGCTGGCGTTCGGCAAGCGACCGGCCGAGGAGCTATACGACGTCAAGGCCGATCCGCATCAGCTAAACGATCTTGCCGACGATCCACAGTACGCATCGGTCAAGAGAGGGCTGCGGCGAAGGCTTGACAGAGAGCTGAGACAAACGCGGGACCCGAGAACAATGGGCAAGGGCGAGTTCTTCGACCGCGTCGCGCGAGAGTTCGACGATGACGCCAAGTCGGCCGCACTGTCCAGATAGGTGGCACGCGAACGAGGCACGATGGTTTCTGAAGGGAGGCACACGGCAATGGTGCAAGGTGTGAGCAGACGAAGTTTCCTCCGGTCGGCCGGCATGGGGATCGCGGCGCTGACGACGACCGGATGTGCGTATTCCGTGGGCAGCGCGGGGGCGGGCAAGGCGCGCTCCCAGCCCAACATTATCTTCGTCATGGCAGACGACCTGGGTTATGGCGACCTGGGCTGCTACGGGCAGAAGACGATCAAGACTCCCTATATCGATCGGATGGCCGACGAGGGAATGCGCTTCACCGACCACTACGCCGGCAGCACCGTCTGCGCCCCATCGCGATGTTCCCTGATGACCGGATTTCACACGGGCCACACATATGTGCGCGGCAACCGGGAGATTCAGCCAATGGGCCAATTGCCACTGCCTGCGGATACGATGACCGTGCCCACAATGCTCAGACAGGCCGGATACAAAACCGCGCTGATCGGCAAGTGGGGACTCGGCGGTCCGGGCAGCGCCGGCACGCCAAACAGCCAGGGCTTCGACTACTTCTATGGCTACCTCTGCCAGAGACACGCTCACAACTACTATCCGGAATTCCTGTTCCGCAACGATCAGCGGGTTGCCCTGCGCAACAAGGTGGCGGGCGACCGCCCGGACGGCGCCGGCGTGGCGACCGAGAAGATCGCCTACTCATACGATCTCATGGTCGGCGAAGCCTTGGAGTTCATCGAGGACAACAGAGCCGAACCGTTCTTCCTGTATCTGGCCATCACGATCCCCCACGCCAACAACGAGGCCGGCGACAAGGGGATGGAGGTGCCCGACCACGGGATCTATGCAGACAAGGACTGGCCCGAAGCGCAGAAGGGCCACGCCGCCATGATCTCCCGGCTGGACCGCGACATGGGCAAGCTCCTGAGAAAGCTCAAGCTCCTCGGAATCGACCACAATACCATCGTGTTCTTCACGAGCGACAACGGACCCCACCGCGAAGGCGGCGCCGACCCCGACTTCTTCGACAGCAACGGCCCGCTGCGCGGGATCAAACGCGATCTCTACGAAGGCGGCATTCGCGTGCCCATGATCGCTCGTTGGCCCGGCCGCATCGAGGCCGGCACCACCACAGACCATGTCTCGGCCTTCTGGGACATCATGCCCACCTGTGCCGTCCTGGCCGGCGCCAAGGCGCCGAAGGACACGGACGGCCTGTGCATGGTCCCCACGCTGCTGGGCAAACCCAGCAAACAGAAGAAGCACAAGTTCCTCTACTGGGAGTTCCACGAACGTGGCTCCAAGCAGGCCGTGCGTATGGGGCGCTGGAAGGCCGTCCGCTTCGGCGCCGCCGGCAAGCTCGAACTCTACGATCTGGAAGCAGACTTAGGCGAGACGACCAACGTCGCTGACGAACACCGGGACGTGACGGCCGAGATCGAAGCCTATCTCGCCACCGCCCGCACCGAATCGGAGTTCTGGAACCTAAAGTGACACAGATGAGCTGGCGAGGCGGCACTAGGGCGTGTTAGCCACTGTGAGCTTAAGCGCCCAGTCGTTCACTGACTTCGCGTTGCTGTCTGGGAATCTCGGAAGGTTGATCTTGCCGGCTGAATCCGCCGTGAGCAGGCCGGAACCTGCGTCGAGCCAATCACCGGTGCGCGGATTGAACCATCGCGCCCTATACGTGGCCTTGGGCAGCGCGCCCGATAGAACGGCTCGTGGGCAGTCCTTCTCGAAGTAGAGCAGGAAGAGATCGCGATGGGCCGTCCGACTGCAATAGGCCCATCCCACATTGGTCTTGGGCCCGCTCGACCTGTTGGGCGAAACCAACTCAACAGCGGGGATCAAATCCTGATAGCGACGTCCTTCCGACAGGATGAACGTTCTGAGATGGCGCATCTGATCAGCCGACGACCACTGAATGACTTCCCAGATCGGATATTCCGACGCCTCTTCCACTTCACCACTCCACATGCCGCCCTGCCAGCCCCCGGCGCCATAGATGTGGCCACCGAGTCCGCCGGAGAGCACACTACCATACATGGCCGAACGGCAGTAGAGCGCCGCGCGTTCACTGCCTGGCTCGGCGTCTTCCATGCCATCGTAGTAGGGCTCGCCATTGATTCCCGGAACCGGTGGCGTGGCGTTGAAGATCTCCGTCAGAAAGGCATAGCAATCATGCGTGCGGCGATTGCCGATCTGGTGAAATTGCAGCCACTTCGCCTTGTCCACGTGGCCCCAGTTCCGCAGCGACGAGGGATTCGCGTTGGTGCCTGTGAGCGTTCCAAACGGCGGTCGGCCATAGTCGGCGATCACCTTATTGGCAGCCACGTTCCAGTCCTCGGCGGCAATGCTCTGGTGCGGGGTATCAAAGTGGATCGGACTGAGCATGCACATGTTGGCCTGATAGCGACTCCACACGTACTGGATGAAGCGCGTGTACGAGTCCGGCCAGGGATAGTACTTCTTCCACACCTGACCGATGTCACGCCGGGCCACCTCGATGAACGGCACGACGCCGTGGGCATTGAGGTAGTCGATCTTCTTGTCCATCAAGTGGAAGTACCTCGGATCGACGCGCTCCAGATCGGGAACATGGTCTTCGTAGCCGGGCACCTTCCCCGGAAACACAAAGGGCCTCTCCCCCCGGTCGTTGTGCATATCCTTGGCGCTGTTCGTCCCCGCCTGTTGCCACGCCGACCGCACCACCGTGCCATCGGGCATCTTCCAGTTTCTCGGCTTGCCGTCGTTGGCCCAGTGCGGCAAGGCGGCGATCATGGCGATACAGTTGTAGCCTTGCTTCAAACGAAACTGGACCAGGTCTTTGAACCCGACCTCCGGGCCCAGCGGGCGCCGCCGATCGTCCTCGTACCAGCGATAGCGGAACGTCGGAACGGCCCACCACGTATCGCCCATCAGGAAGAAAGGTGTTCCATCGGCATACTCGAAGGCGTGGCCGTTGGCCGTGGACCGGATCATACCACGCCGACAGGAATTCTGGTCTTTCTCGGCCTCCGTCCATGCCATGGCCTCGAAGGTCCCCCGGACGCCGACCAGACCCGGGTCCGCCGGCTGCGAACCGCTTTCCCAGGTCCAGGTCCCCGGCGCGGTGGCCAGGACGCGGACCCGGAACGTTTTCCCGCCGTCCCAGAAGCCGTAGCAGCGCTTCTCGAAGCCCGGGCCCTTCAGGTCCACCCATACCGTGACATCAGCGTACCGATTCGCATATGTCTGCTCGCTCCGCAGCGTGATCTCCACCTTCTCCCAAACACCCACGGTGTCCCCCAGAACCACGGTTGGCTGGCACAGGCCAATCCCCATCGCGCATACCGCCATCAGGAACACTTGAAGAAAGGACGTGCAGAACCACCATTTCATATCCTATTCCTCCCGCATGTTTGGATCCTAGCAAAGTCTGAGAACGAACTGCCCCACATCATAGCACATGCTACAGTATGGAGGGTGTCCGGTACCTTTTTCCGGGGGAAAAAGGTACCGGACACCTTCGCCTGTGGTATCATACCACATGGAATTTCGAATGGGGACTCCCCCACGAGTCAGGAGGTATGCATGTTCAATAGGCTCACCGGTCGCTCGATGCTTCTGCCAATGTTCCTTCTCCTATGTCACCTGGTCGCCCCACCGCTGAGCGCCAGCGCGGCTGACAGCAGCAGCAACAGGAAGAGAATTGTCTTTCTGCCCGGGCGGCAGAGCCACGGCTGGAGCGGCCATGCTTACAACGCCGACTGCAAGCTGCTGGCCGGGATACTCAACCAAAACGTGCCCGTGGTCGAGGCCGTGGTGATCGAGGGGGGCTGGCCCAGAGACATCGGCGTATTCGAGAACGCCGCCGCGATTGTCATCGCCTGCGATGGCAATAGTCTGATTGGCTCGGAGTCCAACTGGAACGCCCTCGGCGATCTACCCGGGAAAGGCGTCGGCATCGCCTTCCTTCACTATTCCCTGGACCCGGGCAAGCAGTACGGCAAGTATCTGCTCGACTGGATCGGTGGCTACTACGAACAACACTGGTCGGTCAACCCTTCCTGGCGAGCCGAGTTCAAGAGCCTGCCCAAACACGCCATCACGCGGGGCGTCCGGCCCTTCGCCGTCCACGACGAGTGGTACTATCACATGCGCTTTCGCGAGAAGATGCAGGGCGTGACACCCATCCTGACAGCCGTACCGCCCGACAGCACCCGCCGGCGCCCCGATGGACCACACAGCAACAACCCCACCGTCCGCGCCCGCCTGGGGATGCCCGAGCACGTCGCCTGGGCCTACGAGCGCCCGGACGGAGGTCGGGGCTTCGGCTGCACCGGTGGCCACACACATTGGGTCTACGCCCAGAACGACTTCCGTAAGCTGATGCTCAACGCCATCTGCTGGATCGCCAGAGTTGAGGTGCCCGCCGCCGGCGTTCCCACCGTGACGCCCACAGTCGAGGAAATGGAGGCCAATCTGCAAGGCGACCGCCCCCGGGACTGGACCGCCGACAGGACAAAGCAGATGATCGCGAGACTCAACCAAAATTGAACGTGCAGAGCAACGAGGGCGACGATATGAACAAGCGTTCCCCACAGGCTATCACACGAAGGTCGTTTCTCACCAAGACGGCACTTGCTTCGTCCGCATTCATGATCCCTGATCTCGCCCGCTCCGCCGCGCAGAACGAATCGAGACCGAACATTCTCTACCTGATGACCGACCAGCATCGAGGCGACTGCCTGGGCTGCGCCGGCAATAAGGCCATCAAGACGCCCCATCTCGACTCTATCGCCGCCGACGGCGTCCTCTTCACCAGTGCCTATACGTCCACCCCAAGCTGCACGCCCGCACGCAGCGGCATCCTGACGGGACTGTCCCCCTGGCACCACGGAATGCTCGGCTACGGCCGTGTCGCCGGGAAACATCGCTTCGAGCTGCCGCAGGCCTTGCGCAATGCGGGGTACTATTTGTTCGGCATCGGCAAAATGCACTGGTACCCGCAGAAGAAGCGACGCGGCTATCATGGCCTGCTCGTCGACGAGTCGGGCCGCGCCGAAACGCCTGGCTTCGTCAGCGACTATCGCCTCTGGTTCAAGCAGCAGGCGCCCGACCTCAATCCCGACGCAACCGGCATAGGGTGGAACGATTATCGCGCCAAGTCGTACGCATTGCCCGAACGGCTCCACCCGACCACCTGGACCGCCGACCGAGCGGTTGACTTCCTTAAGGACTACAACCGGCCGGAACCGTTTCTGCTAAAGGTCTCCTTCGCCCGGCCGCACAGCCCCTACGATCCGCCGCAACGATTCCTCGACATGTACGACGCCGACGACATGCCCGCGCCCACCGTTGGTGACTGGGCCGCGCGCTACGCACCGCATGACGATCCACCCAAGTCAAGCCTCTGGCACGGCGACCTGGGCGTCCGCCAGGCCAGAGAGTCCCGCCGCGCTTACTACGCCTCGATCACCTTCATCGACGAGCAGATCGGACGCGTCTTGAAAGCCTTGAGGGATAGTGGCCAATATGACAACACGCTGATCGTCTTCTTCGCCGACCACGGCGACATGCTGGGCGACCACCACCTCTGGCGAAAGACATATGCCTATGAGGGCTCCGCCAAGATCCCCATGATCCTCCGCTGGCCCCGGAGCATGGGCGCACACGAACGAAGAGGCAAGACCTTACCCCAGCCGGTTGAACTGCGCGACATTCTGCCCACCTTCCTCGACGCCGCGAAGGCGCCAATTCCAGACCACCTCGATGGCCGGAGCATGCTTGAACTGGTCCGGGGCAACACGAGCCACTGGCGACCCTACATCGATCTCGAACATTCGATGTGCTACAACAAAGACCACTGGACAGCGCTGACCGACGGCCGTTTCAAGTACGTCTACTATGCCTATGACGGCAGAGAGGAACTCTTCGACCTGGCTAAAGACCCGGGAGAACGGCGCAACCTGGCAGGCCAATCGGCCTCGGCTGAAATGCTCAAGACATGGCGCCGGCGCATGATCGAGCACCTCGCCGAACGAGGCGAGGCATTCGTCAAGAATGGAAAACTGGCCAAACGCACGAAACGGATGCTGTATTCGCCCCACTATCCCGCCCAAAAGAAAGGCAGTTAGCGCCTATGAAGACTGACGAGAATCGACAGCTTGCTTGCGACCGCCGCGCGTTCCTCAGGGCCGCCGGACGCACGGCCGCAGCATTGGCTGCCGCGGGTATCACGGGACCACGCCTGTGGGCCGGCCGCCAGGAGAAAAACAAACGGAATATCGTTCTGGTCCTCAGCGACGACCATCGCTATGACTTCATGGGCTTCATGGACGGCGCCCCGGCCTTCCTGGAGACCCCAAACATGGATCGTATGGCACGGCAAGGCGCGCATCTGGCCAACGCCTTCGTCAGCACGTCACTGTGTTCCCCCAGCCGGGCATCCATCCTTACCGGCCAATACATGCACCACCACCAGATCGTCGACAACCAGCGACCCGCCCCGGCCGGGACCGTGTTCTTCCCGCAGCACCTACAGAAGGCCGGCTACCAAACCGCCTTCGTCGGCAAGTGGCACATGGGCCACGGGCACGACGACCCCCGTCCGGGCTTCGACCATTGGGTCAGCTTCAAGGGCCAGGGCACCTATTTCGATCCCACGCTCAACATCAACGGCACGCACAAGGCATTCGAAGGCTACACGACCGACATCCTGACGGACCAGGCGGTAACCTGGCTCGAAAATGGGCGAGACCGGGATCGGCCCTTCTTTCTGTATCTATCGTTCAAGGCCGTGCACTACCCCTTCACCCCCGCCCCCCGCAACCAGGGCCGCTACGCCGATAAGGCCGTCCAGCGACCCGACACCATGGCCAACACCGAACGCAACTATCAGACCCAACCCCACTGGGTCCGCGAACGACGCTACAGCATCCACGGCATCGATCACATGGAGACAGGCCAATATGACAACGACCCCGTGCCCTCGTTCGACGACCTATACCGCCAGTATTGCGAAACCGTACGCGGACTGGACGAGAACCTTGGCTCCCTGCTGGACTATCTCGACCAGGCCGCCTTGAGCGATTCGACGCTGGTCCTTTACATGGGCGACAACGGCTTCGCCCTGGGCGAGCACGGCTTCTACGACAAGCGCGACGCCTTCGAGGAATCCATCCGCGTCCCCATGCTCGCCTGCGCCCCCGGGATGATCCCGCCGCGAACGAAGATCACACAGATGGTGCAGAACATCGACGTCGCCCCCACCCTGCTCGACGCAGCCGGCGTCTCGCCTGCCGATGTCCCCGGCATGGACGGCCGATCCTTCCTCCCTCTGCTCCAGGGCCGATCAACCCCCTGGCGCGACCACATCCTCTACGAGTACTACTGGGAGTGGAACTTCCCGGCTACGCCGACGGTCTTCGCCATTCGCACCGACCGATACAAGTACATCTTCTACCACGGCCTCTGGGACCACGACGGGTTCTACGACCTGGAAACCGACCCGCACGAGCGACACAACCTGATCAACGTCCCGGCTTACCGGGCCCAGATCGAACAAATGAAGAAACAGCTCTTCGACGAGCTCGACAAGGGCGGTGGCCTGGCCATTCCCGTGCGCCGCCCCCTCGGCGAGCGCCTCGACCAGCGCAAGAACAGACGCTAGACCGTGCCGCCCTCCCCACCCGACAGGTGTGAAGTACCCTTGACTTGGTGCCGACCAAGGGGTAGGCTGGAATCCGCGGTACAATACAGGAGTATGACAGAAAGGAGCTTCTGGCCCATGCGTCAGCAACTAACACGTCGAACCTTCCTCCGTAACGCGGCGATGGCAGGTTCCGGCCTGGTCATCCTCTCCAATAGCGGTTCGGTGCGCGGCACACCCGCCAACAGCAAGCTCAACATCGCCGGCATCGGCATCGGTGGTCGCGGCGCCGCCGACATCAACGGCGTAGCCGGCGAGAACCTCGTGGCCCTGTGCGACGTCGATTGGAAACACGCCGGACCAACCTTCGAGAAGCACCCCGGCGCCAAACGATACAAGGACTTCCGCAAGATGCTCGACGACGTACACAACGACATCGACGCGGTCGTCATCGGCACCCCCGACCACACCCACGCCCCGGCCGGCGTCATGGCCATGAAGATGGGCAAGCACTGCTATTGCGAAAAACCGCTGACCCACAGCGTCTACGAAGCCCGGGTCATGGCAGACGTCGCCCGCGAGCACAACCTCGTGACCCAGATGGGCACGCAAATTCACGCCGGCAACAACTACCGCCGCGTCGTAGAACTTGTTCAGAGCAACGCCATCGGCCCCGTGCGGGAAGTCCACGTCTGGCTCGCCGCCGACTTCAGCGGACCGCCCGCACCGACAGACATGTCGCAGCCCGACGCGCCGACAGACACACCACCCGTACCGAAAAACCTCGACTGGGACCTCTGGCTCGGACCGGCCCCCTACCGGGCCTACAGCCCTCAGTACGCCCCGTTCAACTGGCGCTACTGGTGGAACTTCGCCAACGGCAAACTGGGCGACTTCTTCTGCCACTACTGCGACCTGGCCTTCTGGGCCTTGAAGCTGCGCCACCCCACCACCGTCGAAGCCGAGGGCCCCGTCCACCCCGAGAGCACCGCCAACTGGACCATCGCCAAACAGCACTACCCCGCCCGTGGCGATCTGCCCCCCGTGGACCTGACCTGGTACAACGGCGGCGGCTACCCCGCCTTCGTCAAAGAGCAGGAGATTCCCGTGTTAAGTTGCAGCCAGGTTCTCTTCGTCGGCTCAGACGGAATGCTCGTCGCCGACTACAACAACCACCGACTGCTGCCGGAAGACAAGTTCAAAGACTTCCAGCGGCCCGACCCGTTCATCCCCAATTCCATCGGCCACCACCGCGAGTGGATCGAGGCCTGCAAAACGGGCGGATCGACAACGTGCAACTTCGACTATTCCGGCGCCCTGACCGAAGCGGCGCTGCTCTGCAACGTCGCCCTCCGCACGGGCAAGAAACTGACCTGGGACGCCAAGAACCTCAAGGCCGTCGGTTGCCCTGAAGCCGACAAATTCCTGCGCCGCCCCTACCGAGACGGCTGGAAACTCTAGGCAACAAACGCCACGGTGTCCGGTACCTTTTGCCGCGGAAGAAGGGCACCGGATACCTTCGACATCCATGATTCAAGTCTCATGGTAAGGAGGTGAGAGCATGCGGACCAAACGATACGCTTTCACGCTGATCGAGCTACTCGTGGTCATCGCGATCATCGCCCTGCTGATGGGCATTCTGATGCCCAGTCTCCAGCGCGTCCGCAAGCAGGCTCGGTCGGTCGCCTGCCGATCCAACCTCAAGCAATGGGGCCTGATCTGGTACTTCTACACCGAAGACAGCGAGGGCACATTCAACATCGGCGCCTACCAGGGCAGCGCCGCAGGAAATGACTGGCCCGTCACCCTGCTGCCCTACTACAAGGACAAGGGCAAGCTGGCCCTGTGCCCCTCGGCCACGTTGCCCGCAGCCCTGGCCGGAGCCTTCGAGTATCGCGCCTGGAACTGGGACGTGGCGGGGTGGGGAGATATCCGCGAAAAAGACCCCACCATCCGCGATCGAGGCAGCTATGGCGAGAACGAGTGGATCTGCAACCGCACGACCAGCGACAACTACTGGAGGAACCTCCGCAAAATCAAGAAGGCCGACAATGTGCCCCTCTTCTTCGACTGCGCGTACATTGATGCCTGGCCACTCCACACGCAGGGCGCACCGGAGATAAAAGGATTCGACGTAGCCAACGGAAATGAATGGAACGTCGTCTGCATCGACCGGCACTCCGGCACCGTCAACTGTGTGTTCGCCGACTTCAGCACCGTCCGCCAAATCGGGCTCAAAGAACTGTGGACCCTGAAATGGCACCGTGAATTCGACACGACCGGTCCCTGGACCAAGGCCGGTGGCGTCACGGCCGGCGATTGGCCGGATTGGATGAGAACCTACAAGGAATACTAGCGGGCGACGGTCGGGGCCCGCTCGGCTCCAAGCGGTTGGAACCCCGCTCCCGATTGAAAGATGCAGACTCACCTGGACAACGAAGAGGCAATCGAAAGTGTCGTCGGTTTCCTCCAGCGAAGCGATCACATCCTCTTCGTCACCGGCGCGGGAATATCCGCCGATTCAGGCCTGCCCACCTACCGCGGCATCGGCGGACTCTACAACGCCGAGACCACCGAAGACGGCCTGACCATCGAAGAGGCCCTTTCAGGCAATGTCATGGAGCAGCGCCCCGAACTGACCTGGAAACACCTCGCCCAGATCGAGGAGACCTGCCGCGGCGCGCGACCCAATCGCGCCCACGAAGTCGTCGCGGAGATGGAAACCCACTTCGAACGCCTCTGGACCCTCACGCAGAACGTCGACGGCTTCCATCGCCAGGCCGGCGCCCGCAACATCATCGACATCCACGGCGACCTCCATCACCTCCGCTGCACCCAGTGCTCCTTCTGGCAGGCCGTGGACAACTATGCCGACCTGTCCTTCCCGCCCCGCTGCCCGCGCTGCAATAGCATCCTGCGCCCCGACGTCGTTCTCTTCGGCGAGATGCTGCCCAAAGAGAAACTGCACACGCTCTACCGCGAGATGTACGAAGGATTCGACATGGTCTTCTCCGTCGGGACCACCAGCGTCTTCCCCTACATCGCCGAGCCCGTCCGCTGGGCCGCTCAATACGGACGTCCCACCGTCGAGATCAATCCCGACACCACGCGTGTCTCACCCCTGGTCGATGTGAAGTTGCCGATGCGCGCCGCGCCCGCCCTGGACATGATCT
>Ga0272442_10001324_pt1 | contig 37867 bp, 42 predicted proteins | sample SSMForm2O_FD_200262 | JGI IMG/M metagenome (GOLD analysis project Ga0272442, IMG submission 200262) | Marine sediment archaeal communities from Little Sippewissett salt marsh, Falmouth, MA, United States - SSM-Form-2O | ecosystem: Environmental > Aquatic > Marine > Wetlands > Sediment ... | reverse complement strand
ACCCAGGCCGCCCGCGAGGCCGGTCGCGTGATGGCCGTCTCCGGTGACGAGTCGGCGGCCCGCTACGCGGCCGGCCTCGCGCTGCGTGACCAGGGGGTCGATCCGAGCCGTGTCGACGTGCGCCTGTCGTGCACGCCGGCGTGCACCGCTCCTGGCGGGCGCATCACCGTCGGCGTGGCCACCCGGGTGTCGCTGCCCTACCTGCCCGACGTCCTGACCGGCGTGGTGGCCGTCCCGGTGTCGGCGACACACGTGGCGCCGGTCGACCGCTACCGAGCATGAGGTGTCGCAGGGCCGGCGCGCCGCGCGGCGGCAGGGGATCCGGCGGCAGGGAATCCGGTCAGATCAGTCTGCTGGTGATCGGGTTCGCCGTCATCCTGCTGGCCCTCGTCGCTGTGGTGGTGGACGCCTCGCAGGTCGTGCTGCTGCGGCGCACCCTCGCCTCCGTCGCCGACGGAGCTGCGCTCACGGCGGCCCAGAGCCTGGCCGAGCGCCCCCTGTACTCGGGCGAGGCAGGCACGTCGCTGCCCCTCGACCCCTCCGCGGCCAGGGTCGCGGCGCTGGACTACGTCGCCTCGGTCGGTGGTTCCGCCAGGCTCGTGGAGGTCGCCATCCGTGCCGACACCGTGACCGTCGTCGTGGCGGCGCAGGCCGACCTACCCCTTCTCGGGCAGGTCACCCAGGCCTTCGAGGGCACGACCGTGACGGCGAGGGCGAGCGCTCGGTCCCCGATCGGGTGAGCTACGACACATAAGTACGAACGTTGAAACAAGAACGTTAATACGTGTATTGTCGTACACATGACAGAGCTGAGACTCGCCCGCAACGGCCTCGCCGCTGCGGCCCTGCTGGCGACGGTGCTGCTGACCCTGGTGCTGCTTGTCGGCCCGCTCAGCTTGACCGGCGCCACGGTCTCGCTGGCCGGCACGACCATCACGGTCGGGGTGTACCTGGACGTGCTCGCCGCGACGTTGCTCGTCCTCGTCACCGGGGTCGGGGCGCTCAGCGCGGCGTTCTCCGCTCGACACCTCGTGGGCGGGCGGCGGCTCGCTCGGTACGCGGCGCTGCAGACCTCGATGGTGGCGGGCCTGGCCCTAGCGGTGACTGCGGCCAGCCTGCCCCTGATGGTGCTCGGATGGGTGGCGGCTGGGCTCGCACTTGCCGGCCTCGTGGCCCATTCCGGAACAACAGCCGCCGACCGCGCGGCAGCCGCGGTGCGCACGCGGCTCCTGGCCGGCGACGCAGTCCTGCTCAGCGGCGTTCTCGTCGTCGGTGCCACGCTGTCGTCGCTCGACCGAGCCGACCTCGCCGAATCGGTCGGCAGCGCCGAGCCCTGGCTCCTCGTGCCTGGCACGTTGCTCATCGTCGCTGGGGCCGCAGCGCGCTCGGCGCTGGTGCCCTTCCACCGCTGGCTGCCCGAGACGGCCGAGGCACCCACGCCCGTCTCGGCACTGCTGCACGCCGGCCTGGTCAACGGTGTCGGGATCGTCGGCGTTCTCGCCTGGCCGCTGCTCGCCGCCTCGTGGCCGGCCCTGGTCGCACTGGCGCTGCTCGGCGTCGTCTCCGCCGTGATCGGCACGATCATCGGCAAGCCGCGTCCCGACACCAAGGGCCGGCTGGCGTCGTCGACCACCGCGCAGATGGGCTACCTGGCCGTCCAGGTCGGCCTGGCTCTGCCCGCCGCAGCCCTGTTCCACCTGATCGGCCACGCGCTTTACAAGGCGACCCTGTTCCTCGGCGCCGGGTCGAGCGTGGTGCAGTCCCGCCGGGCCTCGCGACCGATGCCCGGCCGCGGCACCCTTCTCGCGGCCACGGCCCTCGCCGCGGCGCTCACCGCTGCCACGACCGCGAGCATGCTGGCCGTCCTGCCGGCAGCCGACAAGGGTGTCGCCGGGCTCGTCCCGCTCACCCTGGTCACGCTGGTCGGCGGTCTCGCGCTGGCCCGCGCCGTCGGTGACACCGCAGCCACGACGCGCGGCCGGGCCGTTGCGGCGTCGGCTGTGCTCGGCGCTCTCGTCCTCTTCCTGGTGGCCGTGATCGCCTGGACGGCCGCCTTCTCCTCGACGTTCGCCGCCCCGGCTGCCCTCAGCCCGACGGGAACCGTGGTGCTCGTCATCGCCGTCGCGGTCGTGGCCGCGGCAGGCGTCGGGGTCGAGGCGGCCATCCGTCGCGGTCGCCTCCGCAGCCTCGCGGTCCGCGCAGCACTGCAGGCCGGACCGGTGCAGCCGCTGCGCCGCCGCCGACTCGGCCACGTCCAGGCGGGCGACTACCACCGCCCCGACCCGGCCGACGTCGCCCGCACGGACTCCCTCGTCTCGCTCACGAGCGACGTCGTGGGCCCCACGTGGCCGCTGACCGCCTATGTCGCGGCCAACCCCATCGCCGGCCTCGAGCGACTCAGCTACGCCGAGGCGCTCGCCACCGCGAGCTCGATCTGGGGAGACCGCAGCGACGTCTCCGACGCGGTGTTCCGTCGCTACCACGCAACCGGACGCATCAGCGACGACGACCTGCAGGCGGCTCTCGGCGACCGGCCCGATGCCGACCGGGCGCGCAGGCTGCTGCTCGTCGACCCGCAGGCCGGCCGGGAGCTCGCACCGACCGCCGCGCAGGTCGTCGACGGCCTTCCCCTGCACGCGCTGCCCGACCTGCCGACCAGTGCGTGGACCGGCCGAACCGCCGTCGAGGCGCTGGACGACGTGCTGCGGTCGAAACGCACCGCCGTCGAAGCGCTGGACGACGTGCTGCACCGTGACCTCACGGCTTTCGTCGACGCTCAGGCCTCGCTGTGGGCGGCGCTCGCGCACGGTCCGGGCTCGACCTGGATGCCGAGGGGGAGCACGGTCTTCGTCACCTGGCGCGACGCCATGGCCACCGGCGCTGCCGACGGCTACCTCGGCGTGCGTGGGGTGGGCCAGTTCGCCGCCGCCCTGCCCACCCGGTCCGACCTCGTCGTCACGATGCTGCTCGACCGCCTCGACGTACCGCACAAGCAGCGCCTCGGCTACCTGTCCCGCACGCTGGCGAGGACCCCGGGCTGGGCGGCTCACCAGGCATGGCGGACGTCGGTGCACGCCGGCGACGACCTGTCCGACCTGCTTGCGGTGCGGCTCGCGCTCGAGGTGGTCGTCGTCGAGGCCGTCACCAGCTCGCGACTGGGACGCCCGGCCCGGTGGCCCGAGCTGGTCGCGCTGGCCGACGGAGACATCGACTGGACCCACGACGGCGACCCCGTTCTCGACGGGGCGCGTCGACGCCACGCGGCGACACTGCTGGCGCAGGCGGCAGCTGCACTCGGCTGGGATGCCGATCGGCTGGCCGGTGCGGACGCCGACGAGGTCGTTCCGGTGCTCCAGACCGCGGCAAGCCTGCCGCCCGCTGTCCGCATCGAGACGTGGCAGGCGGCCCTCGAGCACGGCTATCTCGACGGGATGCTGGGGGCGCTGAGCCGGCGGTCTGCCGGCGCCGCGCCGTCACGCCCCGAGATGGTCCGCGCCCAGGTGGTCACCTGCATCGACGTGCGCTCCGAGCGTCTGCGCCGACACCTCGAGGTCGCCGCCGACGTGGAGACGCTGGGATTCGCCGGGTTCTTCGGCGTCCCGTTCAGCCTCGTCGACGCCGACGGCGTGGCCACCGCTCAGTGCCCCGTTCTCATCAGCCCCAGCAACACCGTTCGCTCCGACCGTGTGCTTCAGCCGACCCTCGTCGACGCCGGCACGGCAGCCGAAGGAGCCTTCCACGCTGCCCAGTCGTCACCGCTGCTGCCGCTGGTACTCGCCGAGGCCTCCGGTTGGGCCATGGGCGTGGGGGCGGCCGTGCGTACCGCGGCCCCCCGGCTCGCGGACCGGCTCAGCCTGCACAGCGGCGCAGAGGCCGCCGCTGGGGCGCTGTCGATCGATGCCAGCGACGGATTCAGCCTCTCCGAGCGGGTCTACCTGGCCGAGGCCGCGCTGCGCGCGATGGGCCTGGTCGAGCGGATTGCTCCGGTTGTCGTCCTGCTCGGCCACTCCGGCCACGTGTCCAACAACCCGTTCGCCGCCGGCTACGACTGTGGTGCCTGCGGCGGGAACGGCGGGCTGGTGAACGCACGGGTGGCCGCGGCGATCCTCAACGACCCCGAGGTGCGTGAGGGGCTGCGCGAGCGCGGGGTCGACATCCCCGACGGCACCGTCGTGGTTGCAGGTCTGCACGACACCACGCGCGACCAGGTGACCCTGCTGCCTGAGGTGACGCTCACCGTGCAGCAGCAGGAGCTGCTGCGCGCGGTCGAGGCCGACCTGGCCCGTGCCGCCGCTGCCACCACGCTCGAGCGTCAGCCCCGGCTGCCTGCAGCCGGATCAGCCGACGCCCGACGCGACGTCGCCCGGCGTGGCGGTGACTGGGCCGAGACGCGACCGGAGTGGGGGCTGGCGGGCAACGCAGCCCTCATCGTGGGCCCGCGTGAGCTCACCCGTGGACTCGATCTCGACGGCCGCACCTTCTTGCACTCCTACCGGCCGGAGGCCGATCCAGGCTGCGCGGCGCTGGAGGTGATCCTCACCGCACCCCTCGTCGTGGCGCAGTGGATCAACAGCGGCTACTCCTTCGCCACCCTCGACCCGACACGGTTCGGTGCCGGCGACAAGGTGATGCACAACCCCGTCGGCGGCCTCGGTGTTCAGCTGGGTGCCCACGGCGACCTCATGCTCGGCCTGCCGTGGCAGGGCGTCAGCGCAGGAACGGCCGACCCGGACGGCTTGCCCGCCCACGAGCCGTTGCGGCTCTCGGTCGTCGTGGCGGCCGCGCGAGAGGACGTCCGATCTATCCTCGACCGGCAGCCCACCGTGCGGCGGCTGCTGGAGGGGCGGTGGATCAAGCTGTTCGTCCTCGAAGCAGGGTCGCCGACGGTGTGGCAGTGGGACGAGCAGGGATGGACGGCCGTCTCGGCCACGACTGCGGAGGTGACAGCGTGATCCCCGACGGACTCACCGCGATGGTCAAGATCGAGATCGTGGTCGACGCCGAGGACGCGTCGGCGGTGGAGCGCCTCCTCGAGGGGCAGGGCGCGACCGGCTGGAGCGCCGTCCCCGGGCTGGCCGGGTTCGGGCACCACGGGCGCCGCCAGGGTCGCCTGCTGTTCAACGACCGGGGTGGGCAGACCCTGCTCATGACCGTCGTGCCGCCCGGACTCGTCGAGCCGCTGGTGGCCGGCATCCAAGAGCTGCTGGCATCACGACCGGGCGTGATGTTCGTCAGCGAGGCCTACGTCAGCCGTCCCCACTACTTCGGGGCACAGCCGACCGGCTGACGGCGGGCGCCCGGTCCGGGCGCGTCTACCCTGGCCATCGTGGCAGAGCGTGACGCAAGGGCCGAGATCGCCGAGCTCGACGCGACCCTCGCCGGCATCGAGCAGGTGCTGGACGTCACGTCGCTGCGCTCGGACGCCCAGCAGCTGGAGCAGCAGGCCTCCGACCCCGGGCTGTGGGACGACCCCGCGAACGCCCAGCGCGTCACGAGCCGGTTGTCGGCCGTCCAAGCAGACATCCGGCGACTGACCGAGCTGCGCCAACGGGTCGACGACCTGCCGGTGCTGCTCGAGATGGCCGACGAGGCCGAGGGATCCGAGGCCGCGGAGGCGACCGCGGAGGCGCTGTCCGAGCTGGACGAGCTGCGCGGCCTGGTGGCCGACCTGGAGGTGCGCACGCTGCTCAGCGGCGAGTACGACGCCCGCGACGCCCTGATCAACTTGCGGGCTGGCGCCGGTGGTGTCGACGCGGCCGACTTCACCGACATGCTGCTGCGCATGTACCTGCGCTGGGCCGAGCGCCACGGCTACGGCGTGGACGTCTACGACACCTCCTACGCCGAGGAGGCCGGGATCAAGTCGGCCACCTTCGTCGTCCGCGCCCCCTACGCCTACGGCACCCTGAGCGTGGAGCAGGGCACGCACCGACTCGTGCGCATCAGCCCCTTCGACAACCAGGCCCGCCGGCAGACCTCGTTCGCCGAGGTCGAGGTGCTGCCCGTCGTCGAGCAGACCGACCACATCGACATCCCTGACGACGAGCTCCGTGTCGACGTCTACCGCTCGTCCGGTCCCGGTGGCCAGGGGGTCAACACCACCGACTCAGCCGTTCGCATCACGCACGAGCCCACGGGCATCGTGGTGACGTGCCAGAACGAGCGCTCGCAGCTGCAGAACCGCGCGCGGGCCATGGAGGTGCTGCAGGCCAAGCTGCTCGAGCGGGCACGCCAGGAGGAGCAGGCGAAGCTCGACGCGCTCAAGGGCGACTCGTCCGGCTCGTGGGGCAACCAGATGCGCTCCTACGTGCTGCACCCGTACCAGATGGTGAAAGACCTGCGTACCGAGCACGAAGTGGGCAACACGACCGGTGTCTTCGACGGCGACATCGACGGCTTTCTCGAGTCGGCGATCCGCTGGCGGCGCGGCCAGACGGTTCACGCCTGATCCAGACGTACTCTTGACCACGTGATTCGGTTCGAGGACGTCAGCAAGGTCTACCCCAAGACCTCGCGTGCGGCGCTGTCGGACATCTCGGTCGACATCGAGAAGGGCGAGTTCGTCTTCCTCGTCGGCGCGTCCGGCTCTGGCAAGTCGACGTTCCTGCGCCTCGTGCTGCGTGAGGACCGTCCCACGTCCGGGCACGTCCAGGTTGCGGGCAAAGACCTCGACCGGCTCGCCCAGTGGAAGGTGCCGGCGCTGCGGCGCCAGATCGGCACCGTGTTCCAGGACTTCCGCCTGCTGCCGAACAAGACGGTCTTCGAGAACGTCGCGTTCGCCCTTCAGGTGATCGGCAAGTCGCGGCGGGACATCCGCGTCGACGTGCCGGAGGTGCTGACGCTGGTCGGGCTGGACGGCAAGGAAGAACGCATGCCGCACCAGCTCTCCGGCGGTGAGCAGCAACGAGTGGCCATCGCTCGGGCGTTCGTGAACAAGCCGCTCATCGTGCTCGCCGACGAGCCCACCGGAAACCTCGACCCGGCGACGAGCGTCGGCATCATGAAGCTTCTCGACCGGATCAACCGCACCGGCACGACCGTCGTCATGGCCACCCACGACCAGTCGATCGTCGACCAGATGCGCAAGCGCGTCGTCGAGCTCTCCTCCGGCGAGCTCGTGCGCGACCAGTCCCGCGGCGTCTACGGGTACGCGAGGTAGAGGGAGCCGCCATGCACGTCCAGTATCTCGCCGGCGAGGTCGGCGCCGGGCTCAAGCGCAACCTGACCATGACGATCGCTGTCGTCGTGACCGTCGCCATCTCGCTCGCCCTGTTCGGCGCGGCGCTGCTGATCCGCGCCCAGGCCGAGACGATGAAGGACTTCTGGTACGACCGCATCGAGATCTCGGTCTTCCTCTGCAACGACTTCGACCCCGGTGAGACCTGCGCGTCGGGGGCGGTCACCGATGCGCAGAAAGATGTGATCCTCGACACGTTGGAGAGCAACGACGAGGTCGACGAGGTGTTCTACGAGTCGCAGGACGACGCCTACGAGCTGTTCCGCGACCGGTTCGACGACTCCATCGCCGACAACATCACCCCGGACCAGCTGCAGGAGTCCTACCGCGTCAAGCTCGTCAACCCCGAGGAGTTCGAGGGCGTCGTCTCAGCCGTGTCAGGACTGTCAGGGGTCGCCCAGGTGGTCGACCAGCGGGCCCTGCTCGACCGGTTCTTCCGGCTGCTCAACGGGTTCCAGGTGGCGGCACTGGCCATCGCGGCCGTGCAGGTGTTCGCCGCCGTCCTGCTGATCTCCAACACCATCCGGGTCGCGGCGTTCTCGCGTCGACGCGAGACCGGCATCATGCGACTCGTCGGCGCATCGAACTGGTCGATCCAGCTGCCGTTCCTGCTCGAGGCGGCCATCGCCGGGCTCATCGGCGGCTTGCTCGCCTCCGGCGTTCTTATCGGCTTCCAGGCGTTCTTCGTCGAAGACATCCTCGTGCCGGCGTTCCGGTTCACCGCCTGGGTGGGCTGGGCCGACGTGTGGGCGATCGTGCCGATCCTGCTGCTCACCGGCACCGGAATCGCGGCCATCGCATCCTTCATCACCCTGCGTCGGCACCTGCGCGTCTGACCCGCCTCCGGGCGATCTGCATCACTGTCACCTTTTCACGGCGTGTCTAGCCGTGTACCGTCGCGCCGACGTGTTACCGAGGTGACGACAGGAGACCCCTGTGACAACCGAGGTCTGGTCCGAGCGGCGACGCTCGGCTTCCCCCCAGACCCGGCCCCGCTGGTGGCGGGGTGCCGGTGCGGTCGTTGCTGCCCTGGTGCTGACGCTCGTCGGCTCCACCGCGGCACCTGCGTCGACCCTGGCCGAGATCGAACGCCGGCAACGCCAGCTCGAGCAGCAGCTGGACGGCACGCGGGGCGACCTTGCCGGCACGGCGTCGAGGCTGGGTGCGGCCCAGCAGGAGGTCACGCAGTCCACGCAGGAGCTGAACGAGGCGACGAAGGCCTTCCAAGAGGCGCAGTCGAAGCTCCCGGGAGCAGAGTCGGCACTGGCGCAGGCCCAGCAGGAGCTGAGCGCCGCCCGCTCGGCACTGGCCGCCGCGCAGGCCGAGTCGGCCCGCGCGGCCGCCGAGCTGGTGGCGGCGCAGGCCGCCGAAGCAGCAGCGGTGGAGGAGCTGCGCCTGGCCGAGGAAGCCGTCGCCGCGGCCAAGGAGCGGGTCAAGCAGATCGGCTCCACCATCGCCACCAAGCAGGGCCAGATCGGACAGGTGGCCGCACAGGCCTACCAACGAGGATCCCTGGGTGACCTGGAGTCGCTGTCTCTCGTTCTCGGGTCGGACAGCCTGGAGGAGTTCAACGCCCGCGTCACCTACGTCCAGTCGGCCATCAACGCCGAGGGCGTCGTCATCGACGACCTCGCCGACGACCGCGCCGCCGAGGCCAACGCCCGGGTCGCCCTCGAGGAAGCCGAGGAGCGCGCGCGCATCGCCCGGCAACGGGCCGCCGAGGCGCGCGAGGCGGCGACGTCGGCTCTCGCCCAGGCACAGGCGCTCGAAGCGGCTGCACAGGACGCTGCGGCCGCGGCCACCGCCCAGGAGCAGCGTGCCGAGGCCGCCGCCACGTCCGTGCGTCAGCTCATCGACCAGCGCGACAGCGCGCGCGCCGCTGCGGAGCAGGCCAGGGAGGCAGACGTCTCTGCCTACCAGTCGCTGGAGTCGGAGCGCTCGTCGATCGAAGCCGAGGTCGCGGCCCTCGCCGCCCAGGTACGGGCGGAGCAGCAGGCGGCCGACGCCGAGCGGGCGCGCATCGCAGAAGAGCGTCGCCGGGCCGAGGAGGAGGCTCGCAGGCGTGCCGAGGCGGAGCGGGCAGCAGCCCAGCAGAACGCCACGCGCAACGAGCAGCGCAGCCAGCCTGCCCCTGCGCCTGCCCCACGCCCTGCGCCTGCCCCTCCACCTCGACCTGCGCCTGCACCCCCGCCCCCACCCGCCTCGGGACCCTTGCTGCGGCCGGTGTCAGGCCCGATCACGTCGCCGTACGGCCAGCGCCTTCACCCGGTGCTCGGCTACTGGAAGCTCCACGACGGCACCGACTTCGGTGCTGGCTGCGGAACCCCCATCTACGCCTCCGCCGGGGGAACGGTGAGCTGGGCGACGTATCGGGGTGGGTACGGCAACCAGGTGCTGCTCAACCACGGGTGGCTCAACGGTGCGCCCATGGCCACGTCGTACAGCCACATGTCCCGCTTCGCGGTGTCGTCGGGGCAGCGGGTCTCGCGTGGTCAGCTCATCGGGTACGTCGGGACGACGGGCTACTCGACGGGTTGCCACCTGCACTGGATGGTCTACGTGAACGGCTCGACGCGGAACCCCGTGAGCTATCTCTAGTCGGACGTCCGGCGCCGCCATGCGCCCCAGACGAGCAGCACGACCACGGCGCCGACGACGGAGCCGACGAGGCCGCTGGGTCGGACATCCAGGCCGTCCCCACTGATCAGTGAGGCGAGGAGCCCGCCGACGAACGACCCACCGATACCAGCCGCGAAGGCCTCGACGTTGCTGAAACGACTCGAGGTCGTCCGGCCGACGAACCAGCGGGCGGCGAAGCCGGCCAGCATCCCGAGAAGGATGATCGCGATAATGAGCACCCCGACAGCGTAGGCAAGGAGCAGCCGTGGCCGGCGACACCGGGCGAACGATCGTCGCTCGCAACAAGCGAGCCACGCACGACTACGCGATCACGCAGACCTTCGAGGCAGGGCTCGTGCTCACGGGAACAGAGGTCAAAGCGCTTCGGGCAGGGCGGGCGAGCCTGACCGACGGCTACGTCAGCGTGCGCGACGGCGAGGCCTGGCTCAACCGCGTGCACATCGGGGAGTACGACAAGGGCACATGGACCAACCACGAGCCTCGTCAGCCTCGCAAGCTGCTGCTGCACCGTCGGGAGATCCGCGACCTGGTCAAGGCCACGTCCGAGAAGGGATTCACCATCATCCCGCTGTCGCTGTACTTCTCCAACGGCTACGCGAAGGTGGAGATCGGCATCGGTCGCGGCAAGCGCGAGTACGACAAGCGCCAGAGCCTGGCAGCGCGGGACGCCCTGCGCGAGGCAGAGCGGGCGGTTCGGCGGCGTCGGTGACCTCGCGCATCCTTGCCGTGGTCGGCACGGTTCTCGTCGTCGTCGGCGTGCTGGTGATCGTCCGCGCTGACGACGGGTTGGCGCGCGACCGGGAGGTCGTCGCCGGGCTCCCGGTGACCAGCGTGCGCCCCGACACCACGGGCGCCGTGCCGGCGGTGATCATCTCGCACGGCTTCGCCGCCAGCGGACGACTGATGGACGGCCTGGCGATCGCCCTGGCCCGCGACGGGTGGCTCGCGGTCGTGCCCGACCATGCGGGCCACGGGGCCAACCACGACTCGCTGGCTGATGCGGACCTCACCGCTGAGGTCACCGCGCTCGTCGACGTGGTCCGCGCCGGTGGCCTGACCGGCGGCGAGGAGGTCGACACGGTGGCCCTTCTCGGGCACTCGATGGGTGCGGGAGCGACGACCCGAGCGGCGGGCGAGCTGGGCACGCCGGTGATGGCCCTGTCGTTGCCGTCCGCCGACGACCTGTCGGCCGACCTGACAGCCTCGTTCGCGGTCGGCCGGCTCGAGCCGTCCCGGTTCGTCGAGGCCGCCGCCGCGGCCGGCGCCCTCGGCTACCCGGTGACCACCATCGACGGCGCCGAGCACATCTCGATCCTGTTCCGCACGCAGACGCTCGAGGAGGTGGTGACGTGGCTGGCCTCCGTCGCCGGTCGCGACGCCTCCCCGGTCGCGCCGGACACCCGCCTGGCCGGCGTCGGTGCGGTCTACCTGGGATCGGCCCTGCTCTTCTGGCCGGTGTCGTCCCTCGTGACGCGACACCGGGAGCGCGTGCACGTCGTGGGCGGCGGTCGCGTCCCACCCTGGCTGGGCCTGCCACTCGGGGGCGTGGCCGCCGGGCTGGTGCTGGCTGCGCTCCCCGCCCTCGGCACGGCGGTGCCCCTGCTCGTCGGCGGCTACCTGGCCGCGTTCTTCGCCCTGACGGGCCTGGCGACGCTGCTGCTGGTTCGGGGCGTCGAGCGCCCGTCCGCCGCGGCCCTGCCCGGCCTGCTCATGGGCGGGCTCGCCGCGCTGGCCATGGCCGTGCCGGCACAGCTCGCCTGGGCCGAGGTGAGCCTGTCGGGCGTGCGCGGGCTGAGCGTCGCGGCGCTCGCCGTCGCGGCCGTGCTGCTCGCCTGGGCCGAGCTCATGCTCGCAGGTGGCTACCTGGCCATGCTGGTCGGGCGGCTGCTGCTCGCCGCGGTTCTGGCTGTGCTCGCGGTTCTCGGCACGGCCCCGGGCTTCCTCACGCTGCTGCTGCCCCTCGTCGTCGTCCTGCTTCCCTGGTTCGGCGCCTACGGCGTGCGCATGCGCGAGGTCACCGGCTCCCCGCTGGCCGGGGCGCTGGCCCAGGCTCCATCGCTCGCGCTCCTCGTGGCGGTGACGACTCCGCTCGCCTGACTGGTAGAACTGGCCAACTATGACCGGCCTCCACCGACGTGTGCTGCCCGCCGTTGCTGCTGCCGTCCTGCTCGTCGCGGGCTGCTCGAGCACGACCGAGGACGACGCTGCCGATGGGCCCGCGCCCGCCGACACGCCGCAGCCGGCACCCCTGTGGCCGCTGACGGGTCTGGAGGCGGCCGATGCCGACACGGTCGTCGACGGGCCCGTGCTCGTCGTCAAGGTCGACAACGTCACCGCCGCCTTCCCGCAGGAAGGGCTCGACAACGCTGACATCGTCGTGGAGGAGCCCGTCGAGGGAGGGGTGACCCGGCTCGCGGTGCTCGTGCACTCCGATGTCGCAGGCACGATCGGCCCGGTCCGCTCCGTGCGCACGAGCGACATCGGCATCGTGGCGCCGGCCGACGGCGTCCTCGTCGCCTCTGGAGGCGCCCCGGAAGCGGTCTCCGACCTCGAGCAGGCCGGTGTGGGGACCTACTTCGACGGCAGCGCCGGGTTCTCCCGCGACCCGTCACGGTCCGCGCCGCACAACCTGCTCGTCGACCTCGACGTGGTCTACCCCGCCCAGGACGGCTCCGGCCCGCCGGGGGAGTACTTCGACTTCGGCGACCCCACGGTCCTGTCCGACGACGAGGTGGCCGATCCGGTGAGCGACATCGTGCTCACCTACAGCCCGGCGCAGACCACCCGGCTGACCTACGACGGGGGCACCTGGGCCCGGGAACTTCCCACGCCGGACGGGTTCTCCGCCGACACTGTCGTGGCGCTGCTGGTCGAGCAGGGCACCGCCGGGTACCTCGACCCGTCCGGCGCCCCCGTCCCCATCAACGTCACCGAGGGCGAGGGACGCGGGTGGCTCGCCCACGACGGCCGCATCGTCGACATCGAGTGGAGCAAGCCGACGGCGCAGAGCCCGTGGACCTTCGCCGTCGACGACGAGACCGTCGCGATCGCCCCCGGGCGCACCTACCTCGCCCTGCTGCCGCAGGACACCGGCAGCCTGCAGGCCGTCGAACCGGCGGCCGCGTCGTCGGACGAGTAGACTGGCCTTACAACTTCATAGGGGCCGATCGGTTTCGACCGCTGACGTCGAATCCGGTGAAGCGTGCCGAGGACCCGCGACTGATCTCGTTAACCACGACGCGGAACGAATATCTGCCAACAAGTCGCAGAACACGTTCGAACTCGCCGCCTGAGCGAGTCACGAACGTCGTCAGCCCGGGGCGTCCCCGACCCGGTGCCTGGCGTCGATCAGGGGACTGACCAACCATCCCGGCCGCGGGGATGGACGGGACATCGAACAGCGGCTCGGGCTGTGTTCTCCGATGGGTCACACGAAACGGAGTAGCTGACACCACGCCACCGTGACTGCGCACGGAGAAGACCGGTGACGGCTCAACGGGACCCGGGTTCGATTCCCGGCGGCTCCACTGTGTCGATGGCGGTGGCTGACGTGTCGCTTCCGACGATCTCGAGGCTTCCCAAGGTGATGCTGGTGTCCACCGACACCAGTGGGTGTCGCCCGTCCACCCCGGGCTGAGTCCAGAACGAGTCCTCCCAGCTCTGGAAGCCGTCCCGCACGGTCAGCCCGGCGAGGATGGACACCACACCGATGCGCGCCGCGGCGTCGGCGGGCACGCGCAGCACGACGTTCGCCCCGGCGGTGGTCACCTTGGCCTGCACGTCACGTCGCGCAGGCCCGTCGAAGGACAGGTCGTAGGAGGCCGCACCGCCCACCACGGTGGCCTGCTCCGGGCTGGCGTGCCCCAGACCTGAGATGGTCACGCTGGCAGCGCCGGCCTCGCAGTCGAAGCGCTCGAACTCGTCGCCCACCGGCGAGGAGAAGCCGATGGCCGCGCTGCCGGCGCCGAGCCGCACGGCAACCCGGCGAAGGGTGAGCCCGCCGAGGTCCAGGTGGACGTCCGAGGCGCCGGTGGCGAGGTGCACCGACAGGGGCCGACCGGTGCCGAGACCGATGTCGAGCGTCGGGGCGGCTGCCTTGAAGCCCCTGACGTCGGTCAGGCGGGTCTGCTGGGAGATGCGGACCGTCCCGTAGTCCTGCGTCACCGTCAACGGCAGGGTTCCGGTCGGATCGTCGTACGTTCCCTGCACCAGGTGGTCGGGGCCGGCGGCGTGCATGCGCAATCGGCAGGCGCCGACGCTGACCCGCACCTGGTGGTCGTCGGTGTCGGTCCAGTCGAGGGAGATCGCCTCGTGCGGGGTCACGTCGTCCATGAGGTCATCCTCCCACGCAGCCGTTTGACAAAGGTAAGCCTTACCTAATTACGCTACGTTCGTGCCGAGAAAATGGACTCTGCTTCCTGTCCTGCTGGTGGCCTCTGTCGTCGTCACGGCATGTGGCTCGGGCGGCGACGACTCCGCGGCCGACTCTCCCGCAGAGCCCACCGACACGGCGCCACTGGCCGCTGAGGAGCCGCTGACCATCTACTCCGGACGGTCAGAGGAGCTGGTCGAGCCCGTCATCGAGCAGTTCACCGCCGACACCGGTATCGAGGTGGAGGTGCGCTACGCCGACAGCGCACAGCTGGCCAGCCAGCTCATCGAGGAGGGCGAGCGCTCCCCGGCCGACGTGTTCTTCGCCCAGGACGCGGGCGCCCTGGGCGCGGTCGCCAAGGCAGGGCTCGCAGCAACCGTCGCGACGGACGTGCTCGACCGCGTGCCCGAGGCGTACGCGGCCGACGACGGCTCGTGGGTGCCCGTCACGGGACGTGCCCGGGTCGTGGTCTACGACCCGCGCGTGGTCGACGAGCCGCCGGAGTCGGTGGACGACCTCACCGAGCCCGAGTGGTCCGGCCTGGTGGGCATCGCGCCCACGAACGCGTCGTTCCAGTCCTTCGTCACGGCCTATCGAGTCGCTGAGGGGGACCAGGCGGCACGTGCGTGGCTGGACGGCATGGTCGCCAACGACGTCGCGTCGTTCGAGGGCAACACCCCGATTCTGGACGCGGTCGACAACGGCGTTCTCGCCGCCGGTCTGATCAACCACTACTACTGGTTCCGCAAGGTCGCGGAGTTCGGCGAGACGGACGTGCCGTCGAGGCTGGCGTTCCTCGGCGGCGGCGACCCCGGTGCACTGGTGAACGTGGCGGGTGTGCAGCCGCTCGCGTCCAGCGAGCAACCCGAGCGGGCCGCGGAGTTCATCGACTACCTGCTCTCGGCGGACGCCCAGAGCTACTTCGCGACCGAGACGTTCGAGTACCCGATGACCGACGACGCGCAACCAGCGGCCGACCTGCCGCCGCTTCAGTCGATCGAGGGTCCGGCGATCGACCTGTCCGACCTCGACTCTCTCCAGGAGACAGTCGCGATGCTGGAGGAGGCCGGTCTGCTCTGAGCCTGCGCACGAGGTCCGGCGTCGGCACGGCCGCTTCGCCCGCTGCGCTGCGGGCAGCGGCCGTGCCGGCGGCTGCCCTGGCCACGTTGCCGTTGGCCTACCTCCTCATCCGCACCGTGGGCGCCGGGTGGCCGGCCGTCGCGGAGATCCTGCTGCGCGAGCGCACCGTGGTGCTCCTGCTGCGCTCGCTCGCGCTGGCTGCCGTCGTGACGGCCACGAGCCTGGTCATCGGTGTCGGCTGGGCGTGGGTCGTCACCCGCACGGCCGTTCCCGGTCGCCGTGTGTGGCTCGTGCTCGGCGCGCTCCCGCTGGCGATGCCCTCGTACCTGGCCGCCTACGCGTGGATCAGTCTGGTGCCGGGCCTGCCGTCGTTCTCCGGGTCGGTGCTGGTGCTGACACTCGTCTGCTACCCGTACGTGCTGCTCCCCGTCGCAGCGGCGCTGAGTCGGGCCGACCCGGCGGCCGAGGACGTCGCACGGTCGCTGGGCAAGGGGCGGGCGTCGACGTTCGTCACCGTCACCCTGCGACAGGTACGCCCTGCCGCAGTGGCCGGCGGCCTTCTGGTGGCCCTCTACGTGCTCTCGGACTTCGGTGCGGTCGCCCTCCTGCGCCTCGACACGTTCACCCGGGTCATCTACACCTCCTACCGAGCGGGCTTCGACCCGGTGCCGGCGGCGGTGCTCTCACTCGTGCTCGTGGCGGTGACGGGGATCATCGCGGCAGCCGAGCTGCGCACCCGCGGTCGGGCACGGCACGCGCGGCTGGGCTCCGGCGTGGCCCGGGCAGTCGTCCCGGTACCACTCGCCCCGGCGGCCACGACTGGCGTGCACGGGGTCATGGCAGTGGTGACCACCCTCGCCCTCGCCGTCCCGCTGGGCACGGTCGGGTGGTGGCTCACCGGATCCAGCCGTGACGTGGACCTCGCGGCGGTGGCCGAGGCGACCCTCGCCACCGTCGCGTTGGCGCTCGGCGCGGCCCTGGTGACCACGCTCGTCGCCGCCCCCGTCGGCGTGCTCGCCGCTCGCTACCGGTCGGGCTTCACGGTGTGGGTGGAGCGGCTGTCCTACATCGGGTTCGCCCTGCCGGGCATCGTGGTGGCGCTCTCGCTGGTCTACCTGGGGATCCGCGTCGTCTACCCGCTCTACCAGACCACCACGATGCTGCTCGTCGCCTACACCGTGCTGTTCCTCCCCATGGCGGTCGGCTCGGTACGGGCCGCTGTGGCGGCGAGCCCGCCCGTGCTCGAGGAGATGGCACGAAGCCTCGGTCGCCGGCCCTGGCAGGCCTTCACCTCGGTCACGCTGCCGGCCGTCATGCCCGGCGTGCTGGCCGGGGCGGCACTCGTGGCCGTCACCGTCATGAAGGAGCTGCCGGCCACGCTCGTGCTGCGTCCCACCGGCACCGACACGCTGGCCACGCAGCTGTGGTCGGCGACGTCCGCAGGTGCCTACGCCGGCGCAGCACCGTACGCTGCTGCGCTCGTGCTCGTGGCGATCGTCCCCGCTGCGCTGCTGGCTGCCCGAACGGAGGTGGGTCGTCCATGACGACCACCCTGCGCGTCGCCGGCGTCACGAAGGCGTACCGCAGCGCAGCCGGTGCCGTGCCCGTGCTCGCCGGCGTGGACGTGTCGGTGAGCCGGGGGCACCTGCTCGCCGTCCTGGGGCCTTCCGGCTGCGGCAAGACGACCCTTCTTCGGCTGGTCGCCGGCTTCGACCGCCCGGACGACGGGACGATCGACCTCGACGGCGAGACACTGGCCGGCACAGGCCGCTTCGTCCCACCGGAGCGGCGAGCTATCGGCGTCGTGCCTCAAGAGGGTGCCGTCTTCCCCCACCTCGACGTCGCCGGCAACGTCGCGTTCGGGCTGCCGCGGGGGCGGCGCCGCTCCGGTCGCGTGGGGGAGATGCTCGAGCTGGTGGGCCTGCAGGGCCTGGGCTCCCGCATGCCGCACGAGCTGTCCGGCGGTCAGCTGCAGCGGGTGGCCCTCGCCCGGGCACTCGCGCCGGCGCCGGCGCTCGTGCTGCTCGACGAGCCGTTCGCCGCTCTCGACACCGGTCTGCGGGCGGCCGTGCGCGGGCAGGTGCTGCACGCGATCCGCGCCGTCGGCGCCACCGCCGTGCTCGTGACCCACGACCAGGAGGAGGCCCTCTCCATGGCCGACGAGGTCGCGATCATGCGAGACGGTCGCATCGTCCAGCAGGGCCCGCCGATGCTGGTGTACTCCGAGCCGTCGACCACCGAGGTCGCGTCGTTCGTCGGCGACGCCATGGTGCTGGAAGCCGTCAGCGACGGCGACCGCGTCCACAGCGTGGTCGGCTCTGTCCGGGCCGGGGAGCCCCCGCCCGGGGCGGGTCGGCTGGTGCTGCGCCCCGAGCAGATCGTCGTGCTCCCCCGCGGTGCTGCGGGGGTGTCGGGCACGGTGGTGACGACGCACTTCTTCGGCCACGACGCCCTGGTGACCGTTGCCGTCGACAGATCCCCCACTCCCGTGCGGGCTCGAGTTCTCGGGGCACCGCTGCACCTGACCCCAGGGGCGGAGGTCTCGTTGTTCGTCAAGGGGGAGGGCACCTACTTCCCCGATCCTGCCCGCCCCGTGGCCGCAGCGGCCAAGATGGACGGGTGAGCACGGCCGGTCGGCTGCTGGTGGCGACACCCCTGCTCAGCGACCCCAACTTCGATCGCACCGTGGTGCTCATGCTGGAGCACTCCGACGAGGGCGCCCTGGGCCTGGTGCTGAACCGACCGTCCGACCTGCCGGTCACCGACATCCTGCCCGACTGGGCAGTGCTGGCCTCCTCCCCCGACGAGGTCTTCCACGGGGGGCCCGTGTCGACGGACTCTGCACTGGCCCTCGTCCGCACGACTGGTGGGCCGGTGATCGGGGTGCGCCAGCTGCCGCACGAGGTCGGCGTGGTCGACCTGGACACACCGACCGAGCTCGTAGCGGACGCCGTCACCGCGCTGCGCGTCTTCGCCGGCTACGCAGGATGGGGTGCCGGACAGCTCGAGGGTGAGATCGACGAGGGTGCGTGGTTCGTCGTCGACTCCCTGCCCGACGACGCCTTCACCAACGACCCGGAGCATCTGTGGCGCCGCGTGCTTCGCCGTCAGGCCCACCCGCTCTCGCTCGTCGCGTCCTTCCCGCGGGACCCAGCCCTCAACTGACGCCTACCATGGGGCGATGGCAACGCAGCTGAGTCCTGGCGCCGAGACCGTCGCCGACGAACGCACCCGGCCTGTCACCGACGACGGCGACCACGAGCGGTTCTCCCACTACGTCGCCAAGGACAAGCTCACCGAGGCGATGGTCATGGGGACACCGGTCACCGCGCTGTGCGGCAAGGTGTGGGTGCCCAGCCGAGACCCCCAGCGCTACCCGGTGTGCCCGACCTGCAAGGAGATCTGGTCGAAGCTCCCCAAGGGCCGCGACAAGAAGGACAAGAACGGTGGTGACGCCTGATGGCGGTCGAGTCGGTGATGGTGCCCCTGGGCAGCCCGGCACCCGACTTCGCGCTCCCTGACCTCACCGGGTCGGTCGTACGCCGCGACGAGCTGGCCGGTCCGATGCTGGTGGCGTTCCTGTGCAACCACTGCCCCTACGTGCGTCACGTTGAGGCCCGCCTCGGGGAGGTCCTGGCCTCCGTCGACGGGCTGTCTGTCGCCGGCGTCTGCAGCAACGACGCCGAGGCCTATCCGGACGACGCACCGGAGCATCTGGCCGAGCAGGCCCAGCGCGCCGGGTGGACGTTTCCCTACCTGGTGGACGCCGACCAGTCCGTCGGCCGGGCGTTCGCCGCGGCCTGCACACCCGACTTCTTCCTCTACGACCGCCATGGACGGCTCGCCTACCGCGGGGCGTTCGACGACTCGACACCGGGCAACGGCCGTCCGGTGACCGGCGCGCTGCTGGCCGAGGCGATCGAGCGGGTGCTGGCCGACGAGCCGGTCCCCGAGCCGCACCGACCGAGCATGGGCTGCTCCATCAAGTGGCGGGAATGATCCCGGCCCGTCGCTCGTTCCCCACACCACCAGACGACACATACCCCCCGGGGTACTCCGGGGCCGTGAGGAGGAACCGCGCATGGCCACCCTGACCATGACCCAGGACAACCATGACACGACCGTCGAGGACGGGATCGTGTTCATCGACTTCTGGGCCGAGTGGTGCGGACCCTGCCGGATGTTCGCGCCGGTCTACGAGGAGATGTCGGACAAGCACGAGGACATCACCTTCGCCAAGGTCGACACGGAGGCTGAGCGGGCGCTGGCCGGCAAGTACGGCATCACGTCGATCCCCACGCTGGTGATCTACCGCGACAACATCCCCGTCTTCATGCAGCCGGGTGCCGTTCCCGGCAACGTCCTCGACGACCTCGTGACCCAGGTGCGCGCGCTCGACATGGACGCCGTGCGCACCCAGTACGAGGAGCAGCTCAAGGCCGCTGGGCGCTGAGACGCCCGTGAGCGTCGAGCTGACCTGGTGGGGTCACTCGACGGTCTCCCTAGTGGTCGATGGGGTGCACCTCGTCACCGACCCCCTTCTCACACCGCGGGTCGTCCACCTGACCCGTCGCCGCGGTGGAGTCCCGCCGCCGCTCGACCCGCACGCGGTGCTCGTGTCACACCTGCACCACGACCACCTTCACCTGCCGTCGTTGCGCAGGCTTCCCGCCGGAACGACCGTGGTGGTCCCGGTGGGCGCTGCGGGTCTCCTGCGCACCGTGCCGGTGGACGTCCGCGAGGTCGCCCCCGACGACGAGGTCGCCGTGGGTGGCGTGACCGTTCGCGCGGTGCGCGCCGTCCACGACGGACGTCGACACCCCGGCTCGCGGTGGTGGGCCCCGGCGCTCGGGTACGTCGTCACAGGGTCGAGGACGGTGTGGTTCGCCGGCGACACCGGACCCGCGCCGATGCTCGGCGGGGACGTCGGCTCGGCCGATGTCGCGCTGGTGCCGGTCGGTGGCTGGGGCCCGGTGTCACGCCGCTCCGTCGACGGGCAGCACCTCGGACCCACGCAAGCCGCGCAGGTCGTGGACCGGGTCGGGGCGTCGTGCGCCGTCCCGATCCACTACGGGACCCTCTGGCCGCAGGGCCTGCGCGCCCAGGACCATCCGTCGTTCGCCTCGCCCGGTGCCAGGTTCGGCGAGCTCTGCCCGGTGGCGCGGGTACCGGGCGTGGGGGAGACCCTGCGCTGCGGCTAGGAGACCTGTACCGCCACCGCGTTGGAGATGACCGCGCTGCCGTCCGCGTCGGTCGCCATGCGGAACTCGTTGAGCCCGACGCGGCCGGTGCGCACCCACACCCCGAACGACCCGTCGGAACGGGTCGTGGCCGTCACGGGGAAGTCGACGAACCCGATGCCGTCCACCGACTGCTGCACCTGCAGCCGCACCTCGCCCGCCGCGGGACGCAGCACGCCTTCGAGCCGGATCAGCTCCTCGGTGTCGGCGCTCGCTCGGTCGGCGGTGAGGCTGATCTCCGCGTCGCTCGACGGTGGGGCCGGCGACGTCGTGGGGGCCGTCGCGCCGGGGGTGCCACCCGGTGTCGCGACCGCACCGCCCGCGGGCGTCGTTGCTGCCCCGGACACGACGGGGGAGGCGTCGCCGTCGGACCGGGTGACGGCAAGAAGAGCGCCACCGAGAAAGCCGACGATCGCCGCGACGAGGAGCATCACCGCGATCGAGGCCGCGCGGGGACGGAGCGGGGTGTCAGGCATCTCCTCGCCATTGTCGCCGACGACAGTGCCTGCTCGGTGCCGCGTGGGCCCCGGTGCGTCGACGGGTGCCAGGGCTCAGGTGCGCGCCTCGGCGGCACGAGCGATGTCGGCCATGTCCTTGCGCATGGTCTTCTCGACCGATGCGTTCATCGCGCCGAAGACGCGGCTGGCCAGTCGACCGATCGTGCTCGCCGGCTCCCCGGAGAACGTCATGACGATCTCACTGCCGGTATCGGTCGCAGCCACCTCCCAACGGGTGACGTAGTGCATGCCCGACGAGTGGGCCTCGGCCGTGTAGGAGCGCCCGGGCTCGACCGCAGTGATCTCCATCGTCTCCGTGGCCTCGCGGCCGAGCATCGTGCGGGTCTCGCGCCACCTGGTCCCCACCCCGAACCCGCCGTCCGTGAGCACCTCGGTGCGCGTGATGCCCGTGATGTTCGCCGGCGCCTGGGCCAGGTCGGTCGCGACGTCCCACAGCACGTCGACGGGCGCGCCGCACGACTGGCGAACGATGACTGGCTTCATCTCGGTGACGTTACCTCTCCGGCTGCGGTGAGTGATGCTCCCGGAAGCTCGAACCACCGCAAGGCCTCGACCTCGCTGCTCAGCGGGCTGGGGGCCCCGCTGCCGGGCTCGCCGCGCTCGGCGGCCATGCGCACCGCGTCGGCGAGGTAGCCCTCGAGCGCCTCGAGCGGGGCACGGTCGTCGTGGTGGGGGTAGGTGAGCCGGCCGTCGGCGTCGTAGGCCAGGTCTGCTAGGCGCAGCGGCGGCTCGACGGGCCCGTCGCGGTGACGCCAGATGCCGCTGGTGGGGTCGAAGTCGTAGTCCGGCAGAAACCGGTGGCCGTGCTCGGCGACGAACGCCACCGCCCGCACCAGAAACTCGAAGACGGTCTCGTCGATGAAGTAGTTGAAGTTGATGCGCACCCAGCCTGGCTTGATGCCCTCGCAGCCGTGCGCGATCTGCTCGGAGAAGGCGTGGGAGCGTTCGACGTCGATGCCGAGAAGCGTGTGGCCGTAGGGCCCGGCACAGGAGCAGCCTCCCCGCGCCTGGATCCCGAAGAGGTCGTTGAGCAGCGCGACGACGGCGTTGTGGTGCAGGTAGCGACCGTCGGGCCGGCGCACCACGAACGAGACGATGGACAGCCGTCGCGAGGCGGTGTTGCCCAGGATCTCGATGCCCTCCACCGTCGACCAGGCGTCGATGGCCCGGGCGAGGAAGTCCTCCTCGTACGCCCGGATGACGTCGGTGCCGACCGCGTCCTTGAGGCCGAACACGAGTCCCGCGCGAATCGACTCGACGATCGCCGGGGTGCCGCCCTCCTCGCGGTGCACCGGATCACTGAGGTAGACGTGCTCGTCGGGGTTGACGTAGGCCACCGTCCCACCGCCGACGACGTCGGGCACCCGGTTGGTCAGCAGCTCGCGACGCGCGACGAGCACGCCCGGCGTCCCCGGTCCGCCGATGAACTTGTGCGGGGAGAGGAACACCGCGTCCTTGTATGCCAGCGGGTCGTGCGCCGGCGCCTGGACGTCGATGTCGACATAGGGTGCGGCGGCGGCGAAGTCCCAGAACGCCAGCGCGCCGTGCCGGTGGAGCAGGCTCGAGATGCCGTCGGTGTCGCTGAGGATCCCCGTCACGTTGCTGGCTGCCGAGAACGAGCCGATCTTCAGCGGCCTGTCGGCGTACTCGACGAGGCGCGCGGCGAGCGTGTCCTGGCAGATGTGCCCGTCGGCGTCCTCCTCGATGCGCACGACGTCGGCGATCGACTCCCGCCACGGCAGCTCGTTCGAGTGGTGCTCGAACGGCCCCACGAACACCACTGGTCGCGGGCTGACGTACCGGCTGAGGTGGTGCCGGTCCTCCAGGGCGGACGGGATGCGCAGGCCGAGGATGCCGATGAGCCGGTCGATGGCACCCGTCGAGCCCGACCCGGCGAAGATCACCGCGGTGTCGTCGTCGCCGTGGACGCTCGCGTGGATGGCCGCCCGGGCGTCCTCGCGTAGGCGGGTCGTCGCCAGGCCGGTACCGCTGGACTCGGTGTGGGTGTTGGCGTAGCGGGGCAGTACCTCCCCGGCGACGAACTCCTCGATGAACGTCAGCGCCCGGCCGCTGGCCGTGTAGTCGGCGTAGGTGACCCGCCGCGGCCCGTACGGACCGGGGACGACCTGGTCGTCGCCGATCACCGACTCGCGTATCCGGGCGAGCAGCGGGGGCTCGACGAGCCCCGCGTCTCGGGGTCTGATCACGTCGACTCCTTCGTCGCGCCGATGGGACTGCCGCTCAGCTCGGCACCTGCCCCGCGCATGGCCTGGATCGCACGCGCGGTGGTGTCAGGAGCCACGCCGGCGGTGAAGTCGAGCCGCACCCCGACGTCGAAGCCGGCGGCGAGGGCGTCCAGCGCGGTGGCACGCACACAGTGGTCGGTCGTGAGGCCGACGATGTCGACGTGGTCGACGCCGCGGGAGCGAAGCCACTCGGTCAGCTGCACGCCGTCGCGGCTGGTGCCCTCGAAGCCGGAGTATGCGGCCTCGTAGTCGCCCTTGTCGAACACTGCGTCGAACGGCTGAGGGTCGAGGTTCGGGTGGAACGCGGCACCGTCGGTGCCGGCGACGCAGTGCGCCGGCCAGGTGTCGACGAAGTCGGGGCTGGCCGAGAAGTGCTCTCCCGGGTCGACGTGGTGGTCGCGGGTGGCGACCACGTGCCGGTACCGGCGCTCCTCGGGCGGGGTGTCCACCCAGTGGCGCAGCATGTCCCCGATGCGCAAGGCGGCCTCGGCGCCTCCCCGGACGGCCAGGGAGCCGCCCTCGCAGAAGTCGTTCTGCACGTCGACGACGATCAGGGCAGAGGTCATGGTGCTCCTTCGAGCGTAGGGATGGCTGGCTCTCCGGAGGAGAGCTGTCGGGCGTGGTCGGGCAGCTCGTCGCGGGCGCTGCGGTGCCGGTCGACGGCGGCCTGCAGCGGCTCGCGTCCGATCACCGCGCCGTCGCTGACCAGAGGCACCTGCAGCGGGCGGTCGTGGACGGACTGGTCGACGCGGGAGGCGCTCACGATCTCGGCGTCGGCGACACCGTCGACGAGGCGGCGAACCGCCACCTTGCGCCCTCCGCGGGTGTGCTTGCCCGGGCTGCGCTTGGCAACCGGTTCCAGCCGGCCGTCGGCGGCCTCCCGGGCTGCGAGCTTGTAGACCATCCCCGCCGTGGGGGCACCGGACCCCGTCACCAGGCGTGTGCCCACGCCGTAGGCGTCGACGGGGGCGGCGGCGAGGGCAGCGATCGCGTACTCGTCCAGGTCGCCGGTGACGACGATGCGCGTGGCGGTCGCGTCCAGGTCGTCGAGCAGGTGGCGTACCCGGCCGGCCAGGGCCAGCAGGTCTCCGGAGTCCAGCCGCACGCCGCCCAGGCGCGGGCCGGCGACCTGGACGGCTCGGCGTACTCCCTGCGTGACGTCGTAGGTGTCGACCAGCAGTGTCGTGCCCACGCCGAGGGCTGCCAGCTGCGAGGCGAACGCATCGGTCTCCGAGCCGTGCACCAGGGTGAACGCGTGGGCGCTGGTGCCCCGGGTGGGGATGGCGTAGCGGTGGCCCGCCTCGAGGTTGCTCGTGCTCGCGAAGCCGGCGATGTAGGCGGCGCGGGCGGCCGCGACGGCGGCTGCCTCGTGGGTTCGGCGAGAACCCATCTCGATGCAGGGTCGTCCGGTGGCCGCGACGGTCATGCGTGATGCTGCGGACGCGACGGCGCTGTCGTGGTTGAGGATCGACAGCAGCAGGGTCTCCAGCAGCACTGCTTCGCCGAACGGCGCCTCGACCGTGAGGACGGGGGAGCCGGGGAAGTAGCAGTCGCCCTCGCCGTACCCGGTCACCGAGCCGGTGAACCGGTAGTCGGCGAGGTAGGCCAGAGTGGCGTCGTCGACCACGCCGGCGTCGGCGAGCCAGTCCAGCTGGTCGACGGTGAACCGGAACGCCTCGAGGGCGTCGAGCACCCTGCCGGTCCCCGCGACGACGCCGTACCGGCGCCCGGGTGGGAGCGTGCGTGCGAACACCTCGAACACGCAGCGTCGGTGCGCCGTCCCGTCGCTGAGGGCAGCCTGCAGCATGGTGAGCTCGTAGTGGTCGGTGAGCAGGGCCGCCGACCCTGACGGGGCCAGCGGGTCGAACCGGCCGGGCACCGTCGTCGCAGCGCTCACCCGTTCACCGTAGCCCCGCCCGTCGTGTCACGATGGGGCTGTGACCACCGCGCCCGCCGAGCTCGACGAGCCGAGCGTCGCGCAGGCGGCGCAGACCCAGTCCCCATGGATCACCATCGTCTGGAACGACCCCATCAACCTGATGTCGTACGTCAGCTACGTGTTCCAGCAGTACTTCGGGTACTCCCGAGCGAAGGCGGAGAAGCTCATGCTGGACGTGCATCACAAGGGCAAGGCGGTGGTGTCGTCCGGCAGACGGGAGGAGATGGAGCGAGACGCGGAGGCGATGCACGGCTACGGGTTGTGGGCAACGGTGCAGAAGGCGGACAGCTGAGCAGTGGGAACAGCCTTTCGCCGCCGCAGAGACGGAACTCTGACAGCCACGCTGCACGTCGGAGAGGTGGAGCTGCTGCGCAACCTCGTCTCGCAGCTGCTCGAGCTCATCTCCGACGGTGAGCCGGCACGCCCGACGGACCCCCTGGAGCAGGTGCTCGACCTCGCCTCGGCAGACCCTCCCAGCGACCCCGTGCTGCGACGTCTGTTCCCCGACGCCTACGCCGACGAGGCCGCCGCCGGCGACTTCCGCCGATACACCGAGCGCGGGCTGCGGGAGAGCAAGCGCACCAACGCTGCGGTGGTGCTCGCCGGCCTCGAGAGCGCCGAGCAGGGACGCAAGGACGCCGACCGAACCATCGTGGTCGACCGGGGCGACGCGGAGGCATGGATGCGAGCCCTGACCGACCTGCGACTCGCGCTGGGCACGCGGCTCGGCGTCGAGCAGGACTCCCCGCTCGAGGAGTCCGACGACTGGGACGACGACAGCGACGATCCGCGCCGATACGTGCTCGGCGTGTACGAGTGGCTGGGGTGGCTGCAGGACACCCTCGTCCACGCCGTCATGCGCTGAGGCCGGGCACGCTCGGCCCAGACGGCAACGGGCGGCCCCGGCCAGTGGCCAGAGCCGCCCGCGCAACCGGTGCGATCAGGCGCCGGCTTCCTGCTTCGGCGGGGACGTCGCACCGGGCTGCCCGCCGGTCATGGCTGCCTCGCGGAACAGCGCTCCGTCCGCCTTGCTCAGCTCCTGGGCAGCGAACTCCGCGTCGTCGTAGAACGACTTGAGCCGGGCGATCTTGTAGATGACCAGCGCGAAGACTGCCTTGGCCGTCACGTCCGCAATCGTGTAGCCCACCTGGCGCAGCACGAACGAGTCGGCGCCGTCGAAGCCGAACATCGGGAACATGTAGGCGATCGGGTAGAAGCCCCACGACGCCAGCAGCAGCCACCGCAGGTTGCGGATGGAGATGCGCACCTCGGCCGGCTGCCGGTCCATCGACTTGGTCAGCTCCACGAACAGCACGTAGAGGATGTAGAGGAACGGGATGGTCGACAGCGCACCCCACAGCGCGCGCTCACCGTTCTCCATGGCCAGCTCACCCGGGTAGCCCAGCGCAATCATCAACGCTGACGCGGGGACGAGGCGGACGAGCAGACGGCGCGACTCCGAGCGCGCCAGCGCCAGCACGGCGACCGCCTCGACGAGCAGCAGCGGCACAGTCAGCAGCCAGTCGACGTAGCGGTATGCCTCGTTGAAGGCGACGCCCTCGACCAGGACGTAGTCGCCGATCCCTCCGACTGCGTCGGTCTCGTACGCGCCGTCGAAGCTCTCGATGATGCGGAAGTAGTGGTAGGTGGCGATGCCGAGCACCGTGGCCGAGATGACCAGTGCCGTGCGGTAGCGCGGGAGCACGCGTCGCTGCGACACCAGCAGGAAGATCGCGGTGAACAGCATGGACGCGATGGCGAAGGACAAGAAGTTGTAGACGGTGTCGTACTGAGTCTGGGTCAGTACCTCGACTCCGATCACGGCGAGACCTCCTCGTGGGTAGCTCGTTCGCCACGATGGCGACGACTTGATGTCGCGAGCATGCGGCACGCCACCCCCCGCCACATCTTGAACAACTTATGAATCGTTTCATGGCCCGATAGGCTGACGCGGTGCTGACGATCCCACGGGATGTCCTCGACGCCGTGGTCGCCCACGCGCGACGCGACCACCCGGACGAGGCCTGCGGGATCGTCGCCGGCCCGCTGGACTCCGACGAGCCGCAACGACACGTCCCGATGACCAATGCAGAGCGCTCGCCCACGTTCTACTCCTTCTCCCCGTCCGAGCAGCTCGCCGTGTGGCGGGAGATGGACGACCGCGACGAACGCCCGGTGGTCATCTACCACTCCCACACCGCGACGGAGCCGTACCCGTCGCGTACGGACATCGGCCTGGCCGCTGATCCGGACGCCCACTACCTGCTCGTGTCGACCCGCGACCCGGTCGCCGACGAGGTGCGGTGCTACCGCATCGTCGACGGGGAGGTCACCGAGGAAGAGGTTCAGGTCGTCTGACGTTCCCATGACCCGACAGCGTCACCACGCATCACCCGCGAAAGGACACCCATGGCGATCGACGTTCGGATTCCCACGATCCTGCGCAGCTACACCGACGGCAACAAGGTGGTTCAGGCCAAGGGTGACACCCTCGCCGACCTGATCGAGAGCCTCGACGCCGACAACCCTGGCATCAAGGCACGGCTGGTCGAGAACGGCGCGCTACGACGCTTCGTCAACATCTACGTCAACGACGAGGACGTCCGCTTCCTGGGCGGGCTCGACGCCGAGCTCGCCGACGGGGACGAAGTGACGGTGCTTCCGGCTGTCGCGGGCGGCTGACGCCTCGCCCATGCGCTACGACTCGTTCCTCGACGCCGTAGGGGGCACGCCACTGGTCGGCCTCCCCCGGCTGTCGCCGTCGCCGGACGTGCGGCTGTGGGCGAAGCTCGAGGACCGCAACCCCACCGGCTCGGTGAAGGACCGTGCCGCCCTGGCGATGATCCGCGCCGCCGAGGCCGACGGACGGCTACGCCCGGGCGCGACCATCCTGGAGCCGACGAGTGGCAACACCGGCATCAGCCTCGCGATGGCTGCGAAGGTGCTCGGCTACCGCGTGGTGTGCGTCATGCCGGAGAACACGTCGGCGGAGCGTCGTGAGCTGCTGGCGATGTACGGCGCGGAGGTCGTTCTGTCCCCGGCCGCCGGCGGGTCGAACGAGGCGGTGCGGGTGGCCTCGCGGATGGCCGAGTCCCACCCCGACTGGGTGATGCTCTACCAGTACGGCAACCCCGCGAACGCCCGCGCCCACTACGAGACGACCGGGCCCGAGCTGCTGGCCGACCTGCCCACCATCACGCACTTCGTCGCGGGGCTCGGCACCACCGGCACGCTCATGGGTGCCGGTCGCTACCTGCGTGAGAAGGTCCCGGGGGTCGAGGTCATCGCGGCTGAGCCACGGTACGGCGAGCTCGTCTACGGGCTGCGCAACCTCGACGAAGGCTTCGTCCCCGAGCTGTACGACCCGCAGGTGCTCACCGGCCGCTTCTCGGTCGGCCCCCGTGACGCCGTGCGGCGGGTGCGCGAGCTGCTCGACGCCGAGGGCATCTTTGCCGGCATCTCGACCGGAGCCATCCTGCACGCCGCGCTCGGCGTGGCCCGCAAGGCGATGAAGGCCTCACGGTCGGCCGACATCGCGTTCATCGTCTGCGACGGCGGGTGGAAGTACCTCTCGACCGGCGTGTACACCAGCGAGCTCGACGACGCGGAGGAAGCGTTGGACGGTCAGCTGTGGGCGTAGGGTGCCCGCCGTGGCGGACGCCCCGATCGGGATCGTGGACAGTGGTGTCGGGGGACTCACCGTGGCCCGATCCGTCCTCGACCTGCTGCCGCACGAGCCGATCACCTACGTAGGCGACACCGCCCGCGGGCCCTACGGCCCGCTTCCGATCGCCGAGGTGCGCCAGTACGCCCTCGAGGTCATGGACCTGCTCGTCCAGCGGGGCGTCAAGGCCTTGGTCATCGCCTGCAACTCGGCCTCTGCCGCTGTGCTGCGCGATGCCCGGGAGCGCTACGTGCTCGGCATGGGCGTGCCGGTCGTCGAGGTGATCGCCCCGGCCGTCCGACGGTCGGTCGCCACGACGCGAGAGGGGCGCATCGGGGTGATCGGGACAGCCGCCACCGTCGGGAGTCGTGCCTACGAGGACTCCTTCGCCGCAGCGCCGCACCTGAGGGTCACCTCGGCCGCTTGTCCGCGCTTCGTCGACTTCGTCGAAGCGGGCATCACCCATGGCGAGGAGCTCGAGTCGGTGGCACGCGAGTACCTTGCTCCGATGCAGGCAGCGCGCGTCGACACCCTGGTGCTCGGCTGCACGCACTACCCGCTGCTGGCAGGAGTGATCTCCTACGTGATGGGTCCGGAGGTGGCGTTGGTGTCCAGCGCAGACGAGACGGCTCGGGAAGTGTTTCGCACGCTGCGCGAGAACGACCTGCTGCGCCGCGACGACCTGCCGGCGCCGGCCCACGAGTTTCTGGCCACCGGCGACCCGGAGTCGTTCGCGGCCGTCGCGCGTCGCTTCCTCGGTCCTGAGGTAGGAATGGTGAATGGTGTCGAGTCATGGCAGCGGACGGTGAACGCATGAGGTTGACGGTGGTGGGGTGCTCGGGCTCGTACCCCGGCCCCGACTCGGCGGCGTCGTCCTACCTCGTCGAGGCCGACGGGGTGCAGGTCGTGCTCGACATGGGCAACGGGGCCCTCGGGCAGCTGCAGCGCTACACGACACTGGAACGGCCCGAGGCGGTGCTGCTGTCCCACCTGCATGCCGATCACGTGATCGACCTGACCTCCTACTACGTGGTGCGCCGCTACCACCCGGACGGCCAGATGCCGACGCTGCCGGTCTACGGCCCCCACGGCAGCGCCCACCGCATGGCGCGTGCCTACGACCTTCCCTACAACCCGGGCATGACGCACGAGTTCGACTTTCGGGTGTTCTCCGACGAGCCGTTCGAGGTGGGTCCGTTCACCGTGTCCGTCGTGCCCGTCATCCACCCCGTCGAGGCCTACGCGATCCGCCTCGAGCACGCCGGTCGCACGCTGGTCTACTCCGGCGACACCTCCCCGACACCGGAGCTCGTCCGCATCGCGCAGGACGCCGACGTCTTCCTCTGCGAGGCGGCCTTCCTGTCCGACCGCGACAACCCCGACGGCCTGCACCTGACGGGACGGGAGGCCGGTCAGGCCGCCACCGAGGCGGGCGTCTCGAGTCTCATCGTCACCCACGTCCCCCCGTGGGGAGACCCTGCTCGTGCGATCGCCGAGGCGAAGGAGACCTACGGCGGTCCGCTCGATCTCGCCGCACCCGGCATGACCGTCGAGATCTGATGCGCGCGTAGGCTCTCGCCCTCGTGAGCAGCCCAGCAGGAACCTCAGCAGACCGACCGGCGAAGGGCCCGACCGGGCGTGGCGGCACACGAGCGGACGGGCGAGCCGACAACCGGCTGCGACCGGTGACCTTCGAGCGCAGCTGGTCGATGCACGCCGAGGGGTCTGTCCTGGTGTCGTTCGGGGCCACCAAGGTGCTGTGCACCGCGTCGGTGACGCAAGGCGTGCCCCGGTGGCGCAAGGGTTCCGGGCTCGGCTGGGTCACCGGTGAGTACGCCATGCTTCCGCGAGCCACGACCACGCGGTCGGACCGGGAGTCGGTGAAGGGCAGGCCCGGAGGGCGCACCCAGGAGATCTCACGTCTGGTCGGCCGCTCGCTGCGTGCCGCGGTGGACATGGGAGGACTGGGCGAGAACACCATCGTCATCGACTGCGACGTCCTTCAGGCCGACGGCGGGACTCGCACCGCAGCCATCACCGGCGGATACGTCGCGCTGGCCGACGCCGTCGCCTGGCTCGACGCGAAGGGCGCCCTTGCCGGCGACCCTCTCGTCGGCTCGGTGGCTGCGGTGTCGGTGGGCGTCGTGGGTGGGCGTGCCGTGCTCGACCTGGACTACTCCGAGGACGTCTCGGCCGAGACCGACATGAACGTCGTGATGACCGGCGACGGCCGGTTCGTCGAGGTGCAAGGCACAGCGGAGTCCGAGCCCTTCGACCGGGGGCTCCTCGACGACATGCTCTCGCTGGCCACACTCGGCTGCACCGAGCTCACCGCGCTGCAACAAGCGGCCCTCGGCGTCGAGCCGTGAGGCTCGTCCTGGCCACCCGCAACCGCAAGAAGCTCGTCGAGCTGGAGCGCATCCTGCGCAGCGCCGACCTCGATGTCGAGCTGCTCACCCTCGACGACGTCGACGTGCCCGACGTCGTCGAGTCCGGGGCGACGTTCGCCGACAACGCTGTGCTCAAGGCGACGGCCACGGCCGAGGCGACCGGCCTGCCGGCCGTGGCCGACGACTCCGGCCTGGCGGTCGACGCGCTGGGCGGCATGCCAGGGGTGCTGTCGGCGCGGTGGAGCGGTGCCGGCGCCACGGATGGCTCGAACCTCCGGCTCGTGCTGGAGCAGATTGCCGACGTCCCCGACGAGCGGCGCGGCGCTGCCTTCGTCTGCGTCGCCGCACTGGCGTGGCCGGACGGGCAGGTCGAGACGGTCCACGGCCGCGTCACCGGGTGGTTGACCCGGCAGGCGCGTGGGGACGGCGGGTTCGGCTACGACCCGATCTTCGTCCCGGACGGCTACGAGGTGACGACGGCGCAGATGAGCTCCGCTGACAAGGACGCCATCAGCCACCGTGGACAGGCATTCCGCGGCGTCGCCGCGCTCCTTCGTGCGGGAGGCGGGACTCGAACCCGCACGCCCGAAGGCACTGGATCCTAAGTCCAGCGCGTCTGCCAGTTCCGCCACTCCCGCGTCGGGCGCACCCAGGGTAGGGGCGCTACGTGTCCTCGGCTCGATCCGGGCTCGGCAACGACAGCCACCCGAGTCGGTCGAGTCCCGTCGGCTCTCGGGGCTGCACACGCGACCGTGTCGCATCTAGAGTGCGGGCTATGCATGTACCTGACGGGTTTCTGGACGGCCCCACGTCGCTTGCCACCGGAGTCATCGCCGCTGGCACGATCGCCGTTGCGCTGAAGAAGTCGCGCTCGGAGCTGAACGAGAAGACCGCCCCCATGGCGGGCCTCACGGCTGCGTTCGTGTTCGCCGCGCAGATGATCAACTTCCCGGTTGGCGTGGGCACCAGTGGGCACCTCATGGGGGGAGCGTTGGCGGCCGTCCTTGTCGGGCCGTGGACCGCCATCCTCGTCGTGAGCGTCGTGCTCATGGTGCAAGCCCTCGTGTTCGCCGACGGGGGGCTGACGGCTCTGGGCACCAATATCCTGCTCATCGGCATCGTGACGGTCGCCGTCGGCTGGACGGTGACCAAGCTGGTGCTCGCCGTGATGCCGAAGCGGCCCGCTTCCGTGGTCCCAGCGTCGTTCGTGGGTGCGCTGCTGTCCGTTCCCGCGGCCGCTGCCGTCTTCGTGCTGCTGTACACGGTGGGTGGGGCCACCGAGCTGCCGTTCGGACCACTTCTGGCCACGATGCTCGGCTGGCACACAATCATCGGGCTCGGCGAGGCATTGATCACCGCCGCCACCGTCGGTGCGGTCGTCGCCGTGCGACCCGACCTCGTCTACGCCGCTCGCGGCCTGAGCCAGCACCTTGTGCTGCGCACGCCGGACGGTCGAGAGATCCCGGCTGCTGATGTCGAGGTCGTCGACACCCAGCAACGTCGGCCGTTCTGGCCGCTTCTCGTCGGTGGCCTCGGGGTGACGTTGATCATCGCCGGCGCGGTCAGCTTCTTCGCCTCGTCCAACCCGGACGGCCTGGAGTACGTCGCCGAGCAGGAGGGCTTCATCTCCTCGGCCGAGGACTCCGCGGTCAGCGGGTTCTCCCTGGCCGACTACGGGGAGGTCGGTGGGATCCCGGTCGGGGTGGCGGGGCTGATCGGCGTGGGTCTGACGATCCTGGTCGGGCTGGGGATGTTCTGGCTGCTGTCGAGACGCGCCGACCGGGAGAAGGCCTCCGTCTAGTGGGGGCGGGGCACGTCCACAGGCTCTACCGGCACGGGCACACGCCCGTGCACCGGCTTCCCGCGCACGTCAAGCTGGTCACGCTGCTCGCGTTCGTCATCGTCGTCGTGGCCACCCCGCGCGAGGCCTTCTGGGCGTTCGGGGTCTACGCGGCCCTGCTGGCCGGGGTCGCGATCCTCGCCCGCGTGCCCGCCCGCTTCATCCTGCCCCGCATGGTCGTAGAAGTGCCGTTCGTCGTCTTCGCGCTGCTCCTGCCGTTCTTGGCCGCGGGCGAACGCGTCGACGTGCTCGGCCTGTCACTGTCGGTCGAGGGGATGCTGGCCGGGTGGAACATCATCGCCAAGGGCACGTTGGGCGTCGTCGCGTCGATCCTCCTGGCCGCCACGACGGACGCCCGGGCGCTCCTGCTGGCGCTGCAGCGTCTACGGGTGCCGCCCGTGCTCGTGGAGATCACCTCGTTCATGGTGCGCTACGCCGACGTCATCACCGACGAGATGCGCCGCATGAAGATCGCCCGTGAGTCGCGCGGCTTCACCGGTGGCACCCGCAAGCAGCTCGGTGTCGTGGCCACGTCGGCCGGAGCCCTGTTCATCCGCTCCTACGAGCGCGGTGAGCGGGTGCACCTGGCGATGCTGTCGCGCGGGTACTCCGGCTCCCTACCCGTCCTCGAGGTGCAGCACGCCCAGGCCGTCCAGTGGGTCGCGGCAGCAGCGCTGCCGGCGACGGCGTTCGCCGTCGCTGTCATGGCGCGGGTGACCCTGTGACCGCCCCGTCGCTCGACGTCCGCGGCCTTGCGTTCGCCTATCCGGACGGCCACCAGGCCCTGTACGGGGTCGACCTCACCATCGGGCGCGGCGAACGTGTCGCGCTGCTCGGCCCGAACGGGGCGGGCAAGACCACCCTGGTGCTGCACCTCAACGGGATTCTGGCCGCCGGCGCCGGCTCGGTGCAGGTGGCCGGACTCCCGGTGCAGAAGGAGCACCTGCAGGAGATCCGCCGCCGGGTGGGCATCGTCTTCCAGGACCCGGACGACCAGCTGTTCATGCCCACGGTGCGCGACGATGTCGCCTTCGGCCCCGCCAACCTCGGCATCTCCGGCAGCGAGCTCGACGACCGCGTGCACGCCGCGCTGCGGGCCGTCGGCATGGAGTCCTTCGCCGACCGTCCGCCACACCACCTCTCCTACGGTCAGCGCCGCCGGGTCGCGGTCGCCACGGTGCTGTCCATGGGGCCCGAGATCCTCGTTCTCGACGAGCCGTCGTCCAACCTCGACCCGGCGTCGCGGCGTGAGCTGGCCGAGGTGCTCATGTCCCTGGATGTCACGGTGCTGATGGTCACCCACGACCTGCCCTACGCGCTCGAGCTGTGCCCTCGGGCGGCGGTGCTCTCCGGAGGGGTGATCGTCGCCGATGGCGCCACGCGTGACCTGCTGACCGACGACGGCCTTCTCGCCGAGCATCGACTGGAGCTGCCCTTCGGATTCGACCCACGGGCAGCTCCCATCGTGCGACGCTGATCGCCTAGGGTGACGCCGTGACGTCCTCCACCGAGCAGCCGAAGAAGAGCCGCTCTCCGCAGCAGATCGAGGCTGACCTGGCCGCCACCCGGCAGCGGTTCACCCGCACGCTCGACGAGCTCTCCGTGCGGATGCAGCCGGACGAGCTCGGCCAGGACGTGTCCGACATCGCCGGCGCCGCGGCAGCCGACGGCCTGGAGAAGGCCAAGGAGTGGATCGGCCTGTCCGACGACTCCGCCGGACCACGACCGGAGCTGCTGGGCGCCGTCGCCGGTGCCGGGTTGGCGATCCTCATCCTCGTCGTACGGGGACGGCGGGCCCGGGTCGCCTACGAGTTCACCTTGCCGAACGACTCCGTACGTCTGGACGAGGTGCTCGTGCGAGCCCGAGGACGCAAGGTGCCCAAGGCCATCGGCGGATCGCGCGTCTGAAGCGTGACCGAGTCCGTCTGGGACTACCCCCGCCCGCCCCGGGTCGAGCCGACCGCCGCCCACGTCGTCGTGGAGCACCTGGGTCGTCCGGTCGCTGACACACGGCGCGCACTTCGGGTGCTGGAGACCAGCCACCCGCCCACCTACTACCTGCCGGTCCACGACGTCGCCGCCGGGGTGCTCGTGCCGGCCCGGTCAGGGATGGCGACCGTGTGCGAGTTCAAGGGTGTCGCGCGCTACTGGGACCTCGTGATGGACGAGACACGCGTCCTCGACGTGGGGTGGACGTTCCCACAGCCGACGCGCGGCTACGAGGCGCTTGTCGACCACGTGGCGTTCTACCCGAGCCGGGTGCAGCGGTGCCTCGTGGACGACGAGGTGGTGCTGCCCCAGGCCGGTGACTTCTACGGCGGCTGGATCACCAGCGGGGTGCGCGGCCCGTTCAAGGGCGGTCCGGGCACGATGGGGTGGTGAGCGTGAGCGGACCGTTCGGCGAGAAGCTGCCCATCCGGATGCTGCACGACCGGGTGCTGGTGTGCGCCGACGCCGGTGAGGGTGAGCGGCGCTCGTCGGCCGGCATCGTCATCCCGGCCACAGCCGAGGTGGGGCGTCGTCTCGCGTGGGCGCGCGTGGTCGCGGTCGGCTCGAACGTCCGACTGGTGCAGGAGGACGACCGCGTGCTCTTCGACCCGCAGGACAAGGCGGAGGTCGAGCTGCGCGGGGACTCCTACACTCTGCTGCGGGAACGTGACCTGCACGCCGTCGCGGCTGAGCGGCTGGGGGACGGGCAACCCGGGCTGTACCTGTGAGCGAGGCGTCGCGCCCACCGGTGGACGACGCCCCCGGTCCACGCCCGGAGCAGATGCTCGCCTCGCTGCGGCGCATGCTTGCCGACCCGCTGGGCTACCTGTCATGGGCCCGTGACGAGTACGGGGCGATCACGGTGTTCCCGGTGGCCGACCCTCCCGCTGTGCTGGTGAGCGACCCCGATGACGTGCACCGGGTGCTCGTGGCGGGGCATCGCCACTACACCAAGCGAACGATCCAGTACGACACGCTGGCGACGGTCACCGGCGACGGCCTGCTGGTGTCGGACCCGCCGCTGTGGACCGAGCGCCGCCGCATGGTGCAGCCCGGGTTCCACCCCTCCGGCCTGGACTCGGTCGCCGCTCACACCGTCGCGGCAGCGTCCGAGCAGGCCGAGCGCCTGCTCGAGGGCGGCGGTTCCGTCGACGTGGACGAGGCGATGATGCGGGCAGCGCTGAACGTGGTGGGCGCCGCGCTGTTCTCCACCGACCTCAGCGGTGAGGCCGGCACTCTCGTCCCCGCCGTGCTCACGGCGTTGGACCGGGTCGTCGTGCGCGCGCGCTCCCCGTGGCTGCCGCCCCCGTCGGTGCCGACGCCCGGCAACCGGCGTCTCACCACGGCTCTGGCCACCATCGACGCGGCGGTGTCGGCCATGGTCGAGGCGCGTCGGCGCCTCGGGCACCCGGGGGACGACGTGCTCGGCATGCTGCTCGGCGGGCAGGTGGACGACCTCACCGCCGATGAGATGGCAGGCGTGCGCAACGAGGTGGTCACTCTTCTCATCGCCGGGCACGAGACGGTGGCCAGCGCGCTGACCTGGACCTGGCACCTGCTGACGTCTCACCCCGACGCCTACGCGCGACTCCTCGCCGAGGTCGATGCCCTGGGCCGTGACCCGGTGGGTCTCGACGACCTCGCCCGGCTGCCGTTCGCGCGCGCCGTGTTCGACGAGGCGCTGCGGCTGTACCCGCCGGCGTGGGTGATCACGCGGCGCGTCGCCGAACCCGACGTGCTCGGTGGCTACCGGGTGGAGCCGGGCACCCTGGTGCTCATCAGCACCTACGCCGTCCACCGCGACCCCCGGCTGTGGCCCCGGCCCGACGAGTTTCGTCCCCAGCGCTGGACCGATGACACCGACCGCGGACCCCGATGGTCGTACCTGCCCTTCGGCGCGGGCACGCGGCAGTGCATCGGCAAGGACTTCGCACTGGTCGAGGGCGTCCTCATGCTGGCTGTCCTCGCCCGCCACCTCGTGCTGCGTCGACCTTCGAGCACGCCGGCGCCGCATGTGCAGGCACTCGTCACGCTGCGGCCCCGAGGGGGTCTGTGGCTCGACGTGCACCGCCGGGTGCCACCAGGGTCCTAGCATCACTGGCTGTGGCAGCACCCCGGCAGCTGTGGCGGACGCTGACGCGCAGTCTGCGGGCCGCCGCTCTGACCATCGTCCAGGCCTCGCTCGCAGCGATGATCGCCTGGTCGATCTCGCGCTTCGGCCTGGACCGTCCCGAACCGATCTTCGCGCCGCTCGCCGCCATCAGCGCGATCGGCGTGTCCCTCGAGCGCCGGCTCCGGCCGTCGCTGGAGATGGTGCTGGGCGTTGCCGTCGGCATTCTGGTCGCCGACCTGTTCATCGCCTGGGTCGGTCGGGGGGTGTGGCAGCTGGGCCTCGTCGTCGCGCTCGCGATGACCGCCGCCGTGCTGGTCCGTGGTGGTCCGGTCGTGGTGCTTCAGGCATCGTCCACAGCCGTCGTGATCGCCACCCTGCTGCCGCCGGAGGGAGAGACCGCCTTTGCCGTGGGTCGGTTCACCGATGCCCTCATCGGTGGGGCGGTCGGACTGGCCATGACCCTGCTGCTGCCCGCCGACCCACTGCGACAGGTGTCCCGCATCGGGAGCCCGTTGCTGGGCGGTCTGCAGGAGGTGCTCACCTCGCTGTCGACGAGCCTGTCGCAGCGCGACGCCTCGCTCGCGTCCACCGCGCTGGCG
>Ga0272442_10001321_pt1 | contig 37928 bp, 26 predicted proteins | sample SSMForm2O_FD_200262 | JGI IMG/M metagenome (GOLD analysis project Ga0272442, IMG submission 200262) | Marine sediment archaeal communities from Little Sippewissett salt marsh, Falmouth, MA, United States - SSM-Form-2O | ecosystem: Environmental > Aquatic > Marine > Wetlands > Sediment ... | reverse complement strand
GGGCCTGCTCGGGCGTCCAGAGCTTGCCCCGGTAGTTGAGGTCGTAGCTGGTACCGATCCCGCAGTCGGCCGCGGCGCGGAAGACCTCGACGACGGTCTCGGCCAGCGCGGGCGACAGGGCGGGGGTGATCCCGCTGACGTGGAGCCAGCGCGTGCGGCTCAGCAGTCCGGGCCAGTCGAGCATATCGGCGGTCATTTGGCTGATGGCGGTGTGGCCTCGGTCGTAGGTCACGCTGCTGGCGCGGGGCCCGGCGCCGATCTCGAGATGGTAGAAGCCGTTTCGCATTCGCCCGACGCCGTCGAAGTCTTCCCAGACGACGTGGGAGACGTCCACCCCGTGCGCGCGGGCGGTGTTGGTGATCATCCGCCCGCTCCAGACGTCCACGAGGCGGCTGACCCACGCGGTTCGCAGTCCGAGCCCGGCGGTGTTGACCGCGACGTTCCACTCGGCCCCGCCGACCGAGACGTCCAACTGCGCCGCTGCCTCCAGCCGCATGTGGTTCGACGAGCTCAGCCGAACCATCGCCTCTCCGAACGTGATCAGGTCGTAGTCGATGGACATCGCGAGGCTCCTCACCAGAAGGTCACAAGAGTTCGCGGCCTGGTTGCCACGAGACGATAGTGTCCCCCACGGTCCGGCCGGGTGCAAGGGCGTCGATGCCGGCGCCGGGTCAGTCCGTCTGGAACTGCAGCTCGCCGAGGTTCAGCGTCGCGCTGCGTTTCGACAGGCCGAGCATCTCGATCCCCACGGCGTTGTCGTGGTCGTCGAAGTCGATGACGATCCCCGGCGCGACCTCGCGCGAATCCACGATGCGCGAGTCGTCCAGCCGCAGATACAGCGCATCGGCCTTCTTATCCACCCTCAGCTTCATAGCCTGTCTCTCATGGCGCGATCAAAATATGCGGTCACTACACGGACCCGCCCGCCTGCCGTATTCAGTATAACACGCAGCACGCGATTCCCATACGCCTCGATCCGCACGAGGCGGTGCTCGGGTTCGGCGTCGATGCCGGAGTCAGGGTTTGGCGGCGGGCTTGGTGGCGGGTTGGACGAGGCCGAGGATCCGCCGGGCCTCCTTGGCGGTATCTTCCTTCTCGGTGACCGCCAGGACCCGCAGCATGGCTGAGCGAACCTTCTGGGCGTGCGTCGTGTAGAGGTGCCTGGCGATTCGGCAGACGGTATACGCGGCGTTTTCCTTGACGACGGGGGTATCGAGGTGCTGCATGGCGAATGTCATGGACGCGGGCGTCTTGATGTCGCCAAGCCCGTCGATGGCGAGTTTCTTTTCCTCCGGGCGCTGGGCGAGGTCGAGCACCTGGAGGTAGAGCCAGATTTTCTTCTCCGGCGCCTGCTCGCGATATCTCATGGCGCGGATATATCCCTTGAGGGCCTCGGTCCGATGCTCGGGTTTGGGGGCCGACCGGGCGAGTTGGAGGAGGGTCTGTTCGGCGCGGACGTCTCGGGTATGAGCCAGGGCCGAAACGGCGGACTCGCGAACGGCGTCGTCATCGTCCTGCGCGCCGGCGGCGAGGGTAGGCAGGACGTCCGGGCCGCCGAGTCGCCCGCAGATGCGCATCAGCGAGCGGCGGGTGCGGGGCGAGGCGCCGGCGACGGCCTCGCCGAGGATCTTCCCCGCCGTCGCCTTGTCCCGGCAGCGCCCGCAGACGTTGATGACGGCCCGTTCGGCGGTCAGGACCTCGTAGCTCTCCTTCGCGCCGATCATCCACTTCACGAGCGGCGCGAGGTGGGTTGGGCCGGCCAGTTGCCCGAGCGCTTCGAGGGTCGCCCGACGGACGGTCGCGTCGGACTCGCCCGCCAGCGACAGCAGTTGGTCGACGGCCTCGATCTCACCCCGGGCTCCGAGCGCTCGGATGACCTCGCACCGCACGGCGGCGTTGCCCTCGCCGACGGCTTGGCGGAGGGTCTCGTTGACCTCTTCGCCGCGAAGCTGGCGGAGGCTGAAGCGGGCCCATTTCTGCTCGGCTTCCTTGCCCTTGATTGTCTGGGCGGCGAGGCCCGCGAGCATGAGGACGTCCTCGTCGTTGCCGACGCCTCCGAGGGCCTTGATGACCGCCAGGCGGATGGTATCGCGCATGTCCTTGGGCCACTTGCGGTCTCGCAGGGCGTCGAGGACCGCCTCGCGAGCGGCCGGGTCGCCCCGGGCACCGAGCATCTCGATCAGGGCGATTTTCCTGCCGGCTGTCGCGGCCGGGGCGAGAAGCGCGGCGAACGCCTTGGTGGCGGCCCGCCCGGGCACGTCGCGGGCCAGTTCCAGCGCCACCGGGGCGATCGCCTCGTCGGAGCCCTTGAGAAGGACCAGCAGGACGGGCAGGGCCTTGTCGGGCTCGATGGCCACCATGCTCCGCAGCGCGGCGATGCGGTTTTGCGTCGGCTCGGTGGCATTCTCGTAGGCCTTGCGATAGATGTTCGTGGCGGTGTCCTTATCGCCGGCGGCGGCGGCGTGGTCGGCGCAGGCGAACAGGGCGTTGGCGATTTCGGCTCGCAGGGCCGGCAGGGCGAGCAGGCGGACATTATTGAGGGCGGCGATGGCCTTGGGCCCGCCGATCTTGCCGAGCGCCGCGGCCGCGGCAATCGCGACCGGCTCCTGCGAGTCCTTCAGTGCCTTGGCCAGCCACTCGATGGCTTCCGCGTCGCGGCGGGAGCCCAGGGAGTTGACCAGCGCCACCTTCCATTGCGTCTCGGCCGCCCGGTACAGGGCCTCTCGCAGTTGCGTCAGCGCCTCGGGCGAGGGGTTGTTCTCCAGGGCGCAGCGGGCGTGCTCGCGGACGGTCTTGTCCGTCGAACCCAGCAGCTTGCCGAGCGGCCCGGCGGCTTCGGCCTGGCCAACGTGCTGGAGGATCCTGACGATCGCACCGCGCTGGGCCGCGTGGGCGGGGGTCTCCAGGCAGGCGAGCAGCGCCTTGCAGGCCGCGGCGCGTTCGGCCTCGGCCTGCGGTCGGCCCGAGCGAAGACAGACGCGCTCCAGGTCGCCCAGCGCCGCCTGCCGACGCCGGCTGGAGAGGCGCCTGTCCGCAACTCGCGACAGGAGGTGCCGGACGGCCCGGGCGTAGTCCTTCTCCAAGGCCTGCGGCGAACGGGCGACGGGCTTGGCCAAGCCCTTGAGCTCCGCGACGAGCTCGGGCTCGCTGAGCGGCTTCGGTGACGGTGCCTGCCCCGCGGCCGAGGCGGTCAGTACCGCCCACGCGATGAGTATCGTTCGTCTCTTCATGGCCCAGTTCCCGCCCTACAGGCGCCAGGGGGCGCGCCGAGGGCGATTCAGCCAGCGGTTTGCCTGCGGGTCGCCGACGATTCTCTCTTGGGCCGGGTCCCACGTCAGCGACCGGCCCAGCCAGGTGGCGATATTGCCCAGGTGGCTCACCGTAACGGACCGGCAGGCGACCGCCGGGTCGCAGAGGCACGTTTTGCGCGTCTGGATGCAGTCGAGGAAATCGTACACGTGATTCATGCCGCTGTAGCTGCGGCCCCGGGTGCGCGACCGGTCGGCCTCCGGGGCCGGCGGGACGAGGCCGTCCGGCCAGGTCTGAAAGCCCCGCCTGTCCGTCGCGCTCCCGCCGAAGCCCAGCACGCCGTCAGTGCCGGTGAACTCGATGGCTGAGCCCTTCGGTCCGGTGCCGTTGTAGACGGTCACGCCGTTGGCGTAGCGGTAGGTGAGCATCTTGCGTGCCTTGCCGTCGGTCCCGGCCGGTACGGCCTTCGCGGCCTCGGCCGGCGTGATCTCAACCGGCCCGGTCTTGTCGGCCCCCAAGGCCCACTGGACGATGTCGAAATAGTGCGAGCCGTGGTGCGTCATGGTCCCGCCCGAGTAGTCGCGCCACGCCCGCCAGCCGTAGGAACCGGTGCTGCTGGAGCACCGATAGGGGTGGTACGCCGCCTGCGGCGCCGGGCCCAGCCAAAGGTCCCAATTCAGGTTCGCCGGCACGGGCGCGCCGCCGTAGTGGCAGGGTCCCGAGGCCGCGCCGGCGACCACGTGAACCGTCTTGACCTGCCCGATCCGCCCGTCGCGGATCGCTTGGCATGCCTGGTCGAACGAGGGCATCGCTCGCCGGTACGTGCCCGTCTGGAAGACACGCCCGTGTCGTCGGACGGCCGTGACCATCGCGCGGGCTTCGCCGATCGTCAGCGATAACGGGCTCTCGCAGAAGATGTCCTTGCCCGCCTTGGCCGCCTCGATGGCCATCACGGCGTGCCAGTGGTCCGGCGTGGAAATCACCACCGCGTCCACCTCCCGGTTGCCCAGGAGCTCCCGGAAGTCCTCGCAGGTCTTGAGCCCCGGCTGGCGGCGGCCGAGGTACTTCTCCGCGTAAGCGCGCCGCCGACTGTCCACGTCGCACGCGACAACACAGCGAACCTTCGGTATCCGCGACAGGACCGCCCCCAACTCGTAGCCCCGCCGGCCAAACCCGAGAAGAGCGATGCCGATCTTTTCGCTGGCGGGGACCTGTTGGTTGGATGTGCGGCGCCGCTGCGCGACGGCAGCGGCAGCCGTCAGGACGTACGGGACGCCTATGGCGCCGGCCGAACGGGCCAGAAATTCCCGACGCGTCCATACCGCTTCCCTGCTGCTCATCGTGCTCTCCCGGAGGCGTTTTTGCCTCGGCCGACGCGGCCGGGCCAAATATTAAACGTCACGAAACACATTCCATCCCGCGGCGAGCAGACAATTCTTGTCATCGGACCGCCCCGGCAGATTCGGCCAGTCAGGGGCGGCAGAATGTCCCGCGGCGAAGCGAAGCACGGTATACTCTTGTTGACCGGCGGAAGGTCCCGCCGGCAGAAGGCTGGGAGACAATGATGGCAGGGCCCGCACTCGGCGCCGTCGGGGGAGTTGGCTTGGGGGTGGTCCTCGCGCTTTGGGGTGTCTCGCCGCAGGCCGGCGCGCCCGTCGCGAGCGCTCCGGCCTCCGTCGGACGCGTCGCGATCGTCGCCGACGACTGGCCCCCCATGAATGCCCTGGCCAAGTTCCTTCGAGAGGAAGGCTGCCGCGACGTCCGATGCGTCGAGCAGAAGCTCCTGCCCGAGAAGCTCTCCGATTGTCAGGCCGTGTTCATGTACATCCACGGCCGGATGACCCAGCCGACGGAAAAGGCCCTCATCGACTATGCGACGGGCGGCGGGCGACTGATCATTCTGCACCACGGCATCGCCTCGGCGCGGAGGAGCAACGCGGCCTGGCTGAAGCTGACGGGAATCCACATCGCCCGGCGGGACAACCCGAAGTATCCGTGGAAAGTCCTGGGCAACACGACGCACACGCTGGTGAACCTCCGCCCGGGGCACTATATCACGACCCACCGGGTGCGGTACGACCGCGTGGTGGACTACCTCTCGTCGGACGGCCCCTCGCGTCCGGCCCGGCTGCCGGCCATCGACCTGAAGAACACCGAGGTCTTCCTCAACCAGCACTTCACCGACGGGCGGGCGAAGACCGTGCTGTTCGGTTTCCGCGCCGAGACGGCCGACGGCAAGGTGGTCATGCAAGACCGCTCGGGCTGGTACAAGCCGGCCGGGAAGGGGTGGGTGTTTTATCTCCAGCCCGGGCACTGTGTCTCGGATTTCCAGAACCGCGGCTACTGCCAGGTCATCCTGAACTGCCTGACCTGGCGGGCGGGCGCATGACGTGGTCTCGTTCCATCGGATGAGCAGGCGTAGTTGCCGACACCTTGGTTGGGTCCGCCGTGCCGTGGTCGTGGCGGCAGCCCTGGTCGCGCCGCTTGGCGCTTCGGGGCAGGGGCCGCCGGCGGATCCCGCCAGGCAACTCGCCGAGGGGCTCCGGACACTGTCGCGACAGCCGTTCGGCTCGGACGTGTGGTACGCCTCGGCCGAGGCCATCCTCGCCCTGGGCCCGGAGGCCGGCAGGAAGCTCCTGCCGATTATCGAGGTCAAGCTGCGCGGCCTGACGCGGGAGTACCGGCACGCCTTTTTCCTTCGCGCCCGGCGCGTCCGGGCCGAGGAGCTCGCGGCGGCGGCCAAGTCGTTGGGCAAGACGTCAGGCCAGCTCAACCGGCTCATCCGGCAGGCCCGGCGCGACGTGCTGGACCTGGCCCGCGTCGGCGACTTGACGAAGGACCAGATTCGCGCCAAGGGCGATCCGGCGTTGAAGCGTCTCGAGTGTGGCCTGCCCGACCGCTCGGCCGTGCTGAACGGCTCGAAGGAGCTGAAGGATCGGCGCGAGGCCTTGTTGCGGCTGCTGACGCTTCGTCGGCGGACAGGTCCCGGCGATGGGCCCGACGCCGAACAGACCCTCGTCGCCCTGGAGGAACTCTCCTGCCTGCTGACGCTGCCGATCAACAGCTCCATGCGGCGGGTGCTGGAGTTCAATGCCCGTCAGGACGGGAAGATCCGCCCGGAAGAGGCCGAGGGCATCCGGGACCTGAACCGGCTTCGGCTGCTGCTGGGGCTGCCCGCGGTGCTCTGCGATCTGAAGCTCTGCCGGGCCGCCCGCGACCACTCGACCGACATGCGGACGCGGAAGTTCTTCAGCCACGATTCGCCGGTGGAGGGCAAGGAGACCCCCTGGAAACGGGCCCAGTTGGCCGGCACGACCGCCAGCGCGGAGAACATCGCCGCCGGCACCCGCACCGGGCGGGGCGCCAACGCCATGTGGTTCCACAGCCCGGGGCACTTCAAGAACATGCTGGGCGCCCACAAGCGCGTGGGCGTCGGCCACAATGAGGGAACCTGGACGCAAGTGTTCGGGCGTTGAGCGGTTCTCAATGCCGCCGCCGGTGCCCGGGTGGACGTCGGCCACCAGCGCCAATGCCCTGCGGCATCGCGGTCGAGACTCACAGCCCCAGCAGAACCCAACCTATCGCCATGCGCTGTCCCATGGCCCGCTCTCCAACAGGGGGTTGGCCGCCGCGTCAAGGGGCTCCGCCGAACGGGCTCAGTCCGCGATCCCCGCGACCTTATGGTTGTGCCAGGAATCCCCCAGCGAAGCCCGCGCTATCGAGCGGTCTGCGCGAAGTTCCGGCCGCGCCCGTTGGAACCGGGCCGTACCGGTCGTCCGCCCGGAAAACAGCGACCGGGCAGGTCGTGGTGCCGTCGGACTCGTGCAAGCGTTGCACGGTTTGGCCCATCCTCAAGCATCCACAACCCACCCGGCCGCTGCGTCGACGCAGGGCGTTGCCCAACAACAGCCTGCTGCACCTCGACGCCCTGCTGTCTCCCTCGTCCGTCTGCTGCAACTCAATGTGTCCGCCCCGTGATCGGGTGCCCGCCTTCGCGGAACTTCCCGTTCCCTCTCGGGGCCGTGTCATCTCCTCGATCGCCTCAGAGCTTGGCGATTATCGCTCGCCGGATCGCCCGGCTCCTTCCTCATGTTCCTCACCGTGCCTTGAGCAAACAGTCCAACAGAACCGATGGGCACATATCGTGCCATGGCAATCCTGGAAATGGATACCAGCGTCTGTAATCTCATAAGCTGAACCTAAAAATACTCTTGCACCTCATGTGAAGGTTGAAACGTACTGGGTGCCCATGGGGGGAATCGTCTAAGAGGGGAATATTGCCCATAGGCAATGGGTGAGAGGGGGAGAATCGTCCCCACCATTGCCCCCCCCGCGGCGGCTGGAGCCTCGCGGCCGAGCAGTGGCCTGAACTACCGTATCCTTGGGGTTGAGGCTCCTGGATCGCCTCAGCACCGGGGGGGGGCGCCGAGCGGAGCGGGCCTGTCTTAGAGGCTGGACAGTTCGTGTCTCATCGATCGGAACGATCCGCCGGTGCGAAGCAGCACGCGGCCCCAGTAGGCGAGGGATCCAAAGCGGCTGTCTTGCATGATTCGACCGGTGGCGGCGACGCTCCGTCCCGCCGAATCGACGAAGGCGGCGGGGTTGTTGGCGGGGTCGTTGTGACCGACGCCGACCAACTCGTCGATGGCGTTCTCCACGTTGGCGGCCTTCTCGGGGGTGTCTATGGCCATCCGGGTGCGTTCCAGTGCGTCGGCGATTCGCTTGGCCTTGAGCTTGGCGTGGGAATCCGGCAGGGCCGAGGCGGCGTAGCGGAAGCAATCCTGGGCCCAAGCGAGTTCCCTGGCCAGGACATCGAGCTTGCGCTCATCGCTTAGCGCCGCACCCGCGGGCTTGCCCGGCCAGCGGGCTGGCCAGGAATTCCGCCACCACGGGGGTTTGTCCATCACGGGGCGCGGCTTGGGACGAATCTTCAGAAGGTTCTCCCAGGCGTCACGGTCCGGGTAGAGCCAACTGCTCGGGATCTTGGCGATCTTGGCCATCGCTGACGCGGCTCCGGCGGGCGGCCGGGCGGGCCATCGTACAGCATGGCCCGCCCGAATCATGGCCCATTGTAGCCGCCCTTACCGCAAAGCTGCTGGTACGACTCATTAATCGGCACAGGATGTGCCAACCAGCGGCTCTCCAACGGGCGAATACTGGGCAAAAACCTGCAACCCGTTTCCTAAAATAGAACTACGTGCTGTCAAATCCCTGGGGATTCCTCGTTGGCGCCCTGAGCTTCGTCGCGAAGTGGGCAATATGCCCCCACCACCTCACAAGGAAGTGGGGACGCCGCGCTCGCTCGGCGGGGCGACGGCGCTGCCAGAAGGGCCTCGATGGTCGCTGCGCAGGCCGATACACTCACGGCCGCGCTGCCCGAAGCACGGCGAACGGCGCCGACGAGGGCATCGCCGTCTCGATGGAAGTAGGTCTCGCCGGGGCGGTAGAGCAAGCTGTAGCAGAACCGCCGGGCGGCAAAGAGTGCCTTGCCGAGGCGTTCGGTCCGGGGGGCCTGGGCCAGGCAGACGGCCGCCAAGCCTGTGTGCAGGGCCAACGGGGCCTTGCCGGGTTCCGCGAAGCCACCCAGCTCGTCGGGCAGGGCGTCGGAAGTGACGGGCCGAAGCCGTTCGCGTGCCGGCGCCGAGGACGTCGGGGTGGGCAGGATCGATGGCCCCAGGCCTGCCCGACATGCCCAGAGCCGCGCGGTGGGCCCCGACGGGGCCAAGCCGGCCAGCGCTTCGCGAAGGCGGTCCGCGTCACGGGCGTGCTTCGCCTCTTGCTTGAGGGCGAGCAGGGCGAGGTAGGGGCCGGGGCCCGAACGGGCCGGCCGCGTCGCGGGCGACGAAGCCGGCCCGGGAGTCCATTGGGCCAGCAGCCCCCGCAGCAGCGCCGTCCGGAGACGCCGCGTCGGCTCGTCGGGGGCGGCTTGGCCCAGCGCCAGGGCCAGCAGGGCGGTGGCAGCCAGCGAGACCTTTCCGTTGTCGTCGCCGACCCCCGCGTGGTCGCCGTTGCGGCGGACCCAGACCGACGCACAGCCGGCGGCCCGGGCGGCGCTTCGCGCGATGGCCTTTCCCCCGCGGGCGGCCAGGCGGGACATGGCGTATGTGGCGTAGAGATGATCGCATACGGAGGCCGGGCCGTCCGCCTCCTGGTATCGCCCGAGCTTGTCCTGGCCCCGTGCGAGGTACGCTCCCACCCGCTCGGCGGCGTCGCGAAAGGCTCGTTCGTCGACCGACCGGCGCCGCGAGAGGTCCATGCCGCGGAACAACTCGATCCGCTGCCCGTCCGGCAGGCCCACGTAGTGGCGCGTGGTGAACACCGCCCAGTGTGATGGCAGGGAGGCGTTCTGCGGGGTCAGGCGGTATCGCACCATTGCGGCCCGGCGCATCTGCTCGGGGGCCAGGGTCAGGACGTAGCCGGCCGACGGCAGGATCCACGCGACGTCGCCGGCTTGTTGCCAGGTTGGCCGCGGTGGTGGGCGACCGGGTGCGGCCAGGACCGGCGGGCCGCGCCAGTAGGCCAGACCGGTCAGACCCGGGGTGCTCGCGGCGGCCAACTCCTCGCGAGCCACGGGATGCGGGCGGGAGAGCACCTCGACCTCGATCGTCAGGGCGTCGAGGACCTTCGAGTCGACTCGGTCGGGTAGTTTGGGGCTTCGCATGGCCAGCAGCGCGGCGGCCAGCACGTTTCGGTGGAGGCTTGAACCCGCCTGGACCTGGACGGCGACGACGGCCCCGCGGCTTCGCAACGTGACGGCCGCGGCATTGTCGCGACCCGACAACGGGCGGAGGTCGCCGGGAATCGGCATGGCCTCGGCGCCGGCGCGGTGCGTGAGGTACCGCTTCATGCCGGCGCGGGCCCATCGCAGGAGCGCCTGGCCGTGGACGATCGACAAGTCGGGCAGGCCCGCCGGTGGGGCGGGTTCGGCCCGCGCGACCGCCAGAGAGGTCAGGACCACGATCCATGCCGGTGTCAGCCGCGTCATGGAGACGGTTATAGGGACGCCCGGGTCCGGAGTAAAGGCCTGATTTGGCCTGTTGGCGGCCAGGGATGGTTTTCGGAGAGGGCATTCGAGCCGTTCAATCGACATTCTCCGGTATGCTATTTGCCAATAATGGTTTAGGTCGTATTTGTTGCCGTCTTGGCCCTGGGGGCCGCCCCCGGGTGGCCAAGGGAGCATTCGTGGGTGTTTCCCCTGTAAGAGTTTTTTAAATATGGACTTGCATAGTTCTTTGCTATGGGTTTCTCTCGGGGCCCCCGATTGCGATCGCAGGGGCGCGGGACGGTTTTTTGTTGCATGTGGCGATGGGTGGCTTACACTTGTTGCCGGCGGCAGTTCCGGCGATCCCGTACGGCCGGAGGGCTAGAGGACGCCTTACATGGCGAACGTCACATACGATGACCGCAGTCTCCTGGTGGACGGCCAGCGGATCTGGCTGGTTAGCGGTTCGGTTCATTACTTCCGGCTTCCGTCGGCGCTTTGGGAGGACCGTCTTCTTAAGGCCAAGCGCGGGGGACTGAACTGCATTTCCACGTGCTTGGCCTGGAATTACCACGAGCCCGTCGAGGGCCAGTGGGAGACGACCGGGGACCAGGACCCTCTCGCGTTTGTTCGCCTGGCGGGGGAGCTCGGGTTGTACGTGATTCTCCGCCCGGGCCCGTATATCGGCGCCGACTGGGGGTTTGGCGGCCTGCCGGCCTGGCTGACGACCAAGACGGGGGTGGTCTATCGAACGGGCAGCGCCGCCTACAGCCACTACCTCGACAAGTACTTTCGGCAGATGCTCCCGCGTCTGGCCGAGTGCCAGGTCTCGCGTGGCGGGAACATTGTTCTGATCCAGAACGAGAACCGCTACGACATGACGACCATGCCGGATCGGCTGAATCACCTGGAGTTCATCAGCCAGTTGTTCCGGCGGAGCGGTTTCGATATTCCGATCATCACGTGCAACCGGCTGTCGGCCCCGCCCCTGCCGGACAGCATCGAGTGCGTCTGCGGCGGGCGGGACATTGTGGGTCGGCTCAAGCGTCTTCGCAGCCGGCAGGACGACGCCCCGGCGATCGCTATCGAGTTGTACACCGGCCGGGCGGATGCGTGGGGCCGGGAGCATGAGGCGATCGGCGCCCACGAGACCGCTCGCCGGGCCATGGAACTGCTGGGCTACGGGTGCCAGTACAACTACTTCATGTACCACGGGGGCACGAACCTGGGGTTCTGGGCCAGCCGCATGGGCGACTCGCAGGACTCCTACGGGACGACCAGCTATGACTACGATGCGCCGCTGGCCGAAGGCGGCGGGCTGACGGAGAAGTACTACCTCTGCCGCCTTCCCAACCTGCTGGCCCGGCATATGGGGCGGTTTCTGGCCGCCTGCACCGCGCCAGCGCCAGGCGTGACCGTCCAGGATGCCACGGAGGCCTGGACGCTCCTGGGGCCGACGGGCTCGTGGGCGTTCGTCAGCAACGGCGGGCGCAGCGACATCGAAACCGCGCGGATCTCCCTGCCTCAAGGCGAGGAGTTGACCGTGCCGCTTGGCCTGCTGGGCGCCGCGGCCGTGCCGTTCGACCTCCAATTGCGCCCGGGGAAGGTGCTCCAGAGTGCCAACCTGACCCCGCTGGGCTTCTTCGGAGACAAGACCCTCGTGTTCCATGGCCCCGCCGGGTGGGAGGCCCGGCTGCGCGTCGACGGCGAGGAACTCTGCGCGAACGTTCCCGGCGGAGACGAGCCGAAGGTCATCGACTTCCAGGACCTCCAGATCGTCCTCATCACGAGCGAGTTGGCGACACGGACGTTCCTGGCGGGCGACACGCTGGTGTTCGGGGCGAGTTTCGTGGGCGAGACGGTGGAGGATCTTCACCATCGTCCGGGCGCCAAGCAGTGCGCGCTGCTGTCTCTTGGGGGCAAGCTGACGCATAAGAAGGCCCCGGCCGTGAGGCCGAAGCCCCCGACGGCGCCGAAGCTCAAGCCGTGGAAGCGAATCAGCGTGTGCACCGAGCCGGTTTCGTCCGACCTCGAGTGGCAGCCGATGGACCGCCCCTGCGATGCCGACCGGCTCGGCATTCACGAGGGGTATGTCTGGCATCGCGTCCAGTGGTCCGAGCCCCGGGCCCGGCGGCGGAGTCTCTTCCTGCCGGACTGCGAGGACCGGGCAACGGTCTACCTCAACGGCTCGCTGCTGGGTGTGTGGGGTCGCGGCGAGGACGCATCGCGGCTGCCGATGTCGGCCGCCGTCAAGCGAGGGCCGAACGTCCTGACCTTGCTCGTGGATAATCTTGGCCGGACCGATGACGGCTGGCGGCTCGGCGAGCCCAAGGGGCTCTTCGGACCGGTCTACGACGCCAAGGCGCTGCGGATCCGCAAGCCGAAACTGCGGGCCGAGGACCGCTTCCCGAAGCGGGTCATTCCCCGCGGGCTGCTGCACTTGCTCGACCCGCTCGAGCGCTTGCCTGTCTGGGCGCTGGACGTGGACCTTCCGCTGCCTCAAGTCTCGCCCGTGCACGTGTCGTTCGCCGACGTGGCGCATCACGTGGCCGTGCTGTGCAACGACCGACCGGCGGGTTTCTTCCCGTCCAACGGGCGGAACTTCGGCGACGTGACGTTGACCGTCGGGCTCCAGAAAGGCAAGAACCTGCTGCGGTTCCTTCTGTGGGGCGACGTCCAGCCGGACGTGGCCGAGAAATTCCGCTTCTACGGGCTGCTCGACGTTGCCTCTCACGAGGGGACATGGGGCTACCGCACGTGGGAGATGCCCACGGCCGGCGGGCCCGTGGTGGGCAAGAACCAGCCGGCGTGGTACGCGTCGAGGTTCTCCCACACGCCCCAGGGCGAGCCCTTGTTCCTTCACGTCGCCGGCGCCAAGAAGGGGCAGATGATTCTGAACGGCCACAACATCGGACGCTTCTGGACCATTGGCCCGCAGCAGTACTACTATCTTCCCGATTGTTGGCTGCGGGAGGACAACGAGTTGCTGGTTTTTGTCGAGCAGGGAGACCTGCCTCGTCGCACGCGGTTGGAGTATCGCCCGCTCGGTCCCTATCGCTAATACCTCTCGGCCAGGCGCCCTTGGCGCTTTGGCGGGCATCGTCGAGAATGTCGCCGGCTTTCCGCGGCAAGTTCTATGGAAATTTTCCTTGTTTGCTGTGGTTTCGACAAGTAAGATAAGTTGTGGTGGCAGGACGGTTTCCTGCATTTCCTCATCCGGGAACAACAAATTGGCCCCGATTCATTGCCGTCTATCTGCGTCGTTGAGAAAGGGATCTTCATGGCTACCGTGACCAAAAAGGAACTGGTAGATCGCATCGCCGACCAGACCGACACCAAGCGGGTGGTCGTCAAGAAGATTGTCCAAGGTTTCCTCAACGAGATCATTCAGGAGCTCGGCCATGGCAATCGGCTGGAGTTCCGGGACTTTGGCGTCTTCGAAACGAAGGAGCGGGCCGCTCGCGTCGCGCAAAACCCCAAGACGCTCCAGCGCGTGGAAGTTCCCCCAAAGAGGACCGTGAAGTTCAAGGTTGGCCGCCTCATGAAGATCAAGCTTCAGGAAGGCCTGGCCAGAGACCAGGGCCTGGGGGGCTAACCAAGTCACTGCCGTCTTGCGCGGCGCCTGGCCGGGGCTCCAACCGGTCGTCCGTCGGTTCCGGGCCCCGTGCCGTCGGAGCTTGCAGGCACTTGCGAGCCTCCGCGGGTGGGCTGAATCGCTCTCGATGGAATGTTGCTTCTCCGTCGTCCGGGTCGAGAGTGGTCTGGAAACAGGGCATTCGGGGGAATCTTCTCATCGTCTCCCGGCGGACCTGATATAGTACGCCCATGGGCAGTACGACGATGGAAAAGGTGGCCGAAGCCGGCGTGGTCGGTGCTGGCGGCGCGGGGTTCCCAACGCACGTGAAGCTCTCGGCGCGGGCCGATACGGTCCTGATCAACGCCGCCGAGTGTGAGCCCCTGCTGCACAAGGACAAGGAGGTCCTTCGGCACTTCGCCGACGAGGTGCTCGCCGGGCTCGCGCTGGCCATGACCTGCGTCGGCGCCGAGCGGGGGATCATCGGCATCAAGGCCAAGTACGCCGACGTGATCGACCAGCTCCGCCCCAAGCTCGCAAGCACGATGACCATCGCGCCGCTACGCGATGCCTACCCGGCCGGCGACGAGTTGATCCTCGTCTACGACGTGCTCGGGCGCGTCGTGGGCCCCGGCGGCATCCCGCTGGACGTGGGGGCCGTGGTGATGAACGTCGAGACGGCGATGAACGTCGCGCGGGCCGAAGACGGCCAGCCGGTCACCGAGACCTTCCTGACGATCGGCGGGGCGGTGGCCCGGCCGATCACGCTCCGCGTGCCCGTCGGCGTCTCGATGTCGGCCTGCGTAGCCGCCGCGGGCGGGGTGACCTGCGCTACGCCCAACTACGTCGTCGGCGGCGTCATGATGGGCGCCATCGCCGACGACCACGACGCGCCCGTCGACAAGACCACCGGCGGCATCCTCGTCTTGCCCGACGAGCACGTCGTGATCCGACGCAGACGCCAGGACTTCCGCCAGATTGCCCGTATTGGCCGAAGCGCCTGCGACCAGTGCAGCTTCTGCACCGAGCTGTGCCCACGCTGGCTGCTGGGGCACCCCATCGAGCCGCACCGGGCCATGCGGTCGCTCGAGTTCAACCTCGTCGGCGAGGCGAACGTTCGGGGCACGGCCTACTGCTGCGAGTGCAACCTGTGCAGCCTCTATTCGTGCCCTGAGGACCTCGACCCGAAGAGCGTCTGCACGCAGAACAAGCAGCGCCTGGCGGCCGAGGGCCAACGGTGGGAGAGCCCCCCGTTCAACCCGCGCCGCCCCGAGTTGCACATGGACAACCGCAAGGCCCCGATGCGCCGGCTGATGCAGAAGCTGGGCCTGACGGGCTTCGAGAACGTCGGACCCCTGACGGATACGCCCGTCGCCGCCGAGCGGGTTGGCATCCGGCTCAAGCAGCACGTCGGGGCGCCGTGCGAACCGGCCGTGAGCGTCGGCAAGAAGGTGCGCACGGGTGACGTCGTCGGCCGGGTGGGCAGCACGAACGGCAAGCCCGCGCTCGGCGCGCCGGTCCACGCGTCCATCGACGGGCGCGTCGGAGCCATCGAGGACGGCATCGTGTGGATCGAGACCCAATAGCCTCTACCGAACGGTTCGAGCATATGGCACCACCGAAATCCATCGGCGCGATCGAGCTTTCCAGCATTGCCCTGGGCTACGCGGCCCAGGACGCCATGCTCGACGCCGCCGACGTCGAGATCCTCATCGCCCGGACGATCTGCTCGGGCAAGTACCTCGTCGTCGTCGGCGGGTCGGTCAGCGACGTCAAGGCCGCGGTGAGCACCGCCCTGCGCAGCGCCGACGAGTCGATCATCGACCATCTCGTCATCCCGAACGTGCACGAGTCGCTCTTTCCCGCCTTGGGGCAGTCGATCGTGCTCGACGACGCCGACGACGTCGGCGCGCTGGGCGTCGTGGAGACCTACAGCGGGGTGAGCATTCTGGCGGCCGCCGACGCCGCCGCCAAGGCCGCCCGCGTCCAACTGCTCCGCATCCACGTGGCGATGGCGCTGGGGGGCAAGGGCTACTGCCTGATGACCGGCACGATCGCCGACTGCCGAGCCGGCGTGGCCGCCGCGGCCGGCGAGGCGCGACAGCGCGGCCTGCTCGTCGCCGAGACCGTCATTGCCCGACCCAACCGCGAACTCTTCAGCGAGTACCTCTGACCCGCACGGGGCAGGACAAAAGGGAGCCGAGTCCATGAAGGTCAAACAGTTCGTTCTGACACCCGCGATGGGCAAGCGGCTGATCGGCAAGGCGATCGCGGCACACCCGGCGATCAACGACGTGCTGGAGACGGGCACGGTGGTGATCGTCGCCGGCACGACGAACGGCTACGTGGCCGAGGAGATCCTCGCTGCCACCGACCAGGCCGAGGGCTTCTCGCGCGACGGCTTCCGACGGGGGGTCACCGTCCCGCCGGGCACGTCGGCACCCAAGGTGCCCTTTGCCGGCGACGTCGTGCTCGTCCGCGGCGTCCGGCAGCCGAACGTGGAGATCTTCGACGTGGTCGACGACCTGGCCGCCGGCGACGTCGTGCTCAAGGGCGCCAACGCGCTGAGCCCCGAGCTGGACCGGGCGGCGGTGTTGATCGGCCATCCGAAGGCCGGCACGATCGGCGCGGCCCTGCCGGCCATCTTCGGGCGACGCGTGCGGCTCATCATTCCCGTCGGCCTCGAGAAACGCGTCTGCGACGACCTCGACGACCTCGCCACCGTGATCAACGCCCCCGAGGCCGAAGGCCCCCGACTGCTGCCCATGCCCGGCGAGACCTTCACCGAACTCGACGCCATCGAGCTGATGACCGACGCCGAGGCGTTCCTCGTCGCCGCCGGCGGCACCTGCGGGGCCGAAGGCGCCGTCTGGATCGCCGTCGCCGGCGAGAACGACGAAGTCGACGCGGCCGAGGAGCTTATCGAGTCGATCGCCGACGAGCCGCCCTGCGTGGCGTAGGTTCGCGCTACTCGACCGTCACGCTCTTGGCGAGGTTGCGGGGTTTGTCGACGTTGCAGCCTCGCGCGACGGCGGCGTGGTAGGCGAGCAGTTGCAGGGGGACGACGGTCAGCAGGGGTTGGAGCGGCGCGAGGGTGTCCGGCACGTAGAAGACGTGGTCGGCGTAGCGGCTGATCTGGTCGTCGCCCTCGGTGGCCACCGCGAGGATTCTCCCCTTGCGGGCGCGGACCTCCTCGATGTTGCTGATGACCTTCTCGTAGGTCGCGCAGCGCGGCGCGACGACGACGACGGGCATGCCCTCGTGGATGAGGGCGATCGGCCCGTGCTTCATCTCGGCGGCGGGCAGGCCCTCGGCGTGAATGTAGCTGATCTCCTTGAGCTTCAGCGCGCCTTCCAGGGCGATCGGGTAGTGGTAGCCGCGCCCCAGGAACAGCCAGTTGTCTCGATCGACGTACTCGGCGACCACCTGGCGGATCCGATCGCTCTGTTCGAGGAGCTTGTCGATCTTCGCGGGGATCTCCGAGAGGGCGTTCATGTACCGGGCCATGTCGCTCTGGGACATGAACCGCCGGCGCCCGAGCATCAGGGCCATCATCGTCTCGACGGCGAGTTGGCAGGTGAAGGCCTTGGTCGAGGCCACGCCGATCTCCGGCCCGGCGTGGATGTAGACGCCCCCGTCGGTTTCACGTGCGATGGTCGATCCGACGACGTTGACGATCCCCAGCGCCAGGGCGCCTTTCTCCTTGGCCTCGCGGAGCGCGGCGAGCGTATCGGCCGTCTCGCCCGACTGGCTGATCGCCAGGAACACGGTGCCGGCCTCGACGATGGGGTTACGGTAGCGGAACTCGCTGGCATACTCGACCTCCGTCGGCACGCGGGCGAGGTCCTCGAAGAGGTACTCGCCCACCAGGCCGGCATGCCAGGCCGTCCCACAGGCGGACAGGACGAGCTTGCGCGTCTTGACCAGTTCGCGGCGGACGCACACGAGCCCGCCGAGTTGGATGCGTTCGTCGCGGAAGTTGAGCCGGCCCCGCAGGCAGTTGTCGATCGCTTCCGGCTGCTCGAAGATCTCCTTCAGCATGAAGTGCTCGAACCCGCCCCGGGCGATCTCCTCGAGCGACCACTCGATCTGCTCGACCTGCTTGGTGATCGGGACGTTGTCGATCGTCAGCGTCCGCATGTCGCCGGCGGACAGGACGACCATCTCGCTATCGTGGAGGTAGATGACGTTGGCGGTATGGCCGATGATGGCCGACGCGTCGGAGGCGATGAGGTACTCGTCGGTCCCGACGCCGACGATGAGCGGGCTGCCCTTGCGCGCCGCGACGATCTTGCCCGGCTCGTCGGCGCAGACCACGGCAATCCCGTACGTGCCGGTCACCTCGCGCAGGGCGGCCTGGACGGCCTCGGCCAGGCTGCCGGAACCCGTGCCGTAGAATTCGCCGACCAGGTGCGCGAGCACTTCCGTGTCGGTCTCGCTACGGAAGGTGTGTCCCTTGTCCTCAAGGAACTGCTTGAGCGTGACGTAGTTTTCGATGATGCCGTTGTGGACCAGGCAGATCCGCCCGGACTCGTCGGTGTGGGGGTGGGCGTTGGCCTGGTTCGGCGCTCCGTGGGTGGCCCAGCGCGTGTGAGCGATCCCGACGGTCCCTCGGGAGAGGTGTTCGTCGGCCTCGGCCCGCGCTTCGATCCCCATCACGCGCCCGGTGTCCTTGCAAACGTGCAGATCGCCTTTATCGAGGACGCAGACGCCGGCGGAATCGTACCCGCGGTACTCCAGGCGCTTGAGGCCTTCAATCAGGACCGGCAGGGCCTGCCTGCCGCCGATATACCCGACAATGCCACACATCCAATCTTCTCCCGGGCGCGACCGCGGGTCCGCGGTTCCCGCGCCGCCAGGGGTGGTACGACGGGCCGGGCGCGAAGTTCTCGACCGGGCACGTCACCCGGCCCGGGCGCGGTGGAGGTTGCGAAGGCTTCGCCAGGTCGCCGAGACACGGTCCATCAGGGCCATGTTCTGAAGCGACAGGGCCAGGTCCGCGCGAACGCGGTCTTTCTCGGCCGGGTCGGCTGCCGCTTCCCTCCGCTGGACCTCGCCCTGGAAGCTCGCACGGTGCGTGTACAGCACCGCCAGCCGGTAATGCCGCTCGACCGACGCCGGCTCGATCGCCACGGCCTGGCAGAAGGAATGGATCGCCTCGTCGGGTTGGCCGATCTCCTGGCGCACGACGCCGAGCTTGATCCAGGCCTTCATGAAGGATGGGCTGAGGCGGACGGCCCCGGCGAATTCCTCGGCCGCCGAGCGGACCTGCCCCCGCGCTCGGAGCAACACGCCGTAGCGGTAATGCAGGTCGGCGTGGAGCGGGTGCCGGCGGACTTCCTGGGCGTGGCGCTCGATCTGGCGGTCCAGCAGCGCCTCGCTCGCGGTATCCAGGCATGGGGCGCCGGGGGCCTCGGCCGAAAGGGACCGCAGTTGGAGCTTGGCCACCTCCGACATCAGGAGGATGCTGTTCGGTTCGACCGCCCCGGCGAGGTCCAGGCTGTTGGCGGCGTCGTCGGTCTGGCCCAGCGCCGACTGGGACACGCCCATCCCCACATAGCAGCTCAGCAGTCGGTCGTTGAGTTCGGCCGCCCGATGGAAGGCCTCGGCGGCCTCCTCCCATCGACGGTGGACCAGGTGGTGCGTACCGAGGCGGACGGTGGCCTCCAGGTAGCCCGGCTGAAGGTCCAGCGCCAGGAGGTAGTTTCTCACGGCCCCGTCGTCGTCGTGGACGCGGCTGCACAGGTCCGCCAAGCGGACGTGCAGGTCGGCGAACGGGCCCTGGTGGCTGATTAGCCAGTGCAGGCGGTCCATGGCCTCGCGGATGCGGTCCTGGGAGACCAGGGCCTCGACCTCGTCGTCGACGAGGGCCCAGTTATCGGGCTCCATGGCGATGGCCGTCTCGAACTCGTCGATGGCCTCGGCGTGCAGTCCGGCCCCGAGATACAAGTGGGCCAGGGCCGACCGGTAGTCCATTCGTTGCGGCTCCAGGTCGCGAAGGACCTGGTACTGCTCGATGGCGACGTCGAGATCGCCGATCAGGACGGCCAGCGCCGCCAGTCGCTCCCGGGCCGGCAGGAGCGCTTCATCGATCTCGACGGCCCGGCGGTAGGCCTCGACCGCCTGGCCGGGGTGGAAGAGCTTCTCGCGGCAGAACCCGATCGCGAACAGCACGGTCGGGTCGTCCGGGCGAATCCGGTCGATGGCCTCCAGGTGCTGTAGCGCACCGGCGGGATCGCCTTTTTCGTCGAGGGCCGCCGCCATCGCGGCCAGCGCGGGCAGGCAGTGATCGGCCCGGCAGGCCTCGCAAAGGTGCTCGATGGCGTCGTCCAGCCGCCCGGCGCGCAGGTGAGCCAGTCCCTGTTGCATGGGCCTGTCCGCGGTGTCGTTCGGGCCTTCGAGGACGGCGCCGGCCGGGGCGGCGCCGCGGGCCGGGCGGAAGAAGTGATCGAGCCAGTCGCTCAGATCCCTGTCCACGCCTCGGCCCAGCAGTTGAAGTATGTGGCTCACGTCTCCGGCTCCATCGAACGAGTCGCCCCGCGGTGCCCCCGCCGCGCGGCCCATCCAGAGTTCCTATCGGCAGATGATCGGCAGGCATGAAAGAAGTTCCCCCGCATGGGGGGGTTGGGGGCTACCGCGTGGGGGTGACGAAGGCGTCGGGGCGGATGCGGCGGACGGTCGGCAGCGAGGCCACGGCCGCCGCGTGGGTCTCGTGCCAGCCGACCTGCACGACGAACTGGAGCTTGCCGGCTCCGGGGACGGGGCGGGTGACGACCGAGAGCTTCTTGGCCCGCAGCCGGGCCGCGTCGGCGCGGGCGAGCTTGTGCGTCGCGAACGCGCCGGCCTGCACCGTCCACGCCAGGCAGCGAAGCCGCCGCTCGGCGCGCCGGGCGACCTCCGTGCCGGCGAACACGTGGGAGACGCGGTCAAACTGTTCGTCCGCGTCGGCCCAGCGCCCCTTGCGTTGGAGCACGCACCCGAGCCGGTAGCGGATCTCGTCGGTGGGCTTTTTCGTGGGTTCGGCCTCGGCGAGCGCCTCGCGGAAGAGCGTCTCGGCCCAGTCCATGTCGCCGGCGTCATAGGCGAGATCGCCCAGGGCCTTGCGGGCCCCGAGGCGGACGCTCTTGCGCTGGGCGCAGCCCGCGGCCGCCAGCAGGTCCTCCTTCGCGCCGGGCGTGTCCTTTCCGCGAAGCCGCGACAGGCCCCGAAGGTAGTACGCCACGTCGGCGAGGTTTGTCTTGGCGTGATCGGCCAGGAAGGCCGTCGTGTCGCGGACGACGGCTGCGTCGTCGCCTCGCTCGTAGGCGCCTCGGCTGGCGACCAACAGTTGCTTCGCCTCGGGCGTGACCGTCTGAACGCACCCGCCGGCCAGCAAGAGCATCAAGACCATTGCCGTTCGCGAGGCGCAGCCACCCATGCCGGAATTCAGCCGAGAGCTTGTCATACGCTATCTCCGTCGTTGCTCGACGCGCGTAGCGTACCAGACAGGCGCATCGTGTGGAACCTGATTCCCCCGCTCGCCTCCCGCCGGCCGGGCCGACCGTCGGCTACCGGCCGGCCTCCCAGCGGGCCTCGTCGTCGGTGAACAGGCGGACGCGGCGCTTGGCGTATTCGCTCGTCGTCCACAACTCGACGTATTCGTCGAGGTCGGTGGTGGCGAGGATCTCATCGACGGTGGCGCGGCAGTGTTGTTCGTTCCGGCCGTGGATCATCGTGTAGAGGTTGTAGGGCCAGTCGGGTGCGGTCGGGCGGAGGTAGCAGTGGCTGACGTTCGCCTGGCGGGCGCAGCGGGCGCCTGCGCGGTCGGCGGCGGGTTCGGCGACTTTCCACGCGACGAGCACGTTGGCGCCGGCGCCGGCGGCGCGATGGTGCAATACGGCGGCGTAGCGTCTCATCCATCGGGCGGCGAGGAAGTCGGCCGCATGCACGAGGAGCATATCGGGATGGAGTCCTTCGGCCGCGGCCGGGCCGGCGAACGGGTCCGCCCGGGCGGGCAGGTCCACCTGGAGCGCGCGGACGGCTGCGCGTTGCTCGTCGGTCAAGCCGCCCGGAGGTGGGGTGGGGGAGATTTCCGCCGATTCGCCTGGTTCCTCCGCGGGCATGGCCGGGGCGTCGTCGTCCAGGTCGAATGCGACGCGGAGTTTGTACCGTCGAAGGGTGGGCAGGAGCATGCAGGCGTCGGCGCCGGCGTCGCGGGCGAGGGCGTCGGCGGTGGTCGGCAGGCCCAGGCGACTGGCCGGGGACGTCGAGAGCGTCAGCCAGAGGTTCACGGAGCCGCGTCGCGCGTAGCAGTGGGAGACGCCGGGGTGTTCGGCGGCGATTCGCCCGGCCTTGTCGAGCCGCCCGGGCGGCACGCGAAGGGCCACGAGGGCCTGGTCGTAGCCGAGGGCGGTGGCATCGAAGATGGCGGAGATCTCACGGATTACCCCGCGGGCCCGCAGGTCCGCAATGGCCCGGATCACGCGCGGCTCGTCGGCGCCGAGTTCACCGGCCAGCACGGCGAACGGCTCGCGGACGAGCGGCACGCGGTGTTGCAGGGCTCTCAGCAGGCGGCGGTCGAAGTCGTCCATGGCACCGGGCCCGTCGCGGGTTCCTAGAGGTCCCACCTCTCGCTGTCCCTGCGGAGTGCCTTGCAGCCGGAGAAGACCTCGTGGTAGACGATCGCCTTGCGCGCGAGGTCCGGGTGAGCCAGGCCGAGGGGGTCGCCGGCCACGGCGGGCGCCTTGGCGGGCGCAGCGAGAAGGGGCGCAGCCGGCGAGGGCCTCGGCCCGTCGTTGGCCAGTGCGGAAGGCAAGGGCTTTTCCGCGGTGCGGGAGGGCTGAAGCACGACCGGCGGCTGCGGTTCAGCCGACGGCGCCTGGGGCGGGCGCTGCGCCTGTTGTTGGTCGGTCGCCCCGGCCCGTTGGTGGCGGATCTCCTCCCACCGCTGCTTCTGCTGTTTGGCCTGCTTGCGTTTCGCGGCGGTCGTGGCGATTTTGATGAGCAAGCCGATGGCCGCGATCGCGAGCCAGGGGAGCAGTTCGAGGAGGTCTTCGAGACCGTCAGCCAGGATGGGGACAGGGCCGTTCATCGTAACTCAGGACTCCTTGGGCTTTCGGGAGGTTCCCTGGGGCCCGCCGCCGATGTTCTCTCGCATCTGCGTATCGGCCTGGATGTTTCGCAGGCGATAGTAGTCCATGATGCCGAGGTTGCCCTTGCGGAAGCTCTCGGCGATGGCCATAGGGATCTCGGCCTCGGCGAGAACGACCTTGGCGCGGTTCTCGCGGACCTGGGCCTGCATTTCCTGCTCTCGTGCCATGGCCATCGCGCGGCGTTTTTCGGCCTCGGCCTGGAAACGTCGCTTATCGGCCTCGGCCTGGTCGGCCTGGAGCTTCGCGCCGATGTTGCTGCCCACGTCCACGTCGGCGATGTCGATGGAGAGGATCTCGAAGGCCGTCCCCGCGTCGAGGCCCTTCTCCAGCACCTTCTTGGAGATCAGGTCCGGGTTCTCGAGGACTTCCTTGTAGGTACCGGCCGAGCCGATCGTCGTGACGATGCCCTCGCCGACGCGGGCGATGATGGTCTCCTCGGTGGCCCCGCCGACGAGGCGGTCGATGTTCGCCCGGACGGTCACGCGGGCCTTGGCCTTGACCTGGATGCCGTCCTTGGACACCGCGTCGATCGTGGCCCGCCCGGACTGAAGGTTCGGGCAGTCGATGACCTTTGGGTTCACGGAGGTCTGGACGGCGTCGAGGATGTCGCGGCCGGCCAGGTCGATCGCGGTGGCCGTCTTCCAGGTCAATTTGATGTTGGCGCGGTTGGCGGCGATCAGGGCGGTAATCACGTTGGGCACGCGCCCGCCGGAGAGGTAGTGGCTCTCCATCTCGCGTGTCTCGAGGTCCAGGCCGGCCTGGGCGGCGCGGATCTTGCTCAGCACGATCACCTGCGGGTTCACCTTCCGCAGCGACATGCCGATCATGCTCCACATGCTCACGCCGGCTCTGGCGGCCAGCGCCTGGAGCCAGAGCTTGAAGAACCGCCCGACGATCACGATGATGAGGAACGCGAAGACGGCGGCGATGCCCAGGGGGATCCACCACCACTCGAATTCAGTCTTGCCGGGTACGCTTGCCGCGAGTGTCAACATGTTCGTCTCCCTTGTTCCCGCGGGCCTCGTTCCCGATGGCTCGCGGGGCTATTCGTCGATTTCCTGAACCACCACATACGTGCCGGCCGCGTCGATCACCCGAACGGCCCGGCCCTTGGCGACCATGCCGCTCTCGGCGCGGGCGACGATTCGCTTGCCGTCGAGCCGGACCGTGCCGCTCGGCCGCAGGACCGTCTCGGTGGTGGTCTTCCGCCCGACGTATCGCTTGAGCTCGTCGGCCTCGGGCGTGCCCTCGCCGGGCTCGACGGCCTTGCGCTTGAGGAATAGCGTGCGCCCCAGCGTGGTTCGGGGGATGATCTTGACGGCCGCGATGGCGTAGACCGGTAGCGCCACGATAGCCGCGACCAGGGCGCCCAGCCCGAGGACGTGGTCCATCGTGTAGCAGAGGTAGACGGCCGCGGCGACGCAGCCAACGGCCAGCACGCCCAGCAGGCCAAACGTTGGCGTGCAGATCTCGGCGACGATCAGGGCCATGGCCGCGATCACCAGCACGACGATCAGCAGGACGGTTTCGGTCACGCCCATGTCACGATTCCACCGGCGTCACGACGACGCGGTTGCCTTCGTTGCGAATGACTTTCACTTGGGTCCCGGCGGGGATGTAGGCCCCGTCGGCGACGGCATCGAGGAGCTTGCCGTCGATCCTGACTTGCCCGACGGGCCGGCAGATGCTTCGGACCGTGCCGGTCTGGCCGACCTTGATGGACCGGATGGGCGCGGACTCTGTCGCCGGGCCATCCGGAGGGGGCGCCGGCGAGAGGATCAGCTTGCCCGCCAGCGGGATCTTCGGCAGGAACCGCCCGAGGGCGATAGCCGAGGCCACCGCGGCAATGAACGCCAGGGCCATCGCCGTCAGCCCGGTCTTGAACAGGTCCCAGTCCAGGTCCGTTTGTGGAATGGGCAGCTTGTCCGGGGCGTTGGGGATGCCGATCGCCAGCAGGCCGACGATACAGCAGACCAGGCCGGAGATTCCCAGCACGCCGAACCCGGGCGTGACGAAGATCTCCGTGGCGATCAGGGCCAGTCCCACGAGGAACAGGGCGATCTCCCACCACTGGGCCAGGTTGGTCAGGTAGCGGCTGCCGAAGAGGATCGTGAAGGCGATGACGGCCACCGCGCCGGGCAGGCCGAGGCCGGGGGTGTTCAACTCGACGTAGATGCCCAGGATCCCGACGAACACCAGGATGCCCGTGACAGCCGGCGAGGTCAGGAAGGCCACGAGCGTCTCGGACCATGTGTCGGTCAGCAGCGTGGGCTGCCCGACGATACCGTAGTGCTCGGCCAGGGCGTCCATCGAGGGCACGACGTGCCGGGCGAAGCCGAGGTCGATGGCTTCCTCGTCGGTCATCGTGAGGATCTTCATCGGCCCGACGATCCGCCGGACGTACTCCCACGGCTTGTCCAGGGGCGGCTTGGTCTTGGCCTTGTCGTCGGCGCCGGTGGACTTGTCGTACCGCGGGTGCTTCTCCAGGTTCAGGTACCGCAACTCGCGCGTCTGGCGGTCGCGAATCAGCCAGATCTCGATGCTAAGGGTGATCATGGCCTCGCAGAGGTCCTGGCTGTAGCCGTTCTGCTTGGCGAGGCTGCGGACCTGGGCGAGGGCGTAGGACTCGATCTTGCCGCGCTCCTCCTTGGGGATGGGCACGATGCCGCCCTGGGGGCTGACCATGATTGGCATGGCGTCGCCGATGATCCCGCCGGGCGTCAGGACGATTTCGTCGCAGGCCAGCGAGATCACCGCCCCGGCGCTGATCGCCTCGGGGTTTACGTAAGCGACGGTGTAGACGCCCTTGAGCTCCCGCGTGATGACGCGGGCGATGTCGATCATCGCCGAGCCCAGTCCGCCCGGCGTGTCCATGTCGAAGATGACCAGCTTCGTGTCCTTGCCCTTGCAGTGCATCAGGACCTTCCGCAGGATCGAGTCGTACGTCGTCGTCGTGATCTCATCGTGGATCGGAATGACGAACGCTTCGGTCTGGGGGATCTTCGCGGGGAGCTTGGGCTTCGGGTCGGTCGGGATCGGCCGGAACCAGCCGTCGGCCGTCACGCGCGCGCCGGCCGGGGCGGTCGTTGGCGCGGTCGTTGTGGCCGGGAGCGTCTTCGCCAGGGCGGACGAGGCCACGAGGAGCAGACCGATCGCCACCCGCCGCGCCGCGAGTCGCCCTCGACCGTGGGCTTGTCCCTCGCATGGGCGTCGCATCAGACTCTCCCCGTCGGTTCGCATAACAAGCAATTCTACGCGAGGGCCCTGCGGCGGCACAACCGCGATTCGCGGGGGGGGGAAACAGCGGCGGCGCGGCAAGTCGGTTGGCTTGCCGCGCCGCCGGAGGTTCTTCCCGTCGTGCGCCTCGGAACTACTTGACCTTCGAGAGCTTCACGGGCGCCTTGGTCTTGGCGCTGATCGCGACGGCCTCCAGGACGCGCTGGGTCTGGTAGGCGTCGGCAAAATCGGGGATGGGCACGAGGGGCTTTCGACCGGCCAGCACGCGGGCGATGTCGTAGGCCTGGTTCACGAATCCGTGCTCGTAGCCGATGATGTGTGCGTCCGGCCACCATGCATCGACGTAGGGATGGTCGCCGGCGTGGGTGACCATGATGGGGGTCCAGCCCTGGACGGCCCTGTCGGCGGTGGCGTCGTAGTATTCGAGTTCGTTCATGCGTTCGAAGTTGAACCGCAGGGAGCCCTTGGTGCCGTTGATCTCGAAGCCGTTGCGGTTCTGGTTTCCGGTGGCTTGCCGGGCGGCCTCGTAGGTGGCCACGGCCCCGCCGCTGAACCGCGCGAGGAACAGGGTGGCATCGTCGACGGTGACCTTGCCCTTTTTGCGGGACTTCTTGAGCCCGGCGGCGATTCCACCGGCGGCTGTGCCGGTCATCAACGCCCGTTCCTTGACGAACGTTTCCATCACCGCGCCGGAGACCTCCTTGATCTCCTCGCCCGTGACAAAGCGGGTCATATCCACGATGTGGGCAGCCAGGTCACCCAGCGAGCCGGAGCCGGCGAGTTTCTTGTCGAACCGCCAAGCCAGCGGGACGGACTCATCGGCCCAGTCCTGGAGGTACACGGCGCGGACGTGTCGGATCTGCCCGACCTTGCCCTTCTTGACGAGTTGGTGTGCCAGTGCGACGGCCGGGCAGCGGCGGTAGTTGTACCAGACGAACGTCTTGACCTTGGCCTTCCTGGCGGCCTCGGCCATCTCCCGCGCTTCCTTGAGCGTTCCGGCGATGGGCTTCTCGCAGGAGCAGTTCTTGCCGGCCGCGATGGCCGCCTTGGCCACCGGCGCGTGCATGTAGTTCGGCGTGACGACGTCCACGAGGTCGATTTCCTCGGACTTCACCAGGGCCTTCCAGTCTGTCCAGGCCCGCTGCCAGCCCCACTGCTTCGCGAAGCTCTTGGGCTTCTCTTCCGGCTGGCCGAACGTCGCGTACATCACCGGCTTGATCGGCGGCTTGAAGAACTTGGTCACCTGTCCCCATGCATTGGAGTGAGTCCGGCCCATGAACCCCTGCCCGATCAGCGCGACGTTGATTGACCTGCCTCTTGCCATAGCACGCTCCTTGTCCTTGTATTGGCGAACGTCTCGACGGTACCCTTCGCGTACAACTGGGAAGCAACCCAAAATACATCGGGCCCGAGCGACATGCAAGGGCGAAGAGGAGGCCTCCGGCGGACGCGAGGTCGCGGAAGGCAACAGGGCGACGTGCAGGGGGGCGGAACGGACAACGCGATGGACTTGCTGGACATTCTGGCCGTACTGATCGTTCTGGCGGCGGCGCTGGCGTATTTGAACTGCCGGTTCCTCCGCCTGCCGCGGACGATCGCGCTGATGCTGATGAGCTTGGCCGTCTCGATCGCGCTGATCGTTCTGCGGACCGTCCACGTGCCCTTCGAGGCCTGGGCCGAGCGCCTCGTTCGCGGGATCCCGTTCGACAGGATCCTTCTCGACGGGCTTCTCGGCCTGCTGCTGTTCGCCGGGGCGCTGCACGTGGACCTCGGCGACCTGCTGGCGAACAAGTGGTCCATCGCCACGTTCGCGACGGTTGGCGTGGTTGCCTCGACGTTTGTCGTCGGCGGGTTCCTCTGGGCCCTGTCCGGCGTGATGGGGCTCGGGCTCGGCTGGATCCACTGCCTGCTGTTCGGGGCGTTGATCTCGCCGACCGACCCGATCAGCGTGCTGGCGATCCTGCGCAGAGTCGGCGCGCCGAAAAGCCTCCGGGCCCGGATGGCCGGCGAAAGCCTCTTCAACGACGGCATCGGCGTGGTCGTGTTCGTCACCGTGCTGCGGATCGCCGCCGGCGCCGCCGACGTCGGCCCCGGGCAGGTCACCTACCTGCTGGCCGTCGAGACACTCGGCGGCGTCGCGCTGGGACTGGCCCTGGGATACGCCGCCTACCGCATCCTCAAGAGCGTCGACGAGTACCATGTCGAGGTTCTCGTGACGCTCGCCCTCGTGCTCGGCGGCTACGCGCTGGCCCGGGCGATCCACACCTCCGGACCCCTGGCCATGGTCGCCGCCGGGCTGCTCATCGGGAACCCCGGCCGACGTCTCGCCATGTCCGCCCGCACCCGCGAGCACCTCGATCTGTTCTGGGAACTCATCGACGAGATCCTCAACGCCGTTCTGTTCGTCCTGATCGGCCTGGAGGTCCTCGTCCTGACGCTCTCGGCGAACTACCTGCTGGCTGGGCTGATCGCGATCCCGCTGGTCCTGCTGGCCAGGCTTGTCACCGTCGGCGTGCCGGTGGCCATCCTCCATCGCACGCGCCCGTTCTCCCGCCACGCGGTACGTATCCTCACCTGGGGCGGCCTGCGCGGCGGGATCTCGGTGGCCCTGGCCTTGTCGCTGCCCCGGGCGCTCGGCGGGGGGCACGTGCGCGAGCCGATCCTCACCATCACCTACGTCGTGGTGGCCTTCTCGATTGTCGTACAGGGCCTCACGATCAAAAAGCTCGTACGCGCGTCGCTGCGAGCGGACTCTGGAGACGTTTGAATTCTTATACGTATCGAAGGACGGGAGAGCGCGGAATGATCATTGGGATTCCTCGGGAAGTCAAGGCGGATGAGTATCGCGTGGGTCTGCTGCCGGTCGGCGCGGAGTTGCTTGTTGGCGACGGGCACACGGTGCTCTTCGAGCGGTTGGCCGGGGCCGGCAGCGGCTTCGACGACGACCAGTACGCCGTCGTCGGGGCCGAACTGGTCGACTCAGCCGAGGAGATCTACGCGCGGGCCGAGATGGTCGTGAAGGTCAAGGAGCCCCAGCCGGCCGAGATCGCCCTGCTGCGGGATGGGCAGGTCGCGTTCTGCTACTTCCACTTTGCCGCCGACCGCGAGTTGACGGAGGCTTGCCTGGCAACGGGCGTCGTGGCCGTGGCGTACGAGACGCTCGCGGACAGTCAAGGCCGGCTGCCGTTGCTGGCGCCCATGAGCGAGGTGGCCGGGAGGATGTCGATCCAGGAAGGAGCCAAGTGCCTGGAGCGACCGGCCGGTGGGCGGGGCGTTCTGCTGGGCGGCGTGCCGGGCGTCATGCCCGCGCGCGTGCTGGTCCTGGGCGGGGGCGTGGTGGGCACGAACGCCGCGCGGATTGCCGCCGGGCTCGGCGCGGACGTCTTCGTTCTGGACATCGACCTGGACCGGCTGCGACATCTTTCGGAGATCATGCCCGCCAACGTCAACACGGTCTACAGCGACCCGCACGCCGTGCGCGAGCTGCTGCCGACGGCAGACCTCGTGATCGGGGCGGTGCTCATCCCCGGCGGGCGATGCCCCAGGCTCATTGCCCGCGACGACCTCCGGACCATGAAGGAAGGCTCGGTGATCGTGGACGTGGGTATCGACCAGGGCGGCTGCGTCGAAACGTCGCGCCCGACGACGCACCACGACCCCACCTACACCGTCGACGGCGTGATCCACTACGGCGTGACGAACATCCCCGGTGCCGTCAGCCGAACGTCCAGCCAGGCCCTCTGCAACGCCACGCTGCCCTATGCCCGCCGGCTCGCGGCGCTCGGGGCCGACGCCTTCGCCGACCTCGACGCCGGACACGCCCTCGCCATCAACATGCGCGCCGGGAAGCTCACCAACCCCGCCGTCGCCGAGGCCTTCGACGACCTGCCGAGGGCATGAAACCGCGCGAACACGACTTGCGATGAAGGGCCCCCGCATGAGTCCACAGAGCACTGCCCGCCACCAGCGGCCGACAAGGTTGACGCGGTTTCTGTTCGGCGTGCCGTATTACCCCGAGCATTGGCCGGAGGCCGACCGCGCCGACGACGCGCAGCGGATGGCCGACGCCGGCGTCAATGTCGTTCGCATGGGCGAGTTCGCATGGGATCGCATCGAGCCGCGCCGAGGCCAGTTCGACTTTGCCCTGTTCGACGAGGCGATCGCGGCCCTCGGCGCCAAGGGCATCGAGACGATCCTCTGCACGCCGACGGCGACCCCGCCGCGATGGCTGACGGCCGAGCATGGCGAGTGGATGCGCGTCGATGAGGCCGGGAAGCGCATGGACCACGGAACGCGCCAGCACTGCTGCACGACGAACGAGACCTTCCGGGCCGAGAGCCGCCGCATCACGCGGGCGATGGCCGAGCATTATCGCGACAACCCGCACGTGATCGGCTGGCAGACGGACAACGAGTTGAACTGCCACTTCAACGAGTGCTTCTGCGAGGCGTGCCGGGCGGGCTTTCAGGCGTGGCTTCGGGCGAGGTACGGCACGATCGACGCCCTGAACGACGCGTGGGGCAGCGCCTTCTGGGCGCTGACGTACGACGGCTTCGAGCAGGTGCCGCCGCCGTGGCCCCACAGCCGCCCGGCCTACCCGAACCCGTCGCACGAGTTGGACTACTACCGCTTCGGCAGCGACGCGGTCGTCGAGTTCCAGCGCCAGCAGGTGGAGATTCTCCGGTCGGCCAACCCCGCCTGGTGGGTTACGCACAACGGGCTGTTCGCCCACATCGACCTCTGGCGGTTCGCGGAGGACCTGGACTTCCTCGGCGTGGACGTGTACCCGGGCTTCTCGGGCGAGTCCCCGGGCGACGCGGCCTGGGGGGCGATGACGAACGAGCGGTGCCGGGCCGTCAGCGGCGGGTACGTCGTGCCCGAGCAGCAGGGCGGCGCCGGCGGGCAGAAGCCCTACGTCCACCGCACGCCCCAGCCCGGGCGAATGAGGCTCTGGGCCTGGCAGTCGATCGCCCACGGGGCCGACGGGGTCCTGCACTTCCGCTGGCGGACCTGTCGCTTCGGGGCCGAGGAGTACTGGAACGGCATCCTCGACCACGACAACGTGCCGCGCCGCCGCTACGAGGAATTCGCCCGCGAGGGCCTCGAGCTCAAGCGGGTCGGCGGGACGATCCTCCACACCGTCGCCGACGTCCGCGCGGGCGTGCTGATCGAAACCGACCAGGAAGAGGCTGACGTGACGCTGTCCCTCGGTCTGCCCGGCTGCCGCGACCAGGGGCGGATCGCCTACGGCGAGCTATGGCGACGCCACCTGCCGGCGGGCCTGGTCCACACGGCCGATGCGTTCGACGGGCTCGACCTTCTCGTCCTGCCGTCGATGAAGATGATGGACGCGGCCCTTGCCGAGCGGCTGCGACACTTCGTCGCGGCCGGCGGGGTGCTTCTCGTCACCGCGCGGTCGGCGACGAAGGATCGCCACAACCGCGTGATTGCCCAGACGCCGCCGGGGTTGCTGACGGAGTTGTGCGGCGCGACGGTCGAGGAGTTCGGCCGGCTGGACGACGGCGAGCTGTCGATGCGGATCGGCGCCGCCGACGTGCCGTCGGGGCAGGGGTACGAGGTGCTCGAGCTTCGCGGGGCCGAGGGCGTCGCGACCTGGCTTCCGCCGGCCGACGGAGCGCCTCACGCCGCCGCCGGCCGGCCCGCCGCGTCGGTCCACCGCGTCGGCGCCGGCTGGGCGGTCACCGTGGGCACGTACCTCAGCGACGCCAACGCCGCGCCCGTGCTGGACCTGGCCCTGTCGCGCGCGGGCATCGCGCCGCTGGCCGAGGCGGCCGAGTGCGTCGAGGTCACCCGCCGCACGTCCGGCGACCGCACGCTGACGTTTGTGCTGAACCACTACGGCCAGGCGCAAACCGTCCGCCACCTGCCGGCGGGCACCGAACTGCTTTCCGGCGCGGTGTGCCCGGGCGAGATCGAGTTGGGTGCCTGGGACGTGGCGATCATCGAGGAGGCCACGTAGCGCCGGGGGCGCGGAGCGTCTAGGTTGCCTCGGCCGCGAGGCGGTCGCGCCGCCACGGGCGGAGGATGCCCTTGGAGTCCAGGTACGCCTCGCATCGGGTCATCATGCCGGCGTCGTTGGAGTGGCCGTCGAACTGGAGGGCGAGGAACGGCTTGCCTGACGCGCGGCGGACGAAGTGCTTGATGAAGGAGTCCGGCCCGCACTTGAAGTTGGTGATGTAGATGATGTGCAGGTTCGGATGTTCCCCGACGATGCGGGCGGTGGCCAGCACGTGGTGGCCGAGGTTCCAGTACATGCCGGGGTTGATGTCTCGCACGTCCACGGGGTCGGTGTCGAGGAAGTCCAGCGGGATGCAGTTGACGCCGTAGTAGTCGCGGAGCTTGCGCCCGACGGAGAGGTTTATGCCGGCGTCGTGGACGTTGTAGGGCCTTCCGACGAGGATGATGCCCGTCTCGCCGGAACGGACGAGCGTATCGAGTGCCGTGGCGCCGGCGGCGAGGATCTTCCCGCGGAAGCGGTCTTGCGCGGCGAACGCAGCCGAAACCGCGTCGGCCACGGCGCGTTTGCCGTGCCCGTGCGGGCGGAAGAACTTCGTCAGCTCCCTCAGCACGGTCTGGCGCCCCTCGCGGAAGTGGACGGTCGGCGTCAGGAACCTCTCAGCCGCGGCCCGAAGGCGCGGCGCCTGCCGCGCGACATAGGGCAAGGTCTGGTGCCAGGGGCACAGGTGGCTCTCGGTGTGCATCCACTTCGTCTCGTTCGAGATGATATTGGGCACGAGGAGGAAGTCGAGGTCCTGTTCGGCGAGCAGGGCGATATGCCCGTGGGCGGCGATAATGGGGAAGCACGGCTCGGCGACGACGGTATCGAGCCCGGCCTGGACGATTTTCTTGTTGGTCGCGGGCCCGAGCACGGTGCGGAATCCGAGCCTCGCCAGCAGCGTTCGCCAGAAGGGCAGCCACTCGTAGGCGAACATGGTCAGGGGGATGCCCACGGACGGCGCGCCGTCGGGCGGGGCGGGCAGGTCGCTGTCGTCCAGCAGCAGGTCCGTTCGCAGGGCCAGCAGGTCCTCGATCACCGGCTTGCGGGTGGCCTTGGCCCGCTTGCGGTAGCGGTCCGAGCACTTATCGCCCCAGTAGGTCTTCTCGCCCTCGACGTTGAATTCCTGGATCTGGCAGGCGTTCGAGCAGCCCTTGCAGGTGAACTCGCGGAGGGTGTAGTTGACCTTGGACAGGTCGTACCCGCGGAAGCGGCTGGGACGGATCTTGGCCGGGGCGTCGTCGGCGTCGTCGCCGACGGGGATATACTGGCCGACGGCTTGGTCGGGCTCGCGCGGCTCGCCCGGTGCGGAGAGCATCTTGTCGCGCGCCAACAGGGCCGCCCCGATCGCGCCGATCACGCCGTTGTGAGGCGGGACGATAATCTCCTTGCCGCAGACGGCCGCGAACGCCGCGGCGACGGAGTCGTTGTAGGCCGTGCCGCCCTGGAAAAAGATGCAGTCGCCGATCTTCCGACCCCGGACGACGCGGTTGATGTAGTTGTAGACCACCGAGTAGGCCAGGCCGGCCACCACGTCGCGTTTTCTCGCGCCGCGGTGCAGGTAACTGTTGACGTCTCGCTCCATGAAGACCGTGCACCGCTCGCCGAGACGGATGGGCGCCTCGCTCGACAGTGCCAAGTCGGCGAACTCGCCGCGAATGGCGATGTCCAGCTCCTCGGCCCGCTCCTCGAGGAAGCTGCCCGTGCCCGCGGCGCAGGCATCGTTCATCGTGAAGTCCACCACGATGCCGTCCTGGAGCGAGATGTACTTGGAGTCCTGCCCGCCGATCTCGAAGATCGTGTCGGGCACGCGCCCGTCGAGGAGTCGCTCGCCGACGTAGGTTGCGCCGGTCTTGTGGGCGGTGATCTCGTCGTTGATCGTGTCGGCCCCGATCAACTCGCCGATGAGCTCGCGTCCGGAGCCGGTCGTGCCCGCCCCGCGAATGATGAGTCGCTCGCCCCATTCCCGCTCGATCTGCCGCAAGGCATCGGAGACGACCTCGATGGGCCTGCCCTGCGTCTGCGTGTAGATCTCGTGGACCACGCGTCCCTCGTCGTCAATGGCCACGACGTTGGTCGAGACGCTGCCGATGTCCACACCGAGAAAGACATCGATTCGCTTGTCGTCGTAAGGCGGCTCAAAGACCCCGACCCGGTCGCGCAGCAGCACGACGCGGTCCATGCTCAGCGGGGCGGTGGTGGGGAAGGCCCCGTCGGCGGAGTCGCCGGCGGTGCGGGCGGCCTGGACGCGCTGCGGGTCGATCGTCCGGCTCCCGGCCGTTGCGGCGGTAACCGCGGCGCCCGCGGCGGCCAGGTGGGCGAATGCTGGCGGGACGACCAGTTCGTCGGTGTCCAGGTCGAACGTCTCTCGCATGCTCGTGACCACGGCCTGGTTTGCCGCCAGCCCGCCGAGGAACACCACGGGCGGCTCGACCGGGTGCGACCGCACGACGGCCGTCCGAAAGTTCCTCGCGACGGCGTCGCAAAGCCCGCGAAGCACCTCCGCCGGGCCATAGCCCTTCTGCTGGGCGTGGATCATGTCGCTCTTGGCGAACACGCTGCACCGCCCGGCGATCTGGGCGGCGCGGTCGGCCGACAGGCAGATCTCGCCGATGTCCTCGACGGCATACTGGAGCCGGCCCGCCTGCTGATCGATGAACGAGCCGGTCCCGGCCGCGCAGTCGCCGTTCGTGGCGTAGTCCACAATGCCGTACGAGCCGTCGTCGTTCGGCGACAGCCGAAGGTACTTGCTCGTCTCCCCGCCCATCTCGAAGACGGTGCGGGCCTCGATGCCCGCGGCGCCCAAGCCGGCGGCGAGGGCCTTGAATTCGTTGATCTGGGCGGCGTCGAGCTTCGCGGCCGCCAGGGGCCCGCCGCTGCCCGTCAGGCACAGACCGGCCAGGCGATCGGCCCCGACGACGGCGATGATCTCGTCCAGCATGCCGGCCGCCGCGGCCACGGGACGACCTCGCGTCCGACGGTACTCGCTGAGGTACAGTCGCCCCCAGAGCCCCGGTTCGTCGGCCAGGGGCTGAAGGTTGGCCTCGCCGGGAGCGATCTCGCCGGCGCTGGACAGAACGGCAGCCGTCACGCTCACCGCTCCAACGTCGATTCCCACATAGCACGCCATCTTCGTTGCTCCGGCCTATTCAGCGACAGGCGAACGTCGCCGCGTTGTTCCGTCTCGCTGGGTCCGCCGAAACCCCCGCGGACCTTCCTCCCGGGACTTGCCCACCGGGCACCGCCGGGCGCACGCGACACACCAACCCTTCGGCCAAAGCCGTCGAGGGCTCAAGAGCCGCGCACTACCGCTCTCCAGTAGACATTATGGAAGCCCCCAGCCGGTCGTATCAAGGGAATTCCGCACCCCGCTCGTCACGCTCCGGGCCCGCCGCCCGGCGCAAAAAGAAGGCCTCCACCTTTGTGCCGGCCGAGACCACGGAAGAAGAACCCATTATTCAAGGTGGGTAGCTGCCAGCCGGCCCGACCAGCGGGCGGCACGGACGAGGCTTCCCAATAATGGGGTATCGGTTCTTTTCAACTAGGCCATCGTATCGAACACGGTAGAGGCTTCTATATCGCCTGCATTGTACCACTGCTTCTATCGGACGCGAAGGCAGAAAACTTGAACCCGGGCTTCTGCCGCGGCGGCTACGTCCGCAGGCTGGCGCCGAGCTTCTCGCCCAGGGCGGCGAGGGCGGCGGCAACGTGCTCGTCCACCTCCTCGCCGCGGAGCGTTCGGTCGGCGGCGCGGTAGACGAGGGTGAGGGTAAGGGACTTCTTGCCGTCGGGCACAGGCTGGCCGCGGTAGGTCGTGACGTACTCGACGGCCTCTCGCAGGGGCTGGTCGACGCCGGCGAGGGCCTCGGCGATCTGCTGCCAAGTGACGGCCTCGTCCACGATCACCGACAGGTCGCGCCGCACGGCGGGGAATCGCGGAAGGGGCTGGTAGGTTCTCACGAGGCGGGCGGCGGCCTCGAGCGGCTCGTAGCGCACGGCGGCCGCCGCGATCGGATGCTCGAGGCCGTAGAACCGCTGGAGCGCCGGGCTGATCCGCCCGATCGTGCCGATCGGCTCGTCGCCGAGCAGGACGGCGGCGGCGGTGTGCTCGTCGAGGGCCTCGGCGGGCGCGGGGCGGACGGTCAACTCGGCCCGCGGGGCGAGCGCGTCGGCGACGGCCTCCAGGCCCCCGCGCAGCTCGGCCAGCGAGCCGGTGGTCACCATGGCGAGCTCAACGTACTCGTCGGGCAGGTGGCCCTCGGCGGCGCCGGGGAAGCACCGGGCGATCTCGAAGAGGCTCACGTCCGCGTTGCCGACGTCCTGGTTGGTCTTGCAGGCCCGCAGGAGGTTTGGCAGGAGGGTTGGGCGGAGGACGTTGTTGGTCTTTCGGGTGACGGCATCGACGGCGACGAGTCGCTCGACGCCGAAGCGTTCGGCCTCGTCGCGATCGACGAAGGCGAAGGTGACGGCCTCGTCGAACCCTGCGGCGGCGAGCGCCTCGCCGGCCCGGCGGCGGACGCGAGTGGCGCGGTCCTCGCCGGTGACGCGGTGGGCGACCTTCTCGGCCACGGGGATCTTATCGTAGCCCTCGATCCGGGCGACTTCCTCGATGAGATCGATCTCCCGGGTCAGGTCGCCGCGGTAGGGGGGGATCGTGCAGACGATTCGCTCGCCGTCGTCGCGGGGGCTCAGGCCGAGGCGGTCGAGTATCTCGCGTTGCCGGCCGGCGGGGATGTCCATGCCGAGCACGGCGTTGCACCGCTGGCTTCGCAGGGCGACCTGTCGGGGCTGGAAGGGCTCGGCCCAGACGTCGACGATGCCCTCGGCCAATTCGCCGCCGCCGAGATCGAGGATCAACTGGCAGGCCCGAAGCGATGCGGCATCCACGCCCACCGGGTCCACGCCCCGCTCGAAGCGGTAGTTGCTCTCGCTCATCAACTGGAGCTTTCGCGACGTTCGGCGGATCGACAGCGGGTCGAACTGGGCCGACTCGATCAGCACGGCGGTGGTCTCCTCGCCGACCTCGGTATCGAGCCCGCCCATCACGCCGGCGATGGCGACGGGCTTGCTCGCGTCGGCGATCACCAGCATGGACTCTTCCAGCCGGCACGTCGTGCCATCGATGCTGACCATCTGCTCGCCGGCGACGGCCCGGCGGACGACGATCCGGTTCTCGGCGAGCTTGTCGTAGTCGAAGCTGTGCAGCGGCTGGGAGTACTCCATCAGGACGTAGTTGGTCACGTCGACGACGTTGTTGATGCCGCGAAGCCCGACGGCCTCCAGACGCTCGACCATCCACGCCGGGCTCGGGGCGACCTTCACGCCGCGAAGCACCCGCGCGGTGTAGCGCGGGCACAGGTCCGGCGCGAGGACCTCGACGGCCGTGAGGTCCTCGACGCGCCCCGTCGTGGGCAACTCGCCGAGAACCGGGGGCGTGAACTCCGCGCCGAGCACGGCCGCCAACTCCCGCGCGATGCCCAGGTGCCCCAGGCAGTCGCCCCGGTTGCTGGTGACCTCGACGTCGAGGACCAGGTCCGTCTCCGTCTCCGTGATGCCCTCGACGGGCAAGCCGATCTGCTTGAGGAGCTCCTCCAGCCGGGCAATGGGCTCGGAGATCGCCACGTAGTCCGTCAGCCAGTTCAACGAAACGTTCATGCGTTCACCTGCGAGAATCCAACCGCGTGGGCAAGGGGGCCATCGTAGCGGAAATCACCGCCCTGTCAAAGGGTTTGGGCCGCA
>Ga0272442_10001320_pt1 | contig 37929 bp, 30 predicted proteins | sample SSMForm2O_FD_200262 | JGI IMG/M metagenome (GOLD analysis project Ga0272442, IMG submission 200262) | Marine sediment archaeal communities from Little Sippewissett salt marsh, Falmouth, MA, United States - SSM-Form-2O | ecosystem: Environmental > Aquatic > Marine > Wetlands > Sediment ... | reverse complement strand
AAACGCTCTCGGATGTCGTAATCTCTTCCATGTGGCGTATTCCTTTCTGCTGGAAGTTCTGACCTTCTCAGCACCAAGGATACGCCGCGCTTTTGCGCCCGTCATCCACAGCTTCTGACAATATCTCTCATTTGCACCCACCACTGCTATAGACCGAACGGCGACAGACAGCGCCCTCCTGTGCGCACTGCTCGAGCTGTGTGTTGATCACCCCTTGCGAGAACCTGAATGGTGCAGCCGGATACGTGAGGAACATGTGTTCCCTGAGGTACCTTCCGATGAGCAGGTGGATTGCTGCGTCCCAGAAGCAATCCGACGCGGCGCGGCCGAGTGCGCCCAAGACCGGGATTTCGGGCGGTTCGTACCAGATGCATTGGCCTGCGTGTCTTCGGGCTTCGCCGGAGAGGACGAACCCCGATTGCGCAACGCGCTCCTTGCATATCATAGTGGCATGAATGCGCGCGACAGCCATCTGGCGCTAGCGGGCATAGGCTTCTTCGCCGCTCTTGCATCATTTGCGTCACGGGAGGAGGCGTGTCCGGGCACCCCAGAATGTGCGGAGTGCAAGAGAGAAGTGCGGCACCTGAAGACAGGCGGCGAGGTTGAGAGGGTTGTGGAGTTCCTGGAAACTGGCCCTCTTGCGGGTTGGGGCTTTGACTTCTCCAAGATACGGCGACTCCTCAAGCGATTCCATGGACAGCAGCGGTCAGCATTTGTGCACGCGGCTCAAATCTGGCCGGGGGCCTTGCCCGGTCACCCCCTCAGCTATCCGATGTGTCCGACCAAGGCGAAGCTGCGGGACCCGGCAGGCGATATGGTTGATCAAGCCAAGGTGGTTCAGGCGCTGGCCAGAGTTGCGTTGCTCTGGAAACTGGCGCCCGACCATCCGTCCTTTAGCGAACTGCTGACAACTCTGACGCCCAACGTCGTGACCAGGACTTATAGGGCTGGGCGGATACGGCTGTTTGACGACAACTGGCGCCATGTAGCGGTAGCGCCACTCCTCCCTCGTGCGGTGTCAGAGGCCTAGAAGCGGCAAGAGTGCTGGCGAACCGCCGTGAGAAGGTGCCATGGGGGCCGTCTTCTCAGACCCCGGCAGGGGTCGGGCGACCTGCCCTCCGGCAGGCGGGTTCCAGAGCGGCGTGGGAGCGCCGGGGAGAAGGCAATCCCCCACATCTCCGGGAACCCCGGCAGGGGTGAGGCAACTGGTCGAGGAGGAACCGCGGATCGCATTCGACGCCGTGCTGAACAGCCCTGATGACCGTTGCGGCGAGTTCCAAATCCGCAATCCGCAATCCGCAATCCGCAATTTGCAGTCAGATCTCCCTGAACAACCCGTACTTCCTCATCTTCTTATACAGCGTGGTGCGGTTGATGCCGAGCTGGTCGGCCGTGGCCTGGCGGTTGCCCCCGTGGCGGCGGAGGGCGGCGAGGAGGATCCGCCGCTCCGGCTCGCGGAGGGCCTCGTCGAGCGTCATCCCGGCGTCGGTGACCAACGCGGCCGCGGCGTCGTCGCCCGCGACGCCCGGCGGCAGGTCCTCCACGCCGATCATCGGCGACCGGCACAACACCACCGCCCGCTCGACGCAGTTCTCGAGTTCCCGCACGTTGCCCGGCCAGGCGTGCCGCTGCATCCGCTCGAGGGCCTCGGGCGTGAAGCCGCGGACGTCCTTTCCCGCGGCCGCCACGTACTTGCTCAGAAAATGCTCCGCCAGCAGCGCGATGTCGCCCACGCGCTCGCGCAGCGGCGGCAGGTCGATGACGACGACGTGGATTCGGTAGTACAGGTCCTCGCGGAACCTGCCGGCCTTCACCTCGGCCGCGAGGTCGTGGTTCGTCGCCAGGATCACCCGCACGTCCACCTCGCGCGTCTCGTTGCTGCCGACCGGCTCGAACTGCCGCTCCTGAAGCACGCGGAGAAGCTTCACTTGAAGCTGCGGCGAGGCGGTGGCGATCTCGTCGAGGAAGATGGTTCCCTTGTCGGCGGCCGCGAACTTGCCCGGCTTGTCGGCGATGGCGTGCGTGAACGCGCCGCGGACATGGCCGAACAGCTCGCTTTCGAGCAGCGAATCGGGCAGGGCGCCGCACGCGACCTCGACGAACGGCCCGTCGCGGCGGGGCGAGCGGGTGTGAAGGGCGCGGGCGATGAGGCTCTTGCCCGTGCCCGACTCGCCCGTGACGAGCACGGTGGTGCGGGCGTCGGCGACGGCGTCGATGAGGTCGAACACCTTCGCCATGCGGTAGTCCTGCCCGACGATGTTGGCGAAGCCGTAGCGATCGGACAGGGCGGCCTTGAGCCGGCGGTTCTCGTCGAGCAGCCGCTGCTGCTCCAGGGCCCGCCGCACGGCCATCCGGACGTCGTCGTCGATGATCGGCTTGGTCAGGTAGTCGTACGCGCCCAGCTTGATCGCCTCGACGGCCGACTCGATCGTGCCGTAGCCCGTGATGAGGATGACGACGATCTCCGGGTAGTTCGCGCGGACGTGGCGGAGCAGTTCGAAGCCGTCGGCCGTTGGCATCGAGACATCGGTGAGGACGAGGCTGTACCGCCCGGCCTTCAGGCACTGGACGGCCTGGGCGACGGACTCGGCCGTGGTGACGTCGTAGCCTTCGAGTTCGAGAAAGCCGCCGAGGCTGTCGAGGATGATCGCGTCGTCATCGACCAGCAGGATGCGGGCGGGCGGCGGCTCGGGCGTGGGGGCGCTCTCGGGCATGGGTCATTCCCCCGCGTTGGCCGGGCGGTCGCCGGGCTCGACGGGCAGCGCGACGGTGACCAGCGCGCCGCCCTCCGGGCGCACCGCGGCCGCGATCGTGCCGCCCATGCGGGCGAGAATCTCGCGGCAGATCGCGAGCCCCAGCCCCGCGCCCTCGCCGGGCGGCTTGGTGGTGTAGAACGGTTGGAAGATCTCGTCGGCCATGGCGGGGTCGAGGCCGCCGCCGGTGTCGGCGAACTCGACGCGGCACTCGCGCTCGCCCGGCCGCTGGCGGATGGTGAGCGTGCCGCCGGCGGGCATGGCGTCGAGGGCGTTTTTGACGACGTTGCAGAACACCTGGAAGACGTCGCCGGGGACGGTCGGGCCGCCTTCGTGGAGGTCGCAGATGATCGACACGCCAAGGGCGTGCGCCCGCGGGCCCATGACCGACACGGCCTCCTCGACGAGCCGGGCGACGGGGTGGCGCTGCCCGCCCGGGGCGGTTGCCTCGCCGAGCAGTTCGCGAAGCACGCGGGCCATGCGCTCGAGGGCCTGGCGGGCCTTGTCCAGGGGGTCCCGGGCCGGGCCTTCGACGCTGCGGGCGGCGAGCCCGACGTAGCGAAGCGCGCCGTCGAGCGGATTGTTGAGTTCGTGGGCCACGCGCCCGGCGAGCTTCCCCGCGGCCGATAGGCGCTCGCTCGCCGATACGCGGCGCTCCATTGACACCCGCGGCGCGGCATCCTCGACGAGGATGAGCGCGAGGCCGTCGGAGGAGGGCAGCGGGCGGATGAGCACATCGACCGTGAGGCGGCGGCCGCCCGCGCCGCCGAGAGCCAAGTTGCGGTGCGTGACGCCGGCGGGGGTCTCGCTGGCCGCCCGCAACTCCTCCGCCCAGCGAATCGGTGAATCGCCTTCGACGGGCAGGGCCTCTTGGAGCATATCCCCCGGCGGCAGGCGGTCGCGCCCGGCCGCGTTACGGAGCAGGACCGCCCCCGTCCGATCGGCAATCAGGGCCGCATGCGGCAGGGCCTCAAGGGCCAAACCGGCAAGTTCTTTAAGGGATTTGTGCATTTTGTCTTGCTGGGTGATTTTCGCAAACATTGTTTACTTCGGTCAACAGATGTTTCCGCCTTAAGACATTCGCGGCCGGACGGTGCGACGCTTCTGCTTCTTGGTAGAAGCGTGGCGGATCGCTTGTCCACGTGCCCGGCCGCGTCTATACTGCCGCGTCATGAAGGCACAGCGAATCCATCTGGCGTGGGCCGTGCTGCTGGCGGCGGGATGCGGGGAGAACGTCGGCTTCGTGGTCCGGCCGGTGCCGCTGGAGCAGAAGCTCGTCGAGACGGAGGTCGCCCGCGGGCGGGGGCTGTTTCCGCCGAAGGTCGCGGTCATCGACGTGGACGGGCTGCTGCTCAACCGCCGCGAGAAAGGCCTGCTGACCGTCGGTGAGAACCCTGTGAGCCTGTTCGTGGAGAAGCTGGACAAGGCGGCGGCGGACCCCTCGGTGCGGGCGGTCGTGCTGCGGATCAACTCGCCCGGCGGCGGCGTGACGGCGAGCGACGTGATGTACCGCCGGCTGGTGCGCTTCCGGCGGCAGCGGGAGGTGCCGGTGGTGGCCGCGTTCGAGGATGTGGGCGCGAGCGGGGCGTACTACCTGGCGTGCGGGGCGGACGCCATCGTCGCGCACCCGACGACGGTGACCGGCTCGATCGGCGTGCTCGTGCAGACGGTGAGTTTCGCCGGGACGATGGACATGCTCGGCATCGAGGCGCAGGCCGTCACCTCCGGAAAGCACAAGGACATGGCCAGCCCGCTCAAGCCGCTGACGAAGGACGACCTCGCCATCCTCCAGGGCATCGTCGATGAGTTCTACGGGCGGTTCGTCGAGGTGGTCGCCGCCGGCCGGCCGAACCTGTCCGCCGAGCAGGTGCGGCAGCTCGCGGACGGCCGCGTCTATACCGGCGAGCAGGCCAAGGCCAACGGACTCGTCGATGAGGTCGGCGACCTGTTGGCCGCGATTGCGCTTGCCCGCAAGCTGGCCGAAGCGGAGGACGCGAAGGTCGTGATGTATCACCGCCCGTGGGGGTCGAAGGCGAATGTCCATTCGGCCGCCCCGTCGATGCCCGGGCAGATCAACCTGGTGAACATCGATGCGTCGTCACTGGCGCATGTCGCGGGCCCACAGTTTCTGTATCTCTGGACCGGCCGACGATAGGGGCGGCGGTCAGAGCCGGTCGAGGAGCTGATCCAGCGAACGGATCGCGTCGGGGTCGCGGCCGGTGCGGTCGATGAGCAGGGCGGGCATGCCGATCGCCGCGGGGCCGGCCATATCCCACCGGGGGTCGTCGCCGACGAACAGGCACTCCGCCGGTCGGACGCCCAGCCGCTCGCAGAGCAAATCGAACGGGCGGCGGTCGGGCTTCCGCCAGTCGACGTCGGTGCAGAACACGGCCGCATCAACCGCGTCGAGCAGGCCGTGGCGGGCGAGTTCCCCGCGCCAGAGATCGCCGGGCGAGCCCCAGGGCGTGTTGGACAAGATCCCCGTCCGGACCCCGCGCCGGCGAAGCTCGGCGAGCGTCGGCAGGACGTCCTTGTGCAGCCGGGCGACGGCGAACGTCGGCGCGAGGAACGCTTGGCACGCTTCATCGGCCAGGCGGGGGAGTTCATCTGCCGACAGGCCGAAGATTCGCCCCAGCCGCCCGGCGAGCGGCCGCACGCGATGGTCGCCCACTTCGCCTCGCTCGGGCTCGACGCGGGCGGGCAGGTCGTCGCGCGGCACCCGCAGTCGGCCGTGACGCTCCAGCAGCCCCGCGACGGCGTCGATCGCCTCGCTCAGCACGCCGGGCCACTGCTCGCGCGTGTAGTAGGATACGAGCGTGTTGCCCAAGTCGAACCCGACGGCTTTCGTCACGGCGCCCTCCGCGTTCTTGCTAAGCCCCTTCCGTCTCGGCGAGGTTTTGCCGCAGGGCTTCGTTCACCTTCCGCATCAGGTCGATGTACTCGACCTGAGCGGCCGTGAATTGCTTGAAGCTACCTGACGCCACGAGCTTCTCGTGCAGCTCGCGGAGCTTGTGCTTGTCCTCGACCTCGACGGGCTTGTTCTCCTGCTCCAGCTTGGCGATCTTCTCCGCCCGGGCCTGGTAGTCCTTCAGCAGCTTGGGGGCCTCCTCGTCCTTGTCCAGCTCCGCCCGCGCCGTCCTCAGGGCCGTCGCCTCCGGGCTGTTGGCGATCTCCTTGCCCAGCCGCCGCGCCAGTTCCAGTATCGCGCTCATCGTCTTCGCCGCCTTTCCAGGGGTTCGTGTTCGGGACGGGAATCATATCACAGGGCCCGCGGTCGGCCCGAGTAGTATTCTGTGGTTCCAATCCTGCGAGCCTGCGTCTAACCTGCTCAGCCGAGGCCCCCATGCCCGAACGATACATCGACGCGATCATCAAGTTCCTGGCCGAGAAGTCGTACCGGCCGGTGAAGCCCCGCCAGCTCGCCCGGCAGATGGGCGTGTCGGACAAGCAGTACGACACGTTTCGCGAGGCGGTCAAGCGCCTGCGCGACCGCGGGCGGATCGTCCTCGGCGAGCGCAGCGCCGTCATGCTGCCGCAGATGGGCAAGCGGGTCGTCGGCACGTTCCAGGCCAACCCGCGCGGCTTCGGCTTCGTCGTTCCCGAGAACCCTAACGCCCACGGCGACTTGTACGTGCCGGAGGGCGCAGGCGGTGGGGCGATGACGGGCGACCGGGTGGTGGCCCGCGTGCAGAAGCGCGGCCGGCGGGGCGGCGAGCTTCGCTACGCCGGCGTGATCGTCGAGATTCTCGAGCGGGCGACGAACCGCGTCGTCGGCGAGCTTCAGCAGACGGGCGACACCGCGTTTGTCGTGCCGGAGGGCAGCCGCAGCGCGCCGACGGTGGTCGTCCGCGACTTGCCGCCCGGCGCCAAGCCCGGGCAGAAGGTCGTCGTCGAGATTACCGAATACGCCGAAAGCGGCGACCTGCCCAAGGGCGTCATCGTCGAGACGCTCGGCGAATCCGGCCCGACCATCGTCGAGACGCTGGCGGTCATCCGCGCTCACGGGCTGTCGGATGAGTTCCCGCCCGAGGCGCTCGATGAGGCCCGCGCGGCCGCGGGCGGCTTCGACGCGGCGGGCGCCGACGGCCGGGACGACCTCACCGGCGAGACCATCGTCACCATCGACCCGCCCGACGCCCGCGACTTCGACGACGCCATCAGCCTGCACGACAACGGCGACGGCACGGTGACGCTGGGCGTGCACATCGCGGATGTCTCGCACTTCGTGCCCGAGGGCGGCGAACTCGACGCGGAGGCGCGCCAGCGCGGCACGAGCGTGTACTTCCCCCGGCGCGTCGTGCCCATGCTGCCCGAGATGCTCTCCAACGGCGTCTGCTCGCTGCAGGAGGGGGAGCGGCGGTTCTGCAAGAGCGCGTTCATCACGTACGGCGCCGGCGCCCGGCCGAGCAAGTCGCGCGTCGCCGAGACGGTTATCCGGTCAGCCAAGCGGCTGACCTACGAGCAGGCCCAGGGCATCTGCGACGGCAGGACCGGCGGCTACGATGCCCGCGTGGTCGAGCTTGTGCAGGCGATGGAGAAGCTCGCCCGCCGCATCGAGGCCCGCCGCCGCGACGACGGCATGCTCCACCTCGATCTGCCCGAGGTCGAACTGGTCTTCGACGAGCAGGACCGCGTCGTCGATGCCGCCCCCGGCGACGACGCGTACACGCACACGATCATCGAGATGTTCATGGTCGAGGCGAACGAGGCCGTCGCCCGCCTGTTCGAGCGGCTGAACCGCCCGGTCCTGCGGCGGATTCACCCGGAGCCCGACCCCGCCGGCGGCGGGCAACTGACCAGCTTCGTCCGGGCGGCGGGGCACAAGATCCCCCGCGACCTGACGCGGAAGGACCTGCAGGCCTTGCTGGCGGCCGTCCGCGGCAAGCCCGAGAGCTACGCCGTCAACCTCGCCGTCCTGCGGACGTTTCAGCAGGCGGAGTATTCGCCGCGGCAGATCGGGCATTTCGCGCTCGCCAGCGACGCCTATTGCCACTTCACCAGCCCGATCCGGCGCTACGCGGACCTGACGGTCCACCGCATGGTGGCCGAGCACTGCCGTGGCCGGCTCGACACCCGGGCGCCGGAGGATATCTCCGAGCTGACCAAGCTGGGGGAGCGGATGACGGCGGCCGAGCGGCGGGCGGAGGCCGCGGAGGATGAGTTGCGAGAGGTGCTCATCCTGCAACTGCTGGAGACGAAGATCGGCGAGGAGTTCGACGGCGTGATCACGGGGGTGGCGAACTTCGGGTTGTTCGTTCAGTCGCGGCGGTTCCTGATCGAGGGGCTGGTGCGGATGGCGGACCTGGGCGACGACTGGTGGGAGGTGGAGCCGAAGACGGGGCAGGTCCGCGGGGAGCGGTCGGGGCGGAAGTACCGCATCGGCGACGTGCTCAAGGTGCGGATCGTCAACGTGGATCTCGCCCGCCGGCAGTTGGACCTGGCGCTGGGGGGGGACGCGGCGAAGGATGCTGCGCGGCCAAGGAAGCAGAAGAAGGGCGGGAAGGGCGGCAAGTCCGGCAAGAAGCCCAAGGGGAAGAAGCGCCGCGAGGGCTGAGACGGAAGGCCGTGGCATGGGCGTCCCTTAGGGACAGGTCTCGCCCATGAGTGCCCCCTCCATCCCGGGTGTGGCGACCACCGGGCAGGATGCTTGTGCCGCGAAGGGGCTTCTTGCCGTGTGGGCGTTGACAGGTTCGCGCCGGCCGCCTACCTTCGCCCGACGCAGGAGACTTCATGACCGACTACGACCCGGCCTGGACCATCGTGCGCGAGGGCGTGATGCCCGAACGGGAGGGCGCCCACCACACGATCTTCGCGGTGGGCAACGGCTCGCTGGGAATCCGCGGCGACCTGGCGGAACTGCCGCTGGGCGGCTCGCCGGCGATCTATCTGGCCGGCTTCTACGACGAACTCGTCGTCCCGCCGGCGAACCCCGACAACTGGACGCCGTACATGGCCTACTGGTCCGTCCGCGAACTCGCCGGGCAGGTCGAGCACAAGCCCTGCATCGTCAACTGCCCGAACTTCCTCGACGTCTCCTGGCAGCTCGACCGCGAGAAGATGCTCTTCACCGAGGGCCGCCTGAAGGCGCTCGTGCGCCGGCTCGACCTGCGGCAGGGCGTCTTCACGGCCGAAGCGCACTGGGTATCCCCCGGCGGGAAGGAACTCCGCTACCGACAGATGCGGTTCGCCGACCTGGCCGACCCGCGGCGGGCATTCGTTCGCTACGAGATCGAGCCGGTGAACTTCGCGGGCACGGTGACGGTCCGGGCGGGCATCGACGCGGCCACCGAGTACGTGACCTATCCGGCGCTGGAGGACCACGCCCGGATGTACGAGCCGGCGGAACTCGGCGCGGCCGGCGACTGTGGCGTGTGCGCGCTCGTCCGAGGGAGACATCGCGGCGCGACCGCCGCTTTCGCGACCGGCCTGCGGACGCCCGGCCGGAACGTCCGCTACTCGGTCCTCGGCGGGGAGCGGCGGATCGATCTCGTGGCCGAGACGAGGCTGGAGCAGGGATGCCCATTCGTGCTGGAGCGGATCGGGGCGGCCGCGTCGGGCCATCGTCACGAGCGCCCGCTCGACGAAGTGCGGCAGTGCCTGGCGGATTCCGGCGCTACCGGATTCGACGCCGCGCTGGCCGGCTCGCGCGAGGCCTGGGACCGGGACTGGGCGCACTCGGACGTGGGGATCGAGGGCAGCGTTGAGGACCAGGTGGCCGCCCGGTTCAGCATCTACAACCTGCTCATTGCCGCCTCGCGGGATGACGAGCACGTGTCGATCCCCGTCAAGTCCCTCACCGGCGGGGGCTACCGCGGGCTGGTGTATTGGGATACCGACATCTACATGACGCCGATGCTCAACTTCACGCAGCCGCGGCTGGCGCGGAACCTGGCGTCGTTCCGGTATCACACGCTGGCGGGCGCCCGCGGGAAGGCGGCCCGGCTCGGCTGCCGGGGCGCGGCGTATCCGTGGTCCACCGACCCCGCCGGCGCCGAGTGCGAGACCGTTTGGTCGCGGAACATCACGCACCAGCACCACGTCACCAGCGACGTGGCCTATGCGATCCGCCAGTACCTTGACTGTTCCGAAGATTCGGGCTTCTACGCCGACCGGGCGGCCGAGGTGTTCGTCGAGACGGCCCGTTTCTGGGTGAGCAGGGCCGTCGAACGCGAGGACGGCGCGCTGGGCATCCCCGGCGCCAGCGGGGCCGATGAGTACCACTGCGTCTGCGACGACAACGCGGCGATTCTCCACATGGCGGCCTGGAACCTACGCGTCGCGGCCGACGCCGTGGCGCACCTTCAGCGGCACGCGCCGGACCGGCTGGCCGAACTGCGCGGGCGAACGGGCCTCACCGACGAGGAGATCGTCGCGTTCGGCGACTCCCCATCCTGCTTCCGCACGATGCAGCGGGCGGACGGCGTCTTCGAGCAGTGCCAGGGGTTCTTCGCGCTGGAGGACCGCGTGGAGCCCAACCGCGGGCATGGCGACTACCCGCATCTCACCCAAACGCTCCGGCAGCCGGACGTGCTCATGCTGTTCTATCTGCTGCCCGGGCGCTGGCCCCGCGAAGTTGTCCGCGCGAACTGGGACTACTACGAGCCGCGGACGATCCACGCCTCTTCGCTGAGCCACCCGGTCCACGGCGTGATCGCGGCCGAGCTGGGGTTGGAGGACAAGGCCCGCGAGTATCTGTCCCAGTGTCTCGGCATGGACCTCAAGGACGAGATGTCCAACGCGCACCTCGGCGCCCACATGGCGACGCACGGCATGACGTGGGTGGCACTGGTACGGGGTTTCGGGGGCACGTGGCCGGTGGGGGGGCGCGTGCGGGTCGAGCCGCATCTGCCGGCGGGCTGGACACGGCTGCGGTTCCGGCTGAAATGGCGCGGCGCGGATTTCGTCGTGGACATCCGGCCGGAGCGCATCGAGGTGACGAACCTTCCGGACGCGACGGCGGCCCTGCCGGCCACCGTCCTGGGCGCGGAGCACACGGTTGGACCGGGCGAGACGGTCTGTGAGACAAGGAGGGCGCGGACGTGACCGAGCAGGACCTGCACAAATCGGCGCTGCATGACCGGCACGTTGCCCTCGGCGCGGAGATGGGCGAGGCGGCCGGGTGGGAGATGCCGCTTTCGTATGGCGACGCGGAGGGCGAGGCGGCGGCCGTGCGCGAGCGCGGCGGCATCGCCGACGTGTCGCACTTCGGCCGCGTTCGCATCCGTGGCGACGCGGCGCTCGACCTGCTCGAGCGGGCCTGCACGGCCGACGTCGCCCGCCAGGAAGACAACACGACGATGCCCACGCTGCTGCTGGGCGCCGACGGGCGCATTCTCGACGCCGCGCGGCTCATCCGCCTGGAGACGTTCTGGGTGCTCGTGACCAGCCCGCGGCGCCGCGAGCCGCTGCTGGCGCACCTTCGGACGCTGGCCGACGAGTTCGGTGCCAAGGTGGACGACCAGACGCTGAAAACGTCCATGCTTCTGGCGGCCGGGCCGGACGTGCCCGGCATTCTCGACGCCGTCCTGCCGTTTCGCGCCAGCGAGCTTGCCGAGGGCGCGGTCAAGCTCGGCTCGATGCTGGTGGCGCGGTACATCGCCGAGCGGGTGGGCGAGACGCGGCCGTGGTGCGCCCGCGTGCAGGTGCCGAATATGCTCGCCGGGCGGGCGTGGCGGTTCATCACCGACAAGGCCGGCGAGAACGCCCTGCCGCCGGTGGGGGTGCAAGCCCTCGATGCTCTGCGGGCGGAGGCCGGCGTGCCGCGCTTCGGCGAGGACTTCGATGAGACTTCCGACCCGGCCTCTGCGGGGCTGGGGAGTTGGATTGACTGGGGGCACGACTTCCTCGGCCGGGAGGCGCTCAAGCCGCAGGGCTGACCGGGCTTCGTGCGGCCTCGTTCATCACTGGTAGCGGGGGTGCCGTGGTTTGCGGAGTCCCAAAGGGACGAGGCAACCATGTTCCGGGAATTCGGGGATAGACGTGGTTGGCCTGCGGCCAAACCACGGCACCCCGCCAGACGGGATTGGCCTTCCTGCTTCGCCATGTGGTTATGCAGGACCAGCCCGGTCAAACCACGGTACCCCCACTCGCTTGACTTCGCGCTCCCCGTCTCCGAAGATTCGGCCCGAACGTCCGAAGCGGGTGGCCCCTCAGGGATCTCCGCCTCGCTTCGACATGGCGGTCGCCGTGTGCCGCCATGCGCCGTTGTGAGACCCGAAGAGGCCCCGACGTGCTTGAAAAAGTGCAGGCAGACCGACTCAAGAAGCTCGACGCGATCCGCGAACTCGGCATCGACCCGTACGGCGGGCGGTACGACACGGCCGAGCCGATCGCCGAGGTCGTCGCGCGCTACGAGGCGTGGGAGGCCGAAAAGGGCGGGGCGGAGGCGGCCAAGGACGCTGAAGATCAGCCCCGCGGCGACGCGGCCGGGCGGCTGGTGCTGATTCGCGACATGGGCAGGATGATCTTCGCGCACCTGCGCGATGAGTCGGGGCAGATGCAGATCGCGCTTCGCAAGAACGCGTTTCCCGACGGCGACGAGACGAGCTGGTCGCTCGCCAAGCTGCTGGACCTCGGCGACCTGCTGGCCGTCGCGGGGCCCGCCCAGCGGACGCGGACCGGCGAGGTGACCATCTGGGCGGAGCGGCTGACGCTGCTGACCAAGAGCCTCAACCCCATGCCGGAGAAGTTCCACGGCCTCCAGGACACGGAGGCCCGCTACCGCCAGCGCTACCTCGACCTCATGACCAACCCCGAGTCGCTGCGGCGGTTCCAGCAGCGGATCGCCATCCTGGAGCACTTCCGCGACAGGCTGAAGGCCCGCGGCTTCGTCGAGGTCGAGACGCCGATGATGCAGTCGATCTACGGCGGGGCGGCCGCCCGGCCGTTCGTCACGCACCACAACGCCCTCGACACGGACCTGTTCCTGCGGATCTCGCCCGAGCTGTTCCTCAAGCGCCTGCTCGTCGGCGGCATGGGCAAGGTGTACGAGATCAACCGCAACTTCCGCAACGAGGGCCTCGACACCCGCCACAACCCCGAGTTCACGATGCTTGAACTCTACCAGGCCCATGCCGACTACCACGTGATGATGGACATCACGGAGGAACTCATCGCCGGCGCGGGCGTGGGGGTCCGCGGCACGGGCAAGCTGCCCTATGGCGAGCTGGAAATCGACTACACGACCCCCTGGCCGCGCGGGAAGTACGCCGACCTGCTGCGGAAGCACGCGGGCGTGGAGATGCGGGATGCGGCCGCGGTGCGGGCGAAGGCACGCGAACTCGGCCTCGAGGAATCGAACAAGGACGACGCCGTCGTCGTCAACGAGGTCTTCGAGGCGACAGTCGAGCCGCACCTGGTCCAGCCGACGTTCGTGCTGGACTATCCGGCCGAGCTTTGCCCGCTGACGCGCCGCAAGGCGGACGACCCGACGATCGCCGAGCGGTTCGAGCTGTACATCGCGGGGATGGAGATCGCCAACGCCTACACGGAGCTGAACGACCCCTCGGTGCAGGAAGCGAACTTCCGCGAGCAGCTTCGCGGCGAGGCCGAGGGCGAGACGATGCGCGTGATGGACGAGGACTTCGTCACGGCCCTGCGGCACGGCATGCCGCCGGCGGGGGGGCTCGGCATCGGCATCGACCGGGTCGTCATGCTGCTGACGAACACGACGAGCATCCGGGACGTGATTCTGTTCCCGATGCTTCGCCCGGAACGGCCGTGAATTCGTTAACGGGTTAACCAGTCAATCGAATGTACAAACTCTTCCTGTGCCTGAGGTATCTGCGGAGCCGGGCCATCGCGTACTTTGCGGTGGTCGGGGTCGCGCTGTGCGTGGCCATGATGGTCATCGTTATCAGCGTAATGAACGGCTTCCTCGGCAAGATCGAGACGGCCGCCCGGGGGCTGTTCGGCGAGATGCTCATCATGTCCGAGGGCGTCGCCGGCATTGAGGACTACGACGCGATCATCCGCCGCCTCAAGGACGACGAGGAGTTCCCTGAGGTCGAGTCGGCCACGCCGTTCATCGCCACGTACGGCATCCTCCGGGTGCCGGGGTTCGAGTATCGCCAGACGCTCCAGGTGGTGGGCATCCGCCTGCCGGGCGATCCGAGCGGTGCCGCGGCCGTCAGCGACTTCTACAGCGAAGTGTCGGACTTCGAGCAAGGTCTGCACTTCCAGCGCGGGCCGGACGGTACACCGCCGCAGCAGCCGAGCTTCGCCCCGTCGCGCGAGCAACTCCTGGCCGCCATCGAGCGCGAACGCGAGCGCATCGACGAACTGGCCGAGAAGGCCCGGGCCGAGCGCGACGAGCAGACGCTCATTGCGGCCGGGACGGCGCGGGAGCTTCAGCGGCGGGCGATGTACGTCCTGCGGCAGGCGGAGGACATCAACGAGCGGATCGCAGCGGTCGAGGCGCACATGGCCGAGGTCCGCCAGGCGCGGAACGACGTGGAGGACCTCGAGGCCGAGCTGGCCGACGCCCGCCTGGAAGGGCTGCCGGAGGACGAGGTGCAGGCCGTCGCCGACCGGCTGGCCGCGGCGCGCGACCGGCTGTCGGGGGCGATGCAGGCCGGCCCCGGCGGCGGCTCGCGAACGGACGACGTGAGCGCGTATCTAACCGCGCTGGAGGACCTGCTCCGCGAGCTTTCGGCCCGGCGCTTCGAGCCGCCCAGCCGCCGGGCCATCCTCGGCCTCGGCATCCCGGGCCTCGTCCACCGAACCCTCGACGGCGAGACGATCCGCAAGATCTCGCCGGGCAACAAGATCGTGCTTTCGCTGGTGCCGCTGGGGCGCGGCACGGTGGGCACGGCGGGCCTCCAGCCCATCGACGTGGAGCTTTCCGTCGTCGATGACTGCCGAACGGACGTGTCGTCCATCGACTCGAACATCGTGTACCTGCCGTTCGAGGCGCTCCAGAAGCTGACGGACATGGACTTGCCGCCGCGCTGCGGGCAGGTGCTCGTAAAGGTCCACGCCGAGCATTCCGATCCGGACTCGCTGCTGGCGCTTCGCGGCAAGATCGAGCGACGGCTCGTCCGCCCCGGCGCGATGGTGGCCGTACGGACCTGGCGAGAGCGGCTCTCCGATGTCATCGGCCCGCTGGAGAAGAACCGCACGCTCTCGGCGATCATGTTCGGCATCGTCTCGCTGGTGTCGGTGGTGTTGATCTTCGTGATCTTCTACATGATCGTGGTGCAGAAGACGCGCGACATCGGCGTGCTGAAGGCGGTGGGGGCCTCCAGCGGCGGCGTGGCCGGCATCTTCCTGGCGTACGGGGCCGCGGTGGGGCTGATCGGCTCCGTCCTCGGCACGGTCGGCGGGTATTTCTTCGTCCGCTACATCAACGAAATCCAGGACGCCGTAGACCGCTGGTGGGGCTTCCGCGTCTGGAGGAAGGAGGTGTTCCTGTTCGAGCGGATCCCCAACGAAGTGGAATTCACGACGATGCTGTGGATCGTCCTGTCGGCCGTGTCGGCCGGCGTGATCGGGGCGCTGATCCCCGCCCTGCGGGCCGCGCGGATGCAACCGGTGGAGGCGCTGCGCTATGAGTGAACCGCGCCGGGGCATTTCGCTGGCGGCCGACAAGCTCCGCAAGAGCTACCGGCTGGGGCGCGTCACGCTGGAGGTGCTCAAGGGCGTCTCGTTCGAGGTGGCCGCCGGCGAGTTCGTGTCGATCATGGGGGCGTCGGGCAGCGGCAAGAGCACGCTGCTGCACCTGCTGGGCCTGCTCGACCGCCCGGACTCCGGCTCGGTGCGGCTCGACGGCGCCGAGGACGTTGGCATGTCCGGCCGTCGGCGGAACGCCCTCCGCTGCCGCGACATCGGCTTCGTCTTCCAGTTCTACCACCTGCTGCCGGAACTCAACGTGTTGGAGAACGTCATGCTGCCGGCCCGGGTGGAGCACTCGCCGGCCGCCTGGCTGGGGCAGGGCGCCCGGGCGCGCGAGCGGGCCCAGGAGGTCCTGCGCCTGGTCGGCCTCGCCGAGCGGCTCAAGCACCGCCCGAAGGAGCTCTCGGGCGGCGAGCGCCAGCGGGTGGCCATCGCGCGGGCCCTGATGAACGACCCGCGGGTGCTGCTGGCGGATGAGCCGACCGGGAACCTGGACAGCCGCACGGGCGGACGGATCATGGAACTCGTTCACGAATGCAGCGAGCGGCTGACGCTGACGGTGGTCATCGTTACGCACGACGCGTCGGTGGCCAAGCAGGCCGGGCGCTGCCTGCACCTCAAGGACGGGCGGCTGGTGGGCTAACCGTCGGCCTTGACCTTCGCAGCGTTCGGGGGCTACGCTTCCTGAGTCCGAGAGGACCCCAATGGCCGAATTGACACTAACTGAGCTGGCGGAGCGCGTGGGCGGGCGCGTCGAGGGCGATGCCTCGCGGACCGTCCGCGGCGTCGGCGCGATTGACGCGGCCGGCCCGCAGGAGGTGACGTTCCTCGCTAACCAGCGGTACGAGAAGCATCTGGCCAAGACGCGGGCGGCGGCCGTGCTCGTGGCCGACGACTACGCCGGCCCGGCCTCGGCGCATGCCACGCTGGTTCGCTGCCCCGACCCGTACCTGGCGTTCCGCGAGGCGATGGTGATCCTCCACGGCTTCCGCCGGCCGGACTTCGAAGGCATTGACGAGCGGACGGACGTGCATCCGTCGGCGAAGCTCGGGTCGAACGTCCGCATCGGGGCGTTCGCGGTTGTCCGGGCGGACGTCGAGATCGGCGACGAGACGGTGCTTTACCCCGGCGTGTACGTCGGGTCCGGCAGTCGCATCGGGCGCGCCTGCACGCTCTATCCGAACGTGACGCTCTACGACGGCAGCATCCTGCACGACCGCGTCACCATCCACGCCGGCTCCGTCATCGGGCAGGACGGCTTCGGCTACGCCACGCACGCCGGCGATGACGGCGTGACCCGCCACGACAAGATCCCGCCCGCCGGCTGGGTCGAAATCGAGGAGGACGTCGAGATCGGCGCTTGCTGCGCCATCGACCGCGCGACCCTGGGCCCCACCGTCATTGGGGCGGGGACCAAGTTCTCGAACCTGGTGGCCATCGGGCACGGAACGCGGCTGGGGCGTCACTGCCTGCTGGTCGCGCAGGCGGGGCTGGCGGGCTCCGTGACGGCCGGCGACTACTGCGTGTTCGCGGGGCAGTGTGGCGTCGTTGGGCACGTACGGATCGGCGACGGAGCGAAGATCGGCGCCCAAGCGGGCGTGACCAACGACGTGCCGGCCGGGCAGGAGATGCTGTCGAGCCCGGCGATCCCGCTGGCGGACGCGAGGCGGTCGATGGTGGCCTTCGGCAAGCTGCCGCAGATGCATGCGGAGCTGCGCAAGCTGACGCGCGAAGTGGCGGCTCTCAAGAAGCGGCTCGGGGAGGCCGAAGCGCCCGGCCCGAGCGGAGAGGCGCCGTGAGACGCGACCGACCGCAGCCCGTCGGGCTGATCGCCGGCTCGGGACGGTTGCCGTTCCTGGTTGCCCAGGGCGTGCTGGCGGAGGGGCGCCCGCTCGTGGTGGTGGGGTTTCGCGGGCTGGCCTCCACGCGGCTCCAGGATTTGGCGAGCGACTTCGTGTGGGGCGGCATCACGCGGATCGCGGCATGGCTGCGGGCGCTCAAGAAGCGCGGCGTGCACGAGGCCGTCATGATCGGCGGCGTGCGGAAGAAGGTGATCTACTCGCCGCTGCGCGTCCTGCGGTACATTCCTGACCTGCGAACGGCGCGCCTCTGGTACTTCCGCGTCCGGAAAGACAAGCGCGACAACGCCATCCTGCTGGCGGTTGCCGATGAACTGCGGAAGGAAGGGATCGAACTCGTGTCGAGCGTGAAATACTGCACGGAGCACCTCGCGGACGAGGGGCTGATGACGCACACCCCGGTTCCGCGCGGCGCCGAGGAGGACGTGGAGTTCGGCTGGCGGATCGCGCGGGCGAGCGCCGACCTGGACATCGGCCAGTCCATCGCCGTCAAGGAGCGCGACATCGTGGCCGTCGAGGCGATGGAGGGTACCGACGCCATGATCCGCCGCGCCGGGCGCGTCTGCCGCGTTGGCGGATGGACGCTGGTGAAGGTCGCCCGTCCCAAGCAGGACATGCGATTCGACGTGCCGACCGTCGGGCCGGGCACGCTGCGGAACCTGAAAGATGCCAAGTGCATCTGCCTGGTTGTCGAGGCCGGGAAGACCCTCGTCGTGGATAAGCCCGCGACCCTCGCCCTCGCCGACCGGCTGAAGATCGCCGTCGTCGGCAAACGGGCGGAGGCAGCGACCCCCGGCGAATCGTAGCCGAGGCAAGGCTCAGTACGAGCGGCCTTCGTGCAGAGCGGCCGCCAGAACGATGTGACGCAGACGCTCCAGGCTGACGGTGGCGAGGTACTCGTCCGTGAAGTCCATGGGGAAGCCGCACTGCATCCGGCCGAGGACGCCGACGAGGCCCGAACGTCCCATGTGAGCGATTCGGCGAGTGAGTTCCTCAGCTTTGGCGGTCGTCATGGACGGTTCGTTGGCTTGGCCTCGCGGTCGGGTCCTGCTGAGCATATCGGTTCTCGCGATGCCCGGCTTGTGCTGGAAGTACGCCGCTTGGCCGCCTGGAGGCGCGGCCGGGGGATCGCGGGGAATCCGTGGTTGTTGAGAACCTGTGGAAAACCGGTGCAACCAGGAAGCAAAGTCTTTCTTTGCAGTGGGTTGCGCCCTTCTTCAGGTTCCCTCAAACTGTGAGTACCGGACGGGTTGCCTCTTGGCAGGTTGCCCGGGGGGAGCGAACGCGTGGGCGTAAGAACATCAGATTTTGGTTACCGGCTTCCGCCGGAGCGAATCGCGCAGCGGCCGCTCGACCGCCGCGAGGATTCGCGCCTGCTGCGGCTGCTTCGCGAAACCGGCCGGATTGAGCACCGCCGGTTCCCGGAAGTGCCGAATCTTCTTCGAGCGGGGGATGTGCTGGTGATCAACGACACCCGCGTGCTTCCCGCGCGGTTCGTCGCCCGGCGGGCAAGCGGGGGACGCATCGAGGGGCTCTTCTGCCGCGAGATCGAGACCGGGCTGTGGGAGACGATGCTCAAGGGCGCCGGACGGTGCGCGCCGGGGGAGCGGCTTTCGCTGGACGGGGCGGCCGGGGCGTCGCTTATCCTCCGCGAGAACCGTGGTCGGGGGCGATACGTTGTCGGCGTCGAGCCGGCCGCCCCGGCCGAGGGACTACTCGAGCGCATCGGCGGCACCCCGCTTCCGCCCTATATTCGCCGGCCGGGGCCCTTGACGGATGACCAGGACCGCGCACGCTACCAGACGGTGTACGCCTCGCGACCCGGGGCCGTGGCGGCGCCGACGGCGGGGCTGCATTTCACGCCGGAGCTTCTGGCGCAACTGGAGGCGGCCGGCGTCGAGGCCGTCCGCGTGACGCTGCACGTCGGCCCCGGCACCTTCGCTCCCGTCAAGGCCGAGGACCCCGCCGGGCACCGGATGCACGCGGAATGGTACGAGCTGTCCGCGCGGACCGTCGAGCGACTCAACGTCGCCCGTCGCGAACGGCGCCGAATCGTTGCCGTCGGGACCACGTCACTGCGCACGCTCGAAACGGCCGCGGCCGGGGGCGGCGACTTCGTGGCGACGGGCGGCTGGACGGAGTTGTTCGTCTATCCCCCGGCCGAGTTCCGGGCCGTCGGCGCGCTCATCACCAACTTCCACCTGCCTCGCAGCACGCTGCTGATGCTCGTGGCGGCGTTCTGCACTCCGGGGCGGACGGACGGAATCCGAATGATCCTGGACGCATACGCGGAGGCGATTCGGCGAGGGTACCGCTTCTACTCGTACGGCGACGCGATGCTGATCGAGTGACGGGTCGCTATTCGTCCACGCGGAGGAGGCGCTCGGTGAGGTGGCGGGCGAAGAACCGGTTGGCCGCGGGAAGGCTGCCGTTGAGGTCGCGCGGGAGGAGCACGCGCGCCCGGTCGATGCCACAGGCCTGCTGCAGCGTGGTCACCAGCCGAACGGCGGCCTCGAATTCCGCCTCGGACGGCCCCGCCCGGAAGAAATCCGTCATCACGCAGATGCCGATGCTGTCGCTGCTGTAGTCGTGCCCGCGGACGAGCTGGCGGACGTGCCGACGCGGCTGCTGGCTTCGCCACGCGTCGGACGCCGTAACCTGCGAGCCGCGGACGACGAAGTGGCAGCGTTGGGCGATGTCCTCGCCCTCGGCGGGGCTGTGGAGGACGATATGCCGCCATCGTTCGGTGTCGAGCGGCACGGCCGTATCCGCGACCGCCGTGGCGACGGGGCCCTCACCCTCGGCGGTCAGGGCAGGGGACGGGGGCATGATGGGTTCGGTTTCGAGGGCGATGAGGAGGAAGGTGCCGACGGTCATGGCGATGACCAAGGCAGTGATCGTCTTCGTCGTCCGTGATTGCGGCATGGAAGCGGCCCGTCTAGCACGAGAACTGCGGGTGGCCGACCAAAGCGTCCATACTCTAGGGAGGGTATCGGCCAACTGCAAGAGCAAACCGCAGGGAATCTGCGTGAGGCGGCACTTTCTCTCGTGCCGGGGGGGCAACCGGTTCAGTCGTTCAGAACGGCCAACTCCACCAGCGCCAGCCGGGCCGCCTTCTGCTCCGCCTGCTTCTTGTTGACCCCCCAGGCCGACGGGAACTGCCGCCCGTCCACCCGCACCGCCACCTCGAAGCACCGCCGGTGGTCCGGGCCCTTTTCGTCGAGCAGCAGATATTCCGGCGCCGTCCCCCATTGCCGCTGCACGTGCTGCTGAAGCGCCGACTTGAAATTCCGCCGGTGCTCGTCCCGAAGTGCCGCCGCGATGTGGGGGCGAATGTGTTTCAGCACGAACTCGCTGGCCGGTTCCATCCCTCCGTCGAGGTAGATGGCTCCGATGATGGCCTCGAACACGGCCGCCGAGACTGATACCGGCAGCTTCGACCCGCCCTCGGAGCGGTCCGCCAGCCCTTTGCTCGTGGCCAGCAGCTTCGAAATCCCCATCTCATCGGCCACGACCGCGCACGTCTGCCGCGACACGACGAGCGATTTCACCTTGGTCATCTCGCCCTCGAGCAGCTTGCGGCAGCGGGTGTAGAGTTCGTGGACAACAACCATCCCGAGCACCGCGTCGCCGAGGAACTCCATTCGCTCGTTGCTCTGAAGGCGGGTCGGTGCCACGGAGGCGTGGGTCAGCGCCAGCATCAGCAGGTCGTCATTCCGGAAGGGGTAGCCCAGCAGTTCCTGGCACTTCTGTAGCGTGTCCTGGTCCACGTTTCGGCTCGATATTGTCTGTGGGCCGCAGGCGAGAGCCGCCGCGGCGTTTGGGGCGGGCGGCTGTCGTCCATGGCCCGGCGTTCCCGGGACGTGAGATTCCGATTATACGGGCGGGTCGCGGGTTCCGCCAAGTGCCAAACCGCCTCGCCCGCCTGTTGTCCGGGCCCGGCCGGACGCCTATACTCCCGGCGATGAGCCCCGACCCGCCCAAGCCTGCCGGGTTGCCGTTTGCGACCCCCTGGCCCGGCTTGCCGAGACGGCGCCTCGCCGCACTGGCGCGGGCGGCCGTCTATGCCGCCGTGATCGCGGCGATGATCGTGCCGGTCGTGCAGTTCCAGGCGGGGCTGGCCAAGCGGATTCGGCAGGCGGAGGCGTACGAACGTCGGGCGGCCGCGGGAACGCTGCCGCCGGGCGTGGCTCGTCCGTCGGGGACCAAGGGCGCGGTGATCCGGTGGGGCCGGCCGATCCGCCGGTTCTGGCAGGGGGTCAATATCTACCGAACGCGGGAGGAGGCCGCGGCGGAAGCGGCTCGCGGCGACCGTCCCGACGACGGACGACTGCCGGTCGGATTGCACCCGAACATGCCGTTCACCGTCATGGTGCTGACGCCGTTCGCCTACCTGCCGCCGCTGACCGCGGCCCTGATCTACAACGTGCTGAAGGTCGCGGTGATCGTGGCCAGCGTCCTGCTCGCGGTGGCGGTGGCGAACCACGACGGTGGACGAATGCCCGACTGGGTCGTCGCGGCGGCCCTGCTGTTCGGCCTGCGGCTCGTTGTCGCGGACGTGCAGCACGGGAACACGAACAGCTTCGTCCTGGGGGGCGTCGTGCTGCACCTGTGGATGTACCGTCGCGGTCACGACTTCTGGGCCGGCGTGCCGCTGGCGGCGGCGATCTGTCTGAAGATGACGCCGGCGATGTTTCTGCTCTACTGGCTCTACCAGCGGAACGGCAGGCTGCTCGCCGGAGCGCTGGCGGCGCTGCTGGTGTTCGCGGTCCTGGTGCCGGGGGCGGCGCTGGGACCGTCGCGCTACGCGGATTACACGGGGGCCTGGCTGGAGAACCTCGTCATTCCCGGCCTGGTCAAGGGCAGTTGGTATCCCACCCACATTAACCAATCGCTGCCGGGCGTCGCCGCGCGGTACCTGATGGACGCCCGAGAGGGCGATATCTACTGGGACCCGGAGCAAGACCCCGCCTACACCACCGAACGGCATGGGTGGATCAATCTCGTGTCGATGCCCGACCCCGCGGCGCGATGGGTCGTTCGGGCGCTCCAGACGGCCGTGGTCGCCCTGATGGCCTGGGCAATCGGCTGGCGCAAGCTGCCGCGAGACGACGGCCGGCGCGGGCTGCACTACGCCATCGTCCTGCTGGGGATGATGATCCTCAACCAGCGGACGTGGGACCACCACGCGGCCGTGCTGCTGCCCGCCTACGTCGCCGTCTGGTACGCCATCGCGTTCGGGCGGCTGCCCGGCCCGGGCCGCGTTCGGGCGTGGGCGCTGGGGCTCGCGCTGGCGGCCGGGGCGCTGGTGTGGGCCAAGGCGGGCGAACTGTTCCGCCTCGCCGCGCGGCTCGCCGGCGAGCCCAAAGGCGCGGGCGAGCTGTGGGGGAATCGGTTCATGGCGTATGGCCCGATGCTGCTGCATTTTCTGCTGATGCTGGCCGCGTGCGTGTTGCTGGCCCGCGCCATGCGGAAGCAGGCGGATCCCTACGCCGACCGCCGCCAGAAACTTACCGAATGATGCCTGCCCGCAACGGAGACTGAAGCCATGAGTGAATCCCCGCCTCCCGAGCCTGGCTGGAATACGCCCTGTCCGCCGGCGAACCGACCTGCCACCGTCCGGGTGAACGCCGCTGACAAGCTTGGCGCGTTCGTCCGCCCCGAGCAGTACAACAACCGCTTCGGCTTGGCGGATCTCCTGGGTCCGGGCGACCTTGCGTTCCTCCGTGGCCTTCGGCTGCGGATCGTGCGGGTCTGGGGCCGGCCGACCGCCGACGCCGAAGCGCTGTCGCGGTACGACGAGTACCTGCGGACCTCGGCCGACCTGGCGGACGAAATGCTGATGTCCGTGGGCGGCTACGAGGCCGTCCGCGACGGCGAGTTGGGGATGGACGCGTACGCCGGGCGTGTGGAGCAACTGCTCCTCGACGTGAAGACGCGCCACCCGAAGCTGCGTTACGTCGAGTGCCTCAACGAGTACCGCTGCGCCGATGGGAGTTGGGACAACCCCGCTCGGTTTGACGAGTACTTCGCGTACTACCGTCGGTTCGCGGAGGTCATCGATGAACTCAACGCCCGGGAGTTGCCGGGGCCGCCTCTGGCGCTCGGCGGGCCCGTCACCTGCGACTTCCACGAAGCCGACCTCGCGGAGTTCCTCGACCGCGTCAAGCAGGCGGGTACGCGGCTCGATTTCGTCTCGTACCACCAGTACCAGTACGGGCGCGGCTTCCACGGCCGACCGGCTGTGCTGGGCTTCGAGAAGCAGATCGTCCGCGGGCTGCTCGCCCGCCGCGGGCTCGACGCCAACATCTCCATCTTCATCACCGAGCACGGCGTCCTGCCGGAGGGCCCCCAGCGCGAGGCCGCCGACGTTGAGGCCGACGCCATCGTTCAGGCCGCCGCGATGCCGACGGCCGCGCTGTCCTACATGAATTCCGGGCCCGGGCATCCGATCCCGTTCCAATGGGTGACCCGGCACGGGCAGAACGAGCGGAAGAACCAGCTCGCGCCCGGCCGCGACGGCATGCCCACGCCATACGGGAACGTGCTGAAGATGCTGTCGATGCTGAAGGCGGAGCGGCTGGCGGCAGCCTGCGACGCGACGGATTCCGGCGGGCTGGGGGTGCACGTCCTGGCGACGGGCGATGCGGCGGGCCTCGCCGTGATGGTGTGGAATTACCAGTGGGTTGCGCGGCGCGACCGCTACGCGGTCCGCCTGGAGGTCGATTCGCTCGACAACGCGTTCCGCACGGCCGGCTTCCGCGTGGAGCGGTTCCTGGTGGATGCCGAGCACGGCAACTTCCGCAGGACACCCGAGTCGCCGCAGATGGCGAAAGTGACGGAGGAGTCGATGGCGCCGGTTGGGACGTATCGCACGACGTTCCCGCTGGCGGTCAACGCGGTCTCGCTGCTTGTGCTGACGCCGGGGGACGGCGCATGAACGCGGGCGCCCGGCGTGCCGAGCGCCCGCGCGGATCCGGTTTCTCGAGACCTAGCGTCTGCGGCGGCGAACCAGCAACACAAGCCCGCCGAGGGCCAACACCGCCATCGAGGCCGGTTCCGGGAGCTCGCTGGTGTCCGGCACCAGGATATGGTCGGTGACGTTCACCGGCGGGTTCAGGAACGGGTCGATGGGGTCGGGGTCGCTGTCGGGACTGGTGAATCCGGCGTTGTAGACGACGGAATTCGCCCCGCCCTTGGCGAAGAAGTCGCCCCAGATGGGCAGGCGCAGCGAGTCGAACTCGACGACGAACGTGTCGCCGCCCGGCAAATCGTCGAACTTGATGCCGTACATCGCTTCCGGCATCGGGCTGGCGGGGTTGACCTTGAGGTCGCCGATCTCCGTCTTGCCGTCCCATGTCGAGTTCTTGAGCTTGTCCTCCGTAAAGTCGCCCGAGGTCTCGACGTTGAGGTGGCTGATGCCGGCGCTCTGGCTGGTGTGCACGGTCAGCGTGTACTTGTAGTGCCAGTAGCCGGGCGAGGTGGTGTCGTCCACCACGTACGTGATGGACGTGCCGGTGCCGTCCCAGTTGTCCTCGGCCACCAGTTCAGTCTCTCCGGCGTCCCACGTCAGCGTGGCGGTGAACGTGGTGGCGTGAGCGGTGGAGGTCAGCAGCAGTAGCGATAGACAGACACCTAGACTTGCGAGCGCGCGGTTCCTGAGCATTCCTGTCTCCTTTCCGTGCCCGAGCCGGCACGGTGCAGAATTCCTCTACTTCCTCGCTTTGCCCGGAACACCCGAGCTAACTGACTGATCATACCTCGACCCTGGGGCCCCGTCAAGTAGGGAAATCCCGGAAGATGGTGCGGCCGCCCGCCGCAGACGGCGTCACTTCTTGCCGCCCTTGTGGCCCTGGCCCGCGGGCTCCCCGGTCACGTAGATCATCTGCTCGGTGATCCCGGATCTAGCCTCGACGTGCCAGTCGAAGAACAAGACGCTTGCGGAGTCATTCGGGTGGCGGTACGTCACGGCCTCCTCCGCGAACTCCAGGGAGCCGTGGTAGTGCCCCTGAATGTTCTTCCCGCCGCCGCCCTTGCCTGACATGGAGCCGTCGTAGAAGAAAGCCAGTTCGCTCGGGCTCCCCTTGATGTCCGTGTAGAGCAGGTCCTGTACGCAGAAATCGATGTTGAGCCCGTAGCTCATCGGCATGGAAGCGATGGAATCGTCTTTTTGCCGGACGGGGACGGTGCCCGGCTCATCGTCGGATGGGCAGACGAAGACCTCTTCCGGATAGGCGTTCCAGCCGCTTGTGGCGGCCCGCTTGGGGACAACGAGGATGACGATCGTCCCGCTCTTGCCCGGCCCGAACGAGAAGACGAAGTCCGGAATCTGCCATTGGTGGCCCTGTACGTACATGTCCGTGCACTTGCCGATGGCATGGAGCTGCGTCATACATACGGCCTGCCGCGCGAGGTCATTCGCGTTCCGCAGACACGGGAAGAGCAGGCTGACGAGCACGCCGATGATAGCGACGGCCACGAGCAATTCGACGAGTGTGAATCCGCCGGCGCAACGACGCATTCTTCCGACCATGGTGACACCCCGGGCCGACTACCGTCAGCCCCGCTTCTCAAATGGGGTTCCTTTGTTCGATGCAGCGATGCGACTACTACACTATAGGCCTCGAAACCAGCGGCGGCCACTCGGGATCGAAATGCTCCGTCGAGGCTTCCCGGGCACCAAAGCCCGCCGGTGCCTGCTCCGCCATCCCGGTCTCCGTGGCCTCGTCAGGTCGCCCTGCGCCGTCGCCGCCGAAGCAGCAGCGCCGCGGCGCCGATCAGCACGAACGAAATCGCCGCCGGTTCCGGGACGAAGTTCAGCGCGATGCTCTGCTCGCTGCCGGCCCCGTCCTGCGTGGAGATCGTGAAGTAGCCGTCGCCGACGCCGTTGGAGAAGTTGTCCGTCTTCAGCGTGAACTTGTCCTCGGCGAAGCCGGTGATCCCGTTGGCGGCCGTCGCGATCACCCACGAGTACTGCTGTGTGTTGACGAAGTCATGAATGTCGCCGGCGGTGTTGTCCAGCTTCAGGGAGGTGATGTCGATCACAAACTTGTCGCCCGACGTCGCTGTGATGTTCAGCGACCCGTCGATGTCCTTCCAGTCCCAGCCGGGATCGCCGCCCTTTGTGGCGTCGACATCGTTGATCTCCCACTCGTAGATGCCGGCGCCGCCCCAGGTCTCGTCGGTATCCACGCTCGTCGTGCCCGGCGATTCGCCCGGGGCCGTGATGCCGCCGTCCTCCACAGTGAGGGACTTCACGCGGCCGTTGCCGTAGATCTTGCCGCCGCCGGTGACCCTGACCCCGCTGTTGCGCATCCTTCCGCCGTTCTTGACGTGCAGCTTGCCGCCCTGCACGTTGGTGTTCCCGGCGCAGGTGTTGTCATTCGTGACTGCGAATTCGCCGGCCCCCGCGGCGATGACGAGTGAACCGGCGCCGTTCAGGACGCCATCGAACAGGCTGTCGCCGCTGCTGGAGTAGGTGAAGGTCCCGGCCACCGACAGCGTCCCGCCCGACCAGGTCCACGAGCCGGTGCCCGTCACGTCCACGTTGGTGACGGTGTTCGCCTCCAAGACCACCGTGCGGCGGCCGGCGGTGCCCGAGTCGCCGAAGACGGCGTCGTCACCCGTCTGCGGGCGGCCTTGGTTTTCGGGATCCCAGTTTTTCTTCTGACCCCACGTCCAATCGTTCTTCTTCGCGCCATCGTCACCGTCCCACGTGTACAGGGCGCCCGAGGCGACGGTCACGAGAAGCGTAATCAGCAAGGCCGAAAGCAGCGAATGGCGGATGCGGGGCATGATGGTCGTTCCCTTCCTTTTCTGTCCCTCGCGCAGCGCGAGGCGCGGGACGCGCGCGCCACTAACCGCGAACAAAACGCGGCCGGCGTAACGCGGTCCAGGCTCCTTTCCTTGGCTCTCGTTCTGTGGGCGAGGATGCCCCCTGCAATCCCTGCCCGACCTCACAGTAGAAACAGGCTCAATTCACCAAAAATGATACAGCGGCGGCGGCCGGAAGTCAAGGGAATTCGGCCTGTGCACGCCCCCAGGACGGGTCCCACCGATCCCGGGGCATCCTCGCGGAGTCACGCTCCAGAACACGCGCGCCTCGAGGGCTTTGGGCAGAGGGCGCTTCGGATCGCGAGGCGTGCCGAGCGCCCGGGCGGACCGGGTCCGTCGCGCCTTGCTCGCGCGGTCGCTTGAACGAACGCCTTCGACAGACGTAAGATGGCATACATGGACGGTAGGGCGAAGATCATTCAGGCCGATGTGCAGTCGTTGGGCATCGTAGAGTACCCCGATCCGCGGCTGGAGGAGACGTGCGCGCCTGTGGACGCGGTGGACGACAGCGTCCGGGCGCTCGCGGAGCGGATGCTGGAGCTGATGTTCGCGTCGCGCGGCGTCGGGCTGGCGGCGCCGCAGGTGGGCGTGACGGTGCGGCTGTTCGTGGCGTCGCCGACGTTCGAACCGACGGACCGCCGCGTGTACGTGAACCCGCAGATCATCGCGCTCGACGGCACGCAGCTTGGCGACGAGGGGTGCCTGAGCTTCCCGGGCGTGTCGTGCAAGATCAAGCGGGCGAACACGGCGACTATTCGGGCACTGGGACTTGACGGGGAGCCGTTCGAGGAAACCGGCGAGGAACTCACGGCCCGCATCTTCCAGCACGAGTGCGACCATCTCGACGGGCGACTGCTCGTGGACCGCATGGGCAGCGTGGCGAAGCTCGCCAACCGCCGCGCGCTCCGGGAACTCGAAGAGAAGTACGCCGCCGCGACGGCCTGAGGCCGCACGCAGCGACTGACACGCCATCGATAAGGAGTGCGGGATGAGCCGGACCCTCCACCGGCGCGGCTATGGGGCGTTGCTTGGTCATTGTGCGTTGATCGTTGCTCACGTCGCCGCATCCCAGGTGACGGGCGCCGAACCGCCCACGCGGCCCGCGGCCGAGCCCATCTACCCCCGCATCGCCATGCTCTGGTCGAGGGCCTCGGGGCTGAAGGAGAGCCGCTGGGCCAACATCGCCCGCCACGATGTGATCGTCTCGGGCGTCGAGGATGTGGGGCTCGAGTGGACGCCGAACCGCCATCGCGCGATGGTCGAGACGCTCGTCACTGAGAGCACCGGGGCCGGGCGTGAGAGCCTCGACCGCATCGCGAAGCTCAACCCGCAGGCGGTCGTCCTGCTCGAGGTGTACTTCTTCGAGGATGACCGCAAGGCCTATCCGCCCGAGCATGCGTGGTGGCTGCGCGACGACAAGGGCCGCAAGAAAACGTTCTGGCCGGGCACGTGGCGGATGGATCTGGGGAACGCGGAGTACGTCTCGCACGTAGCCCGGCGCATCGCGGCCGTCCGAAAAGCCTCCGGCGGTCGCGCGGGCGTGTTCCTCGACAATCTCCGATTCGACGCCGCCAGCAAGGCCACTTGGGTGAGCCTGCTGCGGCAGGTGCGGGTGCTTTGCGGCGAGGAGATGCCGATCCTGGTCAACGCGGGCTGGGACAGCACGGACCTCGACTTCGTCGTCCCGTACGTCAACGGCGTGATGTACGAGGACTCGCTGCACCATTTGCCGGATGACGCGAACGACCCCGAGGCGTTCTACGCTCGCGTCGCCGCCCTCGACGCGAAGCTCCGCAAGCCGACGATCAGCGTCAACGAGGTCTTCGGCAAGCGGAGGGACCCCAGAATCATGCGCCGCGAACTCCTCCGCACACTCGTTTATACCGACACGGCGTTCCTGTACTCCGACTCCACGCACGGGCACAAACACGCGTGGTTCCCGGTCTGGGATGTGCCGCTTGGCCGGCCGCTTGACCCGGCCGTCACGCCCCGGCCGGGCAGGCTCGCGCGGAGACGCTTCGAAGGCGGCGAAGTCCTCTGGCTGCCGAACACGGCCGAAGGACCCGTCGAAGTGGACCTCAACGCCCCGATGCGGCATGTGTTCGCCGGGCAGACCGTCCGCGGACTGAAGCTCTCGCCCGGCGCCGGCGCCTTGCTGCTCCGCGCGGGCGGCGCGGCTACCCGTTCGTCGGCGGGGCGATGACGCGGAGGTCCAGATCGGCCAGTTGCTTGTCATCGACCGGGGCGGGGGCCCCGGTCAGCGGGCAGGTGCCGCGCTGCGTTTTGGGGAAGGCGATCACGTCGCGGATGCTCTCGCGACCCAGCATCATCGCCACCACGCGGTCGAGCCCCAGGGCGATCCCGCCGTGCGGCGGCGCCCCGTAGCGAAGCGCCGTCATCAGGAAGTCGAACTTCTCGTGCGCCTCCGCCTCGCTGATTCCCAGCAGGGCGAACACCCGTCGCTGCATGTCCGGCGAGTGGATACGAATCGACCCGCCGCCGAGTTCCGCGCCGTTGCAGACGATGTCGTACGCGCGGCTCAGCGCCGAGCCGGGGTCGCTCTCGAGCTTGTCGAGGTCCTCCGGCCGCGGCGACGTGAACGGGTGGTGCAGGCTGCGCCATCGCTTGTCGCCCTCGTCCCACTCGACCAGCGGGAAGTCCGTCACCCACAGCCAGTGGAACGCGCCGTCGTCGAGCAGGCCGCGCTCGCGCGCCAGTTTGCAGCGCAGCTCGCCCAGCACGCGATGGACCACCTTGGCGCTGTCGGCGCCGAAGGCGAGCAGATCGCCCGGCCTCGCGCCCGTCCGCTCGATGAGGGCCTCGGCGACGGGCGCGACGAACTTTGCGATGCCCGTCTCGAACTTGCCGCCCTCGATGAGCTTCGTGACGGCCAGGCCCTTCGCGCCCAGGCCCTTGGCCCACTCGGCGAGCCCATCCGTCTTGCTTCGCGGCAGGTCGCCGCCGCCCGGCACCACGATGCACTTCACCACGCCGCCGGCGTCGAGCGCCCCGCGAAACACGCCGAACTCGGTCCGGCCCGCCAGGTCGCCGATGTCGACCAGCTCCATTCCGAAGCGCAGGTCCGGCCGGTCGGTGCCGAAGCGAGCAATCGCCTCGGCGTACGGCATCACCGGCACTTCTTGGGGGAACTCCTGCCCCGCGGCCGTGCAGATCGCCCGGAACACCTCGTTGGTCACGTCCATCACGTCCCGCTCAGTGCAGAACGACATTTCCACGTCGAGCTGCGTGAACTCGGGCTGGCGGTCCGCCCGCAGGTCCTCGTCGCGGAAGCAGCGGACGATCTGGTAGTACTTGTCGAGCCCGCCGACCATCAGGATCTGTTTGAACAACTGCGGGCTCTGCGGCAGGGCGTAGAAGTCCCCCTGTTGCAGGCGCGACGGCACCAGAAAATCCCGTGCCCCCTCCGGCGTGCTCTTGGTCAGGAACGGCGTCTCGACCTCGATGAAGCCGCGCTCGTCCAGTACCTGACGCATGGCGCGGCAGATGGCGTGGCGGGTCCGCAGCGCCCGCGTCATCTCCGGGCGACGGATGTCGATGTAGCGGTGTTTCAGCCGCGTCTCTTCCGCGACGTCGGCGTACTCGTCCGGCTCGAAAGGCACCGTCTCGGAGCGGTTGAGGACGTACAGCTCGTCGGCGAGCACCTCGATCTCGCCCGTGGCGAGCTTCGGGTTGACGCGGTCCTCGCCGCGGTGACGGACGGTTCCGGCGACGGCGATGACCCACTCATTCCGCAGGGCGTCGGCCAGCTCGTAGCGGGCCTTCGCCTCCGGGTCGTCGCTTTCCGAGTCGAACACGACTTGGGTGATGCCCTCCCGGTCGCGCAGGTCCACGAACACCACCCCGCCGTGGTCGCGGTAGCTGCGCACCCACCCGCATAGCCGCACGCGGCCGCCGATGTCGCTCGCCCGCAGGGCCGCACAGTCGTGCGTGCGATTCAGGGCTTCCTCGCTGAAGCCTTTCGTGTCCGTCATGGTCCGCCGCTCCGCTTCCCGCGCCGCGTATCGGCGCGGAACGCACAGTGTAGGCATTTCGCCCGTTCATGCAACGGCAACCGTGGCGCGACCGGTCAATCCATGTGAAACACTTCCTCCATCGGTGACCATTTCTCACCGGGGGCGGCCGTGGGCAGCGGCTCCTGGCACGCGGCCGTGACTTCCTGCCACTTCCGCATGATGGGATCGTCGCGGAAGCGCGCCTGGTCGGCCGCGAAGTCGTCGCCGACATACTCCGAGTACATCACGAGCAGCCCGTCGCGGTGGAAGATGCCGACGTTGTGCAGGTTGGCCCGGTGCATCCTGTCGAGGATTTCCGGCCAGCACTCGGCGTGCAGGCGCTTGTACTCGTCGAGCTTGTCGGGGCGGACGCGGATCATCTTGGCGAATCGCTGCATCGCATGCTCTCCTGAGTCGGCTCAAGCGCCGACGATATCGTCCACGGGCGCCGCGAACACGTCGCTGCAGCCGGTCGGGCCTGACACGAAGTGTAGGAACCGCCCCGACCGGCTCTCGGTCAGATCTCCGGTAACTCGACGGCGTCCCCGGTACGGCGCTGCCATTTGGCGATCCGCTGGCAGAGGGCCCGCATAAGGGGGCGATCCTCCGGCAGGCCGGCCCGGTTCCGCCGCTCCTGCGGATCGGACGTGAGATTGTACAGCTCGTGCTCGCCCAGCGGCGACGCGTTGAGCTTCCAGCCGTCCGGCGTAATGATGGTCCGCACGGGATCGTGGATGGTCGCCAGGGCGTTCCCACGCGTCGCGATCGCGTCCGCGTACTCGGCGACGTGTGTTCCGTGGAGCGCTGGCAGACCTTCGAGGCCGGTATTGGCGCCGTTCCACTCCACGAACACCTCCCGGGGCGGGGCGCCGGCCTCCATTTGCGGGCGCAGGCTGCGGCCCTGCACGTGCGCCGGGGGCTCCACGCCCAGGTAGTCGAGCAGCGTCGGCAGAAGATCGATGTGGCTGACGGGCCCGGCGACGCGGCGGCCCTCGCGCTGGCCGGGCAGGCGGATCAGCATCGGTACGCGGACGGCCTCCTCGAACTGCGTGCATTTGGCGAGCAGCCGGTGGCTGCCCATCATGTCGCCATGGTCCGACGTGAAGACGACGATCGTCCGTTCCGCCAGGCCGCAGTCGTCCAGCGTTTCGAGGATCGCCCCGACGTGCGTATCGACCAGGCTGCATAGCCCCCAGTAGTTGGCGATCATCCGCCGCCAATCGGCCTCGGTCTTCAGCGGCAGGCCGCTGTGCCCGCGCTCGTAGTACGATCGGGCGTAGAGCCGCGTCTTGAGCGGCTGGTCCTCCGTGGGCGGGGCGTCGAAGTTGCCCGGCAGCGACACGTCGGCCGGGGCGTACTGCGCGTCCCGCGGGCCGAAGAACGGCATGTGCGGCTCGAGGAAGTTCACGAACAGGACGAACGGCTCGCCCCGGTGCTCGCGGATGTACCGGTCCGCCTCGGCGGCGAGGTACGCCGGCTTGCCGTGCTCCTCCGGCAGGCGGGCCGTCTCGTCGCGGCCGAAGACGTCGCCGTCTGCCGGCGTGATCCCGCGCGACAGCAGCCAGTGGTGGTATGTGCTGCGGGCGCTACGATCGCGGCCGGGGGAGTAGTGGGGGCGGTAGAGATCCTCCACGCTGCGCCATTGCTCGAAGCCGTGCTGGGCGAAGATCTCGTCCCCGAGGTGCCACTTGCCGTGGTAGGCCGTCGCCCATCGCCCGGCGGGAAGCATCTCCGGCAGGCAGGGCGTCGCCTCCGCCAGCGGCACATTGTTGGCGGTGCAGCCGCTGGTGTGCGGCCAAAGGCCCGTCAGCAGCGTCGATCGCGACGGCGTGCACACCGGCTGCGTCACGTACGCTCGGTCAAAGACATGGCTCTGGCTCGCGAGGCGATTGAGATTCGGCATCTCGATCCGCGTGTTGCCGTACGCGGCGAGCGTGTCGACCCGCTGCTCATCCGTGAACACGAACAGCAGGTTGGGCGGACGGTCGCTTCGGTTCGGGGGCATGCTGCCTCTCAATTCGCTTCGGGGTGGGGGGATCATACCCGTATCCGCTTCGGTGAGTCCACCGGCGGCCCTTGCAGGGCGCGCGCGACTTCGGTAGAACCGCGCCATGCAGGGACTGCTGATCACACTGGGCGCGTTCGCGCTGATTCTGCTGCTCAGCCGCGTGAAGGTGCCGCTGGCGGCCGCCATTCTCGCGGCGTCCGTGTTCATCGGAGCGATGTTCGGGTGGCTCGTGCCCGGGGCGCCGGCGGATGCGGCGTCGGTGGGCGGCCTGGCGGCCACGGTGGGCCTGGGGCTCATCCAGCCGGGCACGATTGCGCTGGCGATCATGACCGCGTGCCTGTTGTCACTGTCGGGCGCGATGAAGGTCGGCGGGCAGATGGAGCGCATCGTGGCGCTCGCCCGCCCGCTGGGGCCCCGCGTGACGCTCGCCACGCTTCCGGCGACGGTCGGCCTGTTGCCCATGCCGGGCGGGGCGGTGTTCTCGGCACCGATGGTGGAATCGGCGGCGGGGCAGACGGCGGCCGGCCGACGGCTTTCAGGCGGGAAGCTGTCGGCCGTCAACTACTGGTTCCGGCATGTGTGGGAGTACTGGTGGCTGCTGTATCCGGGCGTGCTGGCGGCGCACGAAATGACGGGGCGGAGCTTCCTGGAGTTCACGCCGACGCAGTTGCCGCTGACGGCGTTCATGATCGGCGCAGGGCTGCTGCTGTTCCGCGCCGGGCGCAAGGGCGCCGAGCCGCACGAGCACACGACGCCGCCTCCGCCGCCGACGAGCCCGGGCGCCCAGCACAGCGAGTCGCCACGGCCATGGCAGACCGTGGCGCGGATCGCCGAGGCCGTCGCTCCGATTGTCCTCATTCTCTCCGTTGCCATCCCGGGCATGGTGCTCCTTCGCCGCCTGCCGACCGGGACGATGCCCGCGCGGCTGCAAAGCGTTGTGGCACGGTATGCCCCGATCACGGCCGGCGTCCTCGCGGCCTTGGCATGGGTCGTCGTCACCGGGCACGTTTCGGCGGCCGCGTTGCGGAAGATCCTGACCAGCCGCCGCGTGATCGAGATGACGACGCTCGTGATGAGCGTGATGGTGTTCCATTACATGCTCGACCATGTGTCGGCCGCCCAGCGCATCGCCCGCGAGATGTCCGACCTGCACGTGCCGGTCATGCTCGTGGTGATGATCCTGCCGTTCGTCGCGGGGCTGGTGACCGGGCTGGCGATTGGGTTCGTGGGGTCGAGCTTCCCGATCGTCCTCCCGCTGGCGGCCGCCACCGTCCCCGCCGGGGCCGACGCCTTCGGCCTGATGAGCGCCTACATCGCGCTGGCCTACGCGTTCGGGCACCTCGGGCAGATGATGAGCCCGCTGCACGTGTGCCACGTGATGAGCAATCGGTACTTCCGGACGGGCTTCGGGCCGGTGTACCGGGAACTGGTGCCGGCGGCCGTGTTGACGGCCGCACTGGCTGTGGGTTACTTCGCGATGCTATGGGCGATCTTCGCCTGAAGTCGCCGCCGGCAACTCAAGGAATCTCGCTGGGCGTCGAGAATGAGAGAGGGCAAAAGGATGGGCCGCCCCGCTCAGGGGACGGCCCGGATTTGGCAGGTTCGCCAATCAGCCCCCACGCAGGGCTGGGCAACGCACTGAAGCAGGGGTCGGGGATTTCACTGGCCAGCGTTTGCCGGCTTGCCTGCCGAAGCTCCTCGGTAAAGATTCTGCCTAGGGCTTTCCTTGCGCCGTCGCGCGTGCGCGAACGATAACGCTTTGCTCAAAAGAGGTTTCCGATTCGCAGGCAGACGTGACCCCGACTGCCCGCACCCATGTGGTCCTGTATCGGTTCCTCGCGTGTTCTCCTTAATAGATTTCCGGGATTTCCGATTTATCTGCACTTCCTGCCGGCGCACGCGCTCGCGCTAGTTAAGTCAGTTGTCCAGAAGGCCGATGTGGCTCCCTGTGTCGGGGATGCACCAGAGCCGGGCCCTGCCGTCCGGCTGGATGCGCCACGTCCCTCGGGGGCGACGAAGCAGGACGGACCCGCAACAGAGGGCCGCGACATGGGTTCGCCCGACAAATCCCGTCCAGACGCTGTCCGTCCCAAGGCGCGCTTGGGAACCGCGGGACGGTTCCTTCGTCCCTTGGCTCTCACCGGCCTCGCCGCGGCCGCGTTCGTGGGGCTGCTCCGCGTTCGGCACGCGCGCTTTCTCGAGGACCTGACGGATCGCTTCCAGCGGTATCAACTCGACGCGGCGCACAGCCTTTCGGGCGCGATGGAGCAGATCTCGGACAACGTGCTCAAGAGCCTGCTGGTGCTGGCGTCGGAAGATCATCTGCTCGACGGCTCGCCGCAGTCGTGGGCGCGACTCGAGCGGTTTTATGCCGCGCACGGGGATGTGGTGTCGGGCCTGTGCGTGATGGATGCGTCGGGCGAGGTCATCGCCCGCGATCCCGACGGCTGGGCCCTGGAAAACCTGGGCGACTGGGCGGAGTTCCGCGCCGCCCGGGATGAAGGCAAGACGCACGTGACCCGCCTGGGCGCGCCCGACGAACCCGGCGGGCGCCGCACGGTGCATGTTCTGCTGCCGGTTGGCGGCGAGCCCGCGTCCGGAGCGATGGCGGCGGGGGTCGTCTGCTGCAGCATCTCGTTGCCCAAGCTCTATGCCCACTGCGTGCTCCGCCCGGGAATCTCGCACGCGACCGAGGGCTGCATTGTCAGCTCCACGGGGCACGTGCTGTACGAGAGCGTGGGCCCGTCCGGCGGGTCGGCGGTCGGCCGGATGGTCCCGCGGGGCGTGCTGGCCGGACTGGTGGAAGGGGGCGGTGGCGTGAGGGAGGTCGCCGGCGCTGTGCCCGATGGCGAAGGCGACGAACTGGTGGCGTTCTCGCCGTTCCGTCTGGGCGACCGACGTCTGGGGCTTGTGGTCGGGGCACCGAAATCCGGCATCGCCGTGCCGCTGGCGTCGCACGAGCGGGTGACGTATGTGCTCATCGCGGCCCTGGCGATGCTCTACTTCGCGACCGGATACACCGCCTACCGCGGCGAACGGGCGCAGGCGCGGCTGGAGAGCGATCGCCGCGAGATGGCCGAGGCCGCCAACCAGGCAAAAAGCGGCTTCCTCGCCCGCATGAGCCACGAGATTCGCACGCCCATCAACGGCGTGCTCGGCATGACGGACTTGGTGCTCAAGACCGACCTCACGCCCGAGCAGAAGCGCTACCTGACCTTGGTCCGCCGGTCGGCCGAGTCGCTGCTGCGTGTCATCAACGATATTCTCGACCTCTCGCGGATCGAGGCGGGGCGGCTGGAGATGGCGTCCGAGCCGTTCTCCGTGCGGGCCTGCCTCGAAGACGTCCTCGGCCCGTCCGCGGTCCAGGCCGAGGGCAAGGGCATCGAGTTGATTCGCGAGGTCAGCGCCGACGTGCCCGATGTCCTGTGCGGCGACCCGGTCCGTCTTCGGCAGGTGCTGCTGAATCTCGTGGGCAACGCGATCAAGTTCGTCGAGCGTGGGCGCGTGGTCGTCAATGTCCACCTGGAGGCCGGACTTGCGCCCGGCCTCCACGTCGGCCGAGACGAACGGATCACGCTGCGGTTCACGGTCAGCGACACGGGGCCCGGCATCGCCCCAGACTTCCAGAAATCCATCTTCAAGCCCTTCGACCAGGGGGCACCGTACACGGCCCGCAAGCATGGCGGAACGGGTCTGGGGTTGCCCATCTGCGCCGAACTCGTCGCTCGGATGGGGGGCGAGATCGGCGTGGAAAGCCGGCCGGGGGCGGGGAGCCGGTTCCACTTCACGGCCGTGTTCGGTCTCGCCAAAGGGGCTTCGGCCAGCGGTGGGCAGGGCGTCGGCGGGGATCTGTCCCCGCAGCGGGTCCTGCTGGCGGAGGACAACGCGGTGAACCGGGAACTGGCGGAGTTGGCGCTGGGGCAGATGGGGCACGAGGTGACGTCGGTGACGGATGGGCGCGAGGCGCTGGCTGCCCTGGAGACGGGCCGGTTCGATCTTGTGCTGATGGATATCCAGATGCCGGAGGTCAACGGCCTCGACGCGACGCGGCGGATTCGGGAGCGGGAGCGTCAGAAAGGCACCGGGCATCTGCCGATTGTCGCGATGACCGCGCACGCGATGGCCGAAGACCGCTATCGCTGTCTCGACGTCGGCATGGACGGGTACGTCACCAAGCCCGTTCGCCCGGAAGAACTCGCCCGGGCGATGGCCGACGTGTTGCGCGATTCGGCCCCGCCGGAGACGCAGGACGATGCGGCGGTCTATGACCGCGAACAGGCGCTCGCGTACGTCGGCGGGCGGGAAGAATCGCTCGACCGGATCGCTCGGGCGTTCCTGGACAACGCCCCGGCGGCCACCGAGGAACTGCGCCGAGCGGTTTCGGCACGGGACGCGGCAGGGCTCCGTTTGGCCTCTCACAAGCTGAAGGGGTCGATGTCCGTCTTTGCCCGGCCGGACCTGGCGGCGGCGGCGCAGCGGACGGAGGACATCGCCGCGCAGAGGAACTGGGGCGACGCGTCGCGCGCGGTGCGGGAGTTGGAGGACGGGCTGACGGCGTTGTGCGAGGCGCTGGCGAAGGCCCATGGGAGAGAGGCCACATGCGAATCCTGATTGCCGATGACGACCCCGTGTTCCGTACGCTGGTGAAGGATCTGCTGGTGGAATGGGGCTACGAGACGGCCTCGGCCTGCGACGGCACCGAAGCCTGGCAGGTGATCCAGCGCGACGAGGCCCCCCCACTGCTGCTGCTCGACTGGATGATGCCGGGGTTGGACGGCTTCGAGCTGTGCCGGAGAATCCGGGCCGACGCGAAGCAGGAAGGCGCCTACATCCTCCTGATGACGGGCAGT
>Ga0272442_10001319_pt1 | contig 37939 bp, 60 predicted proteins | sample SSMForm2O_FD_200262 | JGI IMG/M metagenome (GOLD analysis project Ga0272442, IMG submission 200262) | Marine sediment archaeal communities from Little Sippewissett salt marsh, Falmouth, MA, United States - SSM-Form-2O | ecosystem: Environmental > Aquatic > Marine > Wetlands > Sediment ... | reverse complement strand
CACTCGCAGTAGCAGTGTGTGGGTGGTCAGCAAACGCACCATAAACAGAATCTCCGATGTACCAATATTCAGAGTAGCTGCCGCTATTTGTAATTTCTACCTCTCTGTCAACTGTGTGAGACATGTATTGTCCAGGCACGTTCGACGTTGCAAAATCTGGGTGTATCAACTGCGCCCTAAAAATGAAATACATCTCCTGTGGTGAATCAGCATCGGGACCATAGCTGTCCTCTGCCATGTTGTAATAAACTGTTTTAGTGCTGATCGCTCCCGTTGGTTTCGCCATTATACCCACCTCGTGCCGAGCTCATCCGATGTTCCCACTTTGTTGTTGTCGTCTGCGAAGAAAATATATTTCTGCTGACAATCTTCACAATTATCATAGGTATCAAAAATGATAATGTGCTCGTCCGATTCGCTCCATGCGTCATAATTTGCCGCACCGGTGTCCTGGTCGACGAGAGTGATCGAGTTGCCGTCAGTTGTGTCAACGGCAGTGACATCAAAGTTCATCAAGGTGGGCTCCCAGCTTGACCCAGTTTTATTTCTGGCGAACGCGATGACCTTGTAATCACCACATGAACAAGTTTTCGCAGTATAAACACCGGTGCTAGGATTGTATTCGTAACAGTCGAAATAGGTGCAGTCCCAGCGGTCTCCACTCGCGCTGAAGTAATTCGCGGTGCAGGTACAAACGATGGTGACTCCGTCCGTCTGCTTGTCACTCTCAGTGACATAGCACGCGGGGGCGAATCCCTTCGTCTGGTTTTTCGTCAATCGCGCGGTGATTTTGCATTCGCACTTTGCCAGGTCTACCGACATCGCAGTGACGAGCGCGGGAGCTTCGGACAATCCTTGTTCGTGCGAGAAAGGATAGTACCCCGTCGAGTCAGTGACCAGACACTCTCTCCCCACCGCCAGGTCGACCATGGCTGCGAGATTCGTCTTCACTGAGTATTGGATGTTGGGAACGGCAAGGTGTCGAAGTAATGACGTGTAGCGCTTCGTGATGTATTCGATGTCTGAATCTGGGAGATTGTTAATTCCCTGAATATACGAAAGGCCAGATTCGGTTTTCAGTGTGCGCGCTGCATTCCGATTCGCGACGTTCCCGCTTTTGTAATCGACGACAATGTTGCCGTAAAAATCACCTTGCTTTTCATTGCAGCGGGCGACGAGTTTATTAAACATCCATGTGTCATTGTGCGTTTCGACCATCTGCGAGTTTCTAAGGATTGTATCTTCAGTCAAAACCCTCCCGCTATTATTCGCCTCGGTGATGTTGATCGGTCCGATTTCACGAAATCGAATCATGTAGTGACCGACACTGCTGTCCCATTCATAAGTCGGCATGATTCCGTGGAACACGAGTTCGTTGAAAAATTGACTCAACAGATTGAAATCACCGGTCAGGGCGATTTTATACATCTGTTTCCCGGGGAGAACGCTCCCGCTGAAGTCGTCGAGTGAATCCCAATCAATCCACGAATCGACATCTTCCGTGCTTTCGTCCGAAAAGCCGATCACGTTTGAAAGAGTCAGATATGGCGCGAAAGTGTAGCTTGCCCCGTCGTCTCCGAGGACAGCGCGGAATGGGTCGGAAATAACATTCGATTCGCCCCTGGTCGTCTGAGTCAATATCCACGGGTCCTCGGTGTTTTCGAAGGGGAGAACAGAGTTCCACTGTGTCGCGAACTTCAGCGACTCGGTGGGGCCGACCATGTTAGGGGTGTACTCATCGCCATCTTTGTCCGATATGTCCGTTTCCATCGCAGGGATGTAATAGAGGCCTACGCCATAATAGGAAGAACTCGCGTCCAGATTTCCATCGGGGTATAAATAATCACCTTCTGGTATGGTGATGTAGGGATAATCGTCGGAATCTGTGTCCTTCGAGTCGACTTCCTGTTTCAAAATTCGCGGGCGTTTCTTCCAATCCGAATCACGCCCCAGAATGAACTTGTCACCGACATTGATATTGTCCAGGTTCGTCCCCTGTTTGAAATAGAGAGTGTCTGTTGGCAAGTAATGCTTTCGCACGAATCCCGGTTTCCAGTTTCCGTTATTCTCCCACTTGTCGACGTCGAACGGATATGAATAATAGAACGGTGTTATCCACGCATCTCTCGGAACTAGAGCAGTTGACATGCCTATGTCTTCCTCACTCTCCAGGAAATAGAGCAGGTCGACTAGCGCGTCTGAAACCTCACAACACATCCACGGATAGCCGTCGACGTTGAATGTCCCCTGAGGAACGGTAAAGCTTCGACGTTTAAAAAACCAGGGAGCGTTCGACGCATACCCCATGAGGTCGCCCACCGCGTAATCGATGCCGTGGTGCACCTCTCCGAGGTTAAACAACCATGCCAGCGGTCCGGAAATCCACGAGCGATAATAGATAAAATTGTCCGTTTCGCCCGTCTCTTCTTGATAGATATACCCCTCACTAACTGAATATTTATACGTTAGGTTTACGCTACCGCTGTTCTGTGCGCTGTCGCCAAGTGTACAATAGTTCAACTCGGTATTGAGTGCAGCCATCACCTCTTCCACCGTGTTGAAAGTGCGAACACTCATTCCAGAGCCATGGCGCGGGCAGAGGTAGATCTCGTGCTGAGTCGGATTGTGATCGCTGTCGAACTCGCGAATGTAGAGATCGGCCGGCTGCTTTTGCATCCATAAATTCGAACCGTCCCACTCCTGTCTCGTGAAAATATATTTCGCCAGGTGCTCCGCAAAATTAGGCACTCTGATTTCGTGGTCGAGTTGTTTCAAAGGCCCGTTGATTCCGATGGTCGTCTTGCCGTCGCGCGTCTGAATATTAGGGGACACCTGGCCAGAGCGGAGAATCACCGGGTCGATCAGGATGTCGCTGTTGTCCTCATTTAGAACTACCGCCCAGAGCCAGCAGGGCTTGTCAATTATACTGAATGGAGTATCCGACACGATGGGGTCAGTGTCGCCCAGTTGCTCGGTGTAGTGGCTCTGATGTTTCGACCGAAAAAGCCCTCTGCCGAGGTTGCCGGATCCATCCTTCGCAATCTCGATGGTATAGGCCGGTGCTGATTCCGTCCCCGTGGCGTCTGCGCAGACACACTCGCCCTCAATCCAGAGCAAGCGAAAGGGGAAAGTCGAGGCGTCGTCGATACCAGTCTTCAGGAGAGCGCTCTGTTCCTGAACAGTGAAACTGTCCTCTCCGATCTCCAGATTGCTCGTGAGATATCCCCAGCCAACAGTGGAGTCATAGTCGGGACCGAGAACATGATGCAATCCAGGGAGCCCACGGAAAATCGTCGAACCCCCGTGCTCCCATGTGTGGCCGAGCTCTTTGTCTCGAATCTCGACTTTCCAGTTTCCTCCGTCCAGTCGGCCCCGCCCTTCGTGAAGTTGAAACTTTTGCGCGCCTGGCACTTCGAGCAGGGGAAAAATCGGGCAAAGTGATGTGTCTTCTGACCAATAAACACTTACCTCGTTAAAGTATTCTTCGTCACCAAAAACCGTTCTCCGCGCGGCCTGGTTGCCTGCGTCATCCAGTGCATCCACGAGCGCCTGAGAAGTCGCCACTGCCCATGGATAGCCTGAGACATGGAAGAGATAATGAATATTCCCCCCGCCCTTCTGGAGGTATTCTCGAAACGTCGGAGCAGTCATCAGTCACCTATTCTGGGTAAGTCCACGAGACAGAGTAGTCCACGGTGTGCATCGGAAAGGATATCGAGTAATAGGCTTTCCCTGTCGGAGTTGAAGCCTGTGGTTCGGGACCGCCCTTCTCGCCCATCTGACAAAACACATATTCATCCGGCGACACTGTCAAATCGAAATTGACATCTCCATTGTCACTGTGTGTCTCTTCGCATTCTGCGATAATATCGTTCCAGTCTGGCACGAAATAGAATCCCTTTGCACATGGATTGCCGGCATCTGTTATCCCGACCGCTCTGCATTCCGTAGCGAAATATTCCCACGTTCTGTTTTCTTTACGCGCGTTCGTTATGGCCTCTGCGTAGACGTTCTCCGCTTTCTCATTCACGAAATACATATCTCGATAATAGATGGTAGGCCCACTTCGATTTCCATGAAGGAATCCAGATTTCGCCATGTCCCCAACATATGACTCCGGCTGCGATATGAAAAAGCGCGATTGATTCGCTACCTGATAAGTGGGAATCCATATGTGGGAAGGGCGATATGTCATCGTCTGCGAATAGGTGTGTTGTGGATTCTCCAGAAAGGATTCGTTGGTATATCCCGAAGCCGTGCTGCCCACAATATCATAGAGCTCATTCCATTTCGTGTCTGGTTCCGTTCCGCTCTCCTCATTGTCTGCGAAGCTCCACTTGATGAACAGATCGTCGGATTTCGAACCTGTCCCCTGGACGAGCTCTGCCGTCACGGTCCAGTCGGTGAACTCGGTCGTGATGGCGGAAGCAATGGCGCTCGCGAGATTGACAATGGAGCCATAAACCCCAGTCGTGACACTCACCGCAGCTGTTTTCACCCCAGCAAGGCCAACATCGTAAAGTTTCATCTCACACGAATTGTTCGAACTCGTGATTTCTATCGGTCGAAGAAATATCGGTTTGTAGGCTGTCATGATCCCACCGTAAAGTTTCGACGTCCGTCGATCGAGGCGCGGTCGTTTTCCTCGACAATCGCGTCGAACCACCCGCCAGCGCCCTCTTTCATTTGGATGTTGATTGTCATTTCGCTGTTATCGCCTCCACCGCGCCCACCCCAGTCCGTCGCGTTCGCTCCGCCCGTAAACCTGTCAGTTGCCGCAACTCGCGATCTCGATTGTGCACCCGCAGCGCCGCCTCCACTGCCGCCTCCAGCGGTCGCAGCGGCGATCCCATACATCGCTGCCGCAGCGGTATGCAGCGCGGCTCCAGCGTAGTCCTGGCCAGCGAGAGAAGCGACAGCGGCCGCAGCCTCGAAGACCGCCTGCCAAGTCGCCTCGGTGGAGATGGCGCTACCCGTTTCACTGAGAACGTTCGCGATGGCCTTGCCTGCGGAGGCCTCCTTTTTCGTCGCGTTCTCGATGGCAGAGCCCGTCGCTTTCGCGAGAACTCCCAGCCACTTGTTTTGTTTCGCCGCGCCCACGGAGATCTTGTCGAACGTCCGCCCCCATGTCGCCCCGAGTTCCTGGACCTGTTCCATCTCGCGCTCGCGTGCCTCTTCGCGTTGCGCTTGCTCCTCTCTGGCGAGTTCGAGCAGTTCTTCTCGTGTCTTGAGTTCCTTTTCCCGAAGTTCTTCGAGTCGTTCCTTCTCCTGAACGTCCATCTCGGCTTGAATCTCTTCAATGGCAGAGCCGAAAGGGTCAGGTGTTCCGACAGGACTCCCCTGGTATGTGTCCATCCCATAGGCTTCCGCCATCTCGGCGCCGCTGGGCATGTCATAGAAGCCCTTCGACTCCGCGCCGCCCTCAAGGACAGTCATGCCCCCTTTATTCTTGCCGCCGCCACGACGGCCGCCGCCACGACGGCCACCGCCCGGCTGGGCACTTTTCCCCGCCAGGCGCTCATCTGCTTCACGTTCGCGCTCCTCCTCGCCTCTCGCTATATGGAAATCCTCGAGTGCCTGTGCCCGCGACTCGCGAGCGATTTCGAGGTACTTATCCAGGGCTTGCTCGAACGTCCCCTTGCTGTCGACTCCTTGCACCCAGTTAATGAGTCGCTCGATCTGGATAAACGGCTCTGCGATGACCTCCGCGACCTCTGTCATATATCCCACGATGCCGTCGACGGAGGTGATGAACGCCATTGTCGATTTTGGGGCCTCTGCCATGTAGCCCGCGAAAGTGGAAAGTCCGCTGTTCAGTTCCCCGAGGGCCCCGGTGAATGCCTCGGATGCGCCCGTCGCCTCGTACATTAGCCCAGCGATGGTGTCGACGTTGTTGTTGAGAACGTAGAGTTGTTCCGTGGTCGTCTTCGCACCGACGTTCAACCCCTCGAATCCCTCGGTCAATCCCTCGACGGCATCCTTTTGCATTTTCGTAAGGTCGCCGCCCTCCTTGACGTAGACCCCGTATTCCTTCAGAGCACGAGTACTCCCCTTGGCAATCGAATTCGCCAGCCGGTTAAAGGCCTCTGTCGCATCCGTCCCGGTCGTCTGCGCGAGTTCCGCAGCCCTCGCTGTCAATGTGGCAAACTGCTCATCCGTCACCTGGACACCGGCCGCCATAAGCTTCTGGTATCCTCTCATGACCTGCGTCGTGTCGACGAGTCCGCCGGCCGCAGCATCGGCCGCCATGACAGCGGACTTGTTCGTCTTCTGCCACATCGTCGCGAATCTATCCAGTTCGACAGAAACTTCCTTGACCTTGTTGAGCATCCCCGACAATAGGCCTAGAGCTGATTTCAATTCCGTGAATCCACCGACCGCTTTCGAGCCGACGCGAAAAAGGATATTCGATTCGATTGTCATTAGAGTTTTTGCTCCGGTATCAGACCAGCGAACGGTGTTAGATAAACGTCGACTTCAGGAAACGCTTCTTTGAATCTCATCGCCGCAGAGGTGAGCCCATCGAACGCCTTGCACGCAGCCTGTGATGAGTTCATCGCAATGATAGCAGCATTCGCAGCATCATGACATTCGGTGGGGTCGACAATGCAACAATCAAGATTCTCGTCTGGTGTCTTCTTTTCCTCGGGAATGAAAACATCGACTTCTACGGGCACGACTATCGACACACTGACGGGAATTTTAACCACCTGTTTTTGCTTTTCGCCGTCGCTCGCGTTCTTTTGCGCTGTCGATTTCGCCTCGGCGCTTTCCATGGTCATAGTTGAGAATCGCTTTCGCTAGAATTGTGGGGATGCCAGCCGGATACCTGACTTGCAATTGAGATTTTTCCCACCAGAGATGGGCCTCCATGACCTGATCGGTGGCCGGAGAATTGAGCAAGGCGAATGGGCATGAATGGAGAAACCAGCGGAGGCCTCGCGATTCCGCCAGCCAGTGGAGTTTCCCAAAACGGGGATTGTACGGGGGGTGTTTCTCTACTGTGTATCGGGATTTTTTGCATTCTTTTCGTTTGCAATCGCGACACGGAGGGTCTGGGATCGAATCCGCGAACGCAACCAGGTATCCGGCATCATAAAAGGGCGAGTGCTCTCATTCGCCTTGTGCACCACAACACCAGCAAGTTCCTGGTAAACGTCGCGAGGGATAGAATCACGGCAATCGCTGGAGACTAGCCCGTCTTCGTCGAACTTCAAAATTGGCTCTCCGTCCGCTCGTGTGAAGTTGTCCGCGCCTTTTATGTGATTCCGAAATATCGACCAGGCGGCGCCAGACCCGTTTGTTAAAATACTGTCCGCCATGTATTCCATTTCCGCCTTGAGAGGTTCACAATAGAACACCGTCGGCTTTGTCGTTAGTTGCTCAATCTCCTTTTCTATCAAAGAGAAATCACGGGTCTGGACGTAGAGCGCCATAAGCTTATCTTTAATGTCCAAAGTCGCCTCGTCATTAATCGAAACGACTTTGAACTGTGCAGTTAATCGCTGTGATAACATATGTCTCCTACGCGGAATACTGTCCGCTGATTGCGAAGTACCATGGCGCCGCGCCCGCATCGGCGTTCGTTGTGGCACTTTCGTACCCCGCGCTGTCCGCGATATACGTCACGGTGGCAGTTACGAAATCATTTGTCGCCCAGTCGACTGTCGGAGGGGTCTCCGGGTCGATGTGCGCGTTTGGCATCCAGAACCCGAAGGCTGGAGTTGAAAGCGATCTCGTCGGCTGAACCAAGCCGATGTACTTCGATGTGTTGTCCCCTTCGAGCTGCGTCCAGTAATCCTTCGTGAAGGTCTGTGTGATCGCGACTTTCGGAACTGCCACTCGATGCATGTATCCCTGTGCACCGTTGAAAGTTCCGCTCCCCTCGCCCGGTATCACGGCAGTCTCGAATCCCCATGTGATGACTGCGCTTGTCAGTATCCCGTCGCCACGAGTGATGCCACCTGCTGAATCTGCGTTCGCATATTCGAATCGGAAATCGTCGTTAATGATGGCGAACTTCTCTCCGTCGACAAACGACTCTGCCGCAATCGCCTCGTTCGCCTGGTCGACGTCGCCCACATGGAAAGTGAATTCGAGCGCTGGTGTGCCGAAAGGCTCGATAGTCATATCGCCCACGGCCGAGAGTGCGCAGCCGGTGTAAATGTAGTGGAGGTCCTCACCGCTCGTGTGTGTCGCCCTGGAATGGTGTTCAAAGGCCAGTGTCGCATCAGTAGCGACCTGTCGCGACCGTGGCCAAATTGTCGTCATGAGTTGCCAGGCTTTCCCCGTGCTCGATACGCTGGGGATGGCCATACTTGGCGTGACCGTGCCTGTGGTGTAGTCTGCTACCAGGACCGGGTAATAAACCCCACTATTGAGCTCCAGAAGACCACACTGGCCGTGGGCAGCGTCGGAGACGTCCCATGCAGTCGTCGATGAATAAGTGATCGTCTGGTCTCCTGTGCTGGTCGTGACGTTGCACCCAGCCGATTCGAATATTGCCGCAATGGGAGCAGCTGCGTTGTTCGCACTCGCCCTGCGAATATTCTGGGCAAACGTCCCAGCGCCCTCCTGATATTGCTCGATGGCAATCGGTTTATCGCTCTGATTGTAGGCATGGGCGTGGCCCATGTTTGGATTGGCAATCAGTTGCCTCGTCGACGTCGGAAAGGCGGGGAAGTCGTTCGGTCGAATCTCGTAATAGGTCCCCGGTGTTCCCAGAGCGCTTTCCACCGCATACCCCCAGACGAAACCTTTTGAAGGTTGTACCATTTTTTTCTCCTATTAAACCAACTCTTGTGGATTGGCCGCGTTCGTGATTTCGTAATAGACAACCATGTCCATAATCAATCGCTGCCACGGGTCCTCGTCGTCTTTTTCGACGATGGTTTCAGCGGTGGGATCTAGGTGTCTCTGTTGAACTCCGGAAACGGATGTCGCGTTGTTTATCAGGTCATAGCGAATGAGCTCGAAGTCGCTCATCATTCCCATGGACCATGTTTCATCGACCGGGTACCAAATACTTATCTGGTGGATGAATCGAAGCCCTCTCGTCCCCGCTCCGATCAACGTCGCCTTGTCGTATCGCCCTTCCCCTATCTCGAAAACACGAGGGAGCCCCGTGTCCTCATCCATGTCTGCAATCGCCCTATCGACGTCGTCGCGAACGGTGAATCGTATCTGCTCTTCATACTCGGGGGCGAGCGCGAGGATGCGCCCCTTGACTTCCGCGATGAGAGCCTTTTGGGCTTCATACATGGTTGTCATAGGCCGCGCTCCTTGCCCCAAAATGAGTTACCGACCAGCATCTCCTCATCGTCCTTAACATCGTCCTGATTCTCGTCTTGCCAGACGGGTTGATTGAGAATGATTTCCCTGATTCGGTTGTATTCGTCGATTGCTGCGGTGCGCTCTGATTCCCACTTGTCGCCCGTGCCCTCCAGGACGATGAGCCGCGCTTTTTTCAAAACCAGGAGACGAACTTTCTCGGAATCAGCGACACGATGGATGTGAAATTCGGGGGTCGAGAGGTCGTGCTCGACTTCGAGCTTCGCCTCTTCGAGAACCGATTTCAGCCGGGGCAGAGCGATTCTATGCTCCCTCGGGTATCTCACCTCGAAGCGCTGGGAGAAATCAGGGAAGGCGAAATAAGAGGCGGACACTTCCCCGCGCTCCTTGACGGGGAGGTCGTCGGAGCCCCCAGGCGACCAGCGCAGAACGACCTGAAGCGCCTTCGTCCAGGTTGCCACGGTGGAAGTGTCCAAGTTGTAGGTGCAGAACAGTCCCTTGACCGCTGTGCCCGTCGTGTGGGCGAATCGGAGCTCTCGTCTCAGTGTCGCGACTTTGGTCGAACTGTTGTAGCTCTCGACTTCGATTTCCTCGGAGGGACCGCCCGCAGACGCAGAGATGCGCAGTCTGTCGCCCGGTGATGGTGCGCTGGCATCGTTCGCCAGAGTGACAGTGGAGTCGCCCACGGCCCCCGCAGCGTTCGTCGTGGTCGCGGTGTAGAGCGTCGCCGCAGTTGCATCGAGCAGGGATTCCCCGTCGAGGTTTGTGATGTCGATATTCACTCCGGTTAGACTGTCGAGATCCCATTCCAGTGGAAACTCGAATCGCAGAGTAAACGCGCTGTTATTATAATCGATTTGTCTCACGCAATACCTCGAAGGTTAGAAAATCCATGAATCTGATTTGTGATCTCATCTCTTTGAAAATCGGGACGTCATGAGGGTGAATCATTCCCACTCTGATGAATTCTGTTTGTGGACAATCTTTCGACAGGAGGACAAACAGCTTTTCGAAATCCCGCCTTCTCAAAACAGTATGATGATAAATGTCGTTTTGCTTCATGCCCTCGTGGACACGAAAGAAATCAAAACCTATCATGTAGAGTCGCTTGACCTTCACTACCTTGGCCAGATATGAGCAAGCGATTATCCCTGAATTATGAGATCGCCCAGTGTCACGGAGAATATCCTTGAACTCCATGACGGGCTCACCGTCGAGAATTAGATTCTGTTTGATACGAAGGGATCTCCGTGTTTCGCCTCTTGGTTCGGGATAGGTTAGCCACTTGAACCCGCGCTTGTCTTCTGGGATTTCGCTGATCGAGTCGTGTGGCCCCTTGTCAATCGATACGAGAATGTCAGGTGGATATTCTCGAAACAGCCAATTGCATCCGACGATGAGCCCGTGTTCACGCAGGTTCTTTATGTTGAAATGACGACGAGATGTCCCGTTCCCGATGGCGAAACCGACTTCAGAGTAGGCCACTTTTTAAACGTCTTTCGAATTCGGGGAAGTCGATAAAGTCGCAGTTCATCGCAGCAAAACACTTTTCGTCCAGTGGGTGAACTGGCCCGACTCGTGTGAACTCCGTGTGTGGGCAATCGTTGAAAAGCTGGTTGAATACCAAATCGAATTTTCGATAACGGCACAGACACATAGAGTGATAAATGTCGTTCTGTTTGTCCCCGGGATGGATGCGAAAGAAATCAAACCCGACGAGATAGACCTTGTCACATCGCAGTTTCTTCGACAGATAGGAAACCGCCACAATCCCGCTGTTTTTCCCTGTGCGGCGATTGATTTCTATCACCGGAAAAGCGCGCTCGCCCTCAAGCTGGAGATGGGCTTTGTTCTTCTCCCATGTCATCCATTTCCAGGTGCGCTGTTCTGGATAGGGAATCTTTGCGATTTCTCTTCTTGGTTCTGCGTCCAGTGCGACGATAATATCAGGGCTGAAATCTCGATACAACCAGTTGCACCCCACGATAGTTCCATGCCCGCGCAGCTGTTCTAGATCCCAGCCCTCTCGGCTCATCCCGTTGCCGATTGCGAAACCGACCTCCGTCATCCGGTGATAGCCTGGAGCGCGTTAATGCACTCGGTGCGTGCTGCGGCGAACGCCTGTTTCAGTTGCGTGATCTGCCCCGCCGACAGCTGGAAAGTCAGCCCCTGGTGTTCGACAACACCGCGCTCGTACAGCTGGACGAGCGAATGCATCAGATTCATTTTGCCCGCTGCGTATGTGATGCGCTGGGGGTTAGTCATTTCTTCAATCGTGATTTGTTCGTCTGCCATGATTTCTCCTATGCTGTGAACGGAGTGAAGTCGATGTAAAACACACCAACTCTTACTTTCATTTCGTCGCCTGTGACATCTAAGTCGGTCGTGAGCGTGAGTGTCGTCGCCGATCCATTCGTGAGCGGTAGTTGTGTCCCGTCGCCATCGGCGGGAGTTGTACCCGTCGTATCTAAAGCGGTTGACATACCATCGATCAGCGAGTCCAGGTTTCCGCTACCAGTCACGCCAATGTCGACAGTCGTCGCTCCGCCGCCGGGGGCGTCCGTGACTCTCGCAACGGCGCCCAGTATAATACTGTTTGCGGGCGCGAGGTTCCCACTTGTTTCGATACCCCCAGAACCGTTTCCGACTGAAATAGTCACCTCCTCGGTGATCGATTTCATTCCTGCGAAGGCGCCATAGTTTCCAGATATTGACACGTTATTATATGCGACAGTAGCATACTCTACAGTAGCCTGGTTGGCGCTGTGGATGAATAGAGTGGGGTTCGTCTGCTGCGCATGGGCAAAGTCGAAATTCCGGTCCGCATATTCGCAGAACAGAAAGAAATTAGCGGTCGTCCCTGTCGCGACAATTGGGGAGGAGACGGTCTGCGCGGCGGTGCCGAAAATAAAGCCACCGCTCGTATCAAAGGACGACGCTCCCATTCTGGACGCAGCACCATCGACAAAAATATCACTGGAACCAATTATATCAGCATCAACTCGTAAATCTTTTGCGCAGCGCACACCTCCTTTGCCGCTATCCAAAACCCCACGAGTCCCATCGTGAGTTGCGGAGATCCACTCGTCGGTTGCCTGATTGGCTGAGTGGATGAATAGTGTGGGGTTCGTCTGCTGGGGGTGAGCGAAGTTGAAAGTGTGATCGTCTTTCTCACAAATAATCAATGCCCGGGAGAAGTCCCCCGCACTCCCAGAATCAGAAACGCCAATCATCAGTGAGTCATTGTCCTGATTCGCAGTCTCGTATATTAGGATCGAATCTGAATTCGATCCCAGTTGAATCTGCATGTCATCGTTGAAAGTCGCTGCCGAATCGAACTCCGAAGACGAATCGAAGTAGGCGGTGTTATTTACTTCCAGCTTGCCGCCAACTACCACGTCCCCATTTGCCCCGAGGGAATGACTCGTACTTGCCCCACCCGTGACAGTGAATCCAGCTACGGTGAGATCGTCCCCAGCCGTCACATCGTCGGTTGCCGTCACATCCTCAGCAGTGAGAGTCCCGGTCGCTCTCTGTTGATAGACTCCGTTGATTATCGCGCCCATTATTGCACCGCCAGTCCGATCGCGCACACAATCGCGAGGTCGTCACTATTCGCATAGGTGACTTTAATTTGATCGTTCTTCCCCAGTCTAATGGGGCCGTCGTCCGGGCGCCAGAAGATGTCTGCGGCGCTCGCCGCTGCGGGGTCCACTGTGTACAGTGGCACATCGTAATCGGCCCCCAGAGAGCTATCCAGAGTCACCACAAAGTTTTCGTTCGTCGTCGGAGCGCTCCCGGCTGTCCAGGTGCACAGAACGAAGTCGAGCTCCTTGCCCTCTACTGTCTCATCTGTGGTGGCGCTGATGGTTTCCCCTCCAGATAGGGTGCAGCTGTCAGTCGTGTGTCGGATTGGCTTTATCATTTTTACTCCGTTGTCTTGTGCTCAAACTCGGGCAAAACCTCGTCTGACACATCGATTTTTTTCTTGATTGTCGGCAGCGATTTGTAGACATCCGGTGGCGCCTCGGAATAACGCCAGTAGTGTTTCCGCCCTATCACCACGGCATAGTCGGGGTCGGGAATATCCCTCGTGACCATGCGCGCGGTCTTCTGGTATCCCTCCATGAGTGGCATCCCAGAATGGTAATGAATCCCGCGAGTGTTCAGAAGTCGCGTGGCATCCTCAAACGGCACATCGATACATCCCTTCTTGTCCACAATCGCGTCGTGCCAAATTTCTATTTCGCGCTCTTCCCCGCGCATCTTCGCCTCTTTGTATTGACGATTCGTGATTTTCCGTCCGAACATATCGCGTTTAAGTCGTTCAAATTTCCACTGGACTTTATCGCCTGGCAACACAGGCTTTCCCCAGCGGTCGCAGTGCACTCTGATTTTGTAGCGGCATGTCTGTTCGTTTCGGTTTGCGTAGTTCTCCAGAGCCTTCAGAATCAAAAGCCCGTCGCGCTGCCGATTCGCCAGACACTCCGTGATGGTGATGTTCGGAAACCCGACGCGTTTTATCTCGTCGGTAATCGCCATCATCTTGTAATCACGCCCAGTCGTCGTCGAAATCTTGTCGAAATTAATTCCCATTTTATCCTCGTGTTTATCTGCTCAAGGGGAAACCCGCCGAGTCGACGGGCACCCCAGAGCGAGAGCAGAAAGGGCGTTTCCGCCCGATGGTTGGTTGTTACTTGCCGATAATGACGATCTTGAGATTGCCCACCGAAGAGGCATCCCCGGTGAACTCCGCGAAGTCCTCCGCTGTGGTGACGTCCGCCTCGTTCCAGTGCATCTGCACCTTGCAATTGGACGAAGTCGCGGCGGTATCGTGGTCGGGCAGGACGAGCGAATACTTGTAGGCGTTGTCCGCCGCAGTGTCGTTTCCTGCCGGCCAACCAGCATGGATGTAGGTAAACTCGTTTGTGAAGTTGAGAACCTCACCTCCCGAAGTTACCGATGTATCCATTGTGACCTCATAGGTCGCCATTTTCATTCCCTCACCAATACTGGCAGGGCCGTTTGTCAGTTCTAGTGTCGCAGCCATGTTTGACCTCCTTCCTTATGCGGTCACAGCGGTGAGCTTGCCGCATCGTTTGGGGTCAGAAATGACCAGGTTGACACCCATGGTTGTGAGCCAATAGTCCGCCCACTCTGCGACGTCCTTCGGCACTGTCTTGATCCCCTCGTGGAGATGGAACTTCGTCGCGGATTTCCGGACGAGGTAGATCTCCGTCGAGGTCATATCCGGAACCTGGAGAATCGGCACAGACTCGTAAGTCTGACACCGAAACTTCGTACCCGAGTCAAACGGCAGCATGGATTGCGCGTCCACATTGAAGTTGAACTCTCCATACTGTGCCCCACCGAGATTGGCCAGATTGGTGTGCTGGTTGGGAGGCATGAGAAACACGAGATCGTCCAGAGGCACGAAACCATAGGTCGTGTTCTGAACAGCTTCGATCATGTCAGTGAGTGCTGCCCTCGTGAGGGCGCCGCTGTGTGCGTCTTCATATGCCGCGATGGAATACGTCGTCCTATTGAGAGACGCATCAGAATACGCTGTCGTCGAGTCGACGAAACTTGCGAGGTCAGTCAGCATCGTAGTGCTGGCGAGGTCCGTGGCGTTCAGAATCGAGGTTCTGATTGCCTTTTGGACCGGGTCGATGGGGACGTTTCCGCCACCGCCTCCGAGTTGGGAGATGGTGTCCCCGTGCACCTTCCCGCCCTCCTGGAAGTAGTCCTTCGTCACATACGCCCTGACATCACTCAGGGTGTGGGCGACGGGCATAGGTGCGCCCTGGACATAGGCCTCGGCGTTCGTCGAAACCGCGTAATCCAGCGCGATGTTGATTGTTGAACCACCGGGACAGTTCAGGGGATTCCCCGGCTGAACAATCTCGAAAAATGGTTGGTTGACCCACCATTGGTTCCAGAAAATTGTCGATGTCTCTTTCGGGATGTACGTCGTGTTGAGGTACGTCGAATAGAGATTTCCACTGATTGCCATTGTGTTTTTCTCCGTTTAGCGTCCGGCTAGAATGGAGACTTGTTATGCTTTTCCATATACGCGAGCACCTTTCGATCTGCGGTATCGCGCACAGCCGGATCGCGGCTTTGTAGGTCCTGTTTCACTTGTGCCCAGTTCGTCGAGTTCGAACCGGCAGGCGAGGCGCCAAAAGGTTGGGGATGCGACTCTTGAACATTCGCTCCGAGGTTGAAACGCTGCGAGTGTTTTTCGTCCGACTTGAGCCCGTTGACATAATCACTTATGTCCTCGCCAGAATAATTCTGTTTGGCCCATGCGGCGAAATACTCATCGGCTCCAGCCATCACGAGGGCGTTCTCCAGCTTCAATTCATTAATGTCTCTCTGATATTTTGTCATCAGGGATTCATTCTCCGCCTTGAGTTGGGCAGTTACCTCTTCGTATCGGCCTTGCTCTTCCTTGGCTCGAATATCCTTCGCCTTGGCATCCTCCGCCAGTTTGTTCTGAATCTCGGTCAGCTGCATTTTCAGCGTCTGATTCTCCTCTGTCAGTGAACCCAGTGCCGATTTAAACACCTTGTGATTCCTAACATCAGATGCCGAAATCCCCTCGTCTGCTTGATTCTCTTCTACGCTCTGAACACTTCCTGTTTCTTCCATGTCTCCTCTGCGATTACGTCGCGACTCGCATAAAACGGGCCTCAGTGGTTACGCCACGAATCGACGGCCCGAGTTATCTCGTAAGTTTTATGTTTCGGTTCCCCGGTGTGATGTTGTCTAACAACTGGCCAGTTGCAACACCGATGGGAATTGTGAACCCGTGCTTAAACTCTTTCTCTACCTGGTATGACTCTGAAAGCGCCGCAGGGGGCGCCCCACTCGCTGTTATTTGTTGCTCGATGCGTTCAGTCACAATCTGGAGAAGTCGCTTCATAGCAGCACGGAAACCCTTTGTCGCGACGACGTTGGCCTCCTTCTTTTTGCTGCGCTTGAAGAACGTCCCTCGCCGTCGTGCCTTCTCCCGCTTCTGCGCCATGTTGAGTTGTTTCTTGAGCTCTTTCTCCATGGCTTCGACCATGACCTGATCGAGTTCCTTGACGACAATCTGATTAGCTGAGAAGAAATCTCTACCAGAATCAGATAACCATTCCATAATCTGTTTGTTATTGATTCCGGTGCCCTCGGCGCGCTCCTTTGTATTGACGACAATCCCCTTAACCTGTGGTTGCGTCTGGAGCGTCTGCATGAGCTCCATGGCGGCCTGGAGGCCTTGCGCTTCAATCTCGATCATCAGTCAATCGGAATCAGATCGCAGCGGCAGTAATTCCCGCCCCGACAGACTTCGCTCCCTGGCATCCCGCGCTGTTTCCATCCAACCCATGTGTCGATCTCGCCTGACCGTGGTGCACAGCTGTCGCAGGTCGCCTCGTCGTCTTCGGCAATCCAAATCATTTCCTGGTACATGTTGCCCTGGATTGCATCGAGTGTGCTCCACTGCTGGGCAACACGCCTGGAGACGCCCAGAAGCTGTCTACGTTCGTTGTTTATCAGTTCCGAATAGGCTCTATTAATGTCCTCGTCGGAGCGGAGAGGCATCATTCTGCGAACGTATTCCATCGACTGTGTTTGGAGCATCGCATAGGGTTCGGTGATGCCATAGTGATTCAACATCCGGAGCAAATCTGCATTGCTCATATCCTTCATGTCGGCCAACTCGGGGAGCGCGACATATCGCGGGGCATCTCCCTCGCGCAGTCCAGGCGTGACATAGGTTTCGTCGTCCAGATAGCCAGCGGGGGCCAGGCGGTCGCGTTCAATTAGCTGCCGCTGTGCGTCTTCTATCTTTTTCGCCATTGATTCTCGCCTTGCCGATTCCCTTGAAGGCCGCCTCTTTGATTTCCGCCTTGCTCATCGTTTTGCGAATCCGGTCTATCTTGCGACCGTTCGCATGGAACATGGCGAGCGCCTCGAGGCCGAAGAGCTCAATCCACGTTTGCATTCTCGCAGCCACGACCATGGCTGATAGAGCGCCCTGCCACAACATATCCCGCTCCAGTAAAGGCACTTCGAAATAATCCTCAAACATGTCCTCCGCACTGCCGCCCATCAGTTCGAATATTTCGGGATCTCTCTGTTCAGGAAATCGGAGTATCTCGTCTATTCGGTCGGCAGCACGTTCCTGTAGTGCTTCATGCTGATCGTCGATGTCGGCTTGGGCGCTCGCTTCGGCATCAAGCAGCTCCTCTATTTTCTTCGATTGCATTATGGATAAATTTGTGGAGTTTGTGTGTTCTTCCGTGGATAACCATGTCCACCGGGCGGACGTTCCCTAACATTCGATTGCTCGACAACATCCATAGGCGCGCTTTTTCCTCGTCTCCGAAGAAATCAGTCAAAACTTTCATGGTCTCTTCGTACTCGTCCAGAATGTTGTCGTGTGTCATTGCTATCCAGGCGGCTTCCTTGGGACAGGTGGACCCTGCCCAGCCGCCCCCTCCTTGTTTGGTGGTTTCGATAAGGTGGTAGCTAAGTTGAGTGGTAGCCCGGTGCGCTGGGCTCCAGTTGCCTTTGGCGCCTGGTATTTCATTCGCTCCGGGTCTTGCATTTTGTCTATAAAGTCCATTGCGTCCTTGTCAGTCGGGAGCATATGGAGATCGCGGATATAGCGGACATAGTCGATTCCGCCCTTGTCCAGAGCCTCGCCCAGTCGGGCCGTTTTCTCTGTCTCGGATTCAGGCACGACATAGCGGCCGGCGTTCCAGACTTGCTTCGTGTCCTTGCTCCCCAAGGGTTTCCCGGTAGCGAATTCAAATAGGTTTCGTTCGATGCCCCAGAGTCGATTGACCTCTGTCGAATTGAGCTCTATTCTCTTGTCTCTCTCGGATATCAGCGACTGGGTGCGCACCACGAGGGCGACACCAGCCTCGGGGTTTCCGCCTGGTTCCTGAATGACCATGTATCCCGGCACCGAGAATCCTTCTGCAATCGCTCTCATCATGTCCTTGGTAATGTCCATCGCCCCGGTCGCATTGCTCACTGGCTGGCCCATGATTTGAAGTGTCTGGCCCTTGTGGAGCAAGACAGCGCCCTCGAGAGAGCGGGGGAGGTCGTGGCCCAGCTCGTTAATGAGAACGTCCTTTCCTGTCGCGCTCGAAATCCCCGCCTTGAGAATCCGAGACATAGCGACGTCGATTTCAATGCAGCTCTCGTAAAGACTCGTCGAGATGGGCAAGAGGGAATCGTCCGTCATGGATAGACCACCACGGAAAATGCAGACGGGGTATTCCGGAACTTGAAATCCGTCCGATGCCTTTTGCTTTGCCATGTAGGAAAGCGGGTTGGCAACTTCGCCTGATGTGAGCCGATACTCAATGGCGGTCGCGTCTGTGTCGACCTTCGGAATCGCATCCCACCGCTGTGAGGTGTACTGAACCATGCGTCCCATCGGGTATTCCTCAGAGCGTCCAAAATAGGCGATATAATTATTCAAATGAGGTGAAGTATTATTCGCATCCCGCTGAGTGGAAAGGAGAATAACTATACAATAAGCGTCCTCGATTTTGTCGAAATGAACACCGCGCTCCACCCCGTCATCGATGATACTATCTCCGAATTTTGCAAACAGGCATGAGGGTGAGAACGCCTTATAATGCAGATGCCCTCCGACATAGCCAACATAAAGGGGACCGCTCTCAATTCCGCATGAGATGAAATCGGCGTTCGGGAGCTGTGTTCGAAATCCACCCAGCCGGCGCTGTTCTTCGATGATCTTGGCTGTCTCTTCGTCGCTGTCCTGCTGGTCGCCCTTGCCTGTCACCCAGTCCCAGCTCTGCGTTTTATTCGTGAAAAGTGTTGCCCTCGCGCCGTTGATTCTGGGCCCGAGACCCACTGTGATAATTTCGTATCCACCGTTATCGACCAGTTCAGCCTCGGCGCCCCTTATGAAAGTCTCATAGCCACCCTCACCCTCTGTCTTTCGGATGCTGGTTGCATACCGCTCTTTGTACGCCTCGCGAATTGCTGCGTTGTCTGTGCGGCGCTCGAAGTAACTGAGTGCGTCGTCGATGTTGGCATGGTCGATTTGATATGACACATCGCGCAACTTAAGAGACGTCTGTCGAATGAGTTCCTTAGTTCTGTTTTCGCCATAGACGAATTGCATTCAAAATCTCCTAAGCCGCGTAGGCCGTTTTCAGTGTGTAGCTTGGGGGTTTCATTGCACCGACTGCTCCATAGAGTATCGCGTCTCTCACGTGCTCCAGGCGCCCCTCCTTGGGGAGGTAGTTTGCCGTTCGGGATGTGCCGTCGTCCCATTCATCCTCGCGCATCATTTGGAGGATGCCGCGCTCATCGGGATCGTGAGAAATCAGATTTTTGGATATCGCCAGACGTCGCTCGTTTTTCGTGTTGTGGATTAGGTAGCTGAGTGTGTCCTGTTGGACGACCTTGTCTCTCAGAAACGTCTCCGCGCCTATGGTGATCGTTGGTACACTTCCCATGATATTCGCCAGAAAATACTCTGAAGTCGCTGAATCAGCATCCGAACGACGTCCGAGATCATGCCCGCAGCAAACTCGAACAGGAGTGCCGAATTCGTTCTTAATCTGCTGAAGCATCCTCGAAGCATTGCCATCTCTCGTCGGCATGTATTGAGCAGTCACGCACCAGACGGGGTCATTGTGCGGGAACGGATCATAGCCAAGTTCGTGAAATCCCAGCGGTTGCACGATGAGCCAGGCAGAGCTCGCCACGCCCAAATCAAAAAAGAGATAATAGGGCTTGCTATGGTCGTGCTCATAATCTATGATGTTCCCTGCTGGCCATTCATCCTCCGAAAAATTATCCCAAATCTGTCCGGTAAGAGCGACCCATTCGCCCATGATTTCTTGCGCGAATCGCTTCTCGCCCATCTGGGAGCGTTTCTTCTCTGCCCAGCCCGGGGGGAGATGAGGATTATCGAAACTGCTGGCCTTTACGAGCCGGTGTCCCTCGGAAAAACACAACTTTTTGTATCCGTTGAGCTTGGGAGTGCTCATTGTGTCGAGGAACAAATAGCGCGACCCATCTCGAATCGCGTTGTCGATATCGTCGAACCAATCGGGGCGGAACTTGTAGGCTGCCTCGTCGATGAATCCGAAGGCGTAGTTTGGGCCCTTGGCGATCTCCTTATTCGGGTTGTCCGCGTTGTGGGAGCGAACGTCGAGGGTGCCCCCTCCGAGCTCGCGACACATCGTAATAGTGAGCGGGTTCAGCGTCGCTTTGTAGCAATCGCTTGGGACGATTTTGCGCCACTCTCGCAGGAAGACATCCTTGCACAGTGTCGAGGTCGGCTCTGTCCAGATTCCCGACTTGCCGCGATGCCACTGGGTGAGCGCAGTCCAGCATTTGAGAACCCCGGTCGTCGTCTTCGAGCTGCCGCGGCCTCCCACGTAGTGGTTGTAGGTCTTGTCGGTACCAGAGCAGTCCAGCGACAGGAATTCCATCTGTTTGGCAAACGGCCTAAGCTTGTCCAGCGGCGATATGATATTGAGAGTGATATCCATGGAGTGGTGGGGCGGCCCAAACCGTTCTCGCCAGTTCAGTTCAGACCCACCCCGAAATAGGGACCCGGCCACCCTCTGCCGGTTGCCTGCGATGAACAGAAGGTGGCGCGGGATAAAAGGGTGCGAGGACCCTCGTCGGACAAGCCCCACGAATATCCTCGGCTTGAGCCAACACTCGGAGTCGAACCGAGAACCTGCGGTTTACAAAACCGCTGCTCTGCCTGTTGAGCTATGATGGCTTGATTGCGATGAGAATAATCTCTCTGCCGAATCCCACCCGCGCCATTGCGGCGTAGAATTTTTCCAGGACATCCGGGGAAAGATTCATCTCGAACTTGCATCTGATGTCGTGACAGAGTTTCCCTTTCTTGGGACTCTTCACGTAATTTATGCCCGCGATGAGAAACAATTCCATCGCGAAATTGGTTGTCTCCCATACGACTTCGAGCCCAACACCACTAACCACTTTCTGCAATGTCGCAGAGGTGAAGTAATTCAGATGGGTCGGGTGAACCCAATATTCTGGCCGTCCGATGACCTTGCTCGCCTCCGCCTGGAGGATGCTTCCATCTCTCGGCACTGTGATCGCCAGGGCGCCGTTTGGGTTCAGCTTGGAAGCGGCGAGTCGCAGCATACCGACCGGGTCGACAACGTGTTCCAGAACGTTCTGGAGGTCGATGTGTGAGAAGGTTGGGAGCTGTCGCGCTGTCTGTTCACACCACGTCGATTCGACGAGTGGGAACTTGGCCTCCGCGCAGAGCTTGGCATTCGGCTCGACGCCCACTGTCACATCATAGAGCTCGTGCGCCAGTTTGCAGGTGAGCCCATCTCCCGCCCCGATGTCGAGAAACGACTGTCCATCTGGGCAAGCTCTATTCAGGAGGCGGAACAATCGATAGGCGCGGACTGTTCTCCATGCCCTGTCTCGTGCTAGTTCTGGTTTGTCTGCGAAGTAGAGATCGCGATAATACGAATTGACGGTCGCCTCTTCGGGGATCGTGTCGAGTCGGGCGAAACCAGTCTCGCTATCTTCCACAATTTTCATGTTCCACGTGAAACGGTTGCCCCCACCGCCCGGCATCGTTCAGCGGCGAGGGACTTAATCTCTTGCATCAGCCCTTCTTATCATCGGGCTCATAAGGTGTAAAGTGGACGTGAACAACATGGTCGTCGCCATCCTGTTTCTCTATGTGCTTCGTTTCCATGTTGTCGATGAGCCAGTGGACTTTATCAATTACATTAACAGTCCCGCCTGTCTCCCGATTGTCCAGTCTGACTGAAAGCATCGCGAGCTTGACCGTGTAGTTCTTTCGAATCTCATGTAGGAGGTCAAGATACTCCTGGTCGGAGAGCTTGTCTCTTCTTGCCACGAGGTCTTCGAGTTCTGTTAGGCGTTTCCGCCTTGCTTGGGAGTTATCCATTTCGAATTCGTGCGTTGAAATCCACTACCTTAGAGCGTCCCGGTCGGAGTCGAACCGCCACTTCGCAGCTGGTGTACCACGCGTGCGACCAATACACTAGGAACGCGCAAACTTTTCCTTCATTTCCTTGCTCAAAGGATAGATGTACTTATGTTTTTCACCGTCCAGATCGTATTCCCATTCATAGGGGATGTTTTTTTCGCTACCCCACTTTGCTCTAACGGATCGACCGTGCATTTTCTTTCCGTTAACGATGTAATGAGAACCTTTCCATGACTTGTTTTTGCCCAGATAAACCCAATTGCCAGCCTGATAGATGACACCTTTGTGCCCTTGTCTCGGGTCGGCATATGAGATTAACATTTGTATCCCTGGCGCCTTCTTGCGAAGCATCTTAATGGCGATGGCCACGATTCTGGTCACTGGCGTTTCATGCTTCGACAGAGCGACTCGGACCAGTTCGCAGATTTCGGTTTGTTTGAGTCCGAAGGGCTTCCCAATATTGTTGTTTGCCCCTCTGCTGAAAATGACTGCGCCCACGAATCTGTCATTTTCCCAGACTCCGATTTTCACAAGCTTGCCGGCGGGCATCGCGCGGGAGTAATGCCAGTTCATCACAGCGTATTTCGCTGCCTCATGGGAGCACCAGCCAAGTCTAAGGTTCGAAGACATGATCACAATTGGGGCAAGTTACCTCTTTTTTCTTGTCGAGTTCTGGTTGACTGTCCTCTGATTCTTCGTTGAATTCTGGAACATCGAGGACAGGAATACCAATCATATCGAGCGGAATATCCTGCAATTCCAGGAGTTCTTTTCCATGCATGAAGAGCTGATGGTCCATCTCGGACAGCTCGGGGAGAATGTTGTCTGCGAGCAAGACGGCGACCTCATCGGCTTCGGAGTCGAAATCCTGGATATCTATCGGTGCTTTGCACTTGAGTTCAATTGCGGCCTGGCGCCTGGCATGGCCGGCGACGATGAGACCAGATCGTCTTGAGACGACGATGGGGTGTCTCCAGCCGAATCGCCCGATGGACTTAGCGAGCAATTTTATTTGTGATGACGGGTGCTTATTGGGGTTTTTGGGGTGTGGATTGAGTGTCTTCGGGTCGATGAGATCAGAGTGTTCACATTTTACAGGAATTCCATCCGTCACAAGAGTACCCCCTGAAAAAATACCCTCCCGACATCGGGAACGGGAGCCGGGAGGGCGAGGCGAAAAACAGTTTTTTGAGTCAACTATCCAAGCTGAATATAGGGTGATTTCGGGCCCATAGCAAGAAAGATTCTCCTGAAAATGGAGGATTTCTTTGCGCGAGTCATTTAAGTGTTATATGCTTTCAGGCCTCTAGTTATTCGTAAATGCGCGGAATCATTGCGGTAGCTTATTTTATTCTGAAACAGCCAAGGGTTCCTGATTCAGGTTTTTTTCTGCAAATTAACGTGCTAGAATGCGCGGTCCATCACGGACCCGCGCTCTCGCTTTTCCTCCCCCGGAGGCGAGGGCGCTATCTTCTGTTTGCCAGCATCAGCAGGGAAATTGCCAGAACGACGACAAAGCAGAGTTGCACGAATTGAATCTCATCCATCATGGGGGAACGACCAGGAGTCGAACCTGGATTTACGGGCAATGAATACAACCGAGTTTTCTGGGGACTGCTCTGTTGTTATCCTTTCTGTGCCGACCACCGTTCCCAGTCGGGCGACCCGGAATCGAACCGGGGTTTTTTGTCAAAACGAAAAATATGGACGTCGTGTGGTTTACCTGGTTTTGTTCATGGTTCCGCGCACCAGCGCCGCCCGATTGCATCTTAACCCTTTGTCATAGGTTTGAGAAGCTTGGAGCGGTCTTTTTTCATGACTAGAAGTCGGAGAATGAATTTCGTGGATGTGTCGATTGCTTGCACGCACATCTTTTGGAGTTCGTCCAGAGTGTCATCGAGTTTCTTTTCGTGCTCCATTATCATCGACTGAAAGACGTCCGCGAAATCGCCTTCGACCTCGTCTGTTTTTGCCCAGTTCATCGAGAGCTGGTTGGCTGTCTTGTCGCGCAAAGCAGAAATCTCCTGGTTGAGGCGAGTCACCTCGGCCTTGAGATCGGAGATAATACTTTCATACTGGACTTTGGTTTCGTGGAGTTGCTGGCTAACACGGGTTGGGATTTCGACTGTCTTCTTGAGTTTGTCGTCCATGAGATTTTTTCCTTTTCTCTTTTCTACATCGCCGGCAGATAGACTTCCAGCGATTTGGACCGTTCCGGTCAAAAACCCCGATGTGTGGGTGCCCGTTTTGGCAGATGCGGAGACGTCCCTCTTTGAGCAGAGATCTATATTCGTCGGAGTCGATTCCGAGTTGCCGGCAGACAGAGCTGCGGCACCGCTCGAGGTTCTGGATTTCCGCGAGAACTTTATCCGGTCGGATGCCTTCGTCTGCGTCCATCGTGCTGGTGGACAACACCGCGCGGTCGATTTTGCTCTGCTCCGAGACCACGTGTCCGCTCGCCTGGCTGGTCTTTTCCCTGACCCCAGTGAGAGCTTCGTCCTTCCACTTACTCGGGTTCTGGGGGCGCCTGGAGAACAGACCGACGCGCTCTAGGAACTCGACTCCCACGGTCGTGATGTGGTACGACCCTTTATGATGGAAGATAAGCTGCTTTTTCAAAAGCCAGCCGATCGCCTCGAGCCCCTTGAGGAAATCCACCCGAGCTACCGAGGCGATTGCCTCTTCACCGAAGTTGTCAGAGTCGAATCTCTTTATTGTCATCAGCACTTGAATTCGATGATCCATTCGGAGGCCTCCATGCTCTTTGCGCGGCTCGCCGGGCTTTGGCTTCTCGCCTTTCTCGACGGCGCTCTTTGACTGCGTCTGCAATGGAAGTGATAATCTGTGTTATCCAGCTACCGATGTTCAGGAAGATTTTGACTTGTCGTTCTCTTTTCCCCATGTTGCCCTCCGAGGTATTCGACGACGGCAAGGAACCCCTCGCGCCGAGTTCTGACCACTACATATTTATAATGCGATTTCTCACAATAGTCTCGAAAGGCCTTTTGTGGAGTCGACAATCTCCCCTTTGCCGTTTTCACCTCCAGATACAGTCCACAATACCTGATGTGACCGTCTGCGTCAAAAGCAGGTGCGGGGAGAAAGAGATCAGCTATGCCTGGCTTGACGCCCTCCCGCTTGAGCCTAACGGCCTCCAGATAATGTCTGGAGCCACCGTTCGGAACTGCGTGGAGCCAGGTCACGCATGGCCAGCGGAGGTACAAAGAACGTACGTCTTGAACGATGTCGGATTGTAATTTGGATTCAATCAGGCGGGGTTTAGAACGTGGGATTCCAGTCACAATGGTAGAACCTCCTGGCTAAGCCGCTTAGCAGCTATCTCGCAATATTTCTCCTCGATTTCAATACCGATTGCCTTGCGGCCTAACTCCTTTGCAGCAACTAGTGTTGTGCCTGAGCCAATAAAGGGGTCAAGTATTGAATAATTTTCTAAACTTGAGTTTTCGATTATTCTGCGAATTATCTTCAGTGGCTTTTGTGTTGGGTGGCCAACATACTCACTGCACGTATTATTGAACCCCCTTGTTTTCCAAACACTCTTTTCCTTGGCCACCGATTTTCCGATATTCTTAAGTGCTGCGCTTGTTGCAACTCGGCCGATATTATTAAATACTGGATCTCCTTTTTTTGCGTATAAAATATATTCATGTGCAAGCAAATAATCGCCGCCACCATATACATTTTCTTTTTCCCATATTATTGTTCTGTGAAAATCAAAAAGGATTTCAGTTTGTCTTCGTGCTTCCATGTATGAATTATCCCCACAAAACATATATAGAGAACAATCTTTTTTGCTGTTTATAAGCTTTAAAAAATGCCAAACCTCAATATCATGTTTGAACTTATTCATTCCATATGGTGGATCGGTCAAAACAAGGTCCACGGGTTCCAATTGCGGCAATACATCCAGGCAATCTCCATGGTATATTGTTATCCCTGCGTGTTCATAATATGGATTCATGATCTTACTTTTTGTGATGGAACGTGGTGTGAATTAAAATTCGTTGTCTTCGAGCTTGTCAGCGATCACCTCCAGGTCGTCCCTAGTATCGCCCAGAACCTCTGCGGTGACAACTTCCTCGACGTCCTCGAGTTCATCGGCTGTGTGCATTCCGAGAAGTAGTTCCGGGGCATGGGTGCGAACCCAGAAGCTGGCCGAGCGATATTTGAGCATTTGCTCTGGCATCGATTGCCACTTAGTGGTGATGTCGTTCCCCTTCTTGTCCTTCTTAAAAAGCCAGCCTTCTTTTGCTGCCATTTCCATATCTATTGTCGAACCCTTAAGCACCTTCCCCGTCTTCAATTCCTTCACGACTGCATAAGCACCGTAATTGGTCGAGCCCTTTTCCCCGATGAACTCCCATTCCATTGCACCAAATTTGCCACAAGTATTTACGAGCCCGATAACGAATTTCGCCTCGAACCCAGGCTTGCCGTGAACTACATAAAGATTCTGCATAACGGCGAGAACTTTCGGCGGGTTTCTCCAGTTGCCGAAACTCAGTGCGATGTCAATCGCGATGAGAGTATTCGGGATATTGCCCCGGAATCGGTCGGGCACGAAATCCGATGCACTCAGTGCTTTTGCCATTCGCTGCGCTGTCTCAAATGTTCCTATGTCGTTATAGATGGAACGACTTTCGATTTTTGCTAACTTGTCTTCACTCATTGTTTTCCCCTTTGCTGAATGTTTTGTGAATAGCTGTTGCATCACTATAAAAACTCTCAACATGCCTCTGAACAGCCCGATTTCTTTCATCGTAAATCAAAGAACCCGGTTCTGGTTGTATCGGTTTTTCTTGATTTTTAAAAGGTGGATATTGACAAAATATCAACTTGTCACCTTTTACTTTTATGTCCATCGATGACCATGCAAACAGCTTACCCCAGCTAGTATCATGCTCCCAAAATTGAGATTGAAGAAAGGTGCCGTTCTCATCTTCGATAGAGAACCAAACCTCAAGATCGCCATTGTCATCCTCGGCTCTTTCCAATATTTTTATTAATTCACTTATGATCATTGTTCGCTACTTTCTTCCAAATAATCCTCGTGTTCTTTTATCCATCTAGCCAAAATAGTCACAAGATGCTTTGCTTCATTTAAATCTAGTTCTTGATAATCGGAAAAATATGGCCCACCGCCTTTTTCAAAAAGCTCGTCAGGCTCATTTCTGTTTGTCCTGATGAACATCGTATATCCTAAAGAAAAGGTTTTATTTCTTAGCTCTGAAACATCAAAAGAAAAACTGCCATAGTGTTCGCTTTTACTGTATTCCATATAATGAACATTACACAATCCCTCTTTGCAATAATCATAACTTATGTCGAAATTTTTTACTTCTCTGTTGTCGTCAAACATCTTAAAATTGGAAGGCTTTTCACTAGACATAGTTGACCCCTTTCTGGACTGAGATAAAAAACACTCTGTCCAGTATTTCATATTCGTACACATAAAACTGTTTGTATCCGCGTTGATTGTAAAAATGTGCGTCGCCCTTTCGCTTCTCTCGAAACAGAACATAGTCGCGATGTTTGACGCGATACCAGCCCGGCTTTAGTTCCACTGGCTCTGTCATAGTGTCCCCTTTTGCTTAGATCTTTTTACATGGTCGCAGCGTTCGATATTCGGACGGCTCCACCACTTTCGTGTATCCTTTTCTATACGATTTTTTTAGAGAAAGATATGTCCCATTGGACAATTTTGCGAACGTGTTATCCGCCATAGCGAAGCGCAATTTAGCCTCCAGCGCTTTCTTTTCCTTCTCCATAGCAGAGCACTCGCTTCGCAATTCGAGCCATCTGAGAGCGTCTGCGTTCGCCTCATCGCTAAACGTTACAACCTCGCCCGTCTCGTCTGGATACATGCGTTTCACTACTTCGAGGGAGCGCGGCAAGTCGTTCACCGACGGTGGTCGTTTGTCCAAAACCCGCTGCCAGAATCTTTCCAGCACGGGGATGGCGGCGAGAATGAAACGATTGTTTCTCTCTTGGTCAGACCAGACTAGATCGGTGCCGTTTATCAATGCGCAGAGCGATCCCCACTTCGCCGTCGTGCACGACATTTGAGCTTGCACCTGGATTCGATTGTATCGGGGAGGGCGTTTCGCCCAGTCCTCGGGCTTGATATACTTCCACCGCCCGTCGGCATAGACGAAACCTCTCGTGTTTTTGATTTCTAGCGGGGCCGGCTCGGGATAGTCGTTCGGAGCGGGGTAGGCATCGCTGGACACGGTCATCCCGTCGAGAGTCGCACCGAGCCAGGAGAGGTCGGGGTGTCGCTGAATTGTCCTATCGAGCTGTGCGTTTTTCACGACCACGCGCCCAGTCCGCCGCTGGTACATCTCAGCGATGGGCCGTTCCATAATTTTTCCCTGCTCCATTGCCGGGGTGGTTTCGTTTGCGTAGCCTAGCACCTTGCTCGCGTAGACATGCAGCGGGCCGGAGAACGGGTCCAGTCCCAGCACAGGCGCCCACTCCGATGCACCGATGCAAGTTCGTTTTTCTTCTAGCCAGTCTTTTTCAGTTGTCATCAGTATCCTCCTTTACTATCTCATCAACCCAACCATCACAGTCATAATCGATGTATTTTTCATCACCGTGCATCTCCCAACATGCTGAATCGGTTTCCTCCTCTCCCGCATCATATTCTGTGTCATTTATTTTCGTCTCGAATCTTGTACCGTTTTCACAGCCCATGACGATGACAAAAATCGCAATAGCTATCCGTGACATTTTACCCCTCTTTTCGTTGTGGAAATCGCGCTTCCATTCTAATCAATTCCGTAGTTTTGGCCAAGCAGTCACACAGCGTTTTCCTGATTTCTCCGACCTCCAGCCTCATGTAGTGATCACAGTTTAGCACTGTATGGAGTTCCTGTTCATTCACCACGAGATATGCATTGTCTATTGCTCGGAGAATCGCTTTCAGTCTATCGAGCTGCTTAGTCATGGCCACTCTCCAGAAGTCGGAGGCGCGTCATTCTGTCGATGTATTTTTCGACTTGTCGCTCACTGCCCCAACAATTGGCAGGGATCTCGTTATACAGATACGTCACGATGCTATGCATGTTTTCAATGTTGTCATTGTCTGCAAAAACAAAGGCATCACGCAAGTTGTTTGTGAGCAGGGCGAACACGAAGTTTGAATGCACCTCGCCTGTCTTTACATACCGATCGATGTTGTCTTTTATGATTTGGTTTATCATTTAACACTCCTCATCCTTCACCAAACCGCAGTTGCAATTTTTCGCGTTGCACAGTTTTCGAACGTGCTCCAGATAGCGTTTTCTCTTCAATGCATAGTGCCCCTTGATGCGCTTCTCCGATTCCCCCTCTCGCCAGAGCCAGTCGATGACATCCATAGTGTTGGTGATTGTTTCCGGGACGTTCACTTTTGTTTCAGTGCCGTGAAAACCGTTTCTTAATGTGACTAGTTTCATCGTTTTCTATCCTCCGGATTGTCTTTCCATTCCGCGTAGGCCTGGTCGGCCAAATCCCACTTGTCTGGTTTATGATCTTCCCTCTCCCAACAATCATCACAAATCTCCACGTCCTGGTCGTGTGTGAACTCGTCTGGTGGATACATCTCACCGCACTCTGAGCAATGCTCGCAATCGCAGCTCTCGGCCCCACTCAAGTGATACCGTTTTCCGCAGGCATCGCAGACGCGATAAAACCGGCCCCAGTCATCAGGTAAATTCGACATGTTTTTCCCCTTTCGCTATTCGTCGATATTGACGATATTAACTATCATATCACAGACTAACTAATTGATTACTATGACAAAAATGTCATAGTGACTTTTTTCGCCCGGGACGTTTACTCCAGCTCTGCGATATGTTAAAAGTGCATAATTAAATGTATTCAATATGGAGGTTTAGTATGGGCGAATCCAAAACGGCTATGGGTGTTCCACGTCTTATCACTGTTGGCGAGGCTGCGAGAGTAACGGGTCTGACCCCTCACATCGTGCGGTCTCTATGCAATCAATCAATCATCGAAGCGCATCGTGTTCTCGGACACTGGCGAATCTCTCGCATCAGTCTGGAGCGGTACATGTTTCGAACTTCAAATCTGGAGAGTTGATACATGGAAAAACACAGGGGAAGGGAAAGAGAACTCACAATCAGGGAAGTAGCAGCAGAATTAGGGACAGATGCGTACGGGGTGTTTTTGCTGATCAACGCGGGAGAGTTGAAAGCAAACCGATTCGGTGGACATTACAGAGTCACGCCATCGGAACTCCGAAAGTATCGCAAATTGAAATTGATTGGGGAGGGGAAAGATGGCGGGATGGACGAAGCTTGAAAAAACAATATTGCAGTCCTCGATCTGGGATGAGCCGAATCACGTTCGAATAGTTTGGATAACACTGCTCGCCTTGCAGGACAAAGATGGCTATGTCGGTGCATCAGTTCCTGGAATAGCCCACGAAGCTCGTGTGTCAGTCGACGAAGCAAAGCACGCTATTGAGACGCTAGAAGCTCCCGACCCGTGGAGTAGAGACCCAGACAATGAAGGAAGACGAATAGAAAAAGTAGATCGCGGTTGGCTAATATTGAATTCAAAGAAAATCCGAGGTGAAGATAAAGAAGAGAAAATGAGGAGACAGGCTCGCGAACGAAAGCGGAAACAACGCGAGCGCGAATCAGCAGATGTCACGCCAGTCACGCCCAGTCACGTGACGTCACGTGACATCACGCAGGTCACGCACAATAAGAATAAGAATAAGAATAAGAAGGATCTTCCTGATTCTTCCCTTCGGTCAGAATCAGCTACTAGTAAGAAGATATTACCTTCTCAGGAAGTAGTAGGGGAGAAAGAATCGTTCTTATTAGCTTCTCCCTCTCTTACTTCTGTGGATCCGGTGGGAAAAACGCCCGGGTCTCGAGTGTGGAAAGCCTACACGATGGGCTATGAAGACAAGTACGGAATCCCGCCTCGAAGCAATGCGAAAAATTACAGACACTGTAAGGACCTCGTGAAGCGCCTGGGAGAGTCGGAGGCGGCCGCCCTAGCAGAATGGTACCCCTTCTACAGAAACGCGTACCACGGGCAGCGTGGGCACCCCCTGGAGTGTCTCCTGAAGGATTGCGAAACCATTTACACTGCGATGGTGACGGGACACCATATCACGCGAGCGAAGGCGATTGACGACGACAGGAGAGAAACAACACGGAGCGCGCTGGAGGAATACCTCGCAGAAAGGGACGGGGGATAGATGGGCAAGCTGAGTCCGAAAATGATGCAACAAATCACAGTGACGTTCGAGCTGTGTGGCGGGGCCAGGTTGACGAAGGAACACTTCGCAGTCATCGAGGCGGCGCTGACTGATTACAGCGAGGGTGATATTTCAACAGCACTACAGTCATGCATGAAACATGTGCGTGGAAAAATGACAATTGCTGATATTGTGAATAGAATCCCGAAACCAGCGAACGCGCGGCCCTCTCCCGAAGAGGCGTGGGCGATGCTGCCCCGCTCGGAGTACGAGACGACTGTCTGGACGCGAGAGATGGCGGAGGCCTGGGGCACATGCAGTCACCTGCTGAACAGCGACGAGGTCGCCGCCAGGATGGCTTTCCGCGAAACCTACAGTCGACTCTGCGCGGAGGCGGAGCTGCGGGGCGTCGAGCCCGTCTGGGAGGTATCGCTCGGGACGGACGCAGCCAGCCGGGAATCAGCAATCAAAGAGGCGAGAGAAAAGGGTCGACTCACGGCAGATCAAGCACGGGGGTACACGCGAGCTCTGCCGGAGCCGACCAGCAAAAGGGATCCGCCGAATCAAGGCTCGACGCGACGACCAGAAGCGGCGGACATGAAAGCATACATCGAAAAACTGAAAAAGGAAATGGGAGTCAAGTTTTGAAACTCGAAATCAAGCAGGTGCGGAAAAAGGAACGAATTTTTGATTCTTGGTTTGTGGTCGTGTGTTGTCTGTTGGTGCTTCTCGCGCTCGCAGTCGCAGAGTACATCGTAAGGTGAAGGGGGTAAAAAATGTTTGAACAGATTCCACTGCACCTGCTACTCGCGATGACCTGCGTTGCCGAGGTCGGTTTCCACAAGTCGACTGAAGAATGCCAGCTCATGTGGGAGATAAACGAGCGCAATGCAGAGGCGAGAAATCGCTCTCTCAAAAAGCAGACGCTACTGTTCAACAGCTATTGGAAGTCGAAGGAACAGCGCTCCAGGCGCCCATGGATTCGATACCTTGAGGGCGAAGAGGAACCCAAACACTGGCCGAAAACAATCCGCTGGGGAGTCCACAAACGCATGTGGATTCGATACGTCCGCGCCGCCCGAGTATTCCTTGCGAACAAACACAGACGAAAGGAGATTTGCCCCGGTGCGCTGGATTACGGAGCCCCGCAGGAATACCCCAGACAGGCAAGCACCATGAAACGGGTCTGGTGTGTGGACAACACTCTGCAATGGTACTGGGCATTGCGAGAGCCACACGAGAGAATAAACGCGGGGAAAGGTATCTTGTCTAAAAAAGCACTCAGTGACGAAACAATCATCAGTGAATCGATACTCACCAGGAAACGGAGGCAATCACGTGGCACTAGCGACTAGGACAATATTCGAGGGGAGATTTCAACTCAAAGAATACCGCATGGTTGACGAGCATGGAGACGACTATCTTCGCTATGTTCTCGACCTGTATTCGCCGGGGCAAAAGAAGGGGATCGTCGAGGTGATGGAACTATATCCCGCAGACTACCCGCCCGAACTCAAAAACAACTGTCTGAAAAATGCATTCGCTGAAATGACAGATCGTGCAATAGCAAATAGTATGTTTTCGGGATTTGTCCCAAAAGGAAAATGCAATGACGATGGTACGAAAACCACGGTGTGATGACTGCATCTATTTTCACATGGATTCGCCGCGAATGGACATGGGAGATTATCAGGAGGGAGTGTGCCGCAGACACGCCCCGCGCCCGCCCCACTGGTGGTCACAGGTGTGTAATCAATACTGGTGCGGCGAGTGGACACATGAAAGCGGGATGGATTTTTTACAGTTTATAAAAGCAAAAGGAGATGACGATGGGGAGACACAAGAGAGTGGTTGATATGAATTGCGACTTTGTCGCCGGGCGCGGGTGCGGAAAGACAGGCGCAGTCGTTTCGCTAACAGAGAAACAGCTCCACGACAGGCGGGTATTCTTCGCTGCAAAGAAGCTGGTGAAGCACTATTTAAATCCGCACCAGACAGAGGAATCAAACTGGGCGCGCACCGAGATAATGAAAAAGCTCTGCGACGTTGTTACGGATCACCCAGACTGGGGGAAGAAATGAAGTGCGTGGACTGTCAGAAAGGATTCATCACGATACCACGATGTGAGGTTTGCGGAGAGATGTTCAGAACAGAATCCAGAATCAACGCAGACGCAGCTATTATCAAGGCCGCGCTGGATTGGTTCCACACAGACGGGTCCATGCATAGCATCGAACAGCTAACACTCTCGATTATGAATCACCCGAGCTATAAGGGGGCAAAGTGAAAGCAACATTCGAAATTGACACCAAAGATGGCGAGATAGTCGATCAACTCGAAACACTTGAGGCGATAACGGCACTCGTCGAAGGCTGGGCCATACATTGGAACCTGCAAAGCCACGAAGAAATATACAAACTGATTTTCAATTGCAATCTCAAACTCAATCGAATAATTTCAGAGGCAAAGAAATGACACCATACAAAACAAAGATGTACAGAGAGATAGGAGCACGACTCGCCCCGCTGATTTGGGAGGGTGTTTTCGACTGGGACAAACGTTATGATGAGATATACCTAGCCAGGTTCGCACGAATCCACGACATCAAACGTTCCCATTTGAAAGACACCCTCGGGGCAATCGCAATTGAAATCGTTCACCGGGCCAATCTGCTTAAGAACGAAAGTGCACATGAGGTTTACGATATTGCGCGCAGACAGGTTCTCGGTATGCTAATGAATGCGAAACGAAATGAAGGGCGATATGTGGGGTTCCAAAAAACGAAAAAGGATTGAAGACAGAATCATAGAAGCGGCTATTCGCTACGTGGCGTCGTGGTTCATGGGAGACCGGGCCTCCACGCACGACAGGGCTACGGAGCTTTATCACGCAGTAAGGGAACACCCGAAGTGGCCCAGCGCGAAGGAGCAGAGATGAGCAGACATAAGAAAGTTCACAACATACTCGGGGATGAACTCGGGGGGACATGGAGAAAGGCCGACATCATGGAGCGCTGGTATTGCGACGAAAAAGACTTCTCCGTCTATCGCAGCTGCGAAACAGTGGAGGGAACGACGAAGTTAGTTTACAGGCGTTCTGACAACATGGAAATCATATACCGCCCCTATATGAGAAAATGTTAGCCACCTATCGATATATCGGCCCCGACAACTTTAGTTCGAAGAGGTCGGTCCAAATCGACGACGACATGGCACTGTGGCTCGGGAGAATGGCGGTGGGAGAAAGTGGGAAGAACGTCACGGGAGAAGAGATTTCCTGCATGTGTTGGGCGATGCTGAATCGTTTCTTTCTTCACCGACAGCGGGAGAAATGGAGGTCGTTTAAGTATCTTGTGCGGCGATTCTCCCAGCCCATCAATCCGAGGTGGTATCGAAACGGGGATCTGGCGAGAAAATACGCGAACACCGAATACACAACTGAACAGAAATTCCGACGTCGCGAAAGAATCAGTTCTCTGACATGGAGTCAAATCGGACTAGAAGCGGGAACAACAATTGAAGACTTCCAGCTTGGACTTCTCGAACCTCCCGCAGAGGTTCTCAATCTTCGCAAACCTCGGATTTCAGACTGGGCAAGTCATGAGAACTTGCCAAAAAAGTTTCCTTGGGGGATAAAGATTATTGATGTTGGAAAGAGAAGTAATTGGTTCTTCGAGAATAAACGACTAATTCCGGGACACGTGGTCGTGGATTACTGGGGTTAGAAAGGCGAAAGGGACTTAGAATGGCAGGTCTAAAAAAAGGAACGAAGCTCAAAAAAGAATGCAAAGAATGCGGCGAAATGAAGTATTTAAAGGAGTTTCCACCCGACAAAAGAACGAAGTCGGGAATCTCTAGTTACTGTCTGGACTGCATGGTCAAAAGGAAATTGAAGCGAGGCGCTCCGAAGAATGGTGGAAACGGAGTGGAGAAAACTTCTAACGATTCGAACGTGGCATATTGCCCGCATTGTCATGGACCGATTCGAGTTGAACTCGATAAAGTGTCTATCTATGTGCTACGGGCCGGCGACCCCGCCCCCGCTGAGAAGCTCCACAAGCGCCCAAATCGCCGCAGCAAGAGTTCCGATTAGCGCCCCGATTTTCGCAATCTGCTTTCCAATCTCCTGATTTGACTTCGGCATTATACTTCTCCTACAGTCGTTTTTGTGATCATGTATCATCGTCTGGACTTGCGTTGTTCTGGCGAGAGTGGGCAGAGTCGCATCGAGTTTGCCTTTCATGTAACTGACGTCGTCTCCGACTTTCCGGACCTGTCGCTGCATAGTCGTCGACAGCTCGTCAATCTTTCTGTGAACCCCCGTAAACTCGCCCATTTACCACTCCGGTGCTTGCCATAGTGCGACGGTGTGGAGAAGCACCTCACCGCTACTGGATGGCTTCATTTCGATTTGGATATAGCTCTCATCGCTCGCATTGATTTCGAGCGCGTTCGGGCTACCGTCTGTCGGATTGCACAACTCTGCGGAGTTCGCATAGAAACCGCATTCCCACTGCCCAATCTGGCTCGGTGTGGAATCGTAGCTCGTGATTCTCACATAAGCTTTGTCTCCGGAGCTGGCCCCCGTCGACGTCACTACGATGGCTGGCTCGCAATAGGTCGTCTCGGTATTCGGTTGCCCTCTGAAGTTCTGCGGGCGCACCACGTATCGAGCGCCAGTGTAGAGCTCCTCATAATCGCCAGCGGTGTTGCCATCGCTCCACACTCCCACGGGGTGGCCCCACTGAAACAGGCACCGCTGTGTATTCCAGAGCAGGGAATCGCTCTTTGGTGTATCACCTACGTAGTGGATTAAATCGCCCAGAGATGGCTCTCCGGTGCCTGTGTAGCCACGGATACACCGCCCCGCCGCGAGATAGGAATGAGCGGCATCGCTGAACCAATAATGTTGCGCCTCCGTGAGATATGAATCAGGCATGGTCCAGATCCCGAGCGCTGCCGTTTGAATTCCCTTCGTCGTTAGAACCCCCACGTTATAATAGTTCGCAGCGGGATTGTAGCTGAAATTTTCGTTCGTTCCATCATATGGTTTGTGAAGTTTGAACGGAATCGGAGTTTTCGGCTGATACGCCACCTGGTATCCGACGCTAGACAAGCCAGAGGACTCCGCATAAATCGGCCCGACAATCGTCTGGGAACTCCCACCGGGCGGGAGCCACTTCACACTGACCTCGCCATCCCACGCGCTCCCGTCCCAGTCGGCGTCAAATTTCCAGGGGAGCAAAGCCCCGCCAAGATTTCGGTTCGGTCGACTCGTGTCGTTTTTATCCGCACCTCCGAGAATCACATAAAACGTCCCCTCGACATAATCCGACTCACCTGGCCCCGCGCCCGGAGTATCGTTTTTCGTGTCATCTGGGGGCCCGGAGTAACTGAAAATCTGCCCGGACTGACTGAAGTTGTTCAGGTACTGGTGCGCCTCCATAATGGGATTTCCCACGTATGTGATGGATGGACTTTCCCCGATGTATCCGTGCTTTTGCTCGCCCAGTCGTGGACTTTTGATGTGTTTAGGCATTATGTCGCGTCTCCAAAAACAGGCACACAAAAACAAGGGCGGCTTTCATAGAGCATTTTTTCCTGCGTCGCGACGAGTGCTTTCATCACATGCCAGGCGGAACACGGATAGTCTGGAGCGTAAAGGCGATCTCCACTGCGTTTCAACATCTCCACGCCATCGCCAGAATATTCGGTATCATTTTTCGCCTCGAAGGTGATATGCTCGACAACCACATCTCCGACGGCAACTGTGCTGAACGCCTTGCACTTGGCAATAATATAGTGGATACCATTCTCTAACGTCTTGGGTTTGGGTCCGGCTATCTCGGAATCACTAAGCGTACCACTCGTAGTAGCAGTGTGTGGGTGGTCAGCAAACGCGCCATAAACAGAATCTCCGATGTACCAATATTCAGAGTAGCTGCCGCTGTTTGTAATTTCCACCTCCCTGTCAACTGTGTGAGACATGTATTGTCCAGGCACGTTCGACGTTGCAAAATCGGGGTGTATTAACTGCGCCCTAAAAATGAAATACATCTCCTGTGGCGAATCAGCATCGGGACCATAGCTATCCTCTGCCATGTTGTAATAAACTGTTTTAGTGCTGATTGCTCCCGTTGGTTTCGCCATTATATCCACCTCGTGCCGAGCTCATCCGATGTCCCCACTTTGTTGTTGTCGTCTGCAAAAAATATGTATTTCTGCTGGCAATCTTCACAATTATCATAGGTATCAAAAATGATAATGTGCTCGTCCGATTCGCTCCATGCGTCATAATTTGCCGCACCGGTGTCCTGGTCGACGAGAGTGATCGAGTTGCCATCAGTTGTGTCAACGGCAGTGACATCAAAGTTCATCAGGGTGGGCTCCCAGCTTGACCCAGTTTTATTT
>Ga0272442_10001318_pt1 | contig 37951 bp, 27 predicted proteins | sample SSMForm2O_FD_200262 | JGI IMG/M metagenome (GOLD analysis project Ga0272442, IMG submission 200262) | Marine sediment archaeal communities from Little Sippewissett salt marsh, Falmouth, MA, United States - SSM-Form-2O | ecosystem: Environmental > Aquatic > Marine > Wetlands > Sediment ... | reverse complement strand
CGGGCAGCCTACTCGACACTCGTACTCGCACTCGTACTCGCAATTCGGATATTCTTTACGATTATCTCTCATTTCGGGAGAGGAAAAGCGGGATTCGATTCGAGTGGACGATTCGCGAGTACGAGTGCGAGTGCGAGTAGGATTCGGAGCAAGAGTATATCGGATAAAACTTTTGAGAGATGTTATATATCTCTCCGCGGCAAAATCTACACAATTTGCGATTATAATATATTCTCTTGACGAAAGATATCATGGTATGAAAAAAATTTCTCTGTGTGAGTATTTACTTAAAGAAACAGGAGGGGTGGTAAAATGGAGCAAAAGAGGTGTGGTGAAAGGAAAACAATACCCTGGAGTGTGATTTTTCCGGTATTATTGTTCGGGGCGCTTTTCCCGGCGCTCCTTATGGCAAAGGACGTTCCCTTTTCCGATGCCCACGGCATTGTGACCAATTTTGAAGGAACCAGGTGTGCCTGTCCCGCTGACATGGACGGCGACGGCGACATCGACGTGGTCGGCCTGTCCTTCGATGAAGACGATATTATCTGCATTTTGAATACAGACGGCAATGGCGTTGCATGGAGTGGGCAGGACGTGGATACGGACCTCGACGGCGCCTCTCATGCCTGTGTCGCCGATATCGACAGGGACGGCGACCTCGATATCGCGGCAACCGGACTCGTGGAAGACCAGGTCATCTGGTACGAAAACGCAGCCGGGGACGCAACAGTCTGGGTCCCACACGAAATCGACAGCTTTTTCGACGGTGCCAACTGGGTTGACGTGGCCGATATCAACGGCGACGGGTGGCCCGATCTCCTCACATCCGCATATTCCGACGATGAGATTACCTGGTGGATCAATGACGGAACGCCGGACGTCGGTGGATGGGTGGCGAAAAATATCGATGTAACCCTGGACGGCCCAACCTCCGTGGCCGCGTGCGACCTGGATCTGGACGGCGATCTCGATGTGGTTGCCTCTTCCTTCTACAGCGACGAAGTCGCATGGTTCGAAAACGACGGCTCGCCCGATGACGGCGGATGGACCAAGCATTCCCTCACCAGCGCCCTGGACGGCGCCCGCCGCGTCATCACCGGAGATATCAGCGGCGACGGATTCCCGGACATTGTCGCCACGGGCGAAAACCAGGACGCCATCATCAAGTGGATCAACGACGGCACTCCCGGCGACGGCGGGTGGACCCAGAGCACCCTGGCCGGCAGCTTCGACGGTGCGGAGGACCTCTGTCTCGTGGATCTGGATCAGGACGGCGACCTCGACCTGTTTGCATCCGCATATATAGCCGATAAAATCGTATGGTTCGATAACTCCAGCGGCGACGCCTCCAGCTGGACCGGCCGGACCGTCGTCACATCCATTGATTATCCCCGTGGCGTCGCTGCCGGAGACATTGACGGAGACGGGGATCCCGATCTCCTTGCCACTTCCGTCAAAGATAACAAGATCGCCTGGTGGGAAAACCGCACCATTCACCGCAACGCCTCCTTCGCCCTTTCCCATACTGTCTCTTCCGATGTGGACACACCCCGCGCCCCGGTCGGCCTTTATTACAACAACGACGGCTTTCCCGACGTGTTCGCCTGCAGCTTCGCTGAAAACGTCATCAAGTGGTTCTCCGGCGACGGGGCCGATCCTCCCGGCTTCACCGCCCACTCCATCACGGGTTCCCCCAACGGCCCGGTCGACCTTGCCTTCGGCGATATCGACGGCAACGGCCCGACCGACATGGTTGTCGCTTCCTACGAAGAACACAAGGTCCTCTGGCGCCAGAATGACAGCCTTGATCCATTATATAAAATCGCGGACGACGCCTATAACGTCACGGCCGTGGAAATCGGCGACATCAACCGTGACGGCTATCCCGACGTTGTTTATTGCCGGACTCGAACCGCCGGGGAGGCCATCTATCGAATCTGCTGGAAACGCAACGACGGCACCCCCACCACCGTGGATGCGGGCGACTGGACGGAATTCTCCGTTACGGATGAACTGATACAGGGGCCGGTGGATCTCGCGTTGGCGGATTTCGACAGGGACGGCTTCCTCGACGTTGTCGCCTCCTTTAAAGGTGCAGGTAGAATCAAGTGGTATCACAGCGATGGTAAGGTCAATCCCGGGTTTACCGCATACAACGTCAATACCGCTTTCAGCTCCGTTAATGGCGTGGCCGCGGCCGATATGAACGGAGACGAATGGATCGATATCATCGCCGTCAGGGGAGGGATCGTTGGATTGACCCCGTTTGGCGAGGTGTTCTGGTTCCAGAACGACGGCACCCCCACCACGGCGGGAAAGTACAACTGGCTGGATCGCGGCATTGATGGCTCCGCACCCAAAGCCACCGACGTGGCTGTTTCCGATTTCGACCTGGACGGCGATATGGACGTTATCGCCAACTTCGGCTCCATCCTCAATGTCGGAGCCGCGGGAGTCGCGATGTATGAAAATCAAGGGGAAGATCCCCCCTCCTTTTCGGAACACCTCGTCTTTTCCGCCACTGCCGGTTTTACTTCCACTACCCCTTATGCCGTAACCGGCGTCTCCACATTCGATATCGACGAGGACGGCGATCCGGACGTCCTGTCCACCGACTTGGGTGGAACCGGCCTGTTCGCTCAGGACAGGGTCCAGTGGCACGAAAATACGGGCGGTCAGTTCACCCTGGCTACGGATGACACATCCACGGACACACTGCAATCCGGACAGATGTATGATCTCCTGAAAATCATGCTCAGACACAACGGCCGTGCCGGAGACGATCCGATTCAGGTGACGGCCCTCGATTTCCTCTTCGAGGAAAGTGCGGGAGATCCCCTCACTTCAACCGAGGCGGGCAATCTGATCGGTGAAGTCTCCATGTGGTTTGACGATGACGATTCGGGCGATTTCGATCCAGCCGTTGATTCCAGGGTCTATATCGACAGCACCCCCGATTTCGCCGCCTCGGGAAAACTCAACCTCGATGTCAGCAAAAACGACAACTTCCGCATCGATACCCCCGGGGGTTCCAATACCGTGTTCCTCGCTGTCACACTCCAGCCGGATGCCCATGCCGCCACACCCAACCAGTTCCGTGTTACACACGTTACCGAGGAGAGCAGCACGGCCGAACATTTCGATCTCGGCATCCCCCTTTCCATGCAATATTTCTCCAACAAATCCTCCCGGGTCGTTACCGTCATCGGGGGCGCCCCGACCCCGACTCCCACACCCACCCCCACTCCCGTGCCGGGGGAAAAATGGATCCAGAATCCCAACATGAACGACGGTTTCGACGTGGAATCCTGGAGGGATGCGAAGGTAACGGTATCGAAAGATGTGGCGGACGACTGGAAATGCCTTGACGGCAAGACGATTATTAAAATCCGCTGGTGGGGCTCCTTTCCGGGTTATGAATCGGGCCAGGGAGGTGAGGTGTCCCCTCCGGTCGATTCCCCCGCCGGCTTTTTAATCCGATGTTATGCCTCTGTGGATATCCCCTTTCCCCAGCCGGGGAAAATGATCAAGGAATTCAACTGCTCGGGCTATTCCCAGAAATGGCATGGCTCGATCCAGCACTCACTCAAACCCCCCAGCTATGAACATGAATTCCTGTACGAGTGCACCCTGGACGACTCCTGGGACCAGGTAAAAGACGTCACCTATTTCCTCTCGATCCAGGCTGAATACAAAACCAGCTCGCCAACCTATGTATGGGGATGGTTGAATTCGAAGGATGGCAGGCTTTCCAACGCGGTCAGCCGTGTGGGCGCCGGAAAATGGACCCAACTCGAATGGCCCACGGGTCACAGCATGGAAGGAAAACCGATGAACATGGCTTTCGAGCTCATTACAAAAAGCGAAATAACACCCACTCCGACTCCCACGCCAACTCCCTCGGGAAACCAGCAGGATGTCATCGATTACCTGTTGGGGATCTCCGGTTCTGCTCCCCCGGATCACAACTCGGATACCATCGTGGATATCGCGGACCTCATCTGGCTGGTGATAAACGAGTGATCGCTGAAGACTGATCGTTAAACATGGCGCCTTCCCCGGGAAGGCGCCTTTTTTTCATTCGCGAGGTGTTTTTATATCTTCCCACCCGAGGCAACATCCTCCAGCAAATCCATGTTCAGAATTGTCACGGTTTTTCCCTGAACGTCCACAATGCCCTTTTCCTGCATTTTTCGAAAAATCCGGCTGAGGGTTTCCGGGATGGTACCCAGGCGGGAGGCCAGAACCCCCTTGCTGGTCTCGAGCTCGATCGAGTTTGAATCTCCACGTTTCCTCAACTCCAGGATATGAACAGCCAGCCGGGAGGATACCTCTTTCAGGGAGAGATCGTCGATCAGGTTTACGAACCGCCGCAGGCGGCCGGCAAGGATCCGGAGCATGGCAAACAGGATTTCCGGGTGTTTTTTCCCCAGCCGGTGGAATTTCTCCCGGGAAAGATAAAGCACTTCGACCCTCCCTTTCGCACGGGCTGAAGCCGGGTAACTCGCGCCCTGGAAAAGCGGCGCCTCCCCGATGATATCCCCCTCTCTCATGATCTGGAGCACCTGCTCCCGCCCGTCCGGCCCGGTGCGGTGCATCACCACCTCTCCCTCGACCACGATGAAAAAGCCCTTTGCGGGATCCTCCTGGAAACAGAGGTATTCCCCTCTGGCGAATTCCCGCGTCACAAGACCCGAGGCCAGGATCTCGCTTTCCAGCTGATCGAGCTCCTGGAAAAGGGGGCATTTTGCCAGAAGCCGCCTCCTTCCTTCAGCTGTGCTCCTCGTGGTCCGCATTCACCGCCTCCCTGGAAAAAAAAGGAATTTTCTCAGTTTTGATAAAAAAATCCGCACTTCCTTGACTTAAGTCAATGTCATTCTCCCGAGCCGGGGGGTATGATCCAGTTAACAATGACGAAAAAAGGAGACAAAACATGGTCCGGCGGGAAATAATCGAGATCGACGAGGAAAAATGCGACGGGTGCGGGCTCTGCGTGCCGGATTGCCCCGAAGGCGCCCTCCAGCTGATCGACGGCAAGGCACGCCTCGTGGGCGAACTCCTTTGCGACGGCCTCGGAGCCTGCATCGGCAATTGCCCACGAGGCGCCATATCCGTGACGGAAAGGGAAGCCGAACCCTATGACGAAAAAAGGGTCATGGATAACATTTACCCGAAAGGTCCCAACACTATCCTGGCCCACCTGAAACACCTGAGGGATCACGGCCAGACCGAATATATGAAAACCGCGCTCTCCTACCTGGAGGAAAAGGGATTCCACGTGCCGGAAGAATTCTCGGGGCGGGAAGCGGCTCCTTCCCACGGCGGGGGGTGTCCCGGTTCACGAATCGTGAATTTCGAAAGCGAGGGGCAATCTTATAAAAAATCGAGCCGGGGCGGTCCCTCGGCGCTCCGTCACTGGCCGGTTCAGATGCACCTCATCTCCCCGGAGGCCCCCTGTTACCAGGGGAGCGATGTGATCCTGGCAGCGGATTGCGTGGCCTTTTCCCTGGGCGATTTTCACTCGAAATGGCTCGACGGCAAATCCCTGGCCATCGCCTGCCCCAAGCTGGATTCCGGCAGGGAGATCTACGTGGAAAAGATCCGGGCCATGGCGGATCGGGCGAAAATCAACACACTCACCGTGATGATCATGCAGGTGCCCTGCTGCCTCGGGCTCCTGGAGATCGCGCGGGAGGCCCTTTCGGGGGCGAATAGAAAAGTGCCCCTCAAGAAAATCATTGTCGGGATCAGGGGCGATATGGTAAACGAGGAGTGGGTCTCGGTTTGATCAAGAAGGAGGTATCCCATGAAGATCGTAAATGCAGAACATACGGCCGTCTTCACCAATCCCCACGGGGTGGATGCCAGGAAAATCCACGATACAAAGCACGCTCAGGTTATTCTGATCACCCTCAAACCCGGGGAATCCCTCAAGAAACACGTCACCCCGGTGGATGTGTTCTTTTTCGTATTGGAGGGTCGGGGTGTGGTGGAGATCGGAGACGAAAGCGCGGAAGTCGAGTCCGGTTGCCTGGTGGAAAGCCCGGCCCGCATCCCACATCTTTGGCGAAATGACGGCGGGAACCTGTTCAAGGTGCTCGTGGTGAAAACACCGCACCCCCGAAAAACGGAATAACTTATCTTCATTTCGAGTGATCGCGTATTATGTTACGAAAGGAGGCGGTTTTTTATGAAACCGAGGAAAATTACCCAAAGGGTGACCTGGATGGGGGCGATCGACTGGGATCGCAGGCTCTTTGATTCCCTCATCCCCCTTCCGGACGGAACCAGCTATAACTCCTACCTGATCGAGGGAGGAGGAAAACGGGTCCTTGTGGATACCGTGGATCCCCCCATGTCAGAGGTGCTGCTCTCTCAACTCGAGAATGTCCCCAGCCTCGATTACGTGATCGCCCATCACGCGGAGCAGGATCACGCCGGTTCCATCCCTCATGTGCTCGAGAAATACCCGCAGGCAAAGGTGATCGCCACCCCAAAGGGCAAGGAACTCCTTATGGAGCACCTGCTTATCCCTGCGGAGCGGTTCCGGACCATTGAGGATGGAGAACGGATCTCACTGGGAGACCGGACCCTCCGGTTCTTTCACACGCCATGGGTCCACTGGCCGGAAACCATGGTCACATACCTCGAGGAGGAGCGGATTCTCTTCACCTGCGATTTCTTCGGCTCCCACCTGGCCACCACCGATCTTTACGTGAACGACAGGCAGAGCTTCGAGCGGGCCGGTCGGGTATACGAGGCGGCCAAACGCTATTACGCCGAGATCATGATGCCCTTCCGCAAAATCATCCGGAAAAACATCGAGAAAATCGAAAAACTCGACATCCGGCTCATCGCACCAAGCCATGGACCCTGTTACGACAATCCGGATTTCATCCTGGATGCCTACCGGGACTGGATTTCAGAAACCCCCGGGAATGAGGTCGTGGTGGCCTACATTTCCATGCATGGAAGCACACGGAAAATGGTGGAACACCTCGTGAACTCACTGGCCGCAAGGGGAATCAGGGTTCACCAGTTCGACCTGGCCGTGGCCGATATCGGAAAACTGGCCATCACACTGGTGGATGCGGCAACCCTTGTTGTGGGAACACCCACCATTCACACCGGACCTCATCCCAATGTGGTTTACGCGGCCTACCTGGCCAATTGCCTGCGGCCCAAACTGAAATTCGCCACCGTGATCGGATCCTACGGCTGGAATACAAGGGCCGTGGATCAGGTGGCGGGCATGATACCCAACTTGAACGTCGAGGTGTTGAATCCGGTCCTCATCAAGGGATGCCCGGAGGAAAAGGCATTCGCTTCCCTGGATGAGCTGGCGGAAACGATCCTGAAAAAACACCGGGAGGCGGATCTTGCCCCCACTAACTAGTTCGAGGCAAATCTGCGATCAGGGACATTTTGTACGATACGATAATGTCGGAAGGAACGAATCCGGCGGTTTCGCCTTCCGATTCACGAAGATATTTTCCCCGGGGTCGTACTCGTAGTCTTTTTCCCACGTCTCCCTGTTCCGGATGATTTCCCGGATGGCATTGGCGATGAACCCGACCTCTTCCTCCGTCATGGTGGGATGCAGGGAAATCCGCACCCAACCCGGCTTTGTGGAAAGATTGCCCCGGGCGATAGCCCGCGCGATCCTCCGGGACTGGCGGGGAGAAAGATGCAAAAGGTAATGGCCGTACGTTCCCGCACACGAACAGCCGCCCCGGGCCTGGATCCCGAATCGGTCGTTCAAAAGCTGCACCATCAGGTTGTAATGGATCTTTTCCACGTAAAAGGAAACCACGGCCAGGCGCTTCCGGATGTGATCCTCGAGGATGTGAATCTCATCGATGGTATCCAGTTCCCGGAAAAACAGGGATAGAAGCCGCTCCTCTCTATCAAGAATCTTCTCCGGCTCCATTTCCCTTTTGAGCTTCATGGCCAGGGCGGCACGGATGGATTGAAGAAAACCCGGGGTGCCGCCATCCTCGCGAGCCTCGATGTCCGAGATGTACTGGTGCAGGTTCCAGGGATTGGTGAAGCTGACCGTCCCCCCCCCGGGATTGTCCGGGATCCGGTTCGAGTAAAGAGAGGAATCGAAGATCAGCACCCCGGGAGATCCCGGCCCCCCGAGGAATTTGTGGGGGGAGAAATACACGGCATCCAGCTTCTTCAGGGGATCTTTGGGGTGCATGTCGATCTGCACGTAGGGGGCGGATGCGGCAAAATCCACGAAACAGACCCCCCCGTGCTCGTGCATGAGCTTTGCCATTTCATGATAGGGCGTGCAGATTCCCGTCACATTGGAACAGGCGGTGAAGGCCCCGATCTTGAATTCCCTCTTGCGGTATTTCTTCAGCATTTCCTCCAGCTGATCGAGGTCCACGTGGCCGTTTTCATCCGGTTCGAGGGCCTGAACCTCTGCTATGGTTTCCAGCCAGGAGGTGTGGTTCGAATGGTGTTCCATGTGAGTGATAAACACAATGGGGCGGAGGTGCTTGGGTATGGTCACCTGGTCCTGCCATTTTTCCGGGATCCGGAGTCCTAAAATCCGCTGGAGCTTATTCACCACCGCGGTCATGCCGAACCCCGCGGTTATGATCACATCGTTTTTATCGGCATTGACGGATTGTTTCATGAATTCATGGGAGTCATGGTAGGCGCGTGTCATGACGGTCCCGGTTTCGCTCGTTTCGGTATGCGTATTTCCCACAAAGGGCCCGAACCGGCCAACAAGGGTCTCCTCGATGGGGCGATAGAGACGCCCGCTGGCGATCCAGTCCGCGTATATCATCTTTTTCTGACCATATGGGGTTTCGAAAACCAAATCATGGCCAATGGTATTTTCCCGGAAGGGTTTGAAGTGATTTTTCATTTTTTATAATTCCAGAAGATCGGACCGATCCGTACGATTTTATTCCTTTTTGATCAATCCGTCCGCCTCGAGGATGTCGCGGACCTTTTTCACGAGGCGGTCGTACCCGATGTGGTTGAAATGCAGGCCGTCCCGGGTCATTTCGGCGGGCAAAAGCCCGTCATCGCCGGCGAGCAGGGCGTGAACGTCGATCAGGCGGCAGCCCTCCTCCTTTGCGCATTTTGTCACCAGCTCGTTCCACTTTAAGATCCGTTCGTTCAGGTAGACATGTCTCTTGTAACTGGTCCCGGTGGGGGGACAGGTGAGAAGGATGATCCGGATGTCCGGGAATTTCTTTTTCGCCTGGCGGATCACGTATTTATGGTTCCCGAGCCAATACTCGAAGGGAACGCTGGACGCCCCTACGTCGTTGGTGCCGATCATGAAAAAGAGATGCGAAGGATTGCAATCGTAGAGCGATTCTTTGAGGCGGTTCGTGATGCCGCGCCAGGGGAGCTTGCCCTCCGGGAAGTTCGCCACCCCGTCGGCCACGATGCCGCGGTTCAGAACCGGGAGATCGGGAAAGTATGTTTTCAGCTTGAATCCCCTGGTGAGGGAGTCCCCGAGGAACACGATGTTTTTCTTTTCCGGATCAAGGGTTTTATTCTCCTCCTTGAATTCCTCGACGTGATCGATCCAGTACTGCTGCCATTTCCCGGGTTTGGGAACCGGGGTGGGGGTGGGTTTATCCTCGCTTTCCCCGGCGGGCAGGGCTCTTAACAGAAACAGTGACAGGAGGGCGGAAGCGAAAATGGTTCTCAATCCGGATTTTCTCATTCTTTTGTTCCCCTTTGTAAAAAAAATAAACGGCATGCATCGCGGCCGGCCGCGAATCAGAACATAACAAAGTGCGGGAAAATGCGTTTTTCAACAAAAAAAAATCACAGGTTTTTCAGGCGGTCCCGATCGCTTGTATTGCGGCCCAGTCCCTCGCGAATCAGCTCGTTCACACTGAATCCGGCCCCGATGATCTGGTTTTCGTTGTAACCGAATCCGATGAGGTCGCGAACACTGAATCCTGCAAAACGCATCTCCCGGGCCGCGAATCCCGCCTCCCGCAGCTGGGGGCCGGAGAAAAAACGGCTGAGCTCCCGGGGATTGAATCCCACGGCCTTCAGATCCATCAGGCTGAATTCCGACCTCAACTCGGTCAGGTCGTATCCCAATCGAAACAGTTCCCTGGCATCGAGGCCGCGAACCCGGCATTGCCTGAGGGTGATCCCATGCGACCGTAGATCACTCGCCTTGCATCCCTTTTTGATAAGTGAAAGGGGGTCATTCTCATCATCAATATTCACCTTTTCCGGAGTTTTCTTCACAGCCGGTTCCGCGGGCAAGGGAAATCCGATTTCCCGGAGAACCGGATCACGGTACCCCATTCTTCTCAAACCCTCGATATCGTAACCCAGGATCCTGAGACGGGGTTTGCTCAGTCCCTTCCTGAGAAGCCATCCGGAGTTCTTTCGGGCCCCCTCCACGATGAAATCATGCACCTCCGTAAGTTCCCTGAATCCGACTTTTCTGCAGATTTCCATGCGATCGTCCAGGGTGGACATCTCCATCGCCCCCTCGTGTCCAAAAGTGAAAGAATGGTGTGGATACCCACGATCTTTTCCTTCCCATAACCGGAAGAAGGGGTGGATGTCAATGGAGTTGATGGTTGTGGGGATATTAGCAGCGGACTAATCTCCGGGAGCCGATTCCTTCTAATTGTCTCCTCCCGTATCGGACCGGTATCCTGCGTTTGTGACGGCCTTTTCAAGGGCGCCTGAATCGATATGATCCCCCGATACCTGAACCCGGCCCGTGTCCAGCTCGATATCCACCGAAGAGATGCCCTCCACGTTCATAAGAGCCCTCCTGACGTGAGAGACGCAATTCTGGCACGTCATTCCCATAACCTTGATTTCCCTTTTCTCCATATGTTTCTCCTTCGCTTTTTTCTGTTTCAGAAATCGATGAAGATCCCCGAGGCCGAACAGCGCCAACAGTCCCACAAGAAGTGCGGCACAAACCAGGGCCAGGGGAAAGGGAACGATATGGACGTGTCCATGCACCCCAACGGTTCCCGTGAAGGAAAGGATGGATTGAAACGCCCATCCGAAGAAAATGCTGAGGAGAATCACAGTTCCCAGGTAAATCGCGGTGACCCGTTTCCCGAAGGCCTTCATGATCGCCCCGATGGTGGCCACGTTCGAGGCCGGACCCGCCATGAGGAACACCAGGGCGGAACCGAGCGGCAACCCGGCCTGGATCAGCTGGGCTGCGATGGGAACGGAGGCCGTGGCACATACGTAAAGCGGCAGGGAAATCAAAAGCATGAGCAGCATTCCTCCCAACCCTTGCATCCATTTGTACTGGGCAAAGTAGTTTTCCGGCACAATCGCCCCGATCAGGGCCGCGGCCAGCACTCCAACGGCAATCCAGCCATAGATATCCCGGAACAGGCGACCGAACCCGAAGGAAAAAACCTCGATGTACCAGGGCCTGCCGTTCCCGGTTTCCGCCTCGTTTCCATCCCCCATCGGGGATGGTTCATCCTTAAGGTTTTTTTCGGTCAAATTAACGACGCTCCCGCCAATGAGGCCCATAATAAGGGCACTCGTCACCCGGAAAAGAGCGAACGGCCACCCGAGGAATGATCCGCTCACCATGACCGAATCCACTCCCGTCTGGGGGGTGCTGATGAGGAAACCGGTTGCCGCTCCGTTCGAGGCGCCGTCTTTTTTCAGTCCGATGGCCGCCGGGATCACCCCGCAGGAACAAAGGGGCAGGGGAACGCCCAGGGCCGACGCCCTTGCCACGTCCATGAACTTTTTCCCTCCGAACTTGCGGTGTGTGAACCCCCGCGGCAGGGCCGCGTGAAGCACCCCCGCCACCAGGAAGCCCAAAGTGAGCCAGGGAGCCAGTTCGATCAGGATATCCCACACGTGAAAGAGGTATTCTGAAATGTATCTCATAATCGTTCCCTTCCTTTTCTATTTTCCATTATATCCAGGGATGGGTTGGGAATCCATAAAAAAAGGATTCAATCGCAAAGGGGTCGTATCTCAGTTTTCCATTGATCTTGCCCTGTAAAAATACAACACGTAGTAAGTCCCTTTCCCGCTGGGAATGGAATCGATGCAAAAAATGGTTATTCCCATGGATAAATCGCCTTCACAAAAAGAGGTGTCGGGAAAAGGCGGGAAGGCCCCCTCCACACCGGGAACGGCTCGCCGGCTCCCCGAATTTTTGAAAAACAGGTATGTCCGCCTTTACCTGGCGGCTTTTCTCTTCTTCTACCTGGTCTGGGCCCTTTTGAACTACTCCACGGCCCCGGATACCAGGATGTATTTCACCATGGGAAAGGGAATCTTCCGTCAGTTCACCTTCGGATATGCGGGTGAGGGCGGGCGATGGTATCCCAACGCCTTCCGCGTTCCCCTGTTTCCCTTCATCATCGGGTTCATCCAGCTGTTTACAGGAGATATCGATTTCACCTGTTTCTTATTCGTTCTTCTTCAGATCCTCCTGATTCCCGTTCTTCCCTGCCTGGGATACTATTTCGGTTCCCAATTGGATCGGAAAACCGCCTGGGGAGCCTACCTCCTTTTACTTTTCAACCCCAACCTGATCGTGTGTTCCCTCACGGTCCTTTCGGATGTCCTGTTCGCTGTTTTTTCAGGTTTGACCTTCCTGGCCCTTTGGAAGGCATTGGAGAGAAAAAAGGACGGGCGGTTTTTCACACTGGGCCTTTTCGCCGGGGGATCCTGCATGGTAAGGCCCATCATGAAACTCTACTACCTGTGTGTCGGGCTCCTGTCCCTGGCCTTTTTCGATCGATGGAAATCCATCCTGAAGAGGTTCGGCCTCTTTCTTGCGGGTTTTGTGATCGTGATCAGCCCCTGGCTCATCCGGAACACCTTCCTTTATGGAAGACCCCTGTTCGAGACCAACCAGGGCCTGAATCTCCTGTGGACAAACGGACCGCTCGTGAGGATAAAGGAAAGCGATCCTCCGGAAGTTCGAGAGCTCAAGGAAAAAATCATCGATTACGGCGACTCCAGAATGAATATCGTTTACTACAGGGGATGGCAGTATTTCCTCGAACACGACTTCGAGATCTCGAAAAAGCTCCAGAAAATCGCGCTCGAGGCCTACCTGGAAAACCCCGGGCGGGTCCTTTGGAACTGGAGGAAAAACTATCTCTACATGTCCTCCGGGATGGTTCACCACTGGGTGCTTTATAACCGGGTCCTCTCACGGCCGTTTTACTGGAAAATGAGGGGGAGCGGTGTGATAAGTCCCGGCGACCTGGATCGGAAATGGTATCACCTCTACCTGGAAACGAACCGTGTGCTCATTTTCTGCTACAAATACCTGGCCCTGGCCGGGATCCTGCTCCTCCTGTGGAGGCATAGAAAACTGGGCGTCTTCATCGGGGTTCATCTGTTCTATTTCACGGGGCTCACGGCCTTTGTCGCCGGATATGACCGTTACCGGCTCAACCTCGAAATATTCCACACGGTTCTGATCGCGTATCCCCTGGTATTTCTTGCGGGATTGATCCGGCGATCCGTAAAAAATCAAATCCAGGGGAGAAAAGAGAAAATATGAAACTGAGCATTCTGATTCCCACGTTGAATGAAGCGGATAATGTCAGGCAGCTTCTGCCCTGTATCCGCGAAGTTATGAAAGGCTCCCTCGGGGAGGAAGAATACGAGATCCTCATCGTGGACGCCGAATCAAAGGACCACATCGACCGTGTGGCGGGGGAAAACCGCGCCAGGCTGATCCGCGTTCCAAGGGGATACGGCGTGGCCCTCCGGCGGGGCATCGAGGAAAGCCGCGGTGAGTTCATCATCACCATGGACGCCGATTTTTCCCACAGCCCCTGGATCATCCCCATCCTTTTCGCCTCCCGGGAAAGAGCCGAGATCCTGATCGCCTCCAGGTACGTCAAAAACGGCTTCAGCAGCACCGCCTTCTCCCGGCGTATGCTCAGCACCGTTTTGAACAGGGTGTACCGCTTTGTTCTCGATTTCCCAGTGAGGGACATGTCCTCGGGTTTCCGGCTTTATCACAAAAGAATCTTCGATGAACTCGCACCGACGGAAAAAAATTACGTGGTGCTCCAGGAAATCCTCATGAAAGCCTATTCCAGGGGGTTCCGGATCCGGGAGGTCCCCTTCCATTACCACCCGAGGAAACACGGCTCCTCGAAGTCACGGGTGTTCGCCTTCGGTAAGGAATACCTCCTTTCCATGTTCAAATTCTGGCGACTCAGGAACACCATAGAATGCGCGGATTACGACGAGCGCGCCTTCCACAGCCGCATCCCCCTCCAGAGGTACTGGCAGAGAAAACGCTATGACATCATCTGTAACTATTGCAAGGATTTCCGCGCCATCCTGGATGTGGGTTGCGGTTCCAGCCAGATCCTGGACGGACTGCCCCAGGCCGTTGGTTGCGATGTGCAGTTGAACAAGCTCCGTTATAAAAGGGCGCCGCTGCGAAGCCTGATCCGCGCCAGCGTGTTCGAGATCCCCTTCCGGGACGAATCCTTCGATGCCGTGATCTTTTCACAGGTGATCGAACACCTCCCCAAAGACCCGGTAATCATGAAGGAAGTGATCCGGGTGGTGAAAAAGGGGGGAACCATCATCCTGGGAACACCCGATTATGCCACCCACTGGACCACCATCGAGAAGCTCTACGGCCTGTTTCATCCCTCCGGTTACGCGGATGAACACATCACCCATTATACCCGGAAAACCCTCATCCGGGAAATGGAAAAGGCCGGTTGCCGGTACATCGATCATAAATACGTTTTGGGCGCCGAGCTCATCGCCCGGTTCAGGAAACCTTGACACCCCAATCGGGGGAAACAAAAAGGGGCGCGGTCAGCGGTGAGCCCTTCGACTTCGCTCAGGACAGGCGGCTGGCGGGGGGGGGGCGGGAAATGGGTGATATTCGCACTCGTTGTTCGGGATTCGAAAGGGCGATTCGCGAGTACGAGTGGGAGTGCGATAATTATTGCGAATACGGTCAAGATTATGGAAAAAAAACATGATCGCAAAACGCAAACATGTCTCAACTGAAGTCTCCAAACCGATTCCGGGGAAGGTTTTGAAGATTGACTGAAACCTGTCGACGGCTTTTGTTCCTGATTTTTCCGCTCCTTTTATCCCGGAATCCGGGCGCCGGGGAGAACTTTATCGTTTCCGCCCGGAAAGAATACACACGCGAAATGACAGCTTCCCGGGATGAGTACGATATCTCCGTTCATGGTACCGCGGACATGGAAAATACCATGATCCGGAGGCACCATACCATCGAGATCGGCTTTCAAAACAACATCTCCCTCGAAGTGGAAAATATCGGCGAACATGCCATTTCCGATCCGAAAATCATTGCAAACGGCCGAGGCGACTGGGGAAGCGCAGAAGGCATCCTCGAAGAGGCATTACGGGGCGCTCGAGACGACCAGGAAAAACTCGCCTGCCTCTGGCAATGGATGTGCGAAAACCGGTATCACGAACTACCGCTTTTTGCGAAAACGGACTCCTTCGATCCTGTGAAATATTACTGCTGCTACGGACAGGGATGGTGCGGGCAGCAGGCATTCATGGCCGCCCAACTGGCCTGGAGGGCCGGTTTTGCCCCCCCACGAGTGAAAAAACCGCCCGCCATAAGGTGGCTCAACGGCCATGTCCAGGGGGAAATCTTTCTCGCGAGAGACTACCAGTTCTGGGATTCCGACCAGGAAGCCTTCTACCTCCTCAGAGATAACGAAACCCCCGCATCCGGAGACGACGTGGCCCGGGACCGCGACCTGGCCTCGAGGGAACTCCACGACGGGCCCTTTTTCAAGGGATGGAAACACAGCAGGAAAAGGGCAACCCTGTTCGGCGATGACGACCGCAAAACATTCGAAAGGAAAAAACCCGTTCACCGGATCTCATGGACCCTCAGACCCGGGGAGAAGATCATATACAGATGGGATAACATCGGAAAATACACCACGGGGTATCCGAAGGAAAAAAGAAACGAACCGCCACGCTTTTTCGGAAACTCGAAGGCGGTCTACCAACCACGCTTCCATCTGAAAGATTGCCTGCCATATCAAATGAAGAATTGCGTCTTCTTCAAAGACCCCGATGGAAACACCTGCATACGGGGAACGAAAAAAGACAGCTGCGTTGTTTTCCATGTAAAGACGCCCCTTGTGATGTGCGGGGGACGCATCAATGCAAAATGCCTCTCCCATTCCGGAAAAGACCGTGTTATTCTCTCGTTTTCGGAAGATGAGAAAAACTGGTACACACTCGATGAAGGGAAGAATCCACCGGGGAAAATAGTATTGACCGGATCCCTGGATCCCTTTTTTCATCGCCGTCCCTTCGAGGGAAAGGGCGCCCTCGAGTACTTCATCAGGATCGATCTCTCCTCAGGTAACAGCGAGGGGGGTGTCGATCTCCGGTCGATCCGGTTCGAAACCGACCTCATGGCATCGCCCCTTTACCTGCCGCGCCTCGTTACCGGGCAAAACCGGGTGAAGTATACCGATCGCACCAGCCATCCCCACAGGATAAGGGTTACTCACAGGTGGATCGAGAGCGACAACGTCCGGCCCCTCCAACCGCCGGAAATCCTCGCCCCTCTGGAGGGTGAAGTCATTTCCGAAACCATCCCCGAATTCCGATGGGGAGATCATCCCCGGGCGCCGTATCACCAGATACAGGTCAGCCGCCGCCCGGATTTCCGGATCCCCTTTCGAACCGCATTCCATACCATCATTACCAGCAATACATACCGGGCGCGTTTCCCCGGGATGTTTAGTTCCGGCGATCCCTATTATTTCCGGGTGCGATATCTTGGAAAAGAGGGCATCTGGGGGGAATGGACCACGGGAGTGAAATTCTTATGGAACGGCCCCCATCCCCCGGTCGGGCTGGAACTCAAAAACGCGGGGGAGAGGTTCATTCTCTCCTGGAAACCCAATCCCCGGGGAACCAGGCCCGTATCTTACGAAATCCATGGAAGCAATGAAAAGGGATTCAGCATCCCTCCACCGGGGGAAATAAAAGACGCCGTCTCCTGTATCGGGATAACGAAAACAACCCATATATCGATGGGAGATGAGACACATCCTTCCCCGTGTTTTCATTTCTATCGCGTTGTTGCCGTGGATGAAAACGAAACAAAAAGCGGCCCGAGCGATTATGTCCGGATTCCAGAATATTTAAAGAAAAATGGAGGCATCGAATGATTGTTTATTCCCCCACGGATTTCAAGGTCTTCCAGCGACGGGATCAAAACAGGGGAGACATCCTCATTTCCGGCAAGATCGTATCCCCCGGCAAACGCCTCCTGGGGCGCATCACCGGCAAATCCCTCGAGGGAGATTACGATTCGGACTGGTTCGAAATCCCCCGGCAAAATACGGGCGATGGCTTTGTTTATACCAGAAGCTGCCCCTCCGGAGGGTGGTATCGCCTGGATCTCTCCCTCGAAAACCGGGGCGGATCCAGAAAGATGTTCGTGCAACACTTCGGAGTGGGGGAAATTTTCCTCGGGGCGGGTCAGTCCAACTCCACCAATTACGGCGATTCCCGTTTGAAACAGGAAACCGGAATGGTCTCTTCCTTCGACGGGCTTTTATGGAGGCTCGCCGACGATCCCCAGGAAGGGGTTCACGATCATAGCGAGGGCGGCAGCTTCTGGCCACGGTTCGGGGATGAAATGTACAGGAGATTCCACGTCCCGATCGGCATCGCCTCAACGGGTCACGGCGGTACCGCCATCTGGCAATGGAAGCCGGGAGGCGAGCTTCACGGATGGCTCATGACCCGTGTGGGACAGTTCCCCCCTGGAGGCTTTCGAGCCATCCTCTGGCACCAGGGGGAGAGCGATTCCTTTGCCGGTTACAGGGAATACTATCAAAGGATGAAGGAAATCATAAAAGATACCCGCCGCATGGCCGGTTGGCCCGTCCCCTGGTTCGTGGCCCTGGCAACCTATTGGAATCCGGAAAAAACGCACGATCCCGTCATCAGGGAGCAGCAGGAGAAAATCGTGCGGGACGGCTTTGCCTTCCAGGGACCGGACACCGACGAACTGGGACCATCCTGCCGCGATATGGAAGGCCGGGGCATTCACATGAACTCAGACGGCCTGATCCGCCACGGCCTCATGTGGGCCGAATCGGTCACCCCCTGGCTCCCGTAAGCGGATGGGGTCAGACGCCACTATTTGTTCTATTTATATACCGTAAGGTTTTTATATTCCCCGCAGATCTCGCCATTAGTTCTCTGTTAGGTTTAAAATAGAACAAATAGTGGCGTCTGACCCCAAGAATTCTGCATTTTTTCCTTTACAGATGAATAATTATTCATAATGTGTATTCAGATTCATTATATGAATGATGATTCATATTTTGATAAATTTCCTGGAGGCCTTCCCATGAAGGATAAAAAACTCTCCCGCAGGGAGCGGGAAAAACGACGCCACCTGTTTGATATTCTCAAAGCCGCAGAGGACCTTTTTTCCGAAAGAGGTTATAACAACGTCTCGGTTCAGGAAATCGCCGACAGGGCCGAGTTCGCAGTGGGGACCATCTACAGCTACTTCAAAAACAAAGAGGACCTCTACAACACCATGCTTCGAGAAAGCGGAAACGCCTATTTCTCGAGAATCCTCCCCCTGTTGGATCAAAAAGGCGACCCATGTGAGATCATCCGGAAATACGTGGCGATCTCCCTGGATATCCTCCATGAACATCGGAAAGTTCTGAAAATTTTCATAGCCGAGATGAAAGGGGTGAAATTCGCCATCAAGTCGCGTCCCGATGAAGAATTCCGGGACAAGGATTTGCAGCTCGAAAGGAAAATAGCCGCACAAATAAAACGCGGCGTCAAAAAGGGCCTCTTTCGCGAACTGAATCCCAACCAGGCCGCCCTGGCTCTCATGGGCATCATGGACAGCATGGTCATTAAATGGGTGAACCATCCCGAATTTTTCCCCGAAGGTTTGAAACCGGAGTTCATTACGAACATCTTTTTCCACGGTTGTCTGAAAAAGGAGAAATCATGAATAAAAAACGAACATGGATACTAGGCGTCATCGTAACAGCTGCGATCATTCTCATCTTATCCCTGGGGATAAAAGGCGCCGATAAAAATAAAGAGGACGATCAACCCCGGCCCGAAGAAACACTGGAAATCCCCGTGACGCTCATCCCTGCCGGGGATATGCTCTTCATTGACAGGGTCTCCGTTGCGGGAAACGTCGAAGCGAAAAACTACGCACTGGTTTCGGCAAGGATCTCCGGCGCCCTGGACCATATCTTCGTGGACGAGGGCGACCTGGTGACAAAAGGGGAGACCCCGCTCTTCCAGACCGACTCGCTCAACCTGAAAAAGGCCCTTGATATCGCCGAACAGGAGCTCCTGGTTTCTGATAGCAACCTCAAGGAAAGGCGCGCCAACCTGGAAAAGGAACAGGCCGACCTCGAACTCAAAGAGAGCGACCTCAAACGCTATAAGAACCTTTTTAAAAAGAACGTGGTATCGAGCCATGACCTCGAGGAAAAGGAGTCGGAGTTCAAGCAGGCAAAAGCGAATGTGAAGCTCGCAATGGCCCAGGTCGAACTGGCTGGAGCTCAGAAACAACAGGCGAATTTCCGAAAGAGCATGGCGGGAAAAAACCTCGAGGACTCCCTGGTTATTGCCCCCATCTCCGGACGCGTGAGCCGGAGGCTCAAAGAACCCGGAGAAATGGCCGCCGCCGGTACACCGGTTCTGAAGATTGAAAACCTCGATACCCTCGAGGCCTCCTTTTTTCTCCCCGAGGAATACTACCCAAGAATAAACGCGGGAAAAACAGCGGTCAGACTTCTCACCGCCGGCGTTGATCTGGGAACGAAAACCGTAACTTACAAAAGCCCCACGGTCACCGAGGACCTTCGCACCTTCGAGGTCAAATGCCTGCTCGAATCCCCCCCGGCCGGCGTGGTTCCCGGCAGGATCGTCCATGCCGGCGTCATCCTCGAGAGTCATCGAGCTTTAGGCGTTCCCCGCGATTCCATCGAACTCCGGGACGGCAAATCCGTGGTGTTCACCGTTGAAAACCGGAAGGCGAAAGGGATCGTGATTCAAACCGGCCTCGAAACCGATGGGTGGCTCGAGGTTTCGAACGGGGAATTGAAAAGCGGAGACCCGATCATCAACATGGGACAGAATTTCGTGGAACAGGGCACGCCTGTTTCCATCGTAAAGGAGGCCGACTGATGTTTTTATCCGACGCCTCCGTTCGCCGTCCCATTGCCATGGGTTGTCTCATTATCGGATTGACCCTTCTCGGGATCAACTCCTTCCGCAAGATCGGCCTCGAAATGATGCCGAAGGTCGATGCTCCCTATATCACTATTGTCACCGTGTATCCCGGCGCCGCACCGGAGGAGATCGAGACCGACGTGGCCAGGAGAATCGAGGATACCGTGGTCTCCATCGACGGCCTGAAACACGTATCCTCCACCTGTATGGAGAATATGTGCCAGACCCTTCTCGAGTTCCAGCTCGAGGTGGATGTTGATGTTGCCGCAACGGACGTGCGGGAGAAACTCGACACGATCAAGGCCGAACTGCCGGCCGATGCCGAGGATCCCATCATCCAGAAATTCGACATCAACGCCCAGGCCATTGTGACCCTGGCACTCACCGGCGACGCACCCCTGGATGAGATGTACGATTTCGCGGACAACGCCCTCAAAGATAAAATCACGGTTATCCCCGGAGTGGCCGAATGCCAGCTCATAGGGGGCGCCGAGAGGGAAGTCCACGTCATCCTCGACAGGGACAAACTCGCGGCCAGAGGTCTCTCGAGCCTGCAGCTCATGCAGGTCGTAGGACAGGAAATCGGAACCGTTCCCTCGGGCAGGGTGCGGGATCGCGGCATGGAGTACTCCGTGAAGTTCAAGGCCGAATACACCAGGGTGGAAGACATCGCCGGGCTCGAGATCGCCGGCTCGAACGGACAGAGATGCCACATCAGGGACGTGGGTCGGGTGATTATGACCACGGAAGAGATGCGCCAGACGGCCTGGGTGGACGGCAGGCCCGCCATTGCCGTCAAGGTGGTGAAAAAGGCAGACGCCAATGCCGTGAGAGTGGCGAACAATGTTCGCGAGGCCATGACAGGGCTCAACAGCCGGCTCCCCGGAGGCATGGAACTGGTCTGGGTCACGGACGACGGCACATTCATCGAGGCCACGAACAACAGCGCCTGGATCAACGTGATCCAGGGCATCCTGCTGACCGCCGCCATTCTCTTTCTCTTTCTCTATAACCTTCGCGCCCTCCTCGTTGTCTCCATCACCATGCCGCTCACCATTGTCATCGGGGTTTTCTTCATGCAGATGCTGGGATTCACCCTGAACACCTCGACCCTGATCGCCATAGGCATGTCCGTGGGAGTCCTGGTCACCAACTCGATCGTGGTGCTCGAGGCCATTGTGAAAAGGCTCGAGGAAACGGGCGATGCAAAAGAGGCCTCCCGCCTCGGGGCCCGGGAGGCATTTATCGCGGTTCTGGCCAGCGCCGGAACCAACATGGTGGTTCTCTTTCCCCTCTCCATGATGTCCAGCATGGTCGGCCTTTTCATCAAACCCCTGGCGCTCACCATGTTTATCATGACAGGGGTTTCGCTTTTTATCTCGTTTACCCTGACCCCGCTTTTGTGTTCCGTTATCCTCAGACCGGGAGGGAACAATCCCCGCTCGATCCTGGGGCGCCTGGAGGGGGTCTGGAACGGACTCTTTGGAAAAGTGGTCGGGATGTATCGCGCCGTTCTGGTTTTCAACGAGAAGAACCGATGGGCCGCTTTCCTCGTCCTCGAGGGCTGTGTGGTCCTTTTTGTTCATTCCCTCGGCGTTGCTGGAAGGCTCGGTTCGAGCATGGTGAATGAACCGGACAAGGCGGAAGTTTACGTGAAACTCGAGTTCCCCACCAGTTACAATCTTGAAAAAACCTCCTCCCGGGTTCTGGAGGCCACAAACCGCCTCCGGGACCTCCCCGAGATCCGCCATATCCTGACCACGGTCGGCAAGGTCGAGGGCGTGATCGGGCAGAACTCCGAGGGTGTGTACCTCGCCCAGGTCCTTTTGAAATTCTCCGAACGCACCGAAAGGGAACTCATCATTGACGATCTGATAGAAATGGCCAGGGATCGCCTTTCCGATTTTCCCGGGGCCATTATTACGGTCTCCCAGCCCGCCATTGTGGGGGGACAGACGAATCCCATCGAGCTCGAGATTTCCGGAGAGGATCTGGACGTCCTGGACAGGTTGGCCCTCCGTATTCATGGGCTCGCCTCGGAGATTCCCGGAATCCAGGACCCGGACACCTCCGTGCGTTCCGGAAAGCCCGAACTGCGAGTCACCCCCCGGAGGGCCGTTCTCTCCGATTTGGGCGTTCCCGCCCTTTCTCTCGGGATGAACCTCCGGGCCAATCTCGAGGGGATTGAGGCCGCCACATTCAAAAAGGGGGATCGGAATTATGACATCGTGGTGAAACTCGAGGAGCGGCAGGGCAGGGACCAGGTGGACCGTTTTCTCTTCCCCGGCCCGCCCGGGCATCCGATCCTTCTGGAAAACATGGCCGATGTAAACGAACTGACGGCCCCCATCCAGATCACCCGGAAAGACAAGGTGCGCATTTCCAAGCTCTTTTCCCAGCTTGCTCCCAGCCTCCCCCTGGGAACCGCCGTACAGAAGATCAGTACAGCTATCGATGAAAAGGGACTGCTTCCTTCCGGATATGAATATCATTTCAGCGGGGTTTATGAAATCATGGGGGAGGGAATGGCCGGGCTTGCGGAATCCGGAGTTATGGCCATGATCCTCGTGGTTCTGGCCCTGGCCGCCATCCTCGAGTCCTTCAGGCAGCCCGTCATCATCCTGGTCACCGTGCCCCTGGCCCTGATCGGGACCTTCTGGTTTCTCGGCCTTTTCGGGCAGAGCATGGGTATTTTCGTGGTAATGGGAATCGTCATGATGATCGGCATCGTGGTGAACAACGCCATTTTGATCGTGGATCAGTTCAACGTTCACGTGGCAGAGGGTGTTCCCCGACACAAGGCCATGATCACCGCATCTTGCGAAAGGTTCCGACCCGTTGTCATGATCACCCTGGCCGCGGTTCTGGGTATGATGCCCCTGGCCTTCGGAAGGGGAATCGGGGCGGAGATGCGAAACAGTGTTGGCATTGCCTCCATGGGGGGCATCCTGGTTTCCGGCATCCTGACCCTCATCGTGATCCCGATCCTCTACGATTTCTTCACCCGGAGAGGGACGCGAAAAGAAAAGAGTAAATAGTTCTCACGGAAGGAAAAGGTTTTTTATGGTGCCTATCCAATCGACTCTATCATTATATCATTACAATTGATTCCATTCATCGGAAGAGATGACTCGACCGGTGATAGACTCGATCTCATTAATCATCATTCTCAATTGTGGAACTGAGTATTCTGTATTTGAAGGGATGCTCAAGCGATGATTTTTATATACCATGAATTTGTGACGTGTCCCTGAATAAGGCCCATCAAAACCGAGCCTCCTCAGTCTTTTGATAAACAACCGACGCTTACACGGTCGCCACGGACTCATTGCTGGGTTCCTTATTCAGATCATAATCTTCTATCACTGGTAAAGGGTGTCCCAATTTTAAACCAAGCAAAATCCAGTCTTCCAGTGTTGATTGCAGCTCATTTTCACACTCACGCAATGTCTTCCCAAACGCGATTACCCCTTTACAGGAGGAAATTCGACCTGAGTAAGTGCCATCGTCAAGTTTGTCATATACCGCATGGTTTAAAGCACTTTGTATGTATCCAGTAAGAATATTCTGCAGCATTTCATACTCCTTTTAAATAACTCTTTTATCCTCCTTCATCACTTACCCTGTTTAATATCATACCTGTTTCATGCCGGGCGGTGTCAAGGCCGGGTTTATCGATTATTGGGATTTGAGGTTTGATCCTTGATGCTTCTCCTGCGGAGGGTGAAATCCACGTCTTCCCTTCCTGTTTCCGCTCTTTTCGAAATATCGGGTATCTCATAGATCTCCCGCAGGGATTGGGGGATGGAAAGCCTGAGCTCATACGTGCCCTCCTTCAGACCTTCCACGCTGTAATGCCCCTCAGGGCCGGATCTGGAGTAATGGGAGACGTTGGTAGTGACATCCACGCCCTGTACGGGTTTGCCGTCGGTATCCATAATTCGTCCCGCGATGAACTTTGTTCCGGGGATCTGGAAGAGGATGCCCGTTCTGGCTTCTCCCGGTTCGAGCTGGATCCTGAGAAGACCGATCCGGCCGATGCCCTCCGTTTCCGCGGCCACATAGAGATCCCCGGCCGAGATGCCGGAGATCCGGAATCGCCCCTTCTCATCGGAAAGGGTCTTCCAGTTTTTCCAGCCCGGTTCCACGGGTGAATCGAAGGGATCGAATACCGCGCTCCAAACGTAAACCGTGGATTTCTCCAGGGCACATCCATCCGCGTCCAGGACAAGTCCCTCGAGGGAGGCAGGCTCCTCAAGCTCCAGGAGAATATCGGTCACCGGCTCGAGGGCAACGTCGATCCGGGGGGATACCACCGGAGAAAATCCCTTTGCATCCGAATAGATCCGGTAGCTCGAGCCGCCCTTTACCTGGAATCTGAATTTCCCCTCTGGATCCACCCGGGAATCTTTGTTCCCGTGAAAATGAGGATCCTCGTACAGGGAAAAGGCGACCCGGGCACTGGGAGCCGGAGAACCGTCGGGCAGGGTGACCCGGCCTGACAGGGCGATCAGGCGCGAGAGCTCGATATCGATGATTTTCTCCTGTTCGTCATCTCCAAAATTCATCGGTGGCAGGAGTTCATAGTAACAATACCCCTCCTTCTTTGCAAAAAGACCGACCCTTTGGGGAACATCGGGGAGGAGATACGTACCATCCGGTCCCGTGATATCTGTAACACGGCTTCCCCCGACTTGAACCCCTTCGAGGGGACGGCCCGTGCCCTTTTCGGTCACGGTCCCCCGGATCGCGCGCCGCCCCGCCTTCTCAAGCCGGATATCAATCTGTTTGTGCGTCTCGTCGCCTTCGAAGGCGTTCGTCGAACCCCGCTCGGAATACGTGGAATGATAAGTATAACCGTTCTTTTTAGCTTTCAGATAGAATTCCCCCCGACGGTGCGGTTCGAAACGGAACCTTCCGAGCTTGTCCGCCGTAATCTTGAGGGATGCCCGGGAAAGCAGGGGATGGCTCCGATCCGCAGCCATTACAAGGCTGACCGCGGCTCCTGGAATCGCTTCCCCGGTCTCCTTGTCGAAAACCCCTCCGTCGATGACAAGGTTTCCCGATTGAACGTTCAGTCGGAGATCCTCATTCGGGGCATTTACCTCCTTGGTAAGGGTTAGATGCTTCGGGGAGCTGACTGCGATGCTCCCGCGTCCTTCCGGAATATCCTCCATTCGGAAGCGTCCGTCCTCTCCCGTTACGGCCTCGCTCCTTGTGATTTTCTGAGAGGTTCCGAATGAGGTATGGGTGGGAACGTCCCGCCAGAAGGAAACACGGACCCCGGAAACGGGCTTTCCCTCTTCATCGACAACGCATCCCGCAAGGGGGACTGTGGGAGGGAGGATGAAATCCCGGGATATGGCGTTGCCTGTCATTATTAACAGGAAGTAGTCGACACGGGCGGAACCATCCCGGGTTGCGGACAGGATATAATTGGAACCGGCGCCCTTCGAGGCGAGCCGGTACCGGCCATCGGCATCCACGATGGTTTCCTCTTCCAGTATATTGACCATCGCGCCTTCCTTGAACTCCGAACGAAACCCCCGGACCCTGGCGCCCGTTGCGGGTTCTCCCCCCGGCAGGGTCACGCGGCCGGTAAATACCACACTGTGTTTCTCCTCACCGGGTCGGGAACCGTTCCGTCTTCCGGCAAAGGGATTTAATCTGGCATTTCCAGGGGTCATTGATTCTTTCCCGTCTTTTATTCCGGGGGGAGCCACAGGATTTTCATTCGAATTCAGGGAAAACAGGACGCCGGATAAGAGGAGGGTGAGGGAGAAAGCAAGAAGGAAAGGAAAAGACCGCCACTTCGAGTTATTTCGATCACCAAAACACATAAGCAAGTGTCCTTTCTCTGAAAAGAAAAAAAAGATATCAGGCATCTATATTATGCTTGAAAAGTTGTCAATTCCGATTTGGGAGTCAGACTTTTAATACTATTACCGCTGTTTTTTCTTCTATTTTCATCTTGACAGGATAGTGTGAGAGATGCGCTATCCTATCATTTGTCTTTTTTTGTTGTACCCCATATTTTGGGGGCTGGGGAAAGAAAAAGAGAAGGGGGAAGGGAACATGTTTTTATCCGGAACAGGATTCGAGAAAAGGATTTGTATTGTACTCGTTATTGTTTCGATGATCCTCTGTGCGGCCTTTGCACAGGAGGATATGACAAAATCGAATGATCCACAAGAGGCGAACATCCCCGTGTTTCTCTCCGGGGACGTGAGATATCTCCTCACTACAGCGGATCGCCGTGTGGGGCTCGTTCTGAACGATCTTTACTCCGGCGAATCCATTATCATCGACACGGAAAAGGCTGCCGGGTATTACGCATCGATCGATCCCGGCAATCAATATGTCTGTTACAAAACCTTCCAGAGAACACCGGAAAAAGTACTCCAGAGATCCATGATCTATGATATTCCAGGGGCAAGGAATATCCCACTGAACGATTGGTCCCCTCTTGCCGGCACCCCGGCCGTTTCGAAAGATGGGAAAATCGCCTTTACCACGGGGAAAAGCCTGATTGTCATGGATCAAACCTTCAATCCAACCCATCAGTTCGATCTGAAAAACCACGTCAATCTCCTCTCCTTTTCCCCGGATGGGGGCAAAATCGCTCTCAACGATCGAAGCGAACAGATGATTGTCATGGATATCTCTTCGGGAGAAAAAACCCTGGTCTCCGGGGGGGACGCCAATTACTGGGGCCCGCAATTCTCGCCCTCCGGTCAGAAACTCCTCTATCAAAGCGTCGGGGGCGGGATTTTTTGTCAGGACATGGGATCAAAGTCGCAGCCGCTCGAGATCGGACAGGGCTCGAGTCCCCGGTGGATCGATGATGACTCCATCTGTTTCGTAAGTAAAACCATCAAAGATCTCCAGGTGCTGAAAACAGACGTTGTGTACTCCGATTCAAGGGGCAATCTTATCGATAACATCGCCATTCAGAAAGGGGATGCCGCGGTCGCCGTTTCGCGAGCTGGAGTCATTTCACTTACTTCAGGGAACCTTTCTTTCGGAATACCGGAAAAGGGCAAATTGAAATCGATAAGGAAAATCAAAGTCCCTGAAATCAAAAAGAACGGAGACGAAATCCGTTCCCTCGTGGACAAGGGAACAACGAGGGAACTCGAGGGGGTTCCGGTTGTTCACCAGGTGTACGACGTCTCCAACTGGTACTGGGGGTATTGGGCTTGCGGGCCGACTTCGGCGTTGATGTGCCTTCAGTATTATGCCACGCTCCCCAAAGCCACGTTCGATTGCACGCATTATTCCGCTCACAAGAGCAATTACGGTTCATATATATGTGATATTTATTCTTTTAATGGTTATACGTATGATATCGGCTCTTATGCAGATCCCGGCGGACCGAATGAAATTCTTGGCTGGGGAGGGTATGGCTGGATCTGGCAGGATAACGGTAAAACCACAACAGAGGACATGATGGATTACATCAATCAACACGGCCCCAGCTCCTCCATTATGTGGACCGGCACCTGGGACGCCCTCCAGCAGGAAATCATGAAAGGGTACCCCTTCGTCATCCTCTCCCTGATTACCTCCGGGGGGCATTACCAGACCGTGATCGGGTATTTCAAAAATCAACACACCCTGATCGTGAACGATCCCTATGGCGATAAAAATATTGCCTATCCCTCGTACCAGGGGCAAAGGGCCCTCTACGACTGGCCCGGATACAACAACGGGTATGAAAACCTGAACTACGTATCCGCCTATACCTTTTGCAGGGACGTCCTTCCAACGCCGACTCCCATATATGGAACGGACCTGGTCGTGGATAACGACGACGGCTCGCCGGATTATACGGAAACCGGAACCTGGACCACGAGCGGCAATCCCGGGTACGACGGCGGAACTTACCGGTATGCCTACGGCGGTGACAGCGCCACCGCCACCTGGAACTGCGACATCATGTACGAGGGCGATTACGAGGTGTTCGCCATCTATCGCCAGGGGACGAGGGCCTCTTCCGTGAAATACACGGTCACCGACTCCGCCGGATCTCATGACGTTTTTATCGATCAGACCGGGGCCGCGGGCATGGTGGAAACCTCGCTCGGGGTCTTTCATTTCAATCAAGCCCAGTATAGCGTGGTCGTGGATTGCAGCGGTTCCACCCCTGTTAGCGATGCCGTGATATCAGACGCCGTAAGGTTTAAACTCGTGAGCATTGTCGAGGTGGATAACGACGACGGCTCTCCAGCGTACACGGAAACAGGAACATGGTCGTCCACCTCGAATAAGGGACATAATGGAAAAACCTACAGGTACTCCAGTGACGGGGCATCTGCAAAAGCCACCTTTACCGCGGATCTTGCCCATACGGGCGATTACGAAATATCGGTTGTGAACCGGGGATGGGATTCCTACGTCACCTCAGCTGAATACGAAATCGATACACCCTTTGGAACCGAGCTGGCTTATGACGATCAAACCCAGGACAACCTCGAGTGGAAAACCCTTGGGGCGTATTCCTTTCACGAGGGCTCGAACACGGTCTCCGTGGATGCCTCGGACAGCACCGGCGGGGACTGGGTCCAGGCTGACGCGGTCAGATTCACCCTCAGGAAAATCGCCTTTGTCGTGGATAACGACGACGGCTCTCCGGCATATGTGGAATCCGGCACGTGGACCACGAGCGCGAATCCGGGCTACCTGGGAGACACCTATCGATGGGCGGACTGCGGCGCTTCATCCCAGGCCACCTGGACCATCGACCTCCCCATCACCGGCGTTTACGAAGTATTCGCCCTGGCCAGGAAAGGCGGGGATCGTTGCACGAACGTCAAATACACCCTGAGCACTACTCCCGGCGACGTGGACGTTTTGATCGACCAGGAGGGCGAATTCGCCGAAATCTCGCAAATCTCCCTTGGTGCCTATATGTTCGATTCCGGGAATAACACAGTCACAATCGACGCGTCCGGCGCCACGCCTCCTGTCACCAACTGCGTGATCTCCGACGCGGTGCGTTTCGATCTCATCTTCCCTTACTTCCCCGATTCCATCAAATTCGAAAACTCCCTGGAAAACGGCGGATTCGAGGATGATTTCAACCACTGGGGCAAACTGGGAAGCACCAGTTACACGATCCTTTCCAGCGGCGCCCACGGTGGATCCAAGTGCTGCCGGTTCTACCATGCAACCGATTACGCCACCATCTGGCAGAATCCCGGCGAGGTTACGGGCGAAACATGGCGAACCACCGGATGGGCCTATTACGAAACCGGAGTCACCGACCCGGGTTTTGGATTCAAGGATCAATCCGGCAATACCGAGGCGGGAGTCGCCATCGATTCCACATCCTGGGATTTCTATTCCGTGGATTGGACCATCGCGGACAATATCGATGCCCAGGCATGGGGCACCGGGGGAAACGTGGTGATCGACGATGTCAGGTGCGGCAAGGCCGGCCGCATGAACTGGATCAACGATTGGATCTGGAACGGTACCTACGGCTCGGATCTTTCCACGGATTACCTGGCCGGAGACGGGGGAGAGGCGAATATCACTCCCGGACCCGGGTACGAACACGGGGGACACACCTGGACGGAAATCTCCCAGCCGGACGGTTTTGTTGATCTCGCCTCCGAGATCGGAGGCAGCCCCTCGGGTTGCGTCACCTACGCCCATATTTACGTGGAGGCTGATACAGCGAAGAGCAACATCTTTCTCGTATTGGGAAGCAGCGACGGCATCAAGGTCTTTCTGAACGGCTCCCAGGTTCATACAAATGATGCCATCCGATCCCACGATTACTTCGATCCCGACCAGGACGTCGTTTTCATTCCCGGCTTGAACGAGGGAGAAAACCGGCTCATGATCAAGGTGAAAAACGTATCCGGGGATTACACCTTTTCGGCCCGATTCTGTGATGAATACGGCGAAGCCGTCAGCGGCCTCAGCTACGATGTTGGCGATCCCTTCAGCTCGATCGGCGACTGGTTCCTCTTCAGGTAACAAAACAAGGCCCGCCTTCGCTGAAGCTACGGCGGGTAAAATGGACGATGTGTGATGTGCGAACGAAAAATTAAAAATACTTCGAAAATTGCACATCGTTGATCTTTGTTCGTAAATCATTTGCCCCCGGATCTGATATGGGTTACTCATCTCTTAGCAACCTGAATAAGTTTCTTGACTATTTTTTCCCCCTCGTTTAAGGCATAATTGGATTTATGGGTTTTGCCGTTTCTCAAACTCCATCTCGAAATGGGGGAGAGAGAACGCAGAAAAAATTTTTAGATGTTGAGGAGGAATGAAATGTATAAACAAACCAGCGCTATCGTTGGATCGGGATGCCATTCTAAGCACATCCATATTCTGATCGTCTCTCTGGTTTTCCTGCTGATTGCCTTTCCGGTTTTTTCAGGTGACGGCCAGATCGACATCCTGCCGGGCGGCAAGGCCCCCTTTGTCATCTCCAATCCCGGATCCTATGTCCTGACAGACAATGTGACCATGATCTCGGATGTCCACTGCATTGATATCAAGACCAACGATGTGACCATCGATCTCAACGGCCATACCTTGACCGGAACGGGAAGCGGCTCCACCTGCGGGATCAATGGAAAGACTTACGACAATGTCTGCGTTTTCAACGGAAAGATCAGAAACTTCCCCTCCGCGGGAATCAATCTTCAGGATAACGCCCTGGTTTTCGATATCCTGGTGGAATCCAACGGCATGGGAATACAAATCAATGACGGCGCTCATATTCGAAACGTGATATCATCAAACAATACAAAATACGGCATTTACGGCAAGAACAACTGCCTCGTACAAAATTGCGTATCCCGGGGAAACGGCGGTACAGGTTCCACGGCGGGTATCATGCTCGAAGATGGATGCACCATCAAAGACTGCGTTTGTATGAACAACACCTGCACTCAAAACGGCGATTACGACACCTATGGCATATACGCCGGATCAAATTGCACCATTATGAACAACACCTGCTCGAATAACACTTTGGACGGAGATTCTTACGGGGAGGCAAGGGGGATAAAGGCGATGAATGAATGTGTCATCAGGAATAACACCTGCTGTGGAAACCAGGCATTGAAAACCAGCGGCAAGGATGCCATTGGAATCGATGCGAATTATTCCTGTGTCATCGCTGGAAACACATGCAATAAAAACCAAGCCAAGGGGCTCGCCAGGAACGGTTGCGGAATCGTGTGCTCGGCCCAATGCCTGGTAACTGACAATATCTGTTACTATAATGCCAATCTCGGCACCGCGGGCGTGGGGGCGGGGATCTACGTGGAAGGCGCCAATACCATTGTCCGGCATAACACCTCCAGCTCCAATTCTGGAAAGGGCGCCTTTAATTCCATGGGTATTTATATCAAGTTTATCGGATGCCGCGTGGAGGATAATCTCTGTTCCATGCATAAAAACGGGAATGTCAACGCGGGAATATATATCGAGGATGGCAGCGCCGACAATGTGGTGGTGCGAAACACAACCCACGGAAATATCGACATGGGCATCAGTATGGGGAACGCCGCGAATTACTGCGCGGAAAACATGACATCCGAAACCACTGGGATCGATAATACCACCGGCGTTCAAATGGGCTCCGGTGATCGGGAAAACGTGTCGTTCTAAATCATAACAGAAGGGAGATTGGGACATGTATCTTATGAGAGTGGGGGAAAGGGCAGCCATGAAAAGCTATGCTCTGGTCTTTCTTCTTATGAATTTCCTGCTTGTAAACTTCACGATTCATGCCGGCGACGGACAGATCGACATCCTGCCCAACGGCGCTGAGACATTTACCATATCAAAGAGGGGGTCTTATATTTTGACTGACGACGTCACGATGACGGCCGATGTGGATTGTATTAAGATCACGGCTAATGAGGTTACACTGGATTTGAACGGTCATACGATCATGGGAATGGCGGGAAGTACAAATTCCCTCGGGATCAACGGCGTGAACGCGGGCAAGGTCACAATCCGTAACGGCAGGATCGTCGGTTTCGGACGATACGGCATCCTTCTGAATATTCTCGGTAATGTGGAAAACGTCACCGTGACAAGTTGCGGGGGCAAAGGTATCTCCATAAGCACTTATGGTCATGTCATATCCTGTACGGCATACCATAACAAATTATTCGGCATCGAGGCAGGATATAACTCCATTGTCGAACGGTGCGTTTCGAATTCAAACGGAGGCGGCGGAGAATCCGCGGGGATTTTCGTCGGCGATAACTCTGTCGTGAAGGATTGCGTGGCTTCAAATAATAGAAGTGACACAACAGATCAGGATATAAACGTCTATGGCATCCAGGCCGGTAACGGATGCACAATCATTAATAATACCTGTAATAATAACACCAATAACACAACCTTTAACGGCGGAAGTGTTTATGGAATAGGGGCCAAATCTTCCTGTACAATCAAAGACAACACCTGCACCATGAACAGCGCCTCGAACCAGGGAACGAATGCCTATGGAATAAAAGCCCTGGACAGTTGCGTAATTACAGGCAATTCCTGCTCGGAAAACAGTTCCAGCGGCGCGTCCGGGGACTGCATCGGCATCTGGATCGACGGCCAGTGCCTGGTGGCCGATAATACATGCGCTTTAAACAAGGCAACAGGCTCCGACACCGATGCCTATGGAATTTATGCCTTTGGCGCCGATAATATTATCAGGGGAAATAACTGCAGCAAAAACGAGGCGAAGTTAACGGCTGCAGGCATTTACGTGGGTGGTTCGAGCTGTCGCATTGATAATAATCTCTGTACTCATAACAGCGGTGCAACGATTAATTACGCCATACTTTTGAAATCCGGTATCCAGGGTTGTTACATCGTTCGGAATATAACAAACGGCAACTCCTCGGGGGGGATCAACCTGAAAAGCGGTGAGCATTACTGCGGGGCCAATGTCCACTATGGCCCCTCCCCATTCCTTGAGTTCTCAAATGCAGAATTCGGTGATTATGGGATGAAGAATGTCAGTTATTGATAAAGGGGGATCGGTAATAAACATGAGAAACTTGAATCGAAAAACGGTGGTGGAGGGCAAAGGCCTTATCCTGCTCTTCTGCCTTTGTTTATGGATTTCCGCTTTTCCTGTTTATTCCGGCGACGGCCAGATCGACATCCTTCCGGGCGGAAAGGTGACCTTTACGATCTCCAAACCCGGCTCCTATGTGCTCACCGATAATGTTACAATGACGGCAAACCTGAATTGCATCCAGATCACGGCCGATGATGTCACGCTGGATTTGAATGGTCATACGATCAAGGGAACCGATGACGGTTCAGCTGTCGGGATCTACGGCAAAGATAAATTTCATATATGCGTTCAAAATGGCCGCGTGGAATACTTCGGATCCGATGGAATCAGGCTGGGAGACCAGGCGCATGTGAAAAATGTCATGCTGCATAAAAACGATGGAAACGGCCTGAAGCTCGGAGGTCGCGGTATCGTTCAGAATGTTATTTCAACCTATAACGGGAAATCGGGTATTTATGGGGGAAACTCCTGTCTGGTTGAAAAGTGCGTGTCTTCTCGTAATTGCTCTCTGGGGGAATCGGCGGGAATATCTGTTTATGACAACTCCACTGTCAGGGATTGTATCTTACGGCTGAATACATATGAAGGTGATCAGGACGTTGATGTCTATGGAATATCATCCGAACATACCTGCCTGATCGAGAATAATACCATTCGAGAGAATAAAAATAATACGACCTATGATGGCGGCACCATATACGGCATTTATACCATTGATAACACTATAATCAGAAACAACACGTGCAGTGATAATACAGCCTCGGGAGCTGGAACAGATATGCGTGTTATCAAAGCGGGCAAACACTCTACATTATCGGGAAATGTCTGTTCAATGAACAGTGTAACCGGGGAGGCCGCAGGTTTATATGCTCTCGAGTCAGGCGAAAAATCCATCATAATGAATAACACGGTATCAGATAACTCGAATGTCGGCAACTATATTTACGGAATCTATGCCAGGAGCGATTCCATTATTCGTAATAATGTAGCAAGTGGACATACCGCCAAATTCTCAGCATATGGAATCTACGTCCCGGGTGATGGAAGCCGCGTTGAAAATAACAACTGCTCCGGAAATGTCGGTACGGAATATGGAGGATATGGGATTTATATTGTGGTCGCTACAGATGATTGTGTTGTCCTGAGAAACCATACTCGAGGAAACAGCAAGAACGGAATTTATCTTGGAAATGGCACCCAATACTGCGCGGAAAACATGACTGCGGAACCAAACGGCATTAAACAGGATGGTTCGAATTCCCTTCTGGAGAATAATATCGCCATTCCGTAGATATGTAAATGGTATCTCAATATATTAGGAGGAAAGACAATGCCCTCGAAATCCCTCTTTCGCATGATACCTGCATGGCTCGGTTTCATTATCCTTCCAGCTTCAACTTTTGCCCAAACCAGTATCCTCTCCTTTTCCACGGATGAAAGCTGCATCATCTCCAAGCTTACTGCAGAGGATCATGAGGTGACCGGCACGGATCTGGCCGGATCCTGGTCCAATGTCCTGGCGGATCTGACCTCCCAGCTCCCCGAGGCCGCCAATATCGACGCCCTGGATTACCTGAATGAAAAAGCGGTTTATTTCTCTCTCGATTCCACATCCCGGGTCGTTGATGCCATCTATGACGATGAAGATATCATCTTCTGGAACGGATCCGCCTTTTCCATGGCTTGGGACGGCTCCGCAAACGGCCTCCCCGAATGCGCCGACATCGACGCCCTCCATATCGTCAACAAATCGCCCCTTTCCTTTCTCTTCTCCATCGACGGCAATGCGAATCTTACGGGGGTCGGCTTTGTCAACGACGAGGACATTGTTTCCTTCAATGGCTCGATCTTTGTCGACGTTCCTTTTGCCGGCTCCTCAGAGGGTATCCCCCGAAATGCCGACCTGGACGCCCTTGCAGTGAGATCCGATACCGAGTGGATCATGTCCTTTGATGTCCCGCTCCTGGTCGATAAGATCTTTGCCGATGACGCCGATCTCCTGGTCTGGAATCCGGTCAAAGCCTCTTTTGAAACATCCCTCTGGTTCGACGCCTCAGGGCAGGCAATTGCGGATAACGTCGATCTGAATGCGAGCCGCGCCTCCAGCGACCCCACACCGACCGCCACCCCTACCCCCACCCCCACACCCACACCACCGCCCTCCGAGGATAACTACGAGGAAAACGACAGCCTTGCAACAGGCTGGTACCCCGACCCGGAACGCGACTGGGCCGATGAATGGCTCTCCACCATCGACGGAATAGGCGTCTCGAAAGACATGGACTGGTATAAAATCTTCGTGGAGGATGGACATAAACATATTCTTGTCGATTGCCGATTCACACATGCTGACGGCAATATCGACATCGCCCTGTACACCGAGGGAGGCAGAAAACAAGACTCTTTGAGCTTAACGGATAACGAGTATATCGACTATACCGCCAAGGAGACAAACCGCTTTTACTGGATCCTGGTGACAGGCGATTATGCCGGCAATACATACGACCTCTGGTGGAACGACCTGGATCCCTCCGTCACACCAACCCCAACACCGTCCCCGACACCCACACCAACCCCAACATCGTCCCCGACACCCACTCCCACACCAACAACGTCGCCTTCAGCCACCGCCACCCCCACACCCACGGCCTCCCCGACTCCACCGGATGTGAACGATATCGTGGATTACCTCCTTGGCCTGATCTCTCCCACACCATCTGAAAAGGACGCCATGGACACAAACGGCGACGGCGACGTGGATGCGGCCGACGTCATCTTCCTGGTTTTGTCAGGAGGATGACGAAACTCAGCATGTATTCAAAAACCCCCGTGCCTTCCTTTCCGGAAAAATACACGGCGGCCGTAATAATGCCGATTCCCGTCAGGAAACTGATTAGCTGTCCCACAATGAAAAGCTCTTTATTCTGAACCTTTCTACGAAACAGAAACAATTTGAACGGCATATAAATATCCTGTGTCATGACCGCCGCCGTCTGATTCAGAATCGTATCGAGGGAACTCATTGTGGCACTGAACATCGCCACAACGATAAGGCCGGAAAGCCCGTTTGGCAGGAGCTGCAATGCGATGATTGCATACGAAGCCTCTTCCGGTTTTTCAATCTGAACCGCACTCACAAGTTGAGAAAATTCCAGCCGGGCCACAATCGGTGGAATAAACCAGATAAAACAACCGATCAGCATGAGAATGGCAGCTAAGAGAGAGGCTTTTTTCGCCCCTTTGCCATCCTTGCAGGCAAAAAAGCGCACTAACGCCCCGAGGGAATTATAGGTGAAAATGACGAATGTAATAAGGGCCAGGCCCCAGATCCAGGAATAGGGCGTCCTTCCCGTGTTGTCCACGATCTTGAGCATCCCGCTGGTATCCAATGCGTCGATCTTTCCCAAAAGGCCCCCAATGCCCCCACGTGTTTCAGGCTGAGATATGTCATGAGAAGGGCCAGGGGCATTAAAATCAGGGTCTGGAGAAAATCCGTCGCCATAACGCTCCAGCTTCCTCCGATCGTTGAATAGAGCATCACCACGATTCCGAGGATAATAATGATATGTGGAATGCTGAAGCCGAAGATCGCGTTCGCGAAGATCGCAACTCCATACAGGGTGAGGCTGGCCATCAAAATGCCGGGAATGATCCCTATCCAGACATACGCCTGCTGGGTGTAGATATTATAACGGGCGCGAATCACCTCCGGAAAGGTGTCGCCCTCATCTGGCGAAAGAGGTCGGCTGTAAAGAAATAATTAACCAGGTATCCGATCACATTGGCGATATAGATCAGTGCCACCGAAATTCCGGCGGTATAGGCCACCCCCGAGGCCCCGGTAAAGGTCCAGGCGCTGAATGACGCCATAAACGCGCTTGATCCCACCAGCCACCAGCTGCCCCGGCTTCCGCTTTTAAAGTAGTCGTAAAAATTCCCGACAAATCTCCGGAACACGAGCCCCGTTCCCAGCATGAACAGCAGTTAAAAGCCAATGACCAGATATTCGACAAGCTCAACTTTTGGCATTAAATGTCACCATTTTTTCATTCCTTCATCCACGAAAACCAGGTAAGATTATTTTCGCTTTGGAAGGATAATCAAGAGAATTCCCTTCTCTTTTCCCGTCTGGGGTCAGTTTATATAATTATATAATAAAAATAGATCCCGATACCTCCTTATACCGATCCCGGATCCCTCCCTTATTACGGGTTGACTTTTCTATCATGATTCAGAAATGCATAAAGAAAAACAGGAAAAAAAGATGAGGCTTTTAAGCAGGGCGATTCCTATGTTCCGGAGATTCATTACGATCCCACAAACGGCGTCATCTCCGGGGGAGACCTGTTTATGACCCTGGAATAATATGAATACATGGGGCGTACACGGTAAATAGTGTTAATAATTCCGTGAGGGGGGATGTAAGGAGGCGGAAATCCCGGGAGAACGTGGATTAATGATAGAGAGCCGATATCGAATCGCGTCAACGGGGCAAACATTCAGACAACGGCCGCAACTGTAACAATCCGCTGGAAATTTCTTTTCATAAACACGGCCTTTCGCGGCTTCCAGAGGACAGGCATCTATACAGATACCGCATTTTGTGCACTTCTTTTGATCAATTCGAACATGGAAAATGCTGATTCGTTC
>Ga0272442_10001317_pt1 | contig 37957 bp, 42 predicted proteins | sample SSMForm2O_FD_200262 | JGI IMG/M metagenome (GOLD analysis project Ga0272442, IMG submission 200262) | Marine sediment archaeal communities from Little Sippewissett salt marsh, Falmouth, MA, United States - SSM-Form-2O | ecosystem: Environmental > Aquatic > Marine > Wetlands > Sediment ... | reverse complement strand
TGAACCCGTCAGGCTCGATGGGCATCGCCGCGGGCCCCTGATCGAGGGCGAACGTCCCTCCTGCCGGGGAGAGGAACGACAGGACGGTCTGGAGTCTTGAATATGTCTCTCCAAAGAGAAATGCGTGATTCTGCTCTTCGATAATCACAGTCACTGCTTCATTCAGCCATATTTCGAAGGGACTCTGGCCCGTCACCTCCGATCCGTTGAGATTGTGATAGAATTCATGGACTTTCACCCGGACCATGTATTCGAACGAGGGATCGGTCATCCGGGGGAATGGCATGATGCGGTTGGTGGTGATGGTGGTGTTCCCCACGTTCTCCATACCCCCGAAATCCGAATTTTGCATCCCGATCTCCCTGTATACCGTTCCTGTATACTCGTATCCGGTGACGATACCGCGGGTGAGTTCCCGGAGGCTCTCCCGGATCTCTTCCACACGGTGCGGTTCGTTTCCCACACGGATCAGGCGATCGCGTTCGTGGACAAGATTCCAGATCCGGTGACGCTCATCGAGGCGGGTATACTGTTCAGGGCCGGTGAACAGGTAGATCCACATGATCGCATCGGCCAGCACTTCCAGCGCGTGTGATGCAACACTCTCATCCGTTCCCGGTGGAACAAGCAGTTCCAGTGTGAAATGCCCTCCACTTGGATACTCGAAATCAGATCTGAACGTATCATAGGTTCCCACGCCGAGAAAGAAGAGGTAGGGGGCCATCGGGGTGAGGATATTTGCGTACTGTATCGAATCCCTCCCCTCGCCGGCAGGGAGTCGCTCGCGTATCACGTCTCCGTTTGTGATGAGATTGGTATACCTCCCATCGGCGATGATAGTGGTGGTATAGGTGCATTTTGCGGTCATCTCATCGATACAGGGCACTAGCCGCTGGAACCCCCATTGCTGGCACTGCGTAATCTGTGTGGGCGGTGCCCCGGGAGGGGTGACGTCAAAATAGAGCCCCTCGAGGACGTGGGAGCTGGGATGGCAGATGGTGGCGGTATTCAGAATGCATTCTGATCGGGGAGGGATGGATTGGTGAAAGTATATCGTGATTTTTGCATCCTGTTCGTCGTAAGTATGGGATATGACGCTCTGCTCACAGGAAATCCCGAGTATTTCAAGGTTTTTTGCATTCAGTACCAGGGAATCCAGTGGTTTCTCCTTTGTCCTGATTTTCAGTCGGGAATCGACACGTGTATGATCATCGAAGACATCAAAGGTAAGATCCATATGGAGTACTTCTACCGGCAATTCACTGAAATCTTCACGATAAAACCTAAATTCATGCACCACTGTTGCTCACCTGAATGAGTGAATCATCGATGCGGGAATGGATGAACATTGCGAAAGCCGGCATGATGTATCCTACCGCCGATGGTGCAGATCGCTTCCCTGCCGTCTCCTCTCAATAGAGAATCGATAATCCATGATATTCGCCGGTGTATTCCTCCCTGACGGCTTCGAGACGCTCCACGAGGGCGGCTGGTGACCCCTCCCTGCAAAACGCCACCATCCCCTTGACAGCGTCTCTCTCCCCTTCAAATAACGCCTCGACCCGTCCATCCCGGCAATTCCACACCCATCCGGTTACGTTCTGCTTTTGGACCTCTTTCCGGGTAGCAAGGCGAAAATAGATCCCATGAACGCGGCCATGCACCCTGTCATGGATCCGCTCTTTCATCCCCACCCTCCACTATGCACGTGAGAGCCTTGAAATGTGTTGTCTGGGATGCCTGTATGGTGTTTTACTGTTACATAGCATGACCCATATGTTCTGTCAGGAACGAGAGAACGGGGAAAAAATGGCAAAATGGAAATGCACGCAATCGTGATAATTATCAACTGGCTTTTCCTCGGGGCACTTACCGGGAGATACGAGGAGAATCCCTGGATAAACACCACAAAATAGTCCCTTTAAATATGCATAAAAAGGAAATGTAACCGTATTTCCCAGGGTGGACAGAGTTCCTGATACAACTGTCACGAAGAAAAAAATCATACCGGTATGGCTCGATAGATCCCAATCATGGAGCGGCCGGAACAGGACTGCCTCCAGTGTGGCCGGTGCTGCGAGCGATGGGGGTGGGACCAGAAAGGAAAGCCTGATGATCTCGTTCCATGGATCAACGCGGACCGGCGCGACATCCTGCAGCATGTCTCCATCCGTTTCTCTGACGGGAGACGGGTCAGCGGAACAGAAATTACGCTTGACGATCTCCCCCGCATCTCCCGTATCTATTACTGGCAGGATACTTCCGGGAAAAAGATGCGGAGGTGCCCGTTCTTCAAAAGATCGGCAGATGGAAAGGCTCTCTGCGAAATCCACGATGTCAAGCCATGGGTATGCAGGGACTTCACTCCCTGGAACTGGTTGAACCACGAGTTCTATGGCAACTGCCCGGCATGCAGGGAGAAGTCGCCGTAAATGCGATATGGCATCGCCATCCCCTAAAAATACATGCAAAGCCCGATGACAGTTGTCCTGGTGCATCCCCCGTATAGTTTCGAAAAACCTGATGCCCGCTCAATCAGTATATCCCGGGAAGCGGAATGCACACCTCTGATATAATTCCCAAGGATGTATAATCATGGCCGGAGAAGAGCAGATTATCGATGGAATACTAAAAAAAGCGCTCGGATTCGGTGCAAGCGTGGCAGGGTCCGTCCCGGCCGGGATGCTCAAGGACTGTCCTTTTGCTCGGGCGGCAGGACCTGCTGGATTCCAGAAATCCACAGGGACAGTCATCGTTCTCGGCCTGTACCATGACCCCGGAAAACCCGAGATGGACTGGTGGGAGGAGGGCAGGGGTACTCCCGGTGATCGAATTCTTCAGGAGATTAACCGAAAACTTGCCGCTTGGCTCGCAGAGACTCATGATATCGATGCGGTTGACATCCCCTATCAGATCTTTGACGGAGGCATCTACCTCAAGGATGCTGCAGTCCTCGCTGGACTCGGGCTCATCGGGAGAAATAATCTCGTAATAACTCCGGATTTCGGCCCACGGGTCCGGTTCAGGGCCTTATGGATCGATATCGATTCAGAGCCCTCCGGCCGACCCGTATCTGATCTTCCATGCGATACATGCGAACATCCCTGCGAATCGGCTTGTCCGCAAAAAGCCCTTGAATCGGGATTGTATTCACGCAACCGGTGCATGGCCCGGATGGATGCTGACAAGGCAGCATCGTCCGTATCGGGGGGTGCTGCAAAAAAGAAGGGATCGGTCGACCATTGCCGGGCCTGCGAGCTTGTTTGTCCTGCCGGGCTGAATTGAACGGAAAGTTACTGTTTCAGCAACTGCTCACAAGTTATATATCAGGAGGCCCACATCTGGTAGATCCGAGCTGCAATGCTTCATTAAAATCCCCGACCGGCGTATCTTGAATTTCTAGAGAGCCTCGATTATCCCTTAAATCACGGTTCAACTGGGAACACATGCAAATCCCGGAACTCATTCGAGTTCGTTTGCTGCATCCTCAAGCGACTGGCAATGGGAAAAAAAATCTTTCCATGGATCCTCTTTCTGGCCGAGCCTGCGGAATAAATTAGCAATGGTATAACTTTTTGATACAAGCGCTTTGTCCGAGAACTCGTCCCATTCGACGGGTGTTGCAACCGGCGCCCCTGGTCGGGCGCGTACGGCGTAAGGGGGAGCCGAGGTCGGCCATAGGCGTTCCTGAGAACATCAAGGAAAAGCCGCCCCTTCCTCTTCTCCTTGCGTATCTCGGCTGTGAGTTTGTCGGGATAACGTTTCTCGAGGATGCCGGCCATCTCCATCGCAATCTCCCTTACCCTGTCAAAGGAAAGGACCGGCTTGATTGGAACAATGACATGGAGCCCGCGGGATCCGGTTGTCATGACGTGTGGAGAGAGGCCAATTTCCTTGAGTAAGTCCTTGACCAGAAACGCCGCTTCCCGCACGGGTTCGAATTCATTTCCAGGAGGATCGAGGTCGATTATGAGTTTGTCCGGACAGTCCAGGCTCCCTTCCCGCGAGAGCCATGTATGGGGGGTGATGCATCCCTGGTCGGCAAGAAAGACCTGTGTCCCGGCCGAGTCACAGACTACCTGGTCCTGGGAAGCTCCTTCGACGAGATCTATCTCTGCCCGGTGGATCCATTCCGGGAAGTATTTCGGTGCCTCTTTCTGGTAAAACCCCTCATCATCGATCCCGTCCGGGAACCGCTCCATCGAGATCGGCCGGCCTGCAAGGTGTGGGAGGATGGTTCCGGCGATCCCTTGATAGTACTGTATAAGTTCACCTTTGGTAATCCCTGCATCACGGAATAGGATCTTGTCGGTATTCGTGACCTCGATCTCGTGGCCGTCAACGTTTATGGAAGTCATGTCCGTGTCCTCTCCCGCACGACATCTTCAGCCGGCTTGTCATCGCGAAGCCCCAGGTACCGCGGGTGGCGAAGCCTGCCTTCTTCCGTCCACTCGGTGAAGGCGACCTCGCAGACCAGTTCCGGAGTTACGTAGTGCTCCCCTTTCCCCGGCCGCTCTTTATCGGCGAAAGGCGAGGTCCTCCGCTCCCGTGATGAAAGACGATCGCCAAGATCCTCCAGTGTCTCGTCATCGAACCCTGTTCCCACCTTGCCGGCGTAGATGAGGCGGTCCCCTTCATGGTATCCGAGAAGGAGTGCGCCAAACCCGATCCGACTCCCTCCCGGTTCAGTGTAGCCGCCGATTACGAACTCCTGCCGGTTGACACACTTGAACTTAAGCCAGTCTGTCGATCGTTTATGCAGGTAGCGTCCCGATGCCCGCTTGGCGATGATCCCCTCCCACCCTTTCCTGCAGGCCTCGCGGTAGTATTCCACGCCGTTTTCATTCCTGTGGATCGTGTAGCGCAAAGGGTCTTCGAAGGAGATGAGATTTTTCAGTATCCATTTTCGTGTGCGAAGCTCAAGTGCACAGAGATCGAAGCCGTCCAGGTACATCAGGTCGAAGAGGTAGACATACACGGAGACGTCACAACGCCGGGCCTTGCTGCGGTCACGGATCTGCATCCTTTCCTGCAGGCGGGAGAAACTGGTGACATCCCCTTCAAAGGCTACGATCTCCCCGTCGGCGATGAAATTCTTCTCATCAACCTTGCCAAATGAATCAACGAGTTCCGGATAGGTGTCATTAAGCCTCTTTGTATTCCTGGACATCAAACGGACTTCCTTGTCTTCGCAGAAAACAAGGCACCGTTCACCGTCGAATTTCCGTTCGAAGATCCAGTCCCCGTCCGAGAAACGCCTGCCTGTCAGGGTGGCGAGCATTGGGACCATCCAGCCAGGCTGTTTTCGGGATACGAGTTTGTCCTGACGGTCGTCTCCGAGTTTTTCAAGCAGGGGATGCATTGCATTCACTCAATCGAGAACGAATATAGAGAAATTTGTTTCGCCGCATTCATATTAAGTCCTAAATAACGAGTTCCATACCATCTTAGGCAGGAATGGCCGTTATTCCATGGTCCTTTCCAAGGTCTTCGATCATCCTCTCAGCTGTCCTGATATCCCGGAAGAACCAGCTTCCAAAATGGACTAAGATTATTTTTTTGGTATAGGGAGCAACCAGCCGTACAAGGTCGGGAATACCGTTATGCCCAAATAAAGTCCCGCTATCCTTATGCTTCCGGATATGACCGCCCTCGCGTCTGATGAAACTAGTGTCCGTTATGACGAGAACGACAGGGTCAAAAATATGAGGGTATTCCTTATTGATCCAGACAATATCTCCCATATAGAGCATTAATTCTGCACCCTTTTTGACCAGATAGGCAGCCGATGCGACCTTCGCGCTGTGATGGGTCGGGACAGGTGTCACGGAATATTGCCCAAAGGACAAAGGACTGTCGATCACCGACACCATGTCGTTATATTCTTCAGGTCCGTATACCGGGATCTTCAACTCAGCTTCGTTGTTTACAAAGAAGGCATGGTTTGGATGGAGACGGGTGAGAAAGATGCGATCAGGCTCCGATTCAAGAAATTCCCGCTCTCCCACGTTGGATAGGGTAGTGTCATCGATGAGGATGCCGAAATGGTGTCTGGGGTCGGGAGCCGATTCCTCGATCTCTCCCCTGGTCCCGAGGATGGTTATGCGCATATGTAGGCGATCAGGTCCTGTCTGCTGTGGTCCCTTCCCGTATCCAGTCCCATGCCTGCCGCCTTCTGTCGTGGTTGAAGAAACGGGTCTCGGTATTCTGGAATACGAAGAAGAAGTCATGGTATGCGGTATCCCATTTATCCCATCCTTCCTCGCCGATGATTGCTTCACGCTCGATGTACGGGGTCTTCCTGTCTGCATCGAACAGGTCCTCGAGCCGGGCACCCAGTTCTTCTCCCTTGTAGTCGAAGATCTCGATCACAAGGCGGAGGATCCCGTGCCGCTCGCTCGCTTCTTCCAGCGTGGGGATCAGGATGTTGGAGAGGTCATCCTCGGTGATCATTCCGCCAATCCTGAACCCGATTACGTTTCCAAAAGACTCGGGAAGGAGCTCGATCATCTGTCACACCATCCTTCGGATAACTGACGATTCATCGATCTGTTCACGCTTCCTTCTGGTGCATTCCCTCGACCACCTGCGTGTAGGCCTTCATCGCTGCCTTACGCACGACGTCTACCGGGTCTTCAAACTGGAGCCGCTCCAGCACGTCGCGGACCACCGGATCACGAAAGCCTGCGAGAGCTTCCACCGCGCCGCGCCGCACATACTCATCGCCGTCTCCGAGTGCGGTCAGGAGTCCTTTGAGATCCTTCTTATCCCTCATTTGGTACACATCTGCAAGTTTCATGGATTCTTCCCAAGCCAATCGATCTCCTGAAGGAACGATAAAGCTATTGGGAGGAGGATCCATAATCATGAAAAGACCGTCCGGGTTTACGAGCAATCGATAGATGACAGACAACGCCTTCGAATCCGCATATATCGCAACTTCCAAAACAACCCGGTATTCCGGCACCCAAAACTGCGGCGTTTGGGAATGACAGGTCTAAAAAATAGGAGCCGTGATAACGTTTATTCCGGGGACCAACACGCACAGAGTCAAAGGATTCGTCGATTTTTCGGGTGAATGAGATGTTACACCGGGTGTTCTTCCCCGGCTCTTTCCCAATAGATTGCAAAGGGAGGCAACCAGAGGATAATACGCGAAAATCCACGGTTTAATAGCAATTCGCCCATCCTCTCCCGGGCAGAATGTGACGATCATTTGCATCCTGTTCCTGCGAAAGACTCATGTAGTGGAGTGACCATGCTAGTGATTTGAGGATAAACAAATGGCTGAGTTATTTGAGCCGTCTCTGGCAAAAGTCATCGAGTTGATCGGCAGTTCCTCGATAAGCTGGGAAGATGCGGCAAACAATGCTGTGAAACAGGCAGCGGAAACCATCAGGAACATAAAGGGTGTCTACCTGAAGGAATGTACGGCGAAGGTTGAAAATGGGAAAATCGTCAAATATCGTGCCAACGTAAAAATTACGTTTATTCTGGAGAAGGAGGACTGACCTTCTCCAACAGAAATCCCTACTCTCACTGATCACCGCGATACGCCTGTAAGCTGCTCTATCCAGAATAGAGCCGCAGGTCTTTCCGGACCGGAGAGTCCAACAGCTTTTTTTCATTGACAGATACTGTTCGGACCGGTATGAAAGCCGGGGCAGAAGCTAGATGGACTGCTCCCATCCCTGGCCTATGTCAATGAGAGGCCGGACCTCTGTAATTTCGAAACTCACCGATGCATCGATCATGTTCGCTGCCGCATCGCCAGCTATCTTCGCGATCTGGCTTTTTTGGTTGTCGAGTAACGGGCCCGACAATGCAATGTCCTTCGCCTTCATGTAGACACGGACTCCTTTCCAGTCGGTGATCGTCTCTCCCGGCTCCATTATAAGATAAACGGCATACGGGTTCTCCTGAAGATTGGAGAGCGTCCTGTTCTTTCCAAGACCCATTGCCACGGTCTTCTCATCGGTCATATGTGGCGGCCGAAGACCGCGGAATCGACCGTTCCGTCCCTGCTTGCGGTTGAGAGCGTTCCAATCCTCGGCGACCTGTTGAAGTACTCCATCAGTTTCGATGACATCTTGTAGCCTCTTCTTGTATCTGGCTCTATTTTTGTTTTCTTAAAAGTTTTGTTCGCCCTGACGCAGATGCAGCCAGGCACACGGCGTTTCCTGCATGCAGACGAAACGGGGGATATCGGTCTGTTCAGGCAGTATAATCCAAACCTGTGTCTCCGACGAGGACATTCTCTATTCCGGTTATTCCTGAAGTCCGGGGACTGCCACCGGATCGCGAAAAATTCAGGTATATGGTGAATGGCTTTCCAAACATCCTCACCGTTCCTCAGGGTTTATCTTCCATATACCACTGAAAGGAGCCAGAACAATCAAAAGATCGAGAAAAAGGAGTATGTTTTTAGTCCTTCCTTGTAACTGCCAGGATCAGCATCGCCCCGCCAAGTGCGGCGATGGCAAGTCCCATGGGGAGGGGGGCCTTTGTGGTGGGAGCGGGCGCCTGGTTCAGTGTTGCATAGAGGTCGACCGTCTCTCCCTTGCCGGGGTAGGAACTGATGGGCTCGGTAAAGGTGGTGTATCCTGCTTTGCTCACCGTGTAGGTCTGGTATGGCGTTCCGGTCGTGTAGATTGGGACTGATAGTTCGCCTCCTGAGATATCACCCTTGTAGTCGTTGTCGAAGTACACTGCAGCGCCGTCAACGTTGCAGTGGACCAGGTACCAGCCCTGGTCCCCGCCTATTACCGGCGGCTGGGTTGGTTCGGTCGGGTTCAATGTCGCGTACAGGTCCATGCTCTGGCCCTTGCCGGGAACGCCGGGGACGTCGTCACTATAAGTTGAATAGCCTTCCTTGCTCACCGTGTAGGCCTTGTAGGGCGTGCCGGTTGTATAGACCGGGACGTTGAGTACCCCACCGGAGATCTCTCCCTTGTAGTCACCGTCGAAGAAGACCGATGCGCCGTCAACATTGCAGTGGACCACGTACCAGCCCTGGTCGCCTCCGATCATCTCCTCGGCAGAGACCGGGGCTGCAAACGAGAAGACGACCAGGAATGCCAGGATAGCACTGGCAGACAAGATTCCTGATTTTGATGATTTCTGAATCATACCTCTCTTTTCGGCGAGGATTGTTTAATACTTTTTTGAAGTTGGGTTTGCAGATAGTGCTATAAGGAAAAACCACGTCCAGCGACGAATTTCGAAGAAGAGCCGTCTGGAATGGAGAGAGAAACCGTTTTTTTTGGGAAAAACCTTTGTATTGGCCTCCAAAAAATCCCTCAATCATTACCAGGAGAGTTATTTTTAATCAACACCTTTTTTCCGTTTTCTTCTCATTCTAAAGAATTCTTATGCTGATTCCACCAGGTGCGATCCTGTCAGGCGCGTTGAATTGCATTGGTTATAAATGTCTTATTTCTGCAATTACTTTCAATGGCAGAAACAATATCCCGGGGACCATTCTTTATCCTTCTGATCTCCGTCTTCCTGGGGCTGCTTGGACTCGGGATCGTTCTCCCCCTGCTCCCGATCTTCGTGGATAATTTCGGGGCCAGCCAGTTTTGGGTCGGAGCCCTCTTCGCGGGATACGGCCTCTCCAGGATCCTGCTGACACCCACGATCGGGTCGCTTTCAGACCGCTACGGGAGAAAATGGTTCATCACAGCTGGTCTCGGCATATATACCCTGGTATCCCTCTGGTATATCTTCCCTGGATCTATCTACGAGCTCTTCGTGATCAGGTTCGTCCATGGAATCGCATCCGCCATGATCTCGTCGGTGTCCATGTCCTATGTTGGGGATATCACCCCGACGGGCAAGGAAGGGGCATACCAGGGCATCCTCTCCAATGCATTCTATCTGGGGCTGGGAGGCGGACCTGTCATCGGAGGGGTTATCAACCACGCGTGGGGATTTTACGAGGTCTTCATCCTGATGGCTGTCATGTCTTTCATCCCTTTCCTGATCTGTATCCGCTACCTCCCGGAATCTAAACCGGCATATCACACCAGGCCTCGCCTGTGGGACGCAATTCGCCACCCGAGAATGCAGTCGGTGCTCTTCTTCAGGTTCGTAAACGCGTTTCCCTATGCTGCGTTCATGGTCTTCATACCGGTCCTGGCTGCCACGCAATACGGCTACTCCACCACTCTCGTGGGAGTAGTAATCGCCATCGAGGTGCTCTCCATGGCCATGGGTCAGCAATACTTCGGGAAGATCGCCGACCGGCACAAGAGGTCACACATGGTCGTTATCGGAACGGTCCTTGTCTCTTTCAGCACCATCGCTCTCATCTTTGTGAAGACGCTGCCGGTGGTTGCGGTAATCGCCCTGGTTATAGGAGTCGGCAATGCTATGGCGATCTCGGCCGCCAGTGCAGTGGTCGCCCTCGACGGGCGGAAGCTCGGGCAGGGAGTGACAATGGGGGCTTATAATACCGCGATGAGTATCGGGACCGTCGTTCCGCCGCTCATATTCGGGGTTGTCCTGACCGTGTGGGGAATCGATTCGGTCTTCCTCCTTGCAGGGCTGATCTCACTCCTCACCCTCATTCCTTTCTGGTGGCTCGTGGTCCGGAGCAGGAGACTGGTGCCTCCGCTGCCGAGGGGAGGAGACGGGTCGACGTGAAAGGTCCCGGGTAATCATGGACGGATAATCCGGACCGGAACCGGTTCGAAAAATCCGCAAAACTTTAATTAATTACAAAAATTGATTGTGCTCAGTTGTACAAGGGTAATAACCCTGGCCGGATGCGCGATCATGAACCCCAGATGTAAAAAACTTGGAAAAATCCTGCTCGTCCTGTTTCTTCTCTGGGTGTTTGTCACGACGGTCATCGCATTCGGTAATCCTTATGCATATGATGTGGAAAGGATCCAGTATAACCCGGATATCCCCGGAACCATCCCCCCGTCAAATGTCCATATCACAAGTAATGAACTCGATTCACGTCCCTACCTGAGGGAGGCGTTCGAGGACGGCAAGTCGATCCTCATCGCGAGGGGTGACCTGACTGATCTTATCCCGGGACACTTCTTCGGGCCGCGGTATGCCGTGCATCGTATGCCGATATGGGAGAGGAACGAGTTTGTGTACACAATCACGTACGAGCGAAATACGATATGGGAGCATAACGGGACCTACATCAGGTTCCGGGTAAGAACAGGTTGAACATATTCCAGTTAACGGCTGGGATGCGGCCATCCGTTGTATTTTTAGAATTTTGTCCAGAGGATTCCATTCACTTTTTCAGTGCCGATCCCTTCACCGTAAACGACCCGCCATGCAAATTGATCCACGGGCCCTCCTCGACCCCAATATGACGGCCGCAGGGGCAATACACCTGGTCTCCCTCTCTTTCGGTATGGTCGGCCGAGATCCTAATCTTCCAGCAGTGCAGGAGTTTTCCCTTGCCGATCTTCTGGTACCGGAAGAGTCTCCTGCCACAGGAGGCGCAATGGATGGAGATCATTGGTACCGAAAGATGGGGGGTTTTTGTATAAGGAGATACGGTCCAGGAAGTATAGATACGTGTTTGAGTTACCGGGAAGATCCTGATCTCGCTGCAAACGGGAGAACCGGACAGTGAAAACAGATTCTTCGAGTTTCAGACTGCACTCTTTTCATAACAGAACAACCCGTAACAGCTATTGCCAATAGCCTGTTAACACACGATTGACAGCATATATCACAGGAGATATGAGATGAACAGAGAGCCTTCGTATTCCCTTATCCCCTGGTATTACTGAATGAAACTCTGATTGCTCCCTGCAGATTGATGAGAGTATGATTTACCAAAAATATGCATGGCAATCATACATCCACGGAATAGTCTTTGAGTATTATACTGAAAATTCAGTCTTTATACTATAAAAAAAGGCTGAAAAAGCCAGATCTTAACCTTTAATAGTGTTGCACTGCCGATGTATATCCTGTTTAAGTAAACCCCGTTTCCTCACGTGAGGCGGGCGCTTTAACTGGTTGTGTTAATATGAAAGGAAAAGGAATGCACACATTCCTCGTTATTGGATTTATTATTGCTCTGGGACTGCTCGTTGCGGGATGCACCGACCAGGTTGCAGAACCGGCAGGTGAGGAGGTCGTAAAAAAGGGGAAGGTTGTTCTCGTAAGCACACCCTATGATACCGAACGATCGAGTTCCAATGTCTTGAAAATCGTATTTGATAAGGCAGGATACGATCTGGAGATCCAGACCGCCGACGTCGGTCTGGCTTTCCTGTCCATAGCCGAGGGATCGTCCGATTGTTTCGTCGGGGCCTGGCTGCCAACCTGCCATGGCAATTACCTGGAAAAGTACAAAGACCAGATCGAGTTTGTCAGGGTGAACATGGAGGGGACACGATGCGGGCTTGTTGTGCCTGATTACGTAACTATCAACTCCATCGATGAGATGAATGAGGTAAAGGACAAATTCGACGGAGTAATAACAGGGATAGAACCGGGTTCAGGAATTATGCAGAGCACCGAGGATGCAATCTCCATCTATGATCTCGATTACAGCCTGCTGACAGGAAGCGAGACGAGCATGGTTGCATCTCTCAAGAAAGCCATCGACAAGGAAGAATGGATTGTTGTGACAGGCTGGTCGCCTCACTGGAAATTCGTCCGCTGGGACCTGAAATATCTCGATGATCCAGAGAACGTGTACGGGGGAGAAGAGAATATTACCACCTACACGCGCAAGGGATTCAAGGAAGATATGCCCGGTGCATATGCCATCCTCGAACGGTTCTCATGGGAATCATCTGACATGGAATCCATCATGCTCAACATCGAGGAGGGCATGTCCGACGAGGAGGCTGCTGCCATCTGGATCGATGCGCATCCCGAAAAAGTAGCCGAGTGGCTGGGTACGTCCTGATCACTCCCGGCCCGCATTTAACTGCCGCCGTTATGCGGCAAAAAAGCTCCAAACCTTTTTTTGCCCTGTTGATTTTCCTCCGGGGCAGTATCGTCCAAATCAGTTCAAGAGGCCCCCTTTTATAATAAGTCTCGGAACCGTCGCAAACATTCCGGGGTGACATGCAGACCCATGACTTGACGAAACAGGATTATCCAATTTATTTACCTGGAGACAAAATATCCAGTTATGGTTACCCAGAGCATCCAGAGGTACAGGGAAATTATCAATATCCTGTCAAAATATGGATTTGGAGCGTTATTTCTGGAGGATATTTCGCCGGGGCTCGCAAAGATGGATCTCCAGAAGCGCCTTCATCCCGAGCTTGAAGGGTATACGAAATATGAACTGATGAGATTTGCAATCGAAGAGCTCGGCCCTGCTTTTGTCAAATTCGGGCAGATACTGAGTACGAGGAGGGAGATGATCCCTGCCGGGGTCTACGAAGAGTTGATCAAACTCCAGGACAAGGTCGCTCCGGTGCCCTACGAGACGATCGAGTCCACCGTCGTCAGGTACTGCGGCCCGGTGGATGAAGCCTTCCAGTCCTTTGAAAAGATCCCGTTCGCTGCCGCTTCGGTATCGCAGGTTCACCGGGCGGTCCTCCACGACGGCACAAAAGTTGCAGTAAAGGTCCAGAGACCGGGCATCCGACGGGTGATCGAGGTGGATCTCCCGATAATGCGGAGACTGGCGGAGAGGGTAGAGAGACTCGAGCCTGATCTCGCGGTATACAATCCATCGAGACTCGTGGACGAATTCGTGACACAGATCTACAAGGAGCTCGACTTTGTCCACGACGGACAGAATGCCGACACCCTGAACAGGAATTTCGAAGATAATCCGAAGATAAAAGCCCCAAAGATATTCTGGGATTATTCGGGAACGGAACTTCTTACCATGGAGTTCATCGACGGTGTCCGGATCGACAATGTCGCGGCGATACGCGAGATGGGTGTAGACCCGGCGTCGATCGCCGAGGTCGGTTTCCAGGCATATCTCAAACAGATCTTCATCGACGGTTTTTTCCACTCGGATCCGCATCCCGGAAACCTGATGGTGACCAGTTTTGGCGAACTCGTCTTCATTGACTTCGGCATGGTGGGGATGTTACGGCCGGAACGCCGCGATACGTTCATAGAAGTTCTCCTCGCGTTCGTGAATGCCGATGTCGATGTACTTCTTGAAGCCTTTGAAAATCTGGGAATCAGGATCGAGGCGGAGAAGAAGGAGCAACTGAAAGACGAACTTTATTACGTGCTCCAAAGTTCACAGTCTGCAGAGCTCGACCGTATGGACTTTGGAAATGCGATGAGTTCGGCACCGGACGTTTTGAATAAATACCATGTCAGGGTTCCCTCATCGCTCATGCAGGTGCTCAAAGTCATATGGATGGTCTTTGATGTGGCAATACTTCTCGACCCTAAGTTCAACTTCAATGCCCGGGTCAAGCCCTATATGGCGGAAATTATCAGGGACCGGTATGCCTCCGAAAAGTTCGTGAAACAGATCCCGATGGCGATGATGAACCTCACGCAGGGGATTGTCGCCCTCCCAAAGGCGATCAATACCGTTGTCACGAAGGTCAGCAAAGGCCAGTTCCAGTTCGAGATTACTTCAAAGGAGATCTCGAGGCTGTCCACGTCGATCGATGCCTCGACCGACAAGGTCGTGATGGGGCTTATAATCGCATCGATGGTGGTCGGGTCGTCTCTGGTGCTCAATGCCCCCACCATATCGAGTTACAGGCCCGTATACTGGCTTGCGACATTTATTTACGTCTCGGCAATAGCACTGGCGATCGTTTCACTGTTCAAGATAATGAACCGGAGAAGATGAAAGATATATTCAAAGAGAAGAACACGAGGAGTCCTCATAGACTGCACAGCATAATCACTTCTCTCTCTTCTCACCAATGCCAGAAGGGGGATGCGGTTAGACAAAGGAATATGCCGGCCAGGGTCCGGTAAATCTGACAGAAAGTCCATCATCCTGTTCAAGTGATTCCAGCACTTCACCCAGCTGAATATACTGGTCAGGGGAAACGAGACAGGAGTAGTTAAGCAGCATCCGGGAGTCTTTTATTTCGCTTTTTTTGATTTTCTCAATCTTTATATTACTACAGACAGCCTGGATTTTTTTATGGCTGCTTTGTGTTATCGCAGATATTTCCGATTCAATTCCTTTTTTTAAAACCTGCTCGATTTTCTGTCGTATCATATAGGCCCTCCCCTGACTCGCATTTTTTACATCTTCCTGCAAGGCCCTGATTGTCTCATTTCCACTGGTGACCCTATCGACAATTGCTGCAGTTGTACAAAATACCTGAACTCCGTATTCCTTCTTTCCGCGGATTTTTCCCATCTTATTATGTAAACTTTCCGATTCCCGCGATATCCACAATTTGAGGACTTCTTCTGCACTCTTTTTGCCGTCCGGCATGATGATGGTATCGAATCCAAAAGGAATGACCGTTCCACAACGTTCGGATACCTCTTCCACAACTTTCTGATGCGCAAGTACCCATCTCTTCATCACGGATTCATCATCACTTTGGTATGCGTTGAGAGGACATTTATGAACAACAGCAGAAAAACCCTGGCAGGGAACGCTAAATACAGGTTGATCGTTGATACCGGTTAATTGCAGCGATTCAACCACATCTGAATTTTCTGCGATTCCATATACATACAACCCATCAGAGGCCATTTTTTCATCCTCCTTTACTTCCATTTTTTTCTCGGTTACAGACTGATTTTTTTCCATGGATGGTCCCTCACGGGTATATTCCGGATATCGTCACCTGGAGTTTGCTGATAAGAACAGACCCTGATGAAGATCTTTTTAATAGAGGATACTTCATAAGTCGCCGTACTACTAGGGCGCTACCGCCGCCTGTTCTTTCCAATGTTCAGGATTCACTATCTTTTCCAGCGCATCGTTCACGATATCATCCAGGTCTTCCCGGATTGCACAGACCGTTCCGGCTATTCCCTGCTCCTCCTTAATCTCTTCGACAGCAACCCTGAACTCCTGTAGGGCTTGCCCCAACCGTTCGATCTCTTCTTCATTCAGAACCCCCGAATCCATCCGTTTCAATGCCTGTAGTGTCAATGCGTCCTCAATGATCTCTACGAGTGCAACGACGAGGCCTAAAACACCCTGCTTCAGGTTATTTTCATCAATCTCAAGCATCGGATTTCTCCAGAATGATTTCCAGAATCCCGTTCTGGTACTTCTTTTTATCCAGTTTCACTTTACAGGGGAACACTATCTTTTTTTGGTACTCTCTTCCGCTCTCTGATGCAAAGAGGGTCATTATATCGTTTTCTACATTAATGGTAATCCTTTCCTCGTTTATTCCCGGCAACTCAATGACGATACGGAAATAGTCACCTTCATCGAAGAAATCGGTTTCCGGTTCAATCTTTTCTTTTTCGACCTGGCGCTCCCTCTTCTTCTCTCCGGCCGGTACAAGGGTCCCTACCCGGATACCATACTGTATTTTTGGTTCGGGCGAATACCCCTCTTCCAGCCTCTTTTTTATCTCAGCATCCTTTTCCTCAATTTTTTGGTTGAATTCCGGGGAAGTTTTCCGCAACCTTTTCACGACACGGCCAATCCCCGGCATTAGATCATCTAATGTGCCTTCAACAATGCTTTCATCTTCTTGATTTCGATCATCTTCCATAAGATATCCCTCCTTTTTCAACGGTTACTTCCAAAATACCATGATTAAATGTTGCGGCTGCCTGCATCCGGCGGGGCAGATCCTGTCCTGCCAGCTCGGTTAGCAGGAAAATCTTCTCCTTCCCGATTGTGACTTCGACAGCCCTGGGCCCATATAACAATTTGTCATTCAGCCACCAGGAAAACAGAATCTTCTCTCCGATAACGGGCAAGGTTTTAGATTCCATAAAAACAGCAAACGGTTTTCCGAACCGGCGTATTGACAGGTGGTTTATCACCTCCCGTAACCTCTGTAGGATCACGTAATGGGTGGATTGGGCAGCAGTGCTCAGTTCTTCGATGGTAGCATACCCTTTTCTGCCCGGAGTATGGAGGATCACCCTGCTCTTTTCATCGAGCATATCATAAAAAATACTGGTATTCGAATAGTTTTCAGAGATTGTCCCAAGAATTTTTCCACATTCAAGATGCGTCCTGATAATTATCGCTTTTATATCAGGATCGCCGGAAAACCTGTTCAATATATGCACGAATGAGGAGAGAAAAGTCTTAAGGAATTTTTCCTCCAATACATTCAATCCATTAATGCTTTTCTCGTATTTCTCCTCGATGAGATCGATTAATTCTTCCTGTGCATTGATCAGGAACCGCAGGAATGCCTCCATATTGCAATCATACCGATGATTCATTCATTCATCCCTCCGGAGGTGTAGTCTGATATAGAGTGCTTTTTTTCCCTGGACCGTTGCCACTCCTGCCTTGGTCAACTCTGTACGAAAACCGGGAACAGGGATCTTCAATGGGTTGATTCTATCGGTTTTCTTTGGAGTCTTGACGCTGATTTTAACGTTCCTCACCAATTGAAGGACTGTTTTTCTTCTTTTTTTATGCACTTCCCATCACCCCCCCCCGCTCCCAGGAAACCCGGTTGGTTTGCGAGGATTTCTGCATACTGAAGTATACGGTCCAGTCCTTTGATCTCATCGGAAAAAAGAGGCATTTCAATCACGGCAAGTGTTTTCTCGAATTCTTTTCGAATCTGGCGAAGATGCCTTAACTGCATGGACCTCCTCGACCGGCAGAAAGGACATGTATTTTCCGGAACAATACCATTAACAACCATTCGGCGGAGTGGAATGCCCAACTCCTCCAGGATCTGCTCCAACCGTAACGTCTGGTAAAGTGCAAGGGCTTCGGGGATGATCACCGGGATGAACTCCGACCTGCCAGGATCGGTCAGAATCTGCTGCATATACAGGGCGGTATCTTTCAGTTCAGCTATCGTCCCGATGATGGTGTCTTGTGCAGTCTCTTTATCAAACAGGGTCCTGATAGTGGAGAGGATTCCTTCAACTCTCTGATGAATGGCAAACATGCCGGTTGCATAGTTTTCGATGGTTTCGGGAAGAGTGAGAAGCCGGAGGGTATGACCGGTGGGTGCAGTATCCCAGACGATAAAGTCATAGTCTTTCCCCATATATGAGAGGACCTCCTCGAGTGCAAAAAGTTCATCAAATCCAGGGGCTACATCGTTTGGGATAGCATCAAGTATCTCATTGTCGACCGGTACAATGGTGGAAAGAATATCAACCAGTATCTCTCCATAACGCATTTTGTACTTTTTCACTATTTTTTTTGCATCGATTTCGGTTGCATGAAGGCCTTTAACTGGCTCAGCGAACGTTCCACCAATCCGCATCTCGAAGATATCAGAAAGGGAGGGAGCCGGATCACTTGACACTATGAGAACCTTCCTCCCTGCCTTTGTCAGGAGGACGGCAGATGCAGCTGCAACGGTTGTCTTCCCCACACCCCCTTTTCCGCCGAAAAGTAGTATCCGCGTATTGCTTGAGAGAGTTTTCTGGATAGTCGCAGATAACTGCATCTGACCCGGCAGCTCTCTATTTCTGTCTCGTTTCTTTTTCGCATGCATGCTCATCTCCGTTCCCACCAGGGAATATGTGTTGTACCGTAATGGTTCCGTCTTTACTTCTTTAATAAACAGCCCTCTGACAGGGACACCGAAAAACGCAGGATATTCCCTGTGGGGGCTTCATCTCTCGTTGCATAAGACACCAATCCTGTCACCCTCCTGGAATTTCGCCCGTTTCGAATCTGACACCTCTCCGGAATCTGCCGATTCTTCCATTATCCCTGGCGCATCTTCCTTTTTTAGGGTCAATGAAAGGCCCTGCTCTCTCATTTCCCTGCCGATTTCTTCAACCAGCACCGGGGCATCAGGGGAACGGAGAGTAAATACCATCCCGTCTTTCAAAATAAGGTGAAGACAGGGTATCACCGGATTTTCTGGATCCACGTTTTCCAGGGAGACCCCTTCAAGGTGGACCCGTTCAGATTCAAACATGACCCTGGATGATGATCTTTCGGTGACCACAATCCATGACCCTGTAAGATACAGGGTTCCCGGACTCCATACCTCCCCCCTGCTGGCATCCTGCCGGCAGGAACAGAGTATGCGCAGTTGCGGCATCTCGCCATGTAAGATTCGATCCTCTTCGGCTTTCCGGTACCGGCCCTCATCCAGTGCAGCTGCCCTGATTGCACAGTCCCAGTCGGTCCACATCCCATACTCGATCATGGTGTCAACACTTGCAAGGAGTGCACTTAGTTTAAGCCCGATGAGAGGGATGCCGGATACGGATATGATGATATCTGCGTGGAGGACGAGCCCTTTTTCCAGTACCCGGTCGAGGAGGTCGACAAGTGTTGCCTGACAGTCCCGGGTTGCTTCCATGGCCAAATCCTCTTCAACGATAATCAGGTATCTGCTGAAATCCTGAGGGTATCTTTTTCAACGCTTTTGCGCTTTTCCAACCACACCAGGGACAGCCTTCATTGAGCAGCTCGTCATAGGGAACCCTTTTCTGGCATTGCGGACAGCTATCGGAATCTTCCCGTACTCTCTCCCAGATCGCGGTATTGAGGTTCGTTCCAGAAGGAAATTCAAGTCCGTACTTTGCAGCTGTTTCAAATGATGCAAGTGCAGCCCGGATTTTAATGCCGAGCAGCTCCACGCCTGCAACTGATACAGTGATATCCGCATTCACGACCAGTCCTTTGTCAAGGATTCGTTCCACAACGTCGACGAGGGTTGCCGGTTCGTCCTGCAACGCCTGGAGTGCCATGTTATCCTCCTCCGGTGCGGAGAACGGTTGGAACATTATTTTGAACCATTCCGGCAGCTTTTTTCTGGAAGAGCTGTACGGAGTGTTCGGAAATTCCAGTGTATATCATGATAACCTAGGCTTTTTCAAAGGTAAGTTCCAGGATTCCATTGGTGTAATGAGCCTTCGCTGTACCCTTCACTGCAGAACCAAGATCAAGCTCCTTGAAAAACTTCCGCTCTCCTTTCCCGGCCCTGATAGTAAGTTGCGATCCCTCAACAGAATGCGTGATATCCTTCTCATCAATACCTGGGAGTTCTGCAATAACCTGCAAACGGTTCCCTTCATCAAAGACATCAACAATAGGTTCCCTGGTTTCTGATCGGGGCCTCCTGCCGAACGTGTCTACATGGGGAATGCCGTTTCCTCCCATCCGGACCGATATCCCATACATACCTTTGAGTTTTTTCGCCTGGTCAAAAGCGATCTCGCCGGTCTTTTCCATCTCGTCCCGCCCTTCCTCAACCATTTCCGCGAGGTCCTTTGTGAAATCGCCGAGCTCTTTCAAGAGGCTGCCAAAACTAAGGCCAAAGTCAATCACAGTTTCTTCAGATTTCTTCTTCGATTTGTTCATGTTTTTCCTCCAAAAGCCAGATACTCAAAACTCCTCGGTAGCAACCGTATCCGACCGCTTTCGTATTGCAACCCGTTGAAACGACTGGATAGAACCCGAGTCATCAACGATGACATCGTAGATACCCAGCAGGTCCATGGAATCGGGAATTGCACTCCTCTCAACCAGCTCGAGGGTGACTTTGCGGGCACCGGACTCCTCGTCGATGCCAACCCCAACAATCGTGCTGAATTTCAGAGAAGTAAGATCGACAACCTCTCTTTTGGTGTTTTCGAGTAAATCCTTCATATTCACTTTTTGTGATTTTGCCATATCATTCACCCTTCAGATTTCTCAGACGTGTACGGAGTTCCGAAATCGTCAATTGATAGTCGCTCTCCGAAAGTTCTCCCCGTTCGTATTTCATCTGGGTTTCAAGCACCCGGTTCCGGACAGCGCTCTCAGATGCCAGTCCCTCACTCTCTGCTTTCTCTGCAATAGCCTGCAACACTTCCATCCCGAGGTCGTAGGGCAGTTTCAACAGGTCATCCACGATTAATACCATTACTACCTCCGGATCCTTACATTGACAAAATTGAACGGCGGTGCAACGACGTATTTCATTGTTAAATCCCCATATTCCTTTTCCAGGTTATTGACAAGGTTATCAAAATCCCTCTCTTTCGTTTTTTCCACCAGGAAGGCAGCATTTAGGATCATCTCGTCTGACAGGGTTTTATTTCGCTTACTCTCGACTGATATCCCGGAAAGACGGGAAAAAATTTCTTTTGCCACCCGGTCACCCCGTTTTTCAAGTTCCCGGGCGACGTTTGTACCCAGATTCAGACGCTGGCGGTAGGTTTTTTCAGGAGGTTTCCCCTGGATCTGTTTTTTCATTGCACGTATCTTGACGTTGGAAGCGGCAATTTCCTGAATTTTATGGTCTATCTTCCAGGTGACCTTCAGTCCGAGTTCTTTCTTCCCTTCAAGTTTTTTAAAATACAGCTTGAGCTTGGAATAGTTTCGGGACAGGAATGATTTAATATCCGGTTCAGTCGCGATCTGGCCGAAACTCATGGGAATAAGACAGTAATGTTCCATAACCTTCTCAAGAACCGCCTGGTGGGAAATTCCAAAGTCCAGGACCTCAAAGGTTTTTTCCCGGGAGTCCGATATGACGGCCGCTATATCCCGGACATGGAGGGTATAGACATCCCCCCCCTGGATACCGATAGAGCCAAAGCTGGTTCCCTTTTTTTCCGGGATTATAGCATAGATATAACGCCAACGCTGCTTCGAACGTGATTTAGTAGCTGACATCGATTGCATGGAAGGATCCCTTCTTTTCCGTCACACGAGCCCCGGTATTAGCAGAAGGGGTCGCATCCTTTTCCGGATAGTCTCCCTTTCGAACAGCCTGGATGGTTTTTATTTTTTCCTTTTGCCGGAGTAAATTAATCCTGGCGTTTGCCATTGCACGTTCCTGCTTTCTTTTCCGTCTTTCCTCTTTCAGGACTACCTTTTCCAGTTCTTCATCTGTAAAGAAACTTTCACGGGTCTTGAGCAGGTCTTTTTTGATCTGATCCTCGATCCGGGTCGTCCTGCAGAGGACGGTCTGTTTTCTTGCCATTTCCAGGCTTGTCTTGACCTTGCGCATCTTCACCATATCCTGTAAATACATCCGGTGCTCGTTTTTTTGTCGTGCATGCACCTGGGCTCAATCTTACTCTGTGCATTCCTCCGGCATGCGGTGCTCGTTTTTATGGTGCACATACATCCGGTACTTGTCTTTTTGGCGTGCATACATCCGATACTCATTTTTTTGTCCATGCAGTCTCCGTCTTGCTCGCTTCCCGCCGGGATCTACTTTCCGGCGGCCCGGACCCTCCCTTTTATGAATGGTGCAGGGGGCCGATCTCATCCAATAGTTCACGAACAATAACCTCGGGATCAACCTCCTCCTGTTTTCCATTCCCGATCTTCGGTGAAAGGACATCTATACATACCTGCGCAAACCACTCGTCATCCCCTTCTTCAAAGGCACGTGCAATAGCCACACAGGACCGAAGCGTTGGGTTGATTTCGCATATATCTGATTCCCGGATCTTTCTCACCAGGCAGACGATCCTTTCTGCCACTGGCCAGGGGACGCCTGATTTGGATTGTGTGATCTCCACTTCGGTCTTTTCATCATACTGCCCCATTGAAATGGTTATCATGCGGTCCAGAAGTGCATCCTGCGACCTGAATACCCCTGCATATTCCTCTGGATTACTGGTAAATATCGCCGAAAAATCGGGATGGACTTTGATGTAGTTGCCGTCCTGGGCCGCACCAGGGAGCTCCAGCATTCGTTCTTCAAGGACGGAAAGGAAAACGTTATTCGCTTCCGGACGCGAACGGGTGAACTCGTTATAAATCAACGTGAAACCATGTTTGCATGCAGTTGTAAGCCGGTCATCCATCCAGGTCTTGGTCATTGATTCATCGGATTTATAAACACGTGAGACGAAACGGTCCACTACTTTCTTCTTACGATACCCAAATTCCCCCCCAACGAGCGAGGTGGTGGTGAACTCCTCGTCACCGTTTATAAGCACTACTGGTCTCCCAAGAAGAAATGCGATATGGAAAGCCAGGGTTGTCTTGCCACATCCGGTCGGGCCGCAGAGGTGTATTGGGTACCCTTTTTTCAGGTACCGCAATCCGCGGCCAGTAATATTTCTGACATAGTTCGACTCTACAAACCCCTCCTGGGGTTTTGGATTAATCACAGTTACAAAGTCCATATTCTCCTCTTTTGAACGCCCCTCCCTGCATAACAGCAGCGGCCACTAAATACCTGCACCTTTTCCGACGATTGTTCTGTAATCGCCTGTTTTTATGAGACCGGAAAGTAATGCGATTCGTCTTTCCGGATCAGTCCTTCTTTCAGGAGACGCTTTGCCGGCGCGATTAGTTTTCTCCATTCGATGTCGAGTTCTTTACCAGCTTCGGTCAGGGAGATTCCTTTTGGTGATTTTAGGACAAGTGTCAGAATTTCTTCCTGAAGTGCATCTCCCGGTTCTTTTTCCGGTTCTTTTTTTGGCAGTTCATGTTCAATCGGGACGGCCTTTGATTCGGGTCTTGCCTTTCGTAGATCTTTTTGGATATGCCATTGCCATCCCTGCTGCCCCTTTTTGAGGTCGGCCACAACTTCTGAACGCTCTTTTCCAAAATCGTCCATCATCCCCTCTACCTCGGATGTCATCCCGTCTGTAAATGATTTCAACATCTGGTATAGTGCAATGGAGCGGCTCATCCGCTCTTCTGCAAACAGGTGGACCATGTTATTTGCATCGATCCGAATGTTTGTGACATCGGATTTTACCATACCATTAAAATCTCTCAAGTTTTCGTGTGTCTCACGGGCCACTATCATTCTTTCTTGGTGGGCATTCTGCAAAAAATTCCTGACGGTCATCCGGTTTGTATTTACAGTGCTCTGTAGATTGCGACGTAGATCTGCCGCATTCCGTCTGCGAATTCTTTCAAATGACGCAAGATCGGCTCTGGCATCCGATTGAATATGGGCAACTTCTCTGTTCAACTGCTCAAGATCTGAAATCCTGTTCTCCCTCGCCGCTTCAATGTTTTCAACAATAAGCTGCATTCCATCTGCGAATATCATCGACACCCAAATCGCTCCTGTCGTTTAATCGACACTCCTCTAGTGGACAACATTTCATAAATAGGTATCAGGAATTCCCGGTTCTTGTTTCATAAAATGAAACATAGACCCAGTTCTTTTCAAGAGAACAGTTCCCCGGGCGGAAGAGAAGAAAATTATCCCCCATCTGCTGATCGGGCGGCACTATACTTTGCCCGGCCGGTTCATTGGTCTCATCCGGCCATGAAAACCTGGTGAGCCATTCATTCCGGCTTACGAGCCATTAAACAAACGTCCGGATTGTCAAATAGGATAGATATGTTTCAACTGGTGGCTGTTACAGAGTCTGTTATTCCTATCCATATAAGAAATGTAGGGTTTGTCTCGAGATCAATTTCGGGTCTATCGATCGGAAAAAAGAGGCCACGATATACATCCCTTTGAGAGAGAGATTGTTCATATACTACTTTGACTCGAGTATTTAAAAAAAACGGGACGTGCAGAATTGCCCGGACCTGAAGATAAAAAATTTATTACTTTTCCATTCCAGCTGGTGATAGGTACAATCCAATTTAGGCAGCAATTTCCGCGTGCTCAGTGAGCCCAACGGCTTCGGCGTACTTCAGGAATGTCTCCACCGAAGCAATCACAACCCGGGCTTCGATGGCCAGGATTTCAATGCCGACCAGCGAGACCCTTGCCCATGCATCCACTACAACTCCCTTATCGAGAATCCTGTCGATAACTTCGACGAGGCTTGATGATGAATTGGTCTTCTCAACCATGTTTTCTCTCTCCTTTTATGATGGGTTTTTTCGCCCACACCACTACATAGCAGGGCAAAGAGATATAGGTTCGCGGATTTTCCATATATTGTCTCAAATTTTGGAAATATTGTCTCTTATCTCATGAATTGCCTGTTGGAAATGCTCATTCCCTATGGTAAAAGATGCCAGAGCCTGGCTGGACATGGTAAAGTCCCGTATTGCGAGAATGGCTGCCCGGTTACATGCCGCTTCAATATCTGCCCCGGTAAAACCATCTGTTTCTTTTACCCGGTCTTCCAGGGATACATCGCTGGCCAGCGGTTTATTCTTTGTATGGACGCCGAAGATTTCCAGACGAGCCTCTTCATCCGGGATGGGGAGTTCAATCAGGAGGTCGAACCTGCCGGAACGAAGGAGAGCGGGGTCGATGATATCGATGCGGTTGGTTGCTGCGAGCACGATAACTCCCTCAAGTTCTTCCAGACCGTCCATTTCAGTCAGTATCTGGGCGATAACACGCTCGGTTACTCCCGTGTCGCTCCCACCACCCCGTACCGGGGCAACTGCATCAATTTCATCGAAAAATATGATGCAGGGGACCGCCTGTCGCGCTTTCCGGAAAATCTCCCTTACTCCCCGTTCAGATTCCCCGACAAACCGTGATAGCAACTGTGGCCCTTTTATAGAAATAAAATTGGACTGTGTCTCATTTGCAATCGCCTTTGCAATAAGAGTTTTTCCTGTCCCAGGAGGGCCATAGAGCAAAATTCCCTTCGGTGGCTTAATACCAGCATTTGTATAGATCTCCGAATTGGTGAGGGGAAGTTCTACTGCTTCGCGGATCTCGTTCTTAATATTCGAATGGCCTCCGACGTCTTCCCAGCTGACAGTGGGAATCTCAACGAACACCTCGCGTAATGCCGAGGGTTCTATCTCCCGGAACGCATCCATGAAATTTTCTTTCCCGATGGTCAGCTTGGAAATTATTTCATATGGAATTTCGCGCTTCGTAAAATCAATTTCCGACAACACGCTCCTTAATGTATGCATAGCACTTTCCCTGCAGAGGGCAGCAAGATCTGCGCCAACATAGCCGTGTGTGATGTTTGCAATTTCATCCAGGTCCACATCGCCGGCAAGAGGCATTCCTCGCGTATGGATATCAAGGATCTCCCTGCGGCCGGTCCTGTCAGGAATTGGGATCTCGATCTCCCGGTCGAACCGCCCGGGTCTGCGAAGGGCAGGGTCCAGTAAATTGGGGATGTTGGTTGTTGCAATCACGATAACGCGTCCCCGCTCCTTGAGTCCATCCATGATGGATAAGAGTTGGGCGACAATCCGGCGTTCAACTTGTTTTTCGCCGCCTACATCCTCTCGTTTCGGGGCTATTGCATCTATCTCGTCGATGAAGATGATGGAAGGCGCATTCCGTTGGGCCTCGTTAAAAACCTCACGGAGCCTCGCTTCCGATTCTCCATAATATTTCCCGATAATTTCCGGACCGGATATAAAGAGAAGGTATGCATCCGTCTCCTGTGCGGCAGCCTTCGCAATTAGGGTCTTTCCAGTGCCGGGTGGGCCGTAGAGAAGGACCCCCCTCGGGGGATCGATGCCGATCCGTTCAAAGATTTCAGGGTATTTAAGGGGAAGCTCAATCATTTCCCGGATCTTCTGGACCTGTCCCCCCAGCCCGCCGATATCTTCATAGGAGATGACACTCTTTTTAACCTCCTTCTCGAAGGTCTTTTTCCCAAAAATTTTTAGTGCCGTCGTTTTCGTAATCAGGCCCACTTCGGGTTGAGCCTCCCTTACAATAAAATCAAATTTTTTCCCGAAAAATGTCAGGCGGATATGATCGCCTTTATGTATGGGGATTCCATCAAAAAGGCGGCTGTCAATCCCTTTCTGGAGGAACCGGTCAAGCGGCTGGAGTGCGGCCGTCTCAATTGCAGGAACAGATACCGCGGTAATTCCCACTTCTTCGTGGAGACCGACACCGGCATTTTTCCTGATAATCCCGTCAACCTGGATGGTTCCTTTGCCCCGGTCTTCTGAAAAGGAGGGCATTGCCTTGACATAGGTTTTTCTCTTGCCGGTAATTTCAAGGATATCACCGACACCGACTCCCAGTTCATTCATGCAGGCGGGGTCTATCCGGCCGATCCCCCGTCCGACGTCCTTAGTTCTTGTTGATGCAATTCGTAATTTCATCACCGTTTCCTCCTAAAATGTGCTGGAAAATAAACTTGAACTCATTCATTTTGTGCTTGATATATTTCCTCCCTTTTTCAGTCGGAGAATAGAGTTTTGACCTTCCCGAAGTCTTCATCTCGAGATATCCCTTCTCCTGGAGATCATAGAGGAGTGAGTAAACCCTTGCCTGCGGGATCAATACATTATAGCGGGTGTGAATCTGGTGGATGATATTATAACCAGAGGTTGGCTTTTCCAGAAAAGAGAGAACCACCGGTTCGAGGGATTTTTTTACAATCTCGTTGATCGTTTCCTGAGGGACGACCGAGAAGGATTCAGGGTACATGGTGTTGCATGCAAATGAGAGTGAAGTGCCTATTCCTGTCAACACTATGGTTCTTGAAATTTCATCAATAAGCAATTTCATCTGATCAGGATCGATATTCCCGATGCGAACTGCGATAATTCCGCTTACCGGCGATTTACACGCTTTTTTCTCCAGGATAAGATCCTTTACTGCAAGAATATCCTCGAAATTCTCAGTAACGGAAAAGTCAAAGAGAAAGCGCAGGGAGTTGTCAGGGGATCTCTCTGCTGATTCATAGAACTCTTCGATAACTTTCAGCAGTGAATATACTTCGCCCTTTTTTAAGCGGTGAGTTATTAATTCTCCCTGCTGGATCTCTTTTAGGTAGTTTTTCTGGGAGGTAGACCGAAAATAAGAAAATAACAGCGGTATTTTCTCTCGCATACTGTTTTCAATCGCCAGAGTGCAGATTGACTCTTTCACCTCTGGATCGGTATAGAGGACAAGAGTGATGTCATTGAAAATATCGTCCAGAAGGATGGTTTTTGTCCCTGGTTGTTCAAAAAATTCCCGGCCTCCTGCTTCCACCTGTGCGGTGGTGGTATCAGCAGGATCCTGATCAGATCCCGGTTTTCTCTTTTCGGATCCTTTTCTTTCGGCATCTTTCCTGTGCAGAGCTAACTCAATTGCGGCCCTGAGCTCCAGTTCATTGAACGGTTTTACGATGTAACCATAAGGATTGACGCCTTTTACCTTTTTAATGACTGCATCATCGGCATAGGCGGTCACGAAGATAACGGGAATGCCGATTTCTTCATGGATTATTTGAGCGGCCTCAATGCCATTGATTTTTCCTGGCATCACAATGTCCATTAACACAAGATCCGGATTCAACTGCCGTGCCCTCTTCACCGCTTCTTCGCCCGAAGGCACCATGCCCGCTATTTTATATCCCATTAAACTCAGGCGTTCTTCCAGCTGCATCGTGATGATGGCCTCGTCATCAACGATCAGTATCTTCGTCATTCTCCCCTTCCTGATATTTCATTGGAAATTCTATAATCACTTCAGTGCCTTTGTCCCCGATAAACTTGAGCGTGCCTTTGAGCTGCTGCTGTATCAGGGTTCTTACAAGTTTGAGTCCCAGCCGGTTGGCAAGGTTGATATCAAATCCTTTGGGAATTCCGATTCCGTCATCGCTGACAATAAAGCGGAGATTACCCTTTCTTTTCCTGACAGAGACACTGACAGTACCGTGCGTGCGCCCCCGGAAGGCGTGTTTGTAAGAATTGGAGAGGATTTCATTGAGAACAAGAGCACATGGGATGGCCTGGTCCACAGGGAGAAATATCCCGGAACAACGGATATTATACGTCACTTCGCGGTTTTTATTGGAATATATTGTTGACAATGCCGTTATCTGGTCCTGGATCTGCCGTTTCATGTCAATTCTGTCAAATCGTTTGCTCTCATACAACCGTGTATGAATCTGGGCCATTGTCTGGATCTTCAACATGACATCGGTGAGGATTACGGCAATTTCCGGGTCCTGTGTCCGCATCTTTGTCATGTCCAGTAAACCAGATACCAGCTGGAGATTATTCTTCACCCGGTGATGGATTTCACGGAGCAGGAGATCTTTTTCATTTGATGCGATGGCCTGTTTCCTTTCGGCCACTATTCGCTCCGCGATCTCTTTCTTTAATATATCGTTAAGGGTGGTGAGTTCGGCCGTCCGCTCCTGTACCTGCCTTTCCAGATTTTCATGAGAGGTTTTCAGTTCCGTCTCGATCAATTTCTGATTCGTGATATCCCTGCCGACCGACTGGAATTCGATGACGGCACCATTCTCATCATAGCTTGCCCGGTCACTCCAGCAGTTCCAGCGGACTTCCCCGTCTGGCATGACTATCCTGTGCGAAATTATTCCAATAGGGTTTTCCGGGGTGAGTGAGGCTAAATGCTCTTTCATCCGCTTTACGTCTTCTGCTAATAGGACAACAGAATGCCGCTTTCCGATACAGTCTTCCCGCTGCAGTCCGAAATAATTACAATACGCATCGTTGATGAACGTAAGTCTGCTGTCTGGTGAAAACCTGCAGATGAACTCGGTCTGGTCCTCGATGATGTCTCGGTAGTGCCTCTCGCTCCGTTTGAGCGCTTCTTCCATACGTTTGCGGCGGGTAATATCCTCCGCGGAGCAGACAACATATTCCACGCTGCCGTCCGGCCGGCACCAGGGTGACTTTAAAACAGAGAGGAGCCGCTCGTCTCCCGCCACATTAGGCAACCATTCTTCAGTATGTATCAGCTTGCCGGTCCTGAACACTTCAGCATTGCTTTCCTGGATCATCCTGGCGATTTCATTGGGGAATACATCATATATGTCTTTAAAGGACAGGTCTACGCTCTCAAACCCGAGAAACTTTGCACGGGCATTGTTTACTATCCCGTAAGTGTGATCATCAATGAGATACCAGACCTGTGTTTGGATATTATTGGTGAGAATCCGGAGGTTTTCCTCGCTCTCCTGGATGGCCTTTTCTGCCCTTTTCCGTTTTGTGATATCCTGTCCCTGGGCAATGACCGAGATAATTTCGCCTTCGTCATTGACAATATTTGCCGTGGCCCAGAGTATGACCCGTTCTTCGCCGGCCGCGGTAAGCACCGGTATCTCGACATTGTCATTATCCCCCCTGACAAGTGTATCCTGTATCAGTTGAAGGGATGCTTCGCTCTCCGATTCCGGAAAAAGAATGGAAAGATGTTTTCCGGTTACTTCCTTTTCGGTCCTTCCGGTTAGACATTCAAATGCATGATTGAAGCGGACAATCCGGAACTTCGGGTCCAGGACAAGGATGAGGGCGTTGGCATGGTTCATGAGGTTTTCCAGGTACCGGTTGCTCTCGCAGAGCGCCGCTTCGGTCCTCTTTCGGTTCGTGATATCACGTGATATGCTCAGAACCGCGGGGTTGTCTCCCCACACGATACGGTGTTCATGTAGTTCGACAGAGAATGCTTTGCCTGATCCCGTTATATAACTGGTCTCAAAGACCTCTCCGCACTCATTCAGGACGTCGGTAATGTGGCTATTGAACACAGCCCGGAAATCTGAATCGATGAATTCCCCCATCTTTCTCCCGATAAGTTGCTCCATGGGAACCTCGAATCTCCGGGACGTCTCTTCATTGGCGTTAAGGATACATCCGTTCTCGTCATATACTACAATACTATCGGGTATCCCTTCGAATAATCCGCGATATCGTTTCTCACTCTCTGACAGAGTCTTGTTGAGTGCTTCCAGTTCCGCCGTAAACCTGGAAAAATACTGTTCCTTTTCCCGATGGATTGATTCGAGTTGTAAATCTTTTTCATGCTTGGCCACTGCAATTTCGATTGCAATTTGGAGGTCTCTTGAATTTGTTGGTTTTCGAAGGTAACCATAGGAAGCAATATTTATGGCTTCTTTGGCAATAGCCGGATCATCGTAGCCGGTTAAGTAAATGATAGGTATAGAAAAACGTTTGAGGATGGTTTGAGCAGTATCAATGCCACTGGGATTCCCCTGCCCAAGATTGATATCCATGAGAATGAGATCCGGTACTTCCTCCTCAATGATTTCGATGGCTTCGCGTGAACTCGCAGTAATCCCGGCCAGCCGGTATCCAAGCGATTTCAATCTCCTTCCAATAACTTCGGCCAAAATCAGCTCATTTTCGACGATAAGAATAGACTTGGATGGAAGTGGACAAGTATCAGGAGTGTCCTTGGCCTTCATGAAAATTTGGAAAGCGTTGGATGAATTGAGTTTATTCTGCAGGAATGACATTCATGAAGCCCCTTTTCATTGAACACCTCTAATCGATGAGGAATCAGTCTTCCGGGCCGCATCTTTCAACCAAGCGATAATATCGCCCTGTTTGAAATTGCAGATGAAGATATCAATATCCGCCGGTAGATACGGCGCAACATTGTGCGTCGCCCCAATGAAGAGGATGCCAATTTCCCCTTCATTGAGTGAGTTGGTTATCCTCTGTGCAATGAAACGATCCCGTTCAATGGTCAGTTCATAGAGTCTTTTCTTGAATTTTTCACTCATAAATTCCCGTTCTTCACCCGTTTTTGCCGTGATAATTGATTTTACGAGGTCATATTCCTCCTTAAGCAACTCAGGACTTTCGGTTTTTTCAAGTATGCCTCCCTGTTCGATGATATTGAGGACAATTTGATGATTTGGAATGCCGTCTTTTGCTCCCATCCTCACCAATTTAATCCCAATATCCCCCCCAATCGGGATGCCATCCTGATAAACGCGAATGGACTTTTCGGAAACATTTGAAAGGACTTCTTGGATAAGGCCGTGGAGATCTTCCCAGAAATGGTTTACTTGCCTCCGATGTTCATCACGGTTTTCTTTTCCAAATTTTTCATCAATGATTTCTGATATGTCATTTCGTAATGATCCCATCTCCTTTTCACTGTGGATTATCGGGATGATCAGCAATTTTCTATTCATTGGAATAACTCACCGTGTTTTGATATTCGACACTACGGGAGATTTTAACTTGTTAGAGTGGAAAGCGAAATTCTTGTATCTATCCTTTTCTTCAGGAGAGAAAGAAAAAATTTGGATTCTTAATCGGGTACAGCAGTTCATGATTATAGCCTCCCTAATCAATATTTTCAGGAATATGTCAGGGGAATTCACCTTGAGAAGTTGATTATAATAAGGATAGTTAAAGTTTTGGGATTGTTTCAAAAAATGTGAAATCTTAAAAATGCCCATATTGTCATGATTTCTCTCGTGAGAGCCTGATAACCGATTCCTTACCTCTTCCGACCGTATAAATCAGCGACACTATTCCGGGCCTGTGAACTGGTGGGAGTGGTCAGCGATAAAAAGCAGTTAATACTGTTTCAGCAATAGATCTTTTACCTATATTTGTCTCTTTTGAAGTTTTAAGTCATCTTCATCCTTTATTTCCCATAATAAATATTTTCATTTCATATTCCTGAAAAAAACAACAGATTGTATTTGTAAATCAGGATATCAACAATGAACCAAAGACAGAAAAAGGATCTATCACAGTGCGGAAAATAAATTTCCCACTATCTTTTTTATCGATGCGAAGAACCGAAAAGTAGAACGTGATTTTTTTCTATTCCCGTGCGACGCTTATGAGGCGGTAACCGAAATATGAGAGGGCAAGACCTATGAGAAGTGCGATGAATCCTGCCAGCTCCTCAATCCATGGCATGATCTCCTTAATGTTGAATATAAGGCTGATACCGGTCAAAATAAACAGGATGCCTACAAAAAGTGCTCCAAGTCCGAGGTAATCCATATTTCATCTCCTTTTTATGAGAGATGGTAAATTTTCTTATATTATACTTATCTTTTGTCTTTTTCAGAGACTGATTCGTCTCTCTTCAGAAAACGGCAGAGCATATGACATGAAGGAACGGCCGACACGGGCGCTGCCGTCGATCCGGAGATCAATCGATCTCTCGACGATGAAATCAGATATGGACCCGATTATCTCACTGTTCCTGATTTTAACCGGGATTTGTATGGTGCTATTTCCCGGCGGCATGCGATATGATCCGTGATGGCCGTGTGCGATCGTTCTTTCCTTCCCCCCGATAGTGCCAAAGATCTCGAAATCTATCTCTTCAACTGGTATCGCAACGGGGTTGCCGTTATCGAGGGCAACCGAGATGAGCAGTTCAATCTCCGAGAGGGAGAGATCGGTGACCGAGATATCCTCTATCTCGATCTTTGGCTTTCCGAATTCGGGCATTTTCGATCCCGAAACGGTTTGTCCCGTTAACTGAAATATTTTCTTTCCGGTACCGAGTCTGACCGGTCATGATCCTGTCCAATCTACCCTAAAAGCCATATCGACGAGTCGATTATTGAAAAAAAGGCAAATTAAGGCCCGGAAGCTGTGGGTCCTCTTGTCTGCCGATGGTTCGCACTCTCTCCTTCATGCACCGAATTATCTAATATAGTCGTTTATGCGGAATGACGGCCCTGATTCCTCCCGTTGGATTCTCTACATCCCCAACATACCGTGGAATCACGTGGCAGTGGCAGTGCATCAATGACTGCCCTGCATATCTCCCGACATTGAACCCGATGTTGTACCCGTCCGGCGAATGTTCGGATTCGATCAGACGCCTGCATTCATCCACCAGGGCGAATGTCGCATGCCATTCTTCATTGGTCAGACCGAAGAGATCACGAACGTGCCGGAAGGGTATCACCAGCATATGCCCATCTGTTACCGGGTACCTGTCCCGGAGGGCAAACACAATTTGTTTTTGACCACGATATCATCGTCTTTTGGTGAACAGAACGGGCAGCTTGCAGAGTCCATCTGATTATCCTCCTTGAATCCCGGATATTCGCAGCTCTGCTTTTTGATTGGGTGACCATGGTTCTTTCGCCCTGATAAGATGAAAAATGAGACATACCCCTGTACCCACACTATGCCACCTTTCTTAATTGTCCGCTGCCAGGTCCACTGATCCATATATTCATGATATCTGCCACAGAGGTGAAGATAGGGATGGAGAAAGAGATACGCACGATGGCACGAATGCTCCTTGATGCCCGCCACGCAGTCGTATTCACGGGGGCAGGGGTGAGTGTGGAGTCCGGCATACCCGATTTTCGAAGTTCGGGTGGGATCTGGGAACGTTTTGACCCGGACGAGTTCGATTATGGTGCCTTCCGCGCCGATCCGGCCGTCTACTGGAAAAACCGGTGTGAGGGGCGTCATGCAGGAGCCCTTGACATATTCCAGGCGAAGCCGAATCCGGCCCATAAGGCAATCGCCTGGCTCCAGCAGGAGGGTCGGATCATCACGGTGATCACCCAGAACATCGATAACCTCCACCAGGAAGCGGGGAGCACCGACGTCGTCGAACTCCACGGAAACGCCCGGTGGGTCCGTTGCCAGGAATGCGGGAGGAGAATGCCCTCCCGCGATGCCGACCTGCAGGCACGGGCAGGCCAGATCCCCCCGCTCTGCTCCTGCGGCGGGATTCTGAAGCCGGACGTGATCTTCTTCGGCGAGATGCTGCCGCAGAGGGCGATGCAGCGGGCAATGGCCGAGGCGATGTACTGTGACATGATGGTGGTGGTTGGCTCATCGCTCGTGGTGTACCCGGCGGCAAACATTCCCGCCATTGCAGCAGAGCATGCCCGCCTCTGTATCGTCAACCTTGATCCCACCCCCCTCGACGCGGTTGCCGGAGTGGTAATCCACGACCGGGCTGGAGAGGTCCTCCCTGCGGTGGTCGAGGCAATACGGGAGATGAGCAGGGACTGACGGGCACCGCACTTTCTGTCGCCATAAACGGTCAAACCGGTTGATAATACCTGCATGGAGATTCCTCTCCTGTAAACGGACAACTGGGAGACGAGTGATCCTGATAGTAGCCGTTTTTTATATTTGCTAAAAAAAGAATAAATTCAGCGTATTTCCCACAGCTCACCCTGGATCAAATAGATACCAGGTGAAGGATCATTACTTCAGATAATCCTCTGTGCTGAAACTAAAAGATGACTGTTTTGGTCAGCGGAGAGCGTTTTTTCGGACCTGTCCAAAAAAATGGGATTATTACGTTCTTCTCCTTTCCAGGAAACAGAGCGCAAAAGAGACAACGATCCCGCCGGTGACGGCAAGCGGAGAGAGGGGGACTCTTCTCTTCTTCCCGCTGTCCTGATCGGCTGATCCTTCGGGTTCGAGCACGGCCGATATGGTGGTCGCCGAACCGGCAGTCACCGTAACCTGGGTGTTCCAGGGAAGATATCCGTCCCTGGTGACCGTGATAGTGTGGGTTCCGGGCGGCACTGCCGGATAGCTGGCAGGAGTCGTCCGGGCATACCGGTTGTTGATGGTTGCGGTTGCCCCTCCAGGGATGGAGCTGACAGTAATCGATCCCGTGGTCGGCTGCTCGACAGAGGCTGTCTGCTGATGCAGCTCGAGCACTGCATGGACCGTGGCAGTCTGCCCGGCTCTGACGTTCGCGGTGGTCACATAATCAGCGTAGCCGTCAAGCGCCACGGTGATCGTCCGCGAGCCTGTCTCGACACCGGTCACTGTGAGTGGTGTTGCACCGATCAGGACACCGTTCTCGTACACCCCTGCAGCAGAAGGGCTGGAGGTAACGGTAAGAGTCCCCGTATCCTGTCCTGCTGCTGCCGGAGCCGTGGTGGCAGAGACGGTAGTCTGTACCGGCTGCACCTGGCCCTCGGGAACCAGATCGGCATGGACCGTCCCGGTCTGGCCCTCTTCAATGGAGATGGTCGTCGAATAATCCAGGTAGCCGTCGAGTGCGACGACGATCGTCCGTGAACCGGGCTCTACTCCTGTCACTGTCAATGGCGTTGCACCGATATGCACACCATTCTCGTAGACGCCTGCGCCTGAGGGACTTGAAGTGACCGATAAAGTCGTCTCGCCGTCTCCTGCGGGCTGCGCCGCGACGGCTTCAAGAACGACATCCATGCTGGTTGTCTCCCCCGCTGTTACCCGGACATTCTCTGCATGGGATTCATAGCCGGCGAGCTGGACCTGGATAAGGTGCTGGCACGCGTCGACATCCGGTATCGTGCACGGAGTCGTTCCCTGGTAGGCCCCATCGATATATACAGAGGCCCCGCCGGGTGAAGATGTAACAGAGAGCGTGCCTACCGTCTCTCCCGGCTGTTCCATCCCTTCTGCATTTACGAAGACGACCTCCCCCGGGCCAATCTCGACTATGTCGACAAAATCCACGTACCCTTCTTTCGAGCAGGTGATCACATAGGTCGCAGGATCGACCTTGAGCAATAGCGGGGTCTGGCCGGTGTCCTCAAAGTCGGCAGAGACCCCACACCCGGATTTCCATTCATCGGTATTTTCATCCCACTGGTCGAACTGGTCAGACCTGACGAAGACGTACCCCGGATCCCCTGGTTCTCCATTGCCGGGCAGGAGTATTGCGTGGATTTGATCCGCCCTGTTTTCTATCAGCGTTTGAGAGAATGGCTGGTATCCTCCCATGAAAACCCAGACCGCACCTTCTCCAGGCGCAGTCTCCCGCCACGTGTCGACTGGAGTAAACCCGACAAACTCTGGATATGACCGGGATCCCCTAATAAATTCAAAAAATACCGCGGCGCCTGATGGTTCCGAGGTGACGTCAATATAGTATAGAGCTGATGCAGGAGCGATACAGACCGCCATCGCTACGAGAAGGCAGAAAAAAATAAGAGATGTATCAAGTTTTTTCGCCATAATAATCCATCCTTTGTTTCCGTGTAGATGTCATTGCCTGTCAGAAAAGACCGATAAACTCCACAGAATAATTAAATAAAACCCTTAAGAAGGAAAAATATTTCGAATGTACTCATACGAATGCATTACCTGAATCATGCATGTCAATGAGATTCATAGAGTCCCAAAACAGATGCCTATGGATCTTTCGGCAGTATCACATATCACTCATACTCGAATTTTTAAATAATCCGACAGATAGCCTGAAGAATCGAGTGTACAAATCAAATCAAGAAAAAAGAAGGAATAGGGGAAGAATATACAGTTTTTGGGAGGATAGATGCTGATGATCCAATACCCAGAAAAATTTATTTTTTCAGGATTGCTGCCATACAGGCCGCACATCCGAGAGATAATAGCACTATAACCGAAGAGGAAGGTGTTTTTGTGGGTACGAGGACCGTCTCCTCCTCTTCGCTGTCGTCGGGGATACAATCCTCGTCCGAATCCCGGTAGTCAGTGTTGCAGTAACCGTCCGGACCGTCGGGCGGGCAGTCCGCCGGGCAGTCAAGGTACGTCTCGGGGAAACCGCAGACTCCGTCGCCGCAGAATGTCTCCCGGAAGTCAAGGCCCATCAGATCGGTGACTTCAACCTCCGACCCGTCGGCAAGCACACAGACTGCGCATTCATCTGTCAGGAACTTCAGGCATTTTTCTGGATCGCTCACTGTTTTAATCTCGTAACCCTGAAGTGCGCAGTAAGAATACTCGTTCCCGGTCTTGCCCTGGAGGAACTGCCATGCATCGACCTCTCTCCCATCGGGGAGTATGCAGAACCCCTGCTCCCCGGCATCGGTCATGACGATGGAATACTCATAGCCAAGCGCCGTGCAGTAGACATATGTCGGATCCTTCATCGACGCTGCAGGAATGATTACAAAACACACGGCAAGCAGGAGCAGCAGCAACAACCGAAACCTGGGAACCAGGCAGTCATAAGATTCCATTATAAAATCCCTCCATATATTTTGACGATACGTATGAGATCAACCCGGTCACCATGCACGAGTTCGTCCATCCCGTCCCCGTCCACGTCTCCAGCTGCACATCCGTCGCCGCCTTCGAAATCGAACCTGAATTTCTCAAGCATGGAGCCGGTCATTGTATAAACCCTAATCCAGTTCCCCCTGTCGAAATGAATGATCTCATCGGTCCCGTCCGAATTTGGGTCTCCTGCTGCAAGGCCATCCCTTCCTTCGAAGTCGAGAGTCCAGTCGGCTAGCTTCGCCCCGGTCACCGTATACACACGGATTGCATCGCCACGGTCACCGTGGATTATCTCCGCCTTTCCATCTCCGTTCACGTCGCCGGCACAGAGGCCGTCGTTCTCCTCGAAGTCCAGAA